>Ga0075019_10000983_pt1 | contig 16256 bp, 9 predicted proteins | sample ColStrG_CSR_2013_FD_71473 | JGI IMG/M metagenome (GOLD analysis project Ga0075019, IMG submission 71473) | Freshwater sediment microbial communities in response to fracking from Pennsylvania, USA - Cold Stream Run_MetaG_CSR_2013 | ecosystem: Environmental > Aquatic > Freshwater > Creek >...
TTCTTGCTTTAACTCTTCTTGCATTTCCATTCATTGCTACGCAAGAAGGAAAGCAATGAGAACGCTTTCCTTCGTTCTTGCTTCCATTCATTACTACGTAAGAAGGAAATGCAATGAATGAATGGTTTCATTACTACGTAAGAAGAAAACAGCTACTAAAGAATGAAAAGAAGAATAAAAGTAAGCAAATAAGAGGGACTACTCTATCCATAAGGTAAAGTAAGCAAACAAAACTAGCATTTATGACATCACTGCATAAATAAAGAATATTATTAAGTTAAACTTCGCTGCAAATTGTCTTATTTTTAACAACTTAACCAAATAAGAGATCTTTACAATTAACCCTGTTTTCTATGATACTTTGCATTTTTTTCTAGTCTAGATTTACATTTTCACTCACTAACAAAGAATAGAAAAAAGCTAGTAAAAAATGTAAATCTAGACTAGAAAAAAATGCAAAGTATTTGATAGGGGCTACCTGTTTAACCCATGAAAGCCAGTAGCTAAATAAAAATTCGATCCAAAGACGGAATCTGATATTGTAAAACTAGCAGTAGTATACTCTTTCCATTGATAAACTAGAAAGAGAATTCCTAAACAAATAGTAATAATCAATCTGATTTGACAATCTTTTTTAAGATTTAATTCCATAGCATATTGAGCAGAATTTGCACTAAAGTATGAGGAAGCTAATAATACAGTATTAATTAACGGAACCGCTGTCCATTCAACAGTTTGTATTCCAGTAGGAGGCCAACTTTGCCCAATTTGTACGGTAGGCATTAAAGCAGCATTTATGAAGGACCAAATAAGTCCTACAAAAAAAGCAGCCTCCGTTGTGATAAATAAAATCATTCCTAATTGAATACCTGATTGAACTCGTGGACTATGGTAACCAAGAGTAGATTCTGTATCTACATCACGCCACCAAACAAACATAGAATAAATGACTGAAAATAGACCAAAAAGTAATATAAATCCACTATAAGGATATTTGTGAAAAAATAAAACAAATCCTAATAATAATAGTAGTACTGAGAAAGCAGTAAACGCAGGCCATGGGCTAGGGTCTACTAAATGAAAGGGGTGATTAGGTCTTGTTATAGACGATTTCATATTTTTAAATATTATATTTCATTTTTGTTCCACTCACTTTCCACAAGGTGGTTTCTTCTTGCTTCGTTTCATTGCTGTTCGAAGAACGCATTTCCATTCTTCGAATGAAAGCAATGAGTTAAAGCAAGAAGTAGCGTTTTCATTGCATTTCCTTCGTTCGGAGAATGAATGGAAGCAAGAAGAAACAATGAATGAATCTACAAAAGTTATACTGAAGATTTGATTTTCCTATTCAATCAAAAAAATTTGATTACATATACAAAATAAGAAAAGAAACTAATAATGCAAATAGTGCTACAGATTCTGTTAAAGCAAATCCTAATAAAGCATATCCCATTAACTGTTTTGCCATTAATGGATTACGAGATGCACTTTGGATTAATGCACTAAAAACAATCCCAATTCCTGCTCCTACTCCTGCTAAAGCGATAAGAGCACTTCCTGCTCCAATTAATTTTGCTGCGTCAACCATAGGGTCATTGTCGCTTCACTGGAAATCAACTATAAAATAAAAACTATAAAGTTATTTGATTTCATTACTTTCAACCGTAGCAAACGATAACTATGCATTTCCATTCATTCTTCTGAAGAATCGTAGTAATGAACGCATTTTCATTCATTGCTGTTCTTGCGTAGCACTGAACGCATTTCATTCATTCTCCGAACGAAGGAAAGCGTTCTCATTGCATTTCCTTCTTGCGTAGCAATGAATGGAAATGCAAGAAGAGTTAAAGCAAGAAGAAAAGCAAAGGAACATAGCAATGGAAGCAATAGATTTTTTAAAATAATGAATAGATTTATAAAAAAATGAAATGAATTTTTTCTTTTCCGTTTTTTCTTTTTTCATAGGAAAGGAAGGACAGAAAATTTCTTAGCGGAAGAATGCTGACACTTCTATTGCTTTTCCACTTTCTACTATTTCCTTCGTTCTTGCTTTCATTCTTCTTTGCTTTCCTTCTTGCTTTAACTCTTCTTGCTTCCATTCTTCGAAGGAAATGCAATGAGAACGCTTTCCTTCGAAGGAAATGGAGAAGCATCGCATCAATTGCTACGCAAGGAAAACAAGCAAGGAATAGAAGTGAAAAGTAATAGCGAAAGTAGCTACTAAAACTAATTTATAAGTAATTTAAACGCCTATTTTTCTCCCATTAATATACTATATTATACATAAGCTTTACTCAAAAACAAATACGGGCAGCAGGACTTGAACCCGCAAAGATTTCTCTACTAGATCCTAAATCTAGCACGTTTACCAGTTTCGTCATGCCCGCAATACTTTTTCTATTCTAATATAGCGTCGCTTTCTTTCCTTTCCTGTTTTCGTAAGAAATTCCCCTTTTCTCAAGGAAAGGAATTAGCTAAGAAAAAAATATTTAAAAAAGCAAATAATGTTTCAAATTTAACAGTAGCTAACCATTCTGTAAAAATTATTAGCTTCACTATATAAATTTTACAAGAAATGTAAAAACTCTAATAATAAGCATAAAGGCTATAAATCACACCTAAATTATAACAATCATTGTAAATATTTTGTAGCGTAGCTAACAACAAAGACTTCTTTTCATTAAAAAAAACTTATTGAGTATTAGATTTATATGAGTTAGTTTTTTTGTTAGCTAGACTTATCTTCTTAGTGTAGCTAACAAAAAAACTAGGACTTTTTATATGATGTTGAGCGATAAAAGTTTGCTACGCTTGCTTCTATTTTTTGCTTGTTTTCCTTTCTTGCTATGTTTCCTTTTCCGTTTTTGCTGTTCTTACTTTAACTCTTCTTGCATTTCATTCTTCGAAGGAAAGCAATGAAAACGCTTTCCTTCTTGCTTTAACTCATTGCTTTCCTTCGAAGAATGAAATGCAAGAACAGCAATGAATGGTTTCACTGCTACTTCGAAGAAACGAAGCAAGAACAGCGATGAATGAATGCAATAATGAATGGTTTCATTACTACGTAAGAAGAAAACAGCTACTAAAGAATGAAAAGAACGAAGGAAATCAAAAAGTGGTTGCTATGCTTCCATTTCCTTCTTGCTTTATTCAGCTATGAATGAAAATGGAAGCATAGCAAGGAAATGCAAACGTTTTCATTTCATTCATTGCTGTTCTTGCATTTCCATTCAGTCTTCGAACGAAGGAAAGCAATGAGTTAAAGCAAGAACAGCAAAAAGAAGTGGCCAACTATTTTATCATCTAATATTACTCTAATTAATAAAACAAAAAAGTCATAAAATAGAAAAACTTATTTGTTAACTACAATATAAAACTAAAATTTTATTTATTAAAATTTGGTCCAAGAATATCTTTTTTACCTAATACTTCATTTAAATAAAATCCTGTTAATAAACAAAATACCCCACTTTGTAAAATACAAACAATAGATTCCAATCCTGTTAAGGCCATTAACAGTCCTGCTGCTAAAGCAGTTACTGGAGCTCCAATGAAAATGTTCAAACATAATGCAGGCACTAAAGCGATTGCAGTTACTAGATGAATGAGTTGATGCCCTGCTAACATATTTGCCCAAAGTCGTACTCCTAAACTTATTGCGCGAAAACAGTAAGAAATCAATTCTAATAATACAAAAACGGGTGCCATAGGCCAACTGGGTCCACTTGGTAAAAAAAGTTTGACTGTTTTTACACCTAAACGCATAATTCCAGAATAAGTCACAGCTCCCCAAACAGCAAATGATATCCCTAAGGTAAAGCCTACTTTACCTGTGATTGCTTCAAAAAAAGGTATTAAACCAAAAATATTAGAAGAAACTATAACAAAAAAAAGAGCCGTAATCCAAATATTTGTTGTTTTTCTTTGAATAGGAAAAAGATTAAACCAATAAGATAAAATACGAGTCGTTTGATCATTCAACATTTTTCCTTTTGTACTTAAAGATTGAATCTGTCTCCAAGGTAGATGAACTCTTTCTAAAATAGATGTACTCCAAAAACTTAAAATTGTTTGGTGGAGAGAGTGAAAACTAGAACTTCCTGCTTTAGCATAAACATGATTTTTCTCGTGATTCCACGTTAAGATAACTAAAGCTAATAATACACTTAGACCCCAGTTGTTACACCAAAGACTTAAAGAAAAAGAAGGAAGTTGTCCAGATAAAAAAGGAACACTTTGCCAACTTTCTTCAGAAGAAAATAATAATGGTTCAAAGTCTGTCATATTGATTACCCCTGCGGTTCCTTTTCCACAAAGTGGAAGTAGAAAGTGCGCAGGGTAACTAAAAAGATTCCAATGAAAAAAAGAGCTTTCAATATAATAAGATTGTAAAATAGACATAAAAGACATCATTCTGAAAAGCCACATTTATTCCACTCTTTGCATAGCCTTGCTTCCATTTTCTTCGTTCTTTCATAGCTACGCTATGAAAGAACGAAGAAAATGGAAGTAACGCTACGCTAGAATAGAAGTGGTAGCTTTGCTAAAAAGTTACCACAGTTTTTTTATTCCTTTTCTATAGAATAAAGAAAAAAACATCTTTCATAAATTCTTTTCTATTACAGTATTTATCTGTCCTTTTTTGTGTATTTTTTTGAACAAAAAAAATTAAAGTTTAATAAAAAAAATAAACCACTTTTTTTACACAGAAACAGCTAAATTATTAGCAAGTTTGTCGATAGCTAATTCTGGATCAAAAGCTACATGTTCTTTCATTTCATAACTCCAGTACCATTGTCTTCCTATAACTTTTACCGTTAATGCAGGTTGATCTACACGATCTTCAAAACTGTAAATTAAAGTTAAAGAAGGTAGAGCAATTAGTAAAATAATTAAACTTGGGACAATCGCCCAAACTAATTCTAAATTTGTATGATGATTAAATTTTTCAGGAATAGGTTGTTTTGAATAGTGAAAACCTATACAAATACGAGAACCTAACCAAGCAACTAGAGCAAAAATAGCAATCATAAAGAAAAAAATATCATGATGTAAATCAATAATAGCTTCCATAGAACTTGTTGCAGGGTCTTGAAATCCAGTCTGCCAACGAGTAGGCGCATCCGCTAAAGATATAATAAATAAATTATTTAAATTTGAGTCCATTTTTCGTATAAATAATCATTAACTTAAAATATAGAGATTATATCTCTTTGATTGAACTTAAGCAACTTTACTATTTAAAATTTATATATATATATAAATTTTTAAATTCATCCACTTCTACTTTTTGCGTCTATAGCATTTCATTTCCTTTAATTACTTTCCTTGCTATACTTCTATTTTCTTCTTTATTGCTTTAACTCTTCTTGCATTGCTGCGCAAGAAGAATGCGTTCTCTTCGAAGAAAACGCTTTCCTTCTTGCGTAGCGTTTTCTTCTTGCTTTAACTCTTCGAACAGCAATGAAACAATGAAAACAGCTAAAGAATGAAGGAAATGGAAAGAATGCAATGCATTATTATATGCGCTAAGAAGAAAAGTAGCTAACGAATTTATTATCTAACTTTCTTTTTTGACAAAGTAACTTGAAAAATCTGGAAATAGAAATAGAAACTATGAAAAATAATCCTAACATTTTTTTTAACCTTATCTCTCAAAATAAAAAAAATTAAGCTGATCTTGATTTACACGATTTAACTAAAAAGAAACAAAATGCTATATTATTAAAAGTTGGAAGTAATCGGATTTGAACCGATGGCCTTTGGCTTGCAAAGCCGACGCTCTACCAACTAAGCTATACTCCCCTACCTAATGTTAAATTGATAATATTATTGTAAATTTTAGTCTTTCAAGTAAACTGCTTAACAAAGTTGTTTATTTCTCTTATATACTAAGTACTCTTGTTATTAAGTTTTATAATTTATAATTATAGAAAGGGATTTCTCTTTATTCTCCCTATACATATAAAAAAATAAAAATACAAAACGATTAAGCCACTTTGATTAACTACTTTCCTTCCTAGCGTAGCTAACACATTGCATTCTTTCCATTTCCTTCATTCTTTAGCTGTTTTCATTGTTTTATTGCTTTAATTCTTCTTGCATTGCTGCGCAAGAAGAATGCAATGAGTTAAAGCAAGAAGGAAAGCGTTTTCTTCGAAGAGAACGCATTCTTCTTGCACAGCAATGCAAGAAGAATTAAAGCAATAAAGAAGAAAATAGAAGCATAGCAAGAAAAGCGAGCAAAGAAAGGGATGCAAATTTTTGTTTTTAAATCAATGACATAATATTTAAAAATAAGTATTTAACTCTGTTTCTTGAGTCCGGTAGGAATTGAACCTACGGCCATTGAGTTAAAAGCTCACTGCTCTACCACTGAGCTACGGACTCTTGCTTTTCTTTCTTCCATTTCCTGTTTCTTACTTGTATTACCTAAGGGAAGGAACAGGAAATGGAAGAAAGAAAAGCAAATAATTAAAATGACTTTGTGGTATATTTTAGCTTTTTTAACTCAGATCATGAAATATAATGACCTTAAAACAATAAAGTTGGAGATTTTTCTGGAGTAGAAGGACTCGAACCTTCGATATCAGAGCCAAAATCGGACGCCTTACCACTTGGCTATACCCCATGATGAATTAAAAATGTTTTCTTTTAAGATAGCTTTTTAACATCGCTACAAAATCTAGAAAAAAAGTATCTACAAATCAAACTTGATCACTAATTAATAAAGGACCCAGAGTTTTTGGTTTGCTTTCTTTAGCTACTTTACTTTCTAGCGTAGCTCGGAAGAAAAGAATGGAAAGAAGCAACACAATTAAAGAAAAATAAAATTTATAGCTATAATTTTTAATCATAAAATTTGGGATATCTTTGATTTTGTAAATATATCCTTAAATAGAGATATTTTAATTTTATCTTTTCTCTAGCTTCTAACCTTTACTTCTAGACCCTTACCCCCAAAGGGGGTCAGAGTTAGGAAGTAAAGGCTAGAGTTATCGGGTAAAAAATAAGGAAATAGTGAGATATTCGTAACATTTATTAAAAACTATGTTCCTTAGCTATGTTAACAAATTTTTAGCTATATTATATCATTTGATAGCGCAACTAACAAAAAAAGCGGATAGCGGGATTCGAACCCGCGACCTTAAGCTTGGAAGGCTCCTACTCTAGCCGCTGAGCTATATCCGCATATTATTTTTTATCCCTTGCGGGGATTGAACCCGCTTTTTAGCTTTGAAGGAGCTATGTCCTAACCGGTAGACGAAAGGGACCACTTTTTATTTAAATTTGTCAAAAATAAAAATAGTAACGCAGCTAAGAAAATTTACCATCCGATAGAGATTTCTTAACTAATTTCATTGCTTTGCTTTCCTTAGTTACTTTTCTTTCTATCCTAGCTAAGCATTGCACAGCCTAGCATTATAGCTATAACCCATTCCATTTTTTTCCTTTTTTCTAAAGAAAGCAAGCCTTTCCTTTTTCCTTTAGGAAAAAACAGTAAACAAGGAGTAGAACAACCATTTCCACATCCACTTTTTGCTTTCCTTCGTTCTTTTCATTCTTTAGTAGCTGTTTTCTTCTTACGTAGTAATGAAACCATTCATTGCATTTACTTCAAAAAATGGAAGCAAAGAATAGAACGCTTTCATTCATTGCTTCGTTTTATTACTGTTCTTGCTTCGTTTCTTCGAAGTAGCAATAAAACCATTCATTGCTGTTCTCATTCTTCTTGCTACGTTTCTTCGAAGAAACGTAGTAATGAATGAAAGCAAGAACAGCAAGAAGAAAAGAATGAAAGCGTTTTCAGTGCTACGCAAGAAGGAAGCATTGCAAGGAAAGAATTGGTACACTAGCACTTCGAAAAAACGAAACAAAGTGTCGCAAACCTTTGAACTTAACCAAATGAATCAGAGTGGTAGGATTCGAACCTACGGCCTATTGCTCCCAAAGCAACCACGCTACCTAGCTGCGCCACACCCTGTTATAAATTTTTTTAATCATAAAAAAATTTATGTTGTTTACAAGTTCTATTTTTTATTTTGCCAAAAATCAGATTTGAACTGATGACCCAAGGATTTTCAATCCTTTGCTCTACCGCTGAGCTATCTTGGCTTTAAATATATGAGAAAAAATTAAGATAAAGTTTGACCTAGAAAAAATTTGTTAGCTCTTTTTTTTTCCTTTGCTACCCAAGGTTAGTTGCTTTTCTTGTGTCGTGATCGATGCAATGTGCTTCATTTTCCTTCTTTGCTTTGCTTTCCTTCGTTCGGAGAATGAATGGAAATGCAAGAAAAATGAAGGAAATGGAAGGATTTTTTTTCAAGATTTGATCTTTAGTTTGTATTAAGATGTAAATGTTTTTAAATAAAACTTTTAAAATCTACTTTGTTGCAAAAATAAAAATTGAAAACTTATAATTCTATATTATTTTAAGATATCTTATCTAAAGATTCTTTTCATTGTCATTAATTTTTGTTGATTAATCAACAAAGTTGTATTTATTTTGTTCTTTTCTTCCTTTCCTTAGTGTAACTAAGTTAACCACTGCTTTTCTTCTTGCTGTTCTTGCTGTTCGAAGAGTTAAAGCAAGAACAGCAAGAAGAAAATTTTACTAAGTAGCTAGCTAAGCTAACATAGTAAAACTATAACACTCTAAAACCTTAACTTTTTCGTATTTTTTTTGTAACGTTTGTATATTCTTTTCGCACCAAATGGAGAATAAAATGCTTGTGGCCCATATTTTGGTAAAATATGCGAGATGCTATGTGCTTTTATTTTATAAAAAGAAAAACAAGACCATAAATTTCCCAAAGTCCAATGAGATTTTTGAGAAAAATAATTTCTTTTAGATTTAGCTCTTGCTAATTTATAAACAGAACCTCTTCTCATAAGAGTTGAAGTAAAACGACGCAATTTTAAATCTTTAAACCAAGTTTGAGAATAAAAATGATCACTATACCACGACTGAAAATAAGTTTTAACGTGATTTAAACGTAAATGAGTGGGAAAAACTTTTCTAGCCATTCTTAGTTTTAAAAATAATTCTAATAAACAAATAAAAAAAAGAGTTCTTTTCTTATTTCTAAAGTTATGCTTCTTTTCTTATTATAATTTACATCTCTCCCCTTCCCTGTTCTTCGTTTCATTCTTCTTGCCTATCTATTCATTGCTTTCCTTCGAAGAATGGAAATGCAAGAACAGCAATGAATAGAAAGGCAAGAAGAATGATTTCATTACTACGTAAGAAGCAATGAATAAATGAATGCGTAGCGTTTTTCTAGCTACCCATTTAAGAATGGAAGCAAGAAAATGTGCAGCAAAGCATACTAGCTAGCTAGCAAGGAAAAAAGTATAACCGTAGAGGTTTAAAGAGTTAGAAAATTCGTTTGTCTATCGATTCTATTATAATTACAAATGAATCACAATAAAATTATATTATCGAATCTAACCATTTAGTTTAACTGCACTTTTCTCTAAAAAAAAGAAGTTACTTATAGCAAAAAAGGGAATTGAACCCTTAACCTTTGGATTATGATTCCACTGCTCTAACCGTTGAGCTATTTTGCTTTCGTTCTGTTCTTCTTTTTCTATGAAAGAAAAGAAAGAAAGGAAAAAACAATAATTGTTTTTAATAAAAAAAACCTTAGTGATAATTTCACTTTAAAATATAATTTTACATGGATATGGGCATAGTAAGATTTGAACTTACAACCTTTGGATTATCGGTCCAACGCTCTACCATTGAGCTATATGCCCGCATTTATAAATAAGAATCATTAAAAAGAAATTGCTCTAAGTTTGATATTTTTACTTTTTTATTTTTGTAGACTGACTAAAGAGCAAAAATGAAATAATGACAACAGAACGCATAGGTTCATGTATTTGTTGAGAAGCAAATCCAACCATATCATTAAGGGACTGAAAACTTGAGAAATGCGAAGGAAATATCATCAAATTTACAGGTAAAAAAAGAAAAGCTAATCCTATAAGAACGCAAATTTTATAAACGAAAGCATAATCATGAACCACTCCTGTTTGGAAATTGCGAACCATAGGAATCATTTCATTCCATAAAGTATTTGTGAGTCCTCGAGGACCTAAAACTTCAAGTACTCCCTTGTCAACAACAAGCCAAGTATCCGCACCCCAGTTTAAAACTCTGCGTACAACTTGTTGGTTAAAAACAAAATCAAATTGCCAACGTGTCTGTAAAAAAATATAAATGACTTTAGAAACACTAGATGCAAACAAAGGAATAGGCCAAGAATAGGATATAGCTAAGGCTAACCCAATCCAAGCCGACCAAAAAGGAAGCCATAAAATAGATGCGGGTAAAAAGTGACTACTAATCCATTCTACATTCGTAGGGCTTATTTGAACGGAATGATGCCAAAAATTAGTACCCCAACCTAATAGCATGTCTGAAAAAAGATAACCTATACAAATACTTCCAATAGAAAGAATGACTAAAGGAATCCACATAACTGCAGGTAATCCCGGAGAAGGTATTTCTGTTTTTCGAGCACTTATAGGGCTTACAAAAGCACAAATGAGTAATCTAAAACTATAGTAGCTTGTAAAACATGTTACTATCATTAAAATAATATAAGCATAGTTTGAAGCAGGTTGAAAACTACTCCAAGTAAGTTCCAAAATAGCATCTTTAGAATAGAATCCAGATAAAAATGGCCATCCAGCTAAACTTAGAGACCCTAAAACCATAGCACTCCATGCTATAGGTAATAAATTTTGGCTCCCACCTAAACGACGCATATCTTGAACATTTGACATAGCATGAATAATAACACCCGCACTTAAAAAAAGAAGGGCTTTAAAACATGCATGGGTCATTAAATGATATATTGCTAAACTATAGTAAGAAAGCCCGCAACTTACCATCATATCAATTTCTCTCAAATTTTTCAATTAACAAGATCTTACTTGTTTCTTTGGACTATATCTTTATCTAATATAATTGTGTTTTTTTCTTCCTTTCTTCCATAGGAAAGGAAGAAAGAAAGAAACACAAGCACCAACCATATTAGTCTTTCACGTGTAGTCTCTGAGGAACCTACTAAGTTTAAACCGTTTGTTTCCTACTGATTGTCCATTGTTATATCCTATAAATTATCCAATATTTATAACTAATAAAATCAAAGGTTGCTTGCTTTCATTTTCTTGCATTCTTCAGCAAAGAAAGAAAGAAAGCGAAACGTCTAATAAAATTGTATCATTATAAGTATTAACTATAGATTTTAGGAGTTTACAGTATATAGTAAAATATTACATTTAACTTCACAGTCAAATGGGGCATATAATATTAAATTTCATTCTTCTTGCTTTAACTCTTCTTGCATTTCCATTCAGTCTTCTTGCTACGCAAAGAAGGAAAGCAATGAAAACGCTTTCCTTCGTTCTTGTTTCTAGCGTAGCTGTTTTCTTCTTACGTAGTAATGAAACCATTCATTGTTTCATTACTACGTAAGAAGAAAACAGCTACGCTAGAAACAAGAACAGCAATGAAACGAAGCAATGAATGGTTTCATTACTACGTAAGAAGAAAACAGCTACGCTAGAAAAGAAGGGAGGTGATTTTAAAACTTAATTATAATAAATTTTATTATTATCTAATTTTTTTCAAATTTAAATAGGAGAAATATTAATGTTTTTTTATTATACCCTAATTGGGAACACGTTGAATAGGCGATAACTCGTTTTAAATCATTTTGAAAAAATCCACAGGTAGCTGCCATTAAACTTGTTAAACTTCCTACTAAAGTTAACACAATTCGACAGGTTGCACTACTTTCCCAAAGAGGGCTAGTTCTTGCGATTAAATAAACTCCAGCGGTTACTAATGTTGCTGCATGAATTAATGCAGAAACAGGTGTAGGCAACATGTGATTTTCTAGAAAACTTTTCTTTCTAAGAAAAAACACCCGAAATTTTTCAATAACGGTTGGACTATATCATCTTTTTTTATTTTCCACTTTTGCTGTTCTCATTCTTCTTGCATTTCCTAAAGGAAAGCAAAGAAAGCAAGAAATAAAGAGAAACCTTAAAGTTAAGAGAACCTCTTTATAATAAAAAAAGTCTCACGTATAGTCTCTGAGGAGCAAAAAGAATTTTTCTGCATTTTCCTGCTGATAGCCCAATGTTTTATTCTTCCCTTATTATTTTGTTACTTATTTAATAAATAAAATTCTTTATTATAAAAAAATATACAGGAGGGGTAAGGAATACTAAAAAATACCTTTAACTTCCTAATAACCTTGTTTAACTTTCCTTTCCTTTTCTATCTACTTTCTTTCCTGTCCACTTAGAAAGTGGACAGGAAAGTGGACAGGATAGAACCAAGAAGGTAAGGAGGAAGTTAAAAAAATAGATGGTTTTAAAATCAAAATAAATCATAAGTTAAAGAAAATGCATGATTTTGAACCATAGAAAATAGAATATTTTTTAGCTTTAGGGTGTTCCAACATATAGTGAGATTTAAGGAGGGACCTAATTTTATAAATTGATTTATTCTCTATTTTTCTTTTATTCTCAAATTATTTTTTCTTTGAAGAAAGCCTTTATTCTTTATCATTTTTTATTTTATTGCTTCCTATCTTTACTACTTTCCTGTCCACTTTCCTGTCCACTTTCCTTTCCACTAAGTGGAAAGGAAAGTGGACAGGAAAGTGGACAGGAAAGTAGTAAAGAAATTAATGCGTTCTCTTCGAAAAATGTAGATGGAGATAGAGATTGTTAGAATCCAATTTTATATCTAGAAGTAGGTAGTATATAAGGCGATACAATAGATTGTAATAATTCTATATTTTTATCCTTACGACGAAATCGTAATCGATAACATACTTTACCACTTGTTCGTATTCGTTCCTTTAAATGAGATTTTAGACCAAATTTATTAAAAAGACTTAGTATCAACATTTCTACTTCCGTTTTTGTAAAACTGTCTGTACATAAGATCACCACATTCTCAGATGTAGCCCAATAGCCATCCCCCATAATCCAATGAGCTAAAACTAAAGGAGACAAATAACTTTCAATATTTGGAGGTAAAACTTTGACATATTTAAGTTTATGTGGCGTAGCTAACCCAATATTTGGTATATACCATTCCTTATGAATTTCAGTCATCCAAGAATAATATTTCGTACCAAACCAATACTGAGTGGGAAATGATTTAGGCCAAAGAGTAAGATTTGAAGTAGAATTGCATAAGTCTTTATAAACACTATATCGTAAATGATGGATAAAATCGGGACCACCTACTGTTTTGCATGATTGAGTCAATTCAAAGCGTCCTTTAGATCCATTTTTAGATAAGGTTATATGTCCATCTCCTAATAAGTCACCTATAATGGCATGACCATGTACTTTTGGATAAAAACAAGGAAGTTGACTCATCATTAGATAAGAAGAATCCATTTCTTGTTGTTCTTGCGTAGCAATGAATGCGTTTTCAGTGCTACGCAAGAAGAAAAAATAATTTAAAAAGAAAAGAAAAACAGAAAAAAATACAAACCATAATATACCGTTTCCCTCCATAGCATCCACAAGCCAAACATGAAGTCCTATTTGAGCGGATTTCCCCGCGGCTCCTAATAATAAAGTCAAACAAATCCAATCTGTGTAATAAGCTTGGGTTGTATTTGCAAATAAAATTCCATAATCAGTACTTCCTAAATACCACCACATGAGAACAATACTAATTAATAAAAAAGTATCTGAGACTCTATTAACTAACATTGCTTTTACTGCACTTTTAGTTGCTGATAATCTATGAAACCAAAAACCTATCAAAAGATAGGAACAAACACCGATCTATATAATAGTTTAAATACTATATTTCGACTGTACATTAAGCATCTTTCCAGATACCCGTTGGTGACCCAGTCTGTCGCGATTGAGTACAAAACAACCGACGATCTTGTTAGTTTATAAAAATAAAGTAATTTTAATCGTTTTCACCAACATTGCCTAAGAACAAATACTTTTAAAAAGTATATGAATCTAGAGTATCCTGTCGGTACTCTATATCTACTTGAAAACTTTCAGTTATTCTTTCTTTTTATTTTACTAAAGAAATAAAACTTAAAATTTGCTTTTAAACTTAAAAAAAGTCGTAACTTTTTCTTTTCCACTTCCCTTGGTTCTTGCTTCGTTTCTTTCTTCGAAGCAATCTTCCGCAAGAAGTAGCGTTTTCATTGCATTTCCTTCTTACGTAGTAATGAATGGAAGCAAGAAGAAACAATGGATGCGTTGCTAACGCATTGTATCTTCCCGTTTCCTTCTTACGTAGTAATGAATGCGTAGCTATGCTAGAATAGAAGTGGAACAAAAAGTAATTAAAATTAACTTTGTAAAAGTAAAAAAATCTTAATCTTTCTATATAAATAATATATATATATATATTATTTATATTTGTACTAGTTATACAATACACAGTAGTGCAAATAAACTAGAAATTTATAACTCCATGTAATGTTAGATTAAAAATAAGCAGATAAGACTTGATTATTTAATTATTTTATCATTTAAAGTTTAAATAATTGTAAAAATCACTAAGATAATATTTTTAGTACCTTAATGGTTTTTTTGCTTATTTCACAAAACAGAATTTATAATCACACAAAAGTAAAAGATAAGGCGTAGCGTAGCTAAACACTAAATGTGAAAGAATGAGAATGAATACCTTTTCTTAAACGTGAATACATTCTTCTTGCTGAATAAAGCAAGAAGAATGAATGGTTTCATAGCTACGCTAGAAAAGAAAAGAACAAAGCAAAGCAAAAAAGTCTTTTTAAGGGGAAGTATCTTCATTTTTTGAAAAAGCATGTGTTATATAAATATTCTGTTTTGTGATAACTTATAAAAAGTGTAGCGTTCTTTTCGAAGAAACCATTCATTCTTCTTACGTAGTAATGAACGCATTTCCATTCATTGCATTTCCTTCTTACGTAGTAATGAATGGAAGCAAGAACGAAGGAAAGCAAAGACGGAAATGCGTTTTCAGTGCTACGTAAGAAGAATGCTAACACATTTTTATATCTACTTTTTGCAGTTCTTGCTACACAATGAATGCGTTCTCTTCTTGCTTTAATTCATCGCTTTCCTTCTTGCTACACAATAAATGGTTTTATTGCATTGCTACGCAAGAAGAGTTAAAGCAAGAAGCAAGAACAGCAATGAAAATATAGTTAACAACTATGCATTCAGTCTTTGAACAAAAAGAAAAGTAGTGAAATAAATTTTTAAAATAACCATTAGGGCACTCAAGTGTACCCTCCCAACCTACAAGCATTTGTATCATATTATTAGCACTCACCAATATAAGCATAAATCCAGTAAAAAGAGATAAGTAACTCATAAAACGAGGTAAATGCGGGTCTGATTGCATATAACCTAAACTATAAAGATGAACACAAAAACTAACTAATGTCACAGTTAGCATCATACATATTGTTAAGCTATCAAAAAAGAAATTCCAATGAACATCTACACTAGAAGCTTGAAACCAATGACCTAAATGTAAATAAACGGAACTCCCTTGAACACCAACTTCATACCACATAAAAATGCTAAGTAAAAAACTTAATAATAAGCCTGTAATAGTTAAAATACAGCTTCCTCGAGCTCCTAAGTAACGACCGAATAATCCAGCAAGAGCACTTGCAAAAAATGGTGAAATAACTGATAAGAGATACATATTAAAAAGATCTTTTCATTACTACTTCTTGCGTAGCTATGAACGCTTTAACTCTTCGTTTCTTCTTCTAAGAAAACACGTTTAAATATTTTTGATTCTTATACTTAACAAGTTTGACCAAGTAATAAAAAGAAGAGTTTTCATTACTACGACTCTTCTGAAGAAGATTCTCATCAAAAGACACATAGAAGAATAAAATTTGTAATAGAAAATAAATAGTTATATTTATTTTTCTTCTTTTATTTATAAATCAGAAAATTTATTCTTCTTACTTGAGTATAGTAGGATTTGAACCTACGACCTATAGCTTAGAAGGCTACTGCTCTAGTCCACTGAGCCATATACCCCTGCTTTCATCCATTCATTGTTTATTCTTGCATTGCTACGCAAGAACCGCACGAAGAATAGAAGCAAGCCAAGGAACTAATCTAAAAAATAAAGAAAATGATATCGTTTCTCTTATTTCCCAAGGGGTATTCCCTTATCATAAAAATCTTTTTTTATTATTAAAAAACAATTTTGGTTTTTAATAGAAAAT
>Ga0075019_10000987_pt1 | contig 16185 bp, 16 predicted proteins | sample ColStrG_CSR_2013_FD_71473 | JGI IMG/M metagenome (GOLD analysis project Ga0075019, IMG submission 71473) | Freshwater sediment microbial communities in response to fracking from Pennsylvania, USA - Cold Stream Run_MetaG_CSR_2013 | ecosystem: Environmental > Aquatic > Freshwater > Creek >...
AAACCCACCAAACCCTAAGTCCAGAGGAGCAAAACCGCGCCGCCCGCTGTCTTTCGCAGCGGCGTCGCCGTTCGTGGCTCCTATCTACAAAACACACCCCGACTTGTCAAAGAGAAAATTTCGATTTTTCCAAAAAAATAACAAGCGACTGAAAAAGCACGAGAAAAAAGTTCGGTTCCCGGGGCGGCAACAGCGGCGTGACGCCTACAACGCCAATTGATGGCATTTTTTTCTCACTTTTATGACGCGCCTGACGTTTTCTGAAGCGCCCGCACAGCCGACCAGCGCCGTTGCAGCCACAATTTGAGCAAATTGAACCGCCAACACATCGCATCAAGCAGAATCGTCGGTTTTATTGATCAGAAAAACTGCTATGAACGATCAGAATTGTTTGATTTGCTCTGTATGAACGGGGGTATCTCCCGACAGGTGCAATCCAGGTTGAAATTTATCGAGGACAATGAGCGCACTGAGCCCCGGATACAACCTGACAAACAGTGCGGTCATCGGCACAGAACCTCCAATTGAAACCGGAGCAAGACGGCGCTCGCCTGAAGACTGGCACCGCATATCGCTGCGCTGGCTCGCCGGAACCATACTTGCCGGCTTGGCTGGCTCGGCATTAATTGGCGCAGCCGTTTACACGGCGCTCGACCGCCAGGCGAACTTCGCAGAAATGCCCGTCATCGTCCAACCGGTGCATAAGGACACGGGAACGGGCGCAAACGTCCGCAAAGGCGACAGACTTGTGCGCCCCATTGACATTGTGGCCGCCAAGCAGACCTATCAGGCAACGATTCCAGTTAAAGTCGGCGACAAAGAGGTGCTGACCTCGCGCACCTTTACCCATGTCTCAACACCGCTGACGCTCACCTCAACACCCTTCGCCGATGACGTCCCGACCTTTGACCCGCTCAAACTTCTGACCGGCTCCAAGGAGAACAGTGAAACGGCACAAGACCAGACCCCGACCATTGACGCCGCCGAAGTCGCGCTGACCAACCGCGACCTTAATGATCAGGATCTGTTTTCGACAAATGTCGGCCTGAGCGAGGAAGAGGTGCAGGCCCAAATCAGCGAGCAATTAAAGAACGCCGCGGCAGCCGGTGCAAAGACGGTCTTGCCCTTGCCCGCACAATTGTTACTCATGCGGACAAGTCGCGCCGGCATCAACATCGGCCCTGCCACATTGGGCAACAGCCCGTTCAGTCCGATCGTGCCAAAAACCATTTCCGATACGGCGTTTTCCTCAATCGCCGTGCGGATGGTGCCGGAAAACGTCTCGCTAATCCCGCGCAGTGAAACAACACCGAACAACCCGACGCAGATGGAAGAGCGTCTGGTGGTTGTGCGTAAAGGCGAAGCGCTGGAAGATATTCTCAAGGCCAATCAGGTCTCGAAAGCGCAGATCAAACTGGCTGTAGCCGCCGCAAATCAGAAGCGCGGTGGTGCTATACACGAAGGCCAGAAGCTCAAACTGTTGTTTGCCGATCTCGAAGGCGACGGCAAAGCCATGAGTCTGGCCCGAGTGACCGTCTATAATGATGAAACACCGGAATCAATGCTGGCCATTTCCGATGATGGTCAATTTGTTCAGGTGAAAATCGACAATGGCCCCGCCAAAACGGCAGCGTCCCCCGCAGCGGACAATGGCGACGGCGAAGAAGACACCGACACCGGCGGCATGCGCCTTTATAATGCGCTTTATGAAACCGCGCTCAAACAGGAATTGCCGCGCAATGTTGTCGATGATCTCACCGTCATCTTTGCCAACTCCGTCGATTTCCAGCGCGCAGTGACAGCGGGAGATTCCTTCGAGGTTCTCTATTCGGATGAACCGGAAACAAAGGGCGAATTGCTCTATGCCGCCATTACGGCCCGCAACGAAACCTTTAAATTCTATCGCTTCCAATCGCCCGACGATAATTCGGTCGATTATTATGATGAGAATGGTCAGTCGGGCCGAAAATTCCTGATTCGCAAGCCCATCGCTGCCGGTGTTGAAAAATCCGGTTTCGGCATGCGCCGCCATCCAATATTCGGCTACATGAAAATGCACACCGGCGTTGACTGGGCCGCCCCTACAGGAACACCTATTTTTGCTGCGGGCAATGGTGTCATCCTTAAGGCAGGCTGGAGTTCTGGTTATGGCCGCCGCGTCGAAATCCAGCATTCCGGCGGATATGTCTCTACTTATAATCATATGTCTGGTTTTGGCCGCAATATCAGCGAAGGGAACTCGGTTAAGCAGGGGCAGATTGTCGGCTATGTCGGCACGACCGGGAATGTTACAGGCGCGCACCTTCATTATGAAGTCATTATCAATGGCCGTTTTGTTGACCCGATGGGCATACGTCTGCCGCGCACCCGCGAGCTGGACGGTAAAATTCTCGCCGCCTTCAAACAGGAAAAGCAGCGCGACGAAGATATTCTGTCCAAAGCGCCGAATGCCACCGATCTTGCCGCCCGCAAGCCCTGATCAGACTCACCCATGAGCGAACTCGTCGCCATCGTCCTCCCCGTGTTTGGCCTGATCGCCATTGGCTATCTGGCCGGAACACTGCATGTGTTGGGCGAAGAGGCCGGGCGCGGCCTGTCTGAATATGTGTTTTCGCTTGGCATTCCCGTCCTCATTTTCAAAACCCTGATCGGCGCAACCCTGCCCGACAGCCAGCCCTGGGGCTATTGGCTGTCCTATTTTGGCGGCGTGGCCTTCGTCTGGGCTTTGGCCATGCTGCTGTCGCGTCGCTGGTTTGGCCTCGATTTTACCCAGAGCGTCATTGCCGGCTTTTCCTCGGGACAGTCCAACACCGTGCTGGTCGGAATTCCTTTGCTTTTGAAAGCCTATGGCGAGCCGGGTGCCGTGCCGCTGTTTTTGTTGATCGCGGTTCATTTGCCCGTCACCATGTCGGCGGCGACCTTGCTGGTTGAGGGTGTCAGTCTCAAAAACCTCGGCAAATTGCTACCGCGCCTGTTGTTGCACCCTATTTTGCTGGGGCTGGTGATCGGTCTCGCCTTTCGTTTCTCCGGTCTGGGCATGCCAGGAGCCGCGCGCACCATCATCGACAACATCGCCGCCTCGGCCCTGCCCTGCGCGCTCATCGCGATGGGACTGGCGCTGCGACATTATGGCGGGACGGCAAACCTCAACCTCACCCTAATGATCGGCGTGCTGAAACTGCTGGTCCATCCGGCCGCAGTGTTCATCCTCGCCTTTAAAGTTTTTCATGTGCAGGAAATATGGGCAGGCGTGGCCGTGCTGTTTGCAGCCGCACCAACCGGCATCAACTGCTATCTGTTTGCGGCACGCTACAAAACAGGTGAGGCACTCTCTTCAGCGGCGATTGCCGTCACCACTGCAGCCTCAGTGATCACAACAACATTCTGGCTGTGGATTTTGGGCGTAAGTCATAATTAGCGGGCTTAGCCTCTAAAAAATAATTGGAAGGATTCATATGTCGCAAATTCAGCTTTTTCGGCAAAACACCAAAAATATCCTTGTAGCGACCGTTCCCGTCATCGTTGCGGCCACGCTGGGAAGCTGGGCAACACTGCCCCATATTCCTGGCTGGTATGCACACCTGACCAAACCATGGTTTGCACCGCCCAACTGGATTTTCGGCCCCGCCTGGACTTTGCTTTATATATTGATCGCCGTTGCGGCGTTTCGCATCCTGAGCTACGTGCCGGAAAGCGCCCAGCGCCGGAAAGCACTGCTCGCCCATTTTGTCCAACTTTTCCTGAACGGGCTGTGGTCCTTTGCCTTTTTTGGGGCAGAGAATCCGCTCCTTGGTCTGGTTGTCGTCGTCTTGCTGATCATCATGGTGGCTACAACCCTGGTGAAGTTCATCACTCTTGATCGTTGGGCAGGCCGCTGCTTTGTGCCCTACCTTGTGTGGGTCAGCTTTGCAGCCACACTCAACGCCGCGGTTTGGTATCTCAATTAACCAGCCATCAATTCAATATTCCGGCCCGCGCGGAACTTTTGCCGAGCGCTGCCCCCTCCCAAAGACTGAAAACCGAATCACGGCAAAATAGCGGCGGAAGGGTTGCGTGCGCCATGCCCTTGTGTTAGGCAACGCCCACTCTTGGAAGAGCATGTTTTAAGGCAGCTCGACAGGTCTCACACTCAGCCTCGTGCCCACCGCTTCGGCAACACCGATCACCGGACGGACGCAGAGAACCATCGAAGGGCGTTTTGTGAAAACAGAAACGATCATATCCGGAATGGCTGGGCGCTATGCCTCCGCGCTCTTTGCGCTTGCAAAGGAACAGGGCGTGACAGACAAGGTCGCCTCCAACCTCAATGACTTTGACTGGATGATCGCTGGCAGCCCAGATTTGGCCGCTTTCGTCAAAAGCCCCCTCATCAAGGCTGAAGATCAAGGTCGCGCCCTGGAGGCTATCCTTGTACAGGCGGGCATCACCGGTATTGCTGCAAATTTTCTGAAGCTGGTCGCTGCAAAGCGCCGCCTGTTCGCCGTGCGTAATATGATCGCCGGCTACAACAAGCTGCTCGACACCGACAATGGTGTGGTTCGGGCTGAAGTCACCGTCGCTCAACCTTTGAGCGACGCGCATCTGGCAACCCTCCGGGATGCCTTGAAAGACGTTTCCGGCGGCAAATCTGTCGACGTGAATGTAAAAGTTGATTCGTCCATCATCGGTGGCCTGATTGTAAAACTGGGCTCCCGCATGGTTGACGCTTCGCTGAAAACCAAACTCAACTCAATTCGTTCGCTCATGAAAGAGGTCGGCTGATGGATATCCGCGCCGCAGAAATTTCCGCAATTCTCAAAAGCCAGATCCAGAACTTTGGCTCTGATGCTCAGGTCTCAGAAGTCGGTCAGGTGTTGTCCGTCGGTGACGGTATCGCCCGCGTGCACGGTCTAGACAATGTTCAGGCCGGTGAAATGGTCGAGTTCGAAAACGGCATTCGCGGCATGGCTCTTAATCTCGAAACCGACAATGTCGGTGTCGTGATTTTCGGTTCCGACCGTGACATCAAGGAAGGCCAGACCGTCAAGCGCACCGGCGACATCGTCGACGTGCCGGTGGGCAAGGAACTCCTTGGCCGCGTTGTCGACGCGCTCGGCAATCCGATCGACGGCAAAGGCCCGATCAACTCGACCAAGCGTTCGCGCGTTGACGTCAAAGCCCCCGGCATTATCCCGCGCAAATCGGTGCATGAGCCGATGGCGACCGGCCTCAAGGCAATTGACGCGCTCATCCCGGTCGGGCGTGGCCAGCGCGAGTTGATCATCGGTGACCGTCAGACCGGCAAAACCGCTGTTGCACTCGACGCCATTCTGAACCAGAAGGCGATCAACCAGGGCACCGACGAATCGGCCAAGCTCTATTGCGTTTATGTCGCGATCGGCCAGAAACGTTCGACCGTTGCCCAGTTCGTGAAAGTGCTCGAAGAAAACGGCGCGCTTGAATATTCGATCATCGTCGCCGCCACCGCTTCCGATCCGGCGCCGATGCAGTTCCTGGCACCCTTCGCGGGCTGCACCATGGGCGAATATTTCCGCGACAACGGCATGCATGCTTTGATCGTTTATGACGATCTATCGAAGCAGGCTGTCGCCTATCGCCAGATGTCGCTGCTGCTGCGCCGTCCCCCAGGCCGCGAAGCCTATCCGGGCGATGTGTTCTATCTCCACAGCCGTCTGCTTGAACGCGCTGCGAAACTCAATGAAGGTTCGGGTCTTGGCTCGTTGACGGCGCTTCCGGTCATTGAAACTCAGGCCAACGACGTGTCGGCCTATATCCCGACCAACGTGATTTCGATCACCGACGGCCAGATATTTTTGGAAACCGACCTGTTCTACCAGGGTATCCGCCCCGCCGTGAACGTCGGTCTTTCGGTGTCGCGCGTCGGCTCCGCCGCCCAGACCAAGGCGATGAAAAAGGTTGCCGGCAAGATCAAGGGCGAACTCGCCCAGTATCGTGAAATGGCCGCCTTCGCCCAGTTCGGTTCCGACCTCGACGCCTCGACCCAGGCTCTGCTGAATCGCGGTTCGCGTCTGACCGAATTGCTCAAGCAGGCCCAGTTCCAGCCGCTGAAAATGGAAGAGCAGGTTTGCTCGATCTATTGCGGCGTCAATGGCTATCTGGACAAGCTGCCGCTCAATCGCATCAAGGCTTTTGAAGACGGTCTGTTGTCGATTTTACGCACGTCGCATCCGGAACTGCTGGACGCGATTCGCTCCTCGAAGGATCTGTCTGATGCTTCCGCCGCCGCCCTTAAGGGCGTGGTTGAGGCATATGCCAAGTCCTTTTCCTGATAGATCCTGCCAGCGGATAACCCATGCCGTCGTTAAAGGACTTACGAAACCGTATCGCTTCAGTTAAAGCGACGCAAAAGATCACCAAAGCCATGCAAATGGTCGCGGCGGCGAAATTGCGTCGCGCCCAACTGGCTGCGGAAGCTGCCCGCCCCTACGCCGAGCGTATGGACGTTGTCTTGGCCAATGTCGCAGGCGGCGTTTCCGGCACCGGACCGCGCCTCCTGGCTGGCACCGGCAAACAGGACACTCATCTTTTGGTGGTGTGTTCTGCCGAACGCGGCCTGTGCGGCGGCTTCAACTCGTCGATCGCCCGTCTGGCCCGTGACAAGGCCAATGCCCTCCTTGCCGAAGGCAAGACGGTCAAGATGATCTGCGTCGGCAAGAAAGCCTATGACGTTCTGCGCCGAATGTTTGAAAAGAACATCATCGAGTTGATTGATCTGCGCGCTGTCAAGCAACTCAGCTATAACGACGCCGACCCGATCGCCAGGAACATCATCAATCGCTTTGAAAATGGCGAATATGATGTTTGCACTGTGTTCTACTCGAAGTTCCGCTCGGTGATTTCTCAGACTCCAACGGCTCTGCAACTGATTCCGGCGATCATTCCTCCGGTGTCTGCTCCTGCAGGCGCCGCAGCATCATCTTATGAATATGAACCACAACAGGACGACATCCTGTCGACTTTGTTGCCCCGCAACATTTCGGTTCAGATTTTCCGCGCCTTGCTGGAAAATGCCGCGTCCGAGCAGGGCGCGCGCATGAGCGCCATGGACAGCGCCACCCGCAACGCCGGTGAAATGATCAAGAAGCAGACGCAGAAATACAACCGTTCGCGTCAGGCCATGATCACCAAGGAACTGATCGAAATTATCTCGGGCGCCGAAGCCCTCTGACGAATTCAAGAAGTGAGGATATAACATGGCAAATACTGCCGCCGGATCAAATGTTGGTCGTATCACCCAGGTCATCGGCGCCGTCGTTGACGTGCATTTCGATGGCAATCTGCCCGAAATTTTGAACGCTCTGGAAACCACCAATGGTGGCAACCGCCTGGTTCTTGAAGTGGCGCAACATCTTGGCGAATCAACCGTTCGCTGCATCTCGATGGACACTTCTGAGGGTCTGGTTCGCGGCCAGCCGGTCACTGACACCGGGGCACCGATCATGGTGCCGGTGGGTGACGAAACCTTAGGCCGCATCATGAACGTCATTGGCATGCCGGTGGACGAATGCGGCGAAATCCCCACCACGGCCCGCCGTCCGATCCATGCACCGGCTCCGAGCTACGCCGAGCAGGCCACTGAAGCGCAGATTCTTGAAACCGGTATCAAGGTCGTTGACCTGCTGGCTCCTTACGCCAAGGGCGGCAAGATCGGCCTGTTCGGCGGGGCCGGCGTTGGCAAGACCGTTCTCATCATGGAATTGATCAACAACGTCGCCAAGGCGCACGGTGGTTATTCGGTCTTCGCTGGCGTGGGTGAACGCACCCGCGAAGGCAACGATCTGTATCACGAAATGATCGAATCGAACGTCAACAAGAACCCCAAGGAAAACGGCGGTTCGGCTGCCGGTTCCAAGTGCGCGCTTGTGTACGGCCAGATGAACGAGCCTCCGGGAGCCCGCGCCCGCGTCGCGTTGACCGGCCTCACCGTCGCCGAAGATTTCCGCGACAAGGGTCAGGACGTGTTGTTCTTCGTTGATAACATCTTCCGCTTTACCCAAGCCGGTTCGGAAGTGTCCGCACTACTTGGGCGTATTCCTTCGGCGGTGGGCTATCAGCCCACCCTTGCAACCGACATGGGCGCGCTGCAGGAACGCATCACCACCACCCAGAAGGGCTCGATCACCTCGGTGCAGGCGATTTATGTGCCTGCCGACGATTTGACCGACCCGGCTCCGGCCACCTCTTTCGCCCACTTGGACGCCACCACCGTGTTGTCTCGTTCGATTGCCGAAAAGGGCATCTATCCGGCCGTGGACCCGCTCGATTCAACCTCGCGAATGTTGTCGCCGCTGGTTGTCGGTGAAGAGCATTATGGCGTTGCCCGTCAGGTGCAACAGGTTCTCCAGCGCTACAAAGCTCTGCAGGACATCATCGCCATTCTCGGCATGGACGAACTGTCGGAAGAAGACAAGATTGCCGTGGCGCGCGCCCGCAAGATCGAACGCTTCCTCAGTCAGCCTTTCCACGTCGCTGAAGTCTTCACCGGTTCGCCAGGCGTGCTGGTGCCGTTGGCCGACACCATCAAGGGCTTCAAGGGCCTGGTCGAAGGCAAATATGATCACCTTCCGGAAGCTGCCTTCTATATGGTCGGCACCATCGAAGAAGCCATGGAAAAGGCCGCTAAAATGGCCGCCAAGGCCGCTTAAGATTTCGGCCCAAGGAGCTTGGATTAAATATGGCAACGTTTCGCTTTGAACTCGTTTCACCTGAAAAGCTGCTGTTTTCCGGCGAAGTGGAGCAGGTCGTGGTTCCCGGTTCGGAGGGTGAGTTCACCGTCCTGGCTGGTCACGCGCCCTTTATGTCGAGCCTCAAGGCTGGTGTCGTCTTCATCGAAGAAAGCGCCGGTCACGGTCGCCGGATGATGGTGCTGGGCGGTTTTGCGGACGTCAGCTCCAAGGGTTTGTCCATTCTGGCTGAGCGCGCTTCGCCCCTCGAAGACGTTTCGCTCGAACAGATGGATCAGGAAATCATTCACGCACAAACGATGCGCGAGGCTCTGACCACCAATGCCGAACGCGACGTTGCGGACACGAAGATCGCACAGATGAAAGAATTGCGCGCTGTGCTTGCACGCTGAACGAATTGCATCAAAAAATCAAAAAGACCCGTCTTGCGCGGGCCTTTTTTCGTTTAACCCCGGCTCAACATGAAGACGGCTTGCTCACCAAACAGGTTCCACAGCCACCACGGTGATTTCACCATCATCGGTTGGCCGTAACGATCGAGCGCCGCGGCGCGCTCGATCGTGACACCCACCTTCTGCGTCAGATCGACAAAATCCTGAATGGTGCAGAAATGAATATTCGGGGTATCGAACCAGGAATAATTGAGGTTCTCAGTCACCGGCATGCGCCCCTTGAACAGAATCTGGCCGCGGATGCGCCAGTGGCCAAAATTGGGAAATGAGACGATCGCGTGTTTGCCAATACGCAACATGTCCTGCAAAACCTCTTTCGGGTGCAGCGTTGCCTGCAAGGTCTGTGACAGAATCACATAATCAAAAGAATTGTCGGGATAGTAGCTCAGATCGGTGTCGGCATCGCCCTGCACCACCGAAAGACCGCGGCTGACTGCCTCATTGACGCCGCGCTGCGACAGTTCAATCCCGCGGGCATCGACGCCCCGGTTCTGTGCCAGCAGGGCCAACAGTGCCCCATTACCGCAGCCTACATCCAGCACGCGCGAACCCGGCTCCACCATGTCGGCAACGATCACAAAATCGACGCGCGCCGCATCGCGCGCACCATTGGTCGAGGCTTCTTCCGCTGTCATTCGCCAACACCCTTCAACCCACGGGCCCGCGCCGCAGCGCGCAAAAATCCCCGCGTCGTTCCCATGAAATCCGGCTCATCCAGCAAAAACGCATCATGTCCTTTGTCCGAGGCAATTTCAACAAACGACACTGAAGCGCCTGCCGCGTTTAAGGCATGCACAATAGCCCGTGAAGCCGACGTTGGATAAAGCCAGTCTGTACTGAACGACACCACGCAAAACCGTGTTTTCGTGCCCTTGAACGCCGAAGCCAGTGACCCTCCATAGTCAGCAGCCAGATCGAAATAGTCACAGGCCCGCGTCACATAAAGATAGGAGTTGGCATCGAACCGGTCGACAAAGCTCGCGCCCTGATAGCGCAGATAATTCTCGATCTGGAAATCGGCGTCGAACGAAAAGGTGCGCTCCTGCCGGTTTTGTAACTCACGCCCGAATTTACGGTGCAGCGCCTCGTCCGAAAGATAGGTAATGTGCGCTGCCATCCGCGCCACCGCCAAGCCCTTGGTCGGAGCCACATCTTTATCGAGATAGCGCCCGCCACGCCAGTCCGGGTCAGCCATGACGGCCTGACGGCCGACTTCATGAAAGGCGATGTTTTGCGACGAATGGCGCGGTGCTGTTGCAATCGGCATTGCCGAAAACACCCGGGCCGGATAGCTCGCCGCCCATTGCAACACCTGCATCCCGCCCATAGAGCCACCGGCTACACAAAACAGCGTTTCAATGCCGAGATGGTCAATCAACCGCGCCTGCGCCCGCACCATGTCGGCGATGGTCAGCACGGGAAGGTCAAGCCCATAGGCCTTTCCGGTCTCCGGATTTGTCGAGGCGGGGCCGGTTGAGCCCATGCAGCCGCCAATCACATTGGAGCAAATGACGAAATAATGCTGAGTATCGATCGGCCGCCCCGGCCCGACCATGTTCTCCCACCAACCCGGTTTGCCGGTGATCGGATTGACGTTGGCAACATGTTGATCACCCGTCAGCGCATGGCAGATCAGCACGGCGTTGCTGCGCGCTGCGTTCAATGTGCCGTAGGTCTGATAGGCCAGCACCAACGGCGCAAGCAGACCGCCTGAATCAAGCTCAAGCGGCGCGTCGGCACCAAATTGCACCACCTGACTGTGCGGCGCATCCGCTTCCGCCTGTGCGGAGGACCGTTTCTCGATTTCAACCATCGGTGCCGAACCTGACCATTGTTCTATATGAAGAACATTTCGTCCTTTACTTAGAATATGACAGTAGAATATGTCAAGCTCTGCTTGTCTTGCAGAAAAATTTGCCTGCGACTCCCCGCCCACCCTTCAGAGCCTCGAATTCTTTGCAAAAACGCGCCGCGCCCGCTATGAACAATGCTCCTTTGTCGAGCGCTTAGCCATGTCGTCATCTCCGGTTCATGAAACTCTCGCCGATCTTCGCATCGATATTGACCGCATCGACGCGGCCATGCACGCCTTATTGATTGAGCGCGGCACCATCATCGACCGGCTGATTCTCGTAAAGGCGCGACAGGGCGGCGGCTCGGCCTTCCGCCCGGGGCGTGAGGCCGCGATGATGCGGGCGTTGGTTGAGCGGCACTCCGGACATTTGCCGGTCGATACGGTTGAGAGCATCTGGCGGATTATCATCGCCACATTCACTTATGTGCAGGCCAATTACTCGGTTCACGCCGACATTATGGGGGGCGACGCACAGATGCGCGATTCGGTGCGCTTTCACTTTGGTTTCACAGTGCCCTTTATTGCACACAATGGCGCGGCGGGCGTGATCGCCGGCGTCGCCGCTGCGGCCGGTGACCTCGGCATGATTCGTGTTGAAAGCCACACTTCCGCCGGTGCGTGGTGGACACAGCTGATCGAACCCGACGCGCCCAAGATTATTGCGCGCCTGCCCTTTGTCGAGCGGCCGAACCATCCCGCCGGCATGCCGGTGTTTCTGCTGAGCAAGCCGCTCAACGAGGCCGCTGCCCGCGAAAACGTGCTCTATGCTGTTTCGGCGGAACGTTGGCGCGAGGCCATTCCGGCAATTCTTGGTGCTCTGGGTGCAGAAATCATTGGCAATGCCGCTGTTTCAGCCGGTCTGAGCCTGCTCATCAACGCGCCCGGTGCTCTCTCGGTTCAAGTGATCCGCCATAGTCTCGAATCGCTCCAGCTTGGCCAGATTCGCATTGCTGAAGTCGGCAGCCATGCGGAGCGCTATAATATTCGCCAGCCCACGCTGGCCGCTTCGCCATTATAATTCAGGAGATTCGTTTGACCATAGCCGCCAATCTGCGCCCTGTGCCACGAGAGAGCATCTTCAAAATTGACGCTTACGTTCCGGGCAAGAGCGCGTCCACCTTTACCGGGCCGATTTACAAGCTCTCATCCAACGAAACGCCGCTCGGGCCCTCACCCGCCGCGCTCGCCGCCTATCAATCGGCCAGCCAGGGCCTGGAACTTTACCCCGACGGCTCGGCGATCAAGTTGCGCCAGGCCATCGCCAATCTCTATGGTCTCGACCCCGCCCGTGTCGTTTGCGGCGCTGGTTCCGACGAGTTGCTGTCGATGTTGACCAACGCCTATATCGGCCCGAGCGACGAAGGCATTTTCACCGCGCACGGGTTTCTGGTTTATAAGATCGCGATCCTGGCGGCGGGCGGCACGCCGGTTGTTGCTGAAGAAGTCGATCTGACCGCCAATGTTGATGCCATATTGGCAAAAGTCACGCCGCGCACGAAAATTGTCTTTCTGGCCAATCCCAACAATCCGACCGGAACCTATTTGCCTTTCGATGAGGTCAAGCGCCTGCATGCTGCATTGCCGCCGCATGTGCTGCTGGTTCTTGACGCCGCCTATGCAGAATATGTTCGCCGCAACGACTATTCCGCCGGGCTTGAACTGGCGTCCGCTCATGAGAATGTCGTCATGACGCGCACATTTTCCAAAATCTACGGGTTAGCTGGTCTGCGTATCGGCTGGTGCTATGCGCCCTCCCATGTTTGCGAAGCACTGAATCGCATTCGCGGACCGTTCAACATGAACAGCGCCGCTTTGTTTGCTGGGGTCGCGGCTCTGAACGATCAGGCTCATATCGCCGCCGCAATCACCCATAATGAACATTGGCTCAACTGGCTAACACAGGAAATTTCCGCGCTTGGACTGTCGGTTACCCCCAGCGTCGGCAATTTCCTGCTGATCCATTTTCCGAATGTGGCCGGACGAAGCGCTCGCGATGCTGATAAATTTCTCGTTGATCGCGGCGTGATTCTGCGTGCCGTTTCGGCCTATGGTTTGCCGGATTGCCTGCGGCTGACTGTGGGAAGCGCCATCGCCAACGAAAAATGCGTGGCGGTTTTACGCGAGTTTGTTGCGGGTCATGACCATGCCTGATCAGCTTGGCCCTAAACTGGGCGCTCCCCTGTTTGGCGAAATCTGCATCCTCGGCCTTGGCCTGATCGGTTCGTCGCTGGCGCGCGTTATTCGCCTGCAAAACATCGCCTCCTCCCTCATCTGCTATGACAGCGACGCCGCCGTGCAAAATCGGGTTGCAGAGCTTGGCCTTGGCTCGCGGGTCGCCTCGAATTTGGCCGAAGCCGTGGCCAAAGCGGATCTGGTGGTGCTGTGCGTGCCGGTTGGTGCCAACGCCGAACTGGCGCAGGCGATGGCCCCGCATTTGAAGGCCGGGGCCATTATTTCCGATGTCGGATCCGTCAAATCGAGCGTCGTCAGCGCCATATTGCCGCATCTGCCGCCGAACGTCATATTGGTTCCGGCGCATCCTGTTGCGGGCACCGAATATTCCGGACCGGATGCCGGTTTTGCCACGCTGTTTGCCGAGCGCTGGTGCATCGTCACACCGCCGCCTGATACCGATCAGATGGCCGTGGACAAAGTGGTCAATTTTTGGGCCGCCTGTGGTTCCAATGTGGAGATCATGACCCCGCAGCACCATGATCAGGTTCTGGCCATTACCAGCCACATTCCACATCTGATCGCCTATAATATTGTCGATACGGCTGCCCAACTCGAACAGGTCACGCAGTCCGAAGTCATCAAGTTTTCGGCCGGCGGTTTTCGCGACTTCACCCGCATTGCCGCCAGCGACCCGACCATGTGGCGCGACGTTTTTCTCAACAACCGCGAAGCTGTCCTCGAAATGCTTGGCCGGTTTAACGAAGACCTCACCGCGCTGCAGCGCATGATTCGCTTTGGCGACGGAGAGGGGCTGTTTGCGTTGTTTTCGCGTACGCGCGCCATTCGCCGCTCGATCATCGCGGTCGGCCAGGAAACGGCGGCACCGGACTTTGGCCGCCGCCAACCTGAGACCAAAATCGACTAATAGAGCGGCGTCAAAATTAACGGCAGCCGGACTGGGCCCAAAAATACAAACCCGTCTTCCAGCCGCAGGGGCAGGCTTACACCCTGCGCCTGCCCGTCAGCGCCCTTCGCGTGGAGCAAACCGCCGAGCAAACCGCCCACAATCGATGACGATGGCGCGTATCCGAGCTTCGCCATCAATCCGTCACCACCAGCGATTCGCAGGTTCAACTTGCCCTTAATCCGGTGTTCTTCGTCCAGCACTACTGCCCCCTCGGCGAATACGCGAAGGTCACCAGCGGAAAACTCAAGCTTTGTGACCTCGACCTGACCGGATTTGTGCCGCCAAAACTCCAATTTTTCCGCCAGATTGGCGCCATCAATATTTCGTGTCGCGGTAATAGCACCCACGAAATCGATATTGGCCAGCGAGCTTGTTGCCAATGCGATCCCCAAAGCGTCATCCTGAATATCATGCGCGGCGACAACCACGGGCAATCGGTCGGGAAGCGCGCTATTGGCGGCCGCATTCTCGAATGGCCCCGCCTTAATCTGCACTTGCGCCACGCTGCCGCGATCACCAACGCGGCCGGAGGGTGCGGTGAGGGGCTTGACCACATGCGTTTTCAACTGGGTGAGCGATGCCTGCACCGCCATTTGGCCCAGCAATGGCGCAATTTCGACGTGTCCCTCAGCCCAATCCATATTGAACGTCATAGCCGCGAATTGACCGCGAGCGGGCGAAAGCGCAGTAAACACCAAGCTGTTAGGCGCTATGGCGCGCCAGACCAGCGACGCGCCGCGCAGCTCAACGCGCATGGATTGCGGACCAGCTACAGCTACTGCTGCACAATCTTGCACCAGTTTGAATGGAAAACCCTTTTGCCCGGCAGTTTCGCACGACCAATAACGATCTTTTGCCGCCTCATTGCTGATAAATATGTCAAGCTGCTGCTTGATCTGTCGCTGCACCAAAAACCACCCCACGCTCCATACCAGCGTCAGGAGCAGCAAAACAACTCCTGATCGAATTAAAGTTCGGTTTTTCCTGACCGAAACTTTCTTGTCCTGATCCATGTCGCCGTAGTTCCCCTTCGCCAGCAGGTGATTTGAAACAAAACGCTGGCTCGATTTTTGCGAATCAATTTACGATTTGGTTTTACGACTTAACACCTTAGGGGCCAATGTATTCCGAACCAGCCTCTCCTTATTGGGTATTTGCCTATGGCTCCTTGATTTGGAACCCGGGATTTTCCTATTCGCAGCGCGAGCCAGCCTCGCTTTACGGCTACCACCGCGCGCTCTGCATTTATTCTCACGTCCATCGCGGGACCGAACAAACACCGGGTCTCGTTCTCGGCCTCGACCAGGGCGGCTCGTGCAAAGGCATTGTGTATCAAGTGGCAGGGGAAAAAGCTGTAGAAACCTTGTCTTACCTGCGGGCGCGCGAACAGATCAACCAAGTCTATCGTGAGCTTGTTGTCAGCGTCCATCTGGCCAGCGGCGGGTCGGTCAAGGCCCTCACCTATGTGGCCGACCGCAAACATTCACAATATTGTGGTCGCCTCCCTATCGACCAGATTGTCAAATTGGTGCGGCAAGGCCACGGGCAATCCGGCACCAACATTGATTATGTCCGCAACACCCAGCAGCATTTGCAGGACCTCAATATTTATGATCACACGCTGGAACATTTGGTACGGGAATTGTAAATCAGTGTCCGAATTGCGCCAGAATGTCGGCTGTGACGGCACGGCGCGCCTCAGCAGTTTCAGCCATAAGATGCACATGAATTTCACTGGCCCCCGACTGCCGCAAGCCAGCCAGCCGCTCACTGTTCCAGAATAATTCGGGAATAGAACCGGTTTCGTCGAGGGAAAGCAGAGCAGATTGGCCCTGAGCATCGCTGCGAACGGTCAAAACAAGCGCTTCAGAATAGCCGCTCAAGGTCTCCATCGCCGCATGATCATGCACAGAAAATACCGAGCAGACATAGCGCCGGCCAGATCGGCCAAACCATGAATGAAATCGCCGCGCCAACCCGCCGCCAGCCAGAGCACTGAGCGGCGCGCAGCGTGCGCGCGCTGAGGCAAAA
>Ga0075019_10000988_pt1 | contig 16183 bp, 14 predicted proteins | sample ColStrG_CSR_2013_FD_71473 | JGI IMG/M metagenome (GOLD analysis project Ga0075019, IMG submission 71473) | Freshwater sediment microbial communities in response to fracking from Pennsylvania, USA - Cold Stream Run_MetaG_CSR_2013 | ecosystem: Environmental > Aquatic > Freshwater > Creek >...
TTCAATCAGACCATGCAGGAGTTGAAAGAACACCCGCAAAACCTGCTGTTCGGCCGTCCTGCTCCGGCACCGGGACCCGGTGAAGCCGGTTTTGCCGAACCACGGAAATAAACCTTGCAGTCAGTTTCAAAGTTGAAAAGGGACATGATGAAAACCATTCCACGCTATCTGTCATGCGCAGCACTGATGCTGCTGTTGCAGTCCTGCGCCACCACTGCACCACCGCTGGCCTTTTATGATTTTGGCGCGTTGCCAAAGGCTGACGGTGCAGGGACAGGCACCTGCGCGTTGCCGCCGATTCAGCTGTCCGATATGTCCAGCCCTGTCGCGCTGGACAGCAATCTGATGCTGTACCGTCTGCTGTACGACAATGACCAGCAAAGCCATGCCTACGCCAGTCATCGCTGGAGCATGACGCCGGCCCAGTTGCTTGGTCTGCGCATCCGGTCACAACTGGCGGCCAGTCAGGTGAAAATTATCGACAGCGGCATGGTCATGCCGGGCCTGTGGCAGCTGCGTCTTGACTTGACCGACTTTGCCCAGTACTTCAGCGACGCCACGCACAGCACTGCGCAACTGGCTGTGCGGGTGTCAGTGTTGCGTGCCAATACTCTGGTTGGGCAAACCACCCTGCAACAACAAAGTCCGGCGGCCCATCCAGATGCCCCATCCGGTGCACAGGCCATGCGCGTTGCCTCTGATGCGCTGATCACCGATCTCAACAACTGGTTATGCAAACTGCCGCGCCCGTAGAACATCCTTCTTCGCCTCTGGTTCGGATGGCGCTGCTGGCATACACGTTTCTGATTCTGTATGCCAGTCTGTATCCGTTTACCGGATGGCGCCGCACCGGTGCCGCACCGCTGACCTACCTGACCGAACGCTTTCCGCACTACTGGACCGTGTTCGATGTCAGTATTGATGTCGTTGGTTATATTCCTTTTGGCATTCTGCTGGTACTGGCCTGCTACCCCTGGCTGTCGCGCATCTGGGCCGCTCTGGTCAGTATGTTGCTCGGTATTCTGATGACGGGATCGATGGAAGCGATCCAGACTTTTCTGCCTAGCCGCGTGGCCTCGATACTGGATTTTGCGTCCAACTGCCTGGGCGCGCTGATTGGCGTCGTGCTCGGTTGTATTCTGACACCACTTCTGTTGGAAAAAGATTTGCTGAAACGAATACGGATGCGCTGGTTTGGCACCGATGTCAGCAACGGTCTGATTCTGATTGCGCTGTGGCCGTTTGCGCAGATTTATCCGCAGGGTTATCTGTTCGGGCTGGGCGATATTCTGCCGACGATATCCGGCTGGTTGAATGACTATCTGGACATGCCGATCGACCTCGGCGACTTTTTGCGACGGGGTGCCGAACTTTCCATCGATCAGTACTGGCTGTCTGAAACCATTATCACCTGCTGCGGCCTGATCGGTGCCGTGCTGGTTTTTTTATGTCTGCTGCAATCCAGTGCACCCAAGGGGCGTCTGGTCACGTTGCTGATTTTTATGACCCTGAGTCTGAAAAGTCTGACCCAGGCGCTGCTGTTCAAACCGGAAAATGCCTGGACCTGGATCACGCCGGGTGCGCAGGCAGGGTTGATCGTTGGCTGTCTGATGCTGTACGGTCTGGCGTATACGCCCTTGCGGGTACAGCGACATCTGGCCATGTTGATGTTGACGATCAGTCTGCTGGTGGTGAATGTCGTGCCGGCCAATCCCTACTTCACGGAAACCATGTCGGGCTGGGTGCAGGGAAAATTTTTAAACTTCAACGGCGCAGCACAATTTCTGTCTGCTTTGTGGCCGTGGATGGCGCTCTGGTTTCTGTTGCACTACCAACCGGCAAGGTCAGAGCGCAGAAGAATCCCGTAGAGCCTTGGGCATTCTTTTTTTGCGCACATGCAGCTGCGCGTTGGGATAGTTGTTCAGTTTGAATACCGACAGTGCATCCATCAGTACCCGCGCCTGCTGTTCCAGGCTGGTCGTGGCAGCAGCGGCCTGCTCGACCAGCGCGGCATTTTGCTGAGTGACATCATCCATCTGGGTGACGGCCTGATTGACCTGGGTGATTCCCTCACTCTGTTCCCGGGAAGCCTGTGATATCTCACCCATGATGCTGTTGACCTGCTGCACCGAGCTGATAATTTCATGCATGGTATTGCCGGCATTATTGGCCAGCACTGTACCGGAATCGACTTTCTGCACTGAACTGTCGATCAGTTCCTTGATCTCTCTGGCGGCCGTTGCAGAACGCTGGGCCAGATTGCGTACTTCGGATGCGACCACGGCAAAGCCGCGACCCTGTTCACCAGCGCGAGCCGCTTCCACTGCGGCGTTCAGTGCAAGGATATTGGTCTGGAAGGCAATGCCATCGATGATGCCGATGATGTCGACAATCTTGCGCGACGAATCATTGATTTCGCCAATGGTGGAAATGACCTGATTGACAATCTCCCCACCGGACTGTGCCACCTGCGTTGCCTTGTTGGCCATGTCGTTGGCGGCCAGAGCGTGACGCGCATTGTTTTCCACGGTTGCGGCCAGCTGTTCCATGCTGGACGCGGTCTCTTCAAGCGAGGCGGCCTGTGATTCGGTGCGGCCGGACAGATCCATATTGCCTTCGGCAATTTCATGGGTTGATGTCTGTATGCGTTCAAAGTTGTTGCGGACGTCGCTGATGATACTGTGCAGGTTGATATTCAACTGGCGCAGCGCCGACAGGAAATGTCCCATGTCATCGGTGCGATCGGTTTCCAGTTTGCCGGTCAGGTCGCCGCCGGTCATGGTCTGGGTGGCGAGCAAGGCGGCACGCAGCGGATTGACGATACCGGTTTCGAGGAAATACCAGAACCACAAGGTGAAAGCCATGCCGGCGAAGGTGGTAGCGTGCAGGAACATCGCCATGCCGGAACTCATCGAAGCCGAAAACCAGCTGACCAGATTGAGGAGAGCCATGAACAGCAGTTGCGCCGAACACGAAATTCTGACGCGCTGTTTCAGTGAAAAGCGGGTCAGCCGTGCAACAGCCCCGCGCCAGCCGGCTTTGACCAGCTGCCCTTCACGCAACGCAAACCCGCGCGGATTGCCGGCATTGATTTCCCGGTACAGTGCATCGGCACCGGCAATCTGCTCGCGGGTCGGCTTGGTGCGTACCGACATGTAACCGACAATTCGCCCCTGCTCGAAAACCGGTGTCACGTTTGCATGCACCCAGTAAAAATCACCGTTTTTGCAGCGATTTTTGACTATGCCGTTCCAGACCGTGCCCTGCTTGACGGTATCCCACAGATCGCGGAAACCTTCGGCCGGCATGTCAGGGTGACGCAGAATATTATGGGCCGCGCCCATCAGCTCGTCGACACTGTAGCCGCTGACTTCGACGAAGTAGGGATTGGCATACGTGATGACACCCTTGAGGTCGGTGATCGACACAATCGACTGCGTGTCGGACAGCGTGACCTCAACATTGGTGACCGGTAAATTTTTACGCATGACGGCCTTTTGTCGGTTTCGAACCGGAATGTAAAAATGCGACGTTATTTGCAGGCACCTGACATGCCTGAAACGCAACATGGGCGTTTCTGACTTATCTCCTCACCCAATATAGTCAGTGCGGCGACGTTTTACAATCTGAAAAGCAAGCCACGGCAGTCAGGGGGAAATCGGAGCAAAACAGTGGGTTGCGAAACAGGCGGGGCAGTCAACAAATGAGACAGGCCGCACAGCGGCCAATGCTTATCTGGGATATTTTCGTTTGCTGGAATCAAGCAGTTGCATCGCAGCAAAACCGAGAAGCAGGCCAATTGCCGGCAGCAGTGCCTCCAGCAGCGGTGCTGCCGATTCGCGCACCAGCCAGTTCAGCAGCGCCATGGTCACGAAGCAGGTCGCGATCATGCCGGCGCGAAACAGCCAGGTCTGAATCAGAAAACGTGATGCCGGGATCAGCGTATAGCGCGCCGGGTCCGGGTTGGAGGAATCAGGTCTCATGTCAGCCTTGAACCGTCTTGTTGAACTTCTTGACGCGGTTGGCTTTTAAAAGGGACTTCGCTGCCGGATGATCCCAAAGAACGGCAAACAATTTTTTCCAGCCGGCAAATTGGGTCCAGCCACCATCGGTCCGGATCCGGATCTCTTCATCTTCAATCAACATTTGCGGCAGCATATTGAATGGACTGGTATGCAGTTTGACCGAGACTTCATTGCCGGCGTCATTGAGCAGGGCATATTCGCCATCGACCCGTTTTACCAGGACGCCGTTGAGCAAAATCCGGGGTGACGAAAAATAGCCGGAAATGCGCATTTCCAACAGCTGGGTCTTGAATTCCGGGTGCGATATGGTGATGTCCATGGCGTTTCGTCTGGTTAATTTGTCCTGCAGGTTCAGCTTAGTACAAAAAAATGTGAATTTAAAGGTGAAAAAAAGGGGATAACGACGGCTTATTCTTCAATACCGGTGGCCACCCTGAAAAATTCATTCCCGATCAGGGTCACCATTTTTTCCGTGGATGCTTCCTTCAGAATGATTTCATTGCTGCGCCAGCGGGTACCGATGACCTGATATACGCCATCGTCATTTTCAAAACGGTACTTTTTGCCCAGCAGGGAGGGGATCAGGATATCGTTCGACGCCAGCAATTCGGTCAGAATCCGGTTTTTCGACTTGATCACGCATTCTCCCCTTTCCTTGACGTTGTCCTTTGCATCGATTGGGAAAGGATACCTAGCCGGAGTGGACCTTACAATGCCCTATTTAGGGCATTTTGCGGAAATGATGGGGGCGCCTGGCCGGCGTCAGGGTTGGGAGCAAGCAGGCGGGCGTGCCGGGAAGGCAGTCCGAAAGGAAGTAATCAGTTTGCCAAAGGAATTTCCAGCGACACTTCCGTGCCAGTCTGCAGCGGGTTGATACTGAACTTGCCGCCGATTTTTTTGGCGCGGTTGCGCATGTTGGACACACCACGGCCCTGAATCCGGGCGGTTTCAACAAATCCGCAACCGTCATCGGCAATCCGGATCTTCAGTCGATCCGGCTCAAACGTAATGTCAACCACCACGCGTTGCGCTTTGGCATGCTTCAGAATATTGGCCAGCGCTTCCTGCAGTATGCGCAGAATATTCAGCCCGACATCCGGCTCGAACTCCATTGACTCCGGCATGTTGCGGTTTTCCCAGTCAAACTTGATATTGAGTGAGTGAAAACGCGATTCCATGCGGAAGCGGAAATTGCCCAATACCGGTAACAGATCCCGGTCGTCCGGCGTCAGGGAATCAATCACCAGACGCATATCATCCAGACATTCCTGCAGCAGACCGACCAGCGTGGCCTGCGGCAGTGCAGTATGTTGCGCCATCATCAGGGTCGACAACAATTGCGAACCGACCCCGTCATGCATGTCCTGCAGAATCCGGTGACGCTCATCGGTTGCCGCATGTGACCGTTCCAGCTTTCTTAGCTGGTCATAACTTTGTTTGAGTTCCGCTTCGCGGGCAGCGACCCGGATTTCCAGTTTTTCATTGACCGACTCTACCTGCTTGAGGGTAATAAGAAACCGATCCAGCAAAATCCCGATCATCACCAGCAGGAAGGCAGGCATGCCGAGATGCATCAGATAGATTTCCGGCATGTCGATCCAGGCCTCCTGAACGGCCAGATCATGCACCGACAGAACGAGCGCCAACAGGATCGCCAGTCCCATGGCAATGGCAGTGCGGTTCGGCTGACGCGCAGCATATCGCAGCAGGCAGACCATGGCATACAGGTTGAACGGCAAAAAGCCGGTCAGCCAGTAGGCTTCGATGGCATGCCGGACAGGCATGCCGATCAGCATGAAGGCCGCACAACCGGCCAGCCAGTAAGCAATCAGAATCCGGTTGAAGTTTCGATTGCTGCGCGAGCTGAACTGCAGCATGAAGATCGATATCAGTACGATAAATCCGGCAGTCGTAAAGTAATACGCCAGACGCCACACCAAAAAGAAATCCACCGGTACCACGGGTGTGCGCAGCAGCAGCGTGCGCAATCCCCAAAACAGCACGCAGACACCAAACAGACCATACAGTTTTTCCTGCGGTCGGCTGGCCCAGAACACCATGATGAACAGGCCGCATAACAGGCACAGAGCCGTTGACACGTCGGCAGTGGTGTCTTCCCAGAACACCAGCGTGTTATAGGTTTCACGCTGGATTTTTTCAGGGCCGATATCAATTTCACCAAAACTGGTGAACGGTTCGCGGATGCCCAGACGGACTTCCAGCTCATTGCTGCCGGCATGCAGCAATAGTGGCGGAATCAGCCACAATTCGGGCCGGTACCAGCGCACCTGTATCTGTTCATTGGCCCACGGTTTGACGCCGATCAGTGCGCCGTTGACATACACGTCGCCGCCACTGAGCAGTTGCGGGAACAGCACCCAGAGTGGTTCGTCCAGACTGGTCACGTCAAAGCCGACCTTGTACCAGTAATTGACCAGTTCGCGCCGGGTCGGCTTGGCGACATGGTGCGGCAGATTGATGGCACTCCAGCCGGCATCCGGTGCCGGCAGCGTGTCGCTGTCAGAAATGATGTATTCAGCCTGCCGAATTCTGGTAACAGACGGTCCACCTTCGGCGCCAAAGGCATCGCCCCGGCAGACGCTGAAGATCATCAGCAACAGGCAAACCAGGTTGCGCATGATGGTGGTGGCCCAACTACTGACCGAGTATGCCAAGCTTGGTGGCCTCATAAACCGCTTCTCCGCGCGAATGGACCGCCAGCACGCGGTAGATTTTCTTTACGTGGCGTGCCACCGTGTGGCTCGAGATGTAGTAACGCGCGCCGATTTCCTTGAAACTCAGTCCTTTCGACAGCGCATATAAAACCTGATACTCCCGTTCAGACAGCGGGGTTGGCGTGACCTGGGTCGGTATGGCGGTTACCTGATCCGGCACCGCGGCGGGCTCGGATGTTGTCTGGAATTTTTGCAGTATCCGTCGCGCAATCATCGGACTGATTGGCGAGCCACCTTCGCGCAGGGTGCGGATGCATTCCAGAATATCCAGGCTGGTACTGTCTTTGAGGATGTAGCCGGTGGCGCCGGCTTCGATGCTTTGGATGACGTGGGTATCGTCGCCAAATACGGTAATGACCATGACGTCACACTCGGGTCGCAGCTTGACTGCATGGCGGATCAGTTCGATGCCGTCGATATCGGGCAACCCCAAATCAACCAGATAGGCATCGGCACAGACATTGTTGATCAGTGCCAACCCGTCAGTACCGTTGACGGCGGAACCAACAAAGGAAAAATCGGCGCTGGACTCGATTACATGCCGGAACCGGCTCAAGAATTCTGCATTGTCCTCAATGATTGCAACTTTAGTTACCATGGTGTTTCAATATCTGATCTGTTCGTAATAATCTGGCGTGCTGCTTTGGACCCTCTCTCATTTATCCAGAGCGATTAACCAGTACCATTCAAGTTGCTGAATGCAAATATAGATGGCGGGAAACAATCCGTCACGTATAATTTTGACTACAGGGGTAAATCCGCTGTAAATACAACTAGTGCAGGCACAGAGACCACTAAATGCTGAGTTTAATTCACGTTTATGTTGAATTTAATTAATTTGCCCGATATCACAAAATGGAGATGACCAAATAATGAAAACGATCACCCGGTTCCAGATTAAACCTGTCGCAATAATGTGCCTGTCTGCGCTGATCGCGCTTGCTGCCGGCCTGGCGCGCGCCGACACCGGCGCTCCGGCGCAGGCCATGGAAGCCGGGATGGACAAATCGGTTTTGCCAGGCGATGATTTTTTCCGTTACGTCAATGGCGGCTGGGATAAAGCGACCGTCATCCCGGATGACAAATCCTCAGTCGGCGTGGTCTCCGCGCTACGCGACGAGTCTGACGCCATCGTGCGCGAGCTGATTGAAAAAGCCACCAAAGCGGTATCGGGCGACCCGGCGCGCAAAGTCGGGGATTATTACAGTGCTTACCTCAATACCGACCAGATCAATCAGCTGGGCCTGACGCCGATCCAGCCACAGCTGCACAGTATTGCCGCCATCAAAACGCGCAGCGCGCTGTCGGCCTATCTCGGTGCGCATCTGCGCACCGACGTCGATCCACTGAATAACACCAGTTTTTTCACGGAGAACCTGTTCGGCCTCTGGGTAGCGCAGCAATTTCATGACCATACCCAATACACGAGTTATTTGTTACAGGGCGGACTGGGTTTGCCGGACCGCGAATACTATATGTCTGACAGCCCGAAAATGGTCCAGATCCGCACTGCCTATCTGGAACATATCGCTGCCATGCTGAAACTGGCCGGTTTGCCCAATCCGGATCAGGCGGCCAGGCGGATCGTCGCGTTGGAACTGAAAATAGCAAAAGGACATACTTCCCGCGCCGATTCGGAGGACATGGACAAGGCCGACAATACCTGGAAAAAAGCCGACTTCAAAAAAATGGCACCCGGGATGGACTGGAACGCCTACTTTGCTGCTGCCGGTCTGGCCCAACAATCGTCATTCATTGTCTGGCATCCGGGCGCAGTAAAAACCAATGCGGCACTGGTGGCTTCGACCCCGCTCGAGACCTGGAAAGATTACCTGCGCTTTCACGCTCTGAACCAACACGCGTCCGTGCTGCCACAGGCATTTTTTGATCAGAAATTCAAATTCAGCAGCGTCATGAGCGGCGCCAAAGCACCTTTGCCGCGTTGGAAATATGCTGTCAATGCGACCAATGCCGCGCTCGGTGAAGAAGTCGGCAAAATGTATGTGGCCGATCATTTTCCGCCCGAGGCCAAAGCACGCATCAATGCCATGGTGGCCAATCTGATGACTGCCTTTAAAGACCATGTCAGCCATATCAGCTGGATGGCCGACTCCACCAAACAGGAAGCGCTGGCCAAAATCAGTTCGTTTTATGTTGGCGTCGGCTACCCAGACAAGTGGCACGATTATTCCGGCCTGCAGGTCAGTGCATCCGACGCGTTGGGCAACTACGATCGCGCCTCAGAATTTGCCTATCGCACCGCTATTGCCAAAGTCGGCAAGCCGGTTGACGTCACCGAGTGGTGTATGACGCCGCAGACTGTCAATGCGGTGAACATGCCACTGCAGAACGCCATCAATTTTCCGGCGGCTTATCTGCAGACCCCAAACTTTGATCTGAACGCCAGCGATGCTGCCAATTACGGTGCTATCGGGTCAACCATCGGCCACGAAATCAGCCACAGTTTTGATCATACCGGCGCCATGGTGGATGCCAAAGGCGAGCTGCGCAACTGGTGGACCGAAGCCGACCTGCAGCATTTCCAAAAATCGGGTCAGGCGTTGGCCGATCAGTTTTCCGGCTACAAACCTTTTCCGGATCTGGCTGTGAACGGGCCGCAAACGCTGGATGAAAACATTGCCGATCTGACCGGATTGATGGCGGCGTTTGATGCCTTTCATCTGGATCAGCAGCAAAAAGGTGTGACACCAAACCAGAAAGCGGATCAGGAATTTTTCATGGCCAGCGCCTACAAATATCGCGGCAAAATGCGTGATGAAACGTTACGTTCGGCCATCATTGGCGATGGTCATGCGCCGGGGCAGTATCGGGCGCTGACGGTGCGCAATCTGGATGCGTGGTATGACGATTTTGATGTGCAGCCTGGGCAGAAGCTGTATCTGGCGCCGGCCGCGCGGGTGAAGATCTGGTAAGTTGCTTTTCTAATTTGTTGAAGTGGTGACTAAATTGCCACTTCATTTTACTTGCGCTCCTTCATTAGCCAGACTAGACTAACCTAATCATAAAGTTAGTGAGGTTGATCATGCTTATGGTGAATATGCTCGAAGCAAAAACCAGTTTGTCACGCCTGGTTGATGCCATAGAACAAGGAAGTGAACGAGAAATTATCATCGCGCGCAACGGAAAGCCTGCAGCTAAATTGGTTCCATTGAATACCTTGATCGCGGGTCAGCGTCTCGGGGTAGCGCGAGGCAAATTTACAGTTCCGGACGATATTGATATCGACAACGATAAAATTGCCCAAATGTTTCTTGGGGAGTGAGCGTGAATCTGCTGCTCGATACCCACGTGGCATTATGGTCAATTACTGATGATCCGAAACTTTCCAAGTATGCCCGTGAACTGATTTCAGACCCGCAAAATACTGTTTGGATCAGTGCGGTCAACATTTGGGAAATATCCATCAAAAGCAGTCTGAATAAAAAAGCATTGCCTGTATCTGGCAAAGAAGCGTTGCAGTATTTCAAAGAAGCCGCTTATCAATTTCTTCCTGTTGAGCCACAGCATGCTGTCGTAGTTGAAGATCTGCCACAACATCACCAGGACCCATTTGACCGATTGCTCATCGCGCAGGCGCTTTCAGAACCAATGCGACTGATCACGCACGACGCAAAAGTGGCCCGCTATAGCGACACGATAATTTTAATTTAATCAGTCAGGTCCCCATGCCATCCACTTCATTCCAGTCCCTCCCGCTCTCAGCGCCTTTACTCACTAACCTGACCAGTCTGGGTTATCTGGAAATGACCCCGATCCAGGCGGCCAGCCTGCCGCTGATCCTGCAGCACCGTGACGTGATCGCGCAGGCCAAAACCGGCAGCGGCAAAACGGCCGCCTTCAGTCTGGGCATTTTAAATAAACTGAACCCGATGTACTTCGCGGTGCAGGGACTGGTAATCTGCCCGACCCGCGAGCTGGCTGATCAGGTCGCCAATGAACTGCGCCGTCTGGCGCGCGCCATCGACAATATCAAAGTGTTGACCCTGTGCGGTGGTGCGCCGATGCGTCCCCAAATTGCTTCGCTCGAACATGGCGCCCATATCGTGGTCGGCACACCGGGGCGGCTGATTGACCATATCAGCCGCGGCACCATCAACCTGTCTACCGTGCAGACACTCGTGCTCGATGAGGCAGACCGCATGGTCGATATGGGTTTTTATGATGACATGGTGCATGTCGTGCAAGTCTGCAACGTGCGCCGCCAAACCTTGTTGTTTTCAGCAACCTTCCCAAGCGACATCGGCACCATCAGCCGTGAGTTGATGCGCGATCCGGCGGAAATCAAAGTGGAGTCACAGCACGCAGCCAGCCAGATTGAACAGTTGTTTTATCTGGTGCAGCCCGAGCAGCGCAATGCAGCTGTCGCGACGCTGCTGCATCACTTCAATCCGGTATCGACCATCGCCTTTTGCAATACCAAAATCCATTGCCGCGAGTTGACCGAGGAATTGCAGGCGCAAGGTATCAGCGCGTTGGCGCTGCATGGCGATCTGGAACAGCGCGACCGTGACGAAGTGCTGGTGCGGTTCGCCAACCAGAGCTGCTCGGTGCTGGTGGCAACCGACGTGGCAGCGCGCGGGCTGGATATCCAGAATCTGGGCGCCGTGATCAATGTCGATGTCTGCAAGGACACGGAAGTCCATATCCACCGCATCGGCCGGACCGGACGCGCCGGGGACAAGGGTCTGGCGCTGTCGCTCGCGTCACCCGGGGAAAAGAAATGGGTCAGCCTGATCGAACAGTATCAGGGTGTGCCGGTCAGCTGGCAGGATCTGGCCAGTCTGAATCCAGACCAGCGCCGGCTCGACCCGCCGCCGATGCAGTGTCTCTGCATTTTTGGCGGCAAGAAAGACAAACTGCGGCCGGGTGACCTGCTTGGCGCCCTGACCGGTGACGTGGGTTTGAGCAAAGCTCAGGTCGGAAAGATTCAGGTGTTTGAATTTTCAACATATGTTGCGCTGCAACGCGATGTTGCCAAGGCCGCTTTGGACAAACTCAGCGCCGGAAAAATTAAAGGTCGGCAATTTAAAATGAGGTTGATTGAGGGAAACTAAACTTCAGCCAGTTCCATTTCCGGACCCATACAGGTTGAGCTTTCGTTTCAAAAATTGCGAAAATATTGCATAGCACACAAATATTTAATATCTCGTATCGCTATTTTAACGAAATAAAATTCAGCAAAAATAATTAGTGACTGAATAATTGTATTGTCAAAATACTCTGCCAAAAAACAGTTCCCAAAGCCATTTTTTCAACAAAATTATCATTTTTATTACATATCTAATATCAAAGAATTAATTTATTTGTAGAATTAATCAAATTCGCCAATAAGTGTTGTTTTTTGATTTCTTTGGCTCTGGCATGTTGTTGACACGCAATTGTAATAAATGGTTTTATGTAACTTCAAATTCAGTTTTGAAAAATGAGTTTTAAGCAATGCCTATAAGGTTGAATGCTTAATATAGACATACAAACTTTACCCGAGGAGAAGTAACAATGATGATGGAAACCATTTTGTCTCGCTCAATGCGCCTGGCATTTACAGGTGGCGTGGCGTTAGGCATAGGAATGCTGGCGCAGCCAGTAATGGCACAGGAAGCTGCTACAGATACAACAACTGCACAACCTGTACAACGTGTTGAAATTACCGGTTCTTCCATTAAACGTATTGTCAAAGAAGGTGCCGTACCGGTGCAGGTTTTGACAGCTGCAGATATCAAAAAAACTGGTGCTACATCAGTTACAGAATTGATTCAGGATTTGCCTGCGATGCAAGGTTTTACCACTGCATCAACTTCAGTTAATGGCGGCGGCGGCGGTGTTACCACTGCAGCGTTGCACTCACTGTCATCCCAATACACTCTGGTTCTGTTGGATGGTGTTCGCGTTGCTCAACAAAACGGCGCCGTCAATCTGGAATCTCTGCCACTGGACGCAATTGAACGTATTGAAGTGTTGACCGATGGTGCTTCCGCACTGTACGGTTCCGATGCGATTGCCGGTGTGGTCAACTTTATTCTGAAAAAGAATAAAACAGACGGTGACGTATTCGTTTCCGGTCAAGATCCCCAACATCCTGGTGGCCGCAGCTTCAGCGCCGGTATCAGCAAAGGTTTTGGCGATCTGGATAAAGACAACTACAACGTCTTGCTGAGCTACAGCCATGACGAACAATCAAAACTGGAAGCCAGTCAGCGTACTGCTTCAGCTCGTGGTGGTCAGTTCTTCTTTACTGGCGTAGATGGCAAGCAATACAAGTTCTATCAAACTTCGATCAACAGTCCAATCGCCAACTTGGAAATCGCCGCGGCGCCACCAGGGGATACAGTCAGTGGTCCAACCGGCACCGACATTATCACCAACCCATATTCCGTGGCTAATGGCAATTGCGGACCAAATCCAAATTCTTTCGCGCATAACACACAGTGCCGATTCAATTATGCTGCAACAGTACAGGATATTCCTTCCTCAGTACGTGACAGTGGTTTGGCAAAAGGTACGTTCCAGATTAACGACACAACTACTGCATGGGCAACCTTGCTGGTGTCTCGCTATGCAATGACGGCGCAGTTTGCTCCATCCGCACAGCCATTCGCAATCAACTACACTGATGCTTTGGGCGTTAATCAGACTCCTTATCTTAACCTGTATAACAAGTATGTTGTGCCATACCTGACTGCAACTGGTCAGCAGATCACTGCAACTAATGGCGGTGGTGTAACAGCGTATTACCGTACCGTTGCCATGGGCGGACGGACAGATGACTATGAAACAGATGCACGTCATTTCTCGACTGGCCTGTCAACTTCGTTCGCAGGCTGGGATCTGAATGGAGTTTTGACCATTTCGAACAGTGTGCTGACTGATACATCAGCTGGTGGTTATGGTGACTTCAATAAATTCAACGCTCTGGTTGCTTCCGGTGCCTACGATCCTGTTATGAATACAGGCGCGAGTTCATTGTCCGCTGCTGAAATTACCGGAACGCGTCTGAGCAAAACCACATCGAACGACAACACAATCAAATTGGGTGCGCAGCATAACCTGTTTGAAATGGCCGGTGGTACTTCGATTGTTTCTTTAGGCGCTGATTTCCAACACGTGTCGCTGCAAACCCAATACGCCGATTTATTGTTGGCTAACAGTGGTTACTCAACTATGCCTGCCGGTGCCGCTGCAACCAACTCGGTACTTGGCGGTTCTACTGCTCAGGTTCCATTCTTTGCCAGCCGCAATAACGAAGGTTTGTTTGGCGAATTCTTGTTGCCACTGGCTAAAACTTTGGAAGGTAACGTTGCTGGTCGCTACGATACTTACTCAAAAGTATATAGCGGTTATGTATTTCAATCCGTCGCTTTAGGTGGCGCCCAAGAACCGAGCGCCGATTTGGGCAACTCATTCAGCAAAGCAACTTATAAATTGAGTCTGCGCTTTACCCCTACTGATTCACTGCTGTTCCGTGCGTCATACGGTACCGGTTTCAAGGCACCATCTTTGGGTGATATCGCAGGTACGCCAACCTACGGCGGTAGCACAGCCGGTACATACAACTGTCCGTTTAATACACCGTCAAGTTGCTCTGGTGGTTCCACTCCGGCTGAAGTAGCAGCTGCTACAACACCAGCTCAAAAAGCGGCGCTGAATGCGGTGCAGTATGACCTGCTGACTACCGGTAACCCAAACGGTGGCTCAGGTGGTTTGAAGGCTGAAAATTCAAAACAGTGGACATTGGGCTTCCGTGTTGAACCAGGTTTCGGTTTGACTGCAGGTGCCGATCTGTGGAACGTACAGATCACCAATCAGGTTCTTGGCGCAGGTGTGCCTGAACAACAAGGTTTTGCAAATCCAACACAATATGCCTCATTGTTCACCAACCCGTACGTTGATCCAGTAGGTCATTACACCACCATTGGTTTCTTGGAGCTCCCTCTGAACGGTGGTGTGGCTAACTACCGTGGTATTGACTGGGATTTTGCAGAAAAACTGAAAACACCTGTTGGTCCGCTGGCGCTGGGATGGACTGGTACTTACATGATGAAACAGAACTACACTGTTGATAACACCGGCACAGTTTATTCTGATCTGGGTCAGTATGGCTACGATCTGGGCGTTGTGTTCCGTGTTCAAATGCATGCTTTAGCTTCGTTGACTACCGGTCAATTTACCAACACGGTTGTTGCAAATTACAAATCGGGCTATACCGATGAGGGTTACGACAGTAGCGGTACTGTGCGGCTTGTGAATTCTGACGGATCACTGACACCTGTTGCCTACACCGGTCACGTTGGTTCCTACATTCTGTGGGACTACAATGGTCAGTACAACTACAACAGCAAGTTGAACTTCACTTTTGGTATCAAAAACCTGTTCGACAAATCTCCACCACTGTCATTAGTTAATGCTGGCGGCGGTAATCAGGTTGGTTACGATGGCCGTTATTCGGATCCACTGGGCCGTTCGTACTATGTATCAGGACACTACAAATTTTAATTAATTTGTTTCAAGTCTGATTAAGTAATTGTAAGCTTGAGGGTGTCTTCATTTAACGTGAAGACACCCTTTTTTAATCGATTGGATTCCGGTTTTATGAAATCACTTTTAACTCTGCTTAGCCTGTCCGTTTTATGTCTGGCAATGGACAATGCGGCGCTGGCCGATGAGCCAGCCAAACACAACTGTGTTCAACCTGATGTGCCCGGTAAATTTGCTTCGGAAACAAGGCTCAAGGAAATCAACAAGAAGACCGCCCTTTACAAGGCATGCATCAACAAGTTCGCCGCCGAGCAACAGGAAATTTCAGCGAAAGCCACTGATGTCGCCACAGCCAATGCAGCGCATGATGCCGGCGAAGCGGCGATCAAGGAATTTAATGACTATATTGCTCTGCGTAATAAAAAAGGCGACGACGAATAATCTCTCTGAGTGAAAGCAGTAGTGGCGTAATCAGGATAGCGTAAAGCACTGATTCAACTTCCGGCTGATAGTTGATAGTCCAGACCATTATTGGTCACTTTCGAATCGTTTCAACATCTCTTCGTGCGTGACCAGATTCACATTTTGCACCGATGCCAGTCGTTCCCGTGCAGTCGTTTCGATCCGTAAATCCTCAAGTTTTGGTCACTGCATGTGCCGCGCCTGCCGCTGGGGTGCTGCATTTTTGGCGTCGGCTTCAGCTTGAAGTTGCTTGCGCTCTGAACGCGAAACCTTCTCCGGTGAAGTCTGCCCCGCATAATCCTGTTTCAGGCATGCAGCAATTTGATCCTTCTCCATGTTCCTCTCCTGAACCAGCCAGTCCGCCACCAGTTTGGCCAGTCGTTCCATTGCAATCCGGTGCGTGGCATCCGTCGTTCCGTACAGCCAGTCCGAAAGTGCCATGAATTGACCGAATGGGTCGTCCCCAAG
>Ga0075019_10000991_pt1 | contig 16174 bp, 15 predicted proteins | sample ColStrG_CSR_2013_FD_71473 | JGI IMG/M metagenome (GOLD analysis project Ga0075019, IMG submission 71473) | Freshwater sediment microbial communities in response to fracking from Pennsylvania, USA - Cold Stream Run_MetaG_CSR_2013 | ecosystem: Environmental > Aquatic > Freshwater > Creek >...
GCGGCGGGATCCTCACCCTCCTCCAATACCGGCACTTTCATCAGCATCGGCAGGTCGATGCCGGGCCGCGTCACCTTCCACAGCGAGGCCATGCCACCTTTGTAAACAAATTCCCGTATGGTGAAGCCATCCAGGATGTTGCCGGCTTCCAAACGATGTTTCGGCATGGTTCAGCGGCCTTTCAACAGACGGTCAGCGAGCATCTCCGGCAGACCGGCAAGGCGGATGCGCGAGGCGGCTTTCTCGACATCATAGGGCACGCGGATATAGGTCATTTCGGAATTTTCCGTGTTGTAAATGCCGTAGCAGGCCGCTGGATTGCCGTCGCGCGGCTGGCCGACGGCACCGAGCACGCAGAGCCAGCGGCGCTGCTTGAGCAAAGGAATGCCCACCCCGGACACCGGCTTAAAACTCGCCAGTTTGCTGGTGGCGGTCACGCCATAAACGGCAGGAACATGGACATGGCCACAAAACACCAATTGGGCGCGAGTGGCCTTGATGCTGTTCCAGGCGGTTTCAGAATCGGTGACATAAATCCAGCGCTCCGGCGAAGTGGCATCGGCATGCACATAGAGACGGCCCTGATCCTCAATGGTCAGCGGCAGTCGGTCGAGCAGCGTGCGCGCCTTGGCGCTCAGATGGGTGCGGGTCCAGTCGATGGCGGCCCTGGCGACCGGGTTCATCGAGGTGGATGAGTCTGAAATGGCGCGGTCATGATTGCCGACAATGGCAATCGCGCCGTCGGCGAGATAATGTTCAAGCGTTTCGATCACCGCTTCGGGTTCAGCGCCATAGCCGACATAATCGCCCAAAAATACATATTGACCGACGCCGCGCGCATCGGCGTCCGCCAAACAGGCATCAAAGGCGTCATGATTGCCGTGAATGTCGCTCATAAATGCAATCAGCATATTCCGCCCTAATTTATTGATTAAAGAGGCAAGTTAACCAGCCTCAACTCTAGCGGCAATCGAGAGGATAGTCGAACACGCCTGCCAAAAAATGATGCAGATCAAACCTGCGGCGACAATGCCCTCAAAAGGCGTGGCCAATTGGCAGCGGCAGGAATGCCGAAGCGTAGCCAGTTAGGTTTTTCAACGAAGGGGCGCACCAGAATCCCCGCCTGCGCCAGACGGCGGAACCACTCGCCCGCATGGGCATGTTCGGCCAAAACAAAGAGATGCGTGCCGCCGACAATGCCAAAACCGGCCTCGACCAAAGCATCTTTCAGCTTGACGCGCTCAGCGATCAAACGGCGGCACTCGGCCAAAATCCAATCATGATCAGCCAGCGCACGGCTGGCGATCTCAACGGCGGGGCCGGAAATGGCCCAAGGCCCCAAAACGCGGCGAAATTGCGCCGCCAGCAGTGCAGGCGCGAGCACAAAACCCAATCTTACGCCGGCAAGGCCATAAGTTTTGCCAAACGAGCGCAAGATGAGCGCATTTTGCGGCAAAACCGGCGCTAAACTGGCCTTGGCGCGATAAAAATCCATAAAGGCTTCATCGACCACCAAAGTTCCGCCCTCCAGCGCCATTCGGGTGGCGAGAATGGCAAGTTCGTCGGGCGCAACGCGCCGCCCGTCCGGATTGTTCGGATTGACGACGATAGCGAGATCGAAAGAGGCGAGCGCGTCAAGACTGTCGACATGGGTGACGCTGGCCCCGTTTTGGCGCCAAAGCCGCGCATATTCGCCATAGGTGAAGCCGAGAATACCGACGGTTCTTGCTGCAAAAATGCGCGGAAGGAGTTGAATAAGGCTCTGTGTGCCGGGGGCAGCCACCACTTCGCCGCCGACAAGACCAAAAGTCTGCGCGGCGATCTTTTCCAGCGCGGCAATATCGGCGGCTTGCGGCAAACGCGTCCAAGCCTGCGCCGAAATTTCTCCAATCGGATAGGCATGGGCGTTGATTCCGGTGGATAGGTCTATCCAGGGGTGCGGCGCATCGTCAAAAAGGCGCTGGGCGGCGTCGAGATTGCCGCCGTGATAGGCTAGGGTTTGCGCCCATTCGGTTTTGTTTTTATCCATGTGGTGCTGATGTCCCCGGCTTTTGATCTGCAACTTGCCTTGATTGCCCTTATCGTCGAGGGCCTGCTTGGCTATTCCGACACATTATATCGTTTTATCGGCCATCCGGTCACGTGGCTGGGGGCTATATTGTCGCGGCTGGAAGGCTGGCTCAACAGAGGTGACGACCGCCGCCAAAAAGGCGTGACGGCGCTGGTGATCTTACTCTCCGTTGCCTTCGCCGTCAGCATGATCATTCAATTCGGCTTGCCGGAAGATTTCTTCGGGCTGATTGTTGCGGCGCTGGTCGGCTCGGTGCTGCTGGCGCAGCGCTCGCTTTATGTGCATGTGCGGGCAGTGGCCGAGGGACTGGCCATTGATCTGCAATCTGGCCGCGCGGCGGTGTCGCAGATTGTCGGGCGCGACCCTGAGCAGTTGGATGAGGCGGGGGTGGTGCGCGCCGCGATCGAGAGCCTGTCCGAGAATTTTTCCGACGGGATTGTCGCCCCGGCCTTCTGGATGGCGGTTTTGGGTCTGCCCGGCGCAGCGCTGTATAAGGCAGCCAACACGGCGGACTCGATGATCGGGCATCTTAATCCGCGCTACCGCGAATTTGGCTGGGCGGCGGCGCGTTTTGATGATTGGATCAACCTGCCCGCCTCGCGGCTGGCGGCCTTGTGGCTGATGATTGCGGCGGCTTTCACGCGCGGCGCTTCGATGGTGAATGCGGGTAAGGCCGTGTGGCGGGATGCACGGCTGCACCGTTCGCCCAATGCCGGTTGGCCGGAGGCGGCAATGGCAGGGGCGCTCGGCCTGAAGCTCGGCGGGCCGCGCTCCTATGACAAAGTGATGGTCAAGGACGCCTATATGGGTGATGGACGGCGCGAGGCGACGCTCGATGATCTCAATCTGGCGCTGATTGTCTATCGCCGCGCCTGTTCTATGCAGATTTTTGTGGTGGGATTGGTGGTGCTTATGTGGCCAGTTTGAGCAAAGCATCCAAATCCAGATGCTGCTCCAGATGCGCGGACAGCGCGTCCAGCACGCGGTCGATTTCCGCCTCGTAATTAAGGCCGGAGCTTTGCCCGCCCAACCAGTTTGCCCAAGCGGAGCGCTGCGAATCATGGGCGAAAAGCCCGTGCACGTAAGCGGCGCGGATTTGCCCACTTGCCGAGATCGCGCCATCAACTCGCCCGTCGCTCATCTGCAGCAGAGGGCGCGCCGCGTCCGGGCCGGTGGTGCGGCCTATGTGCATTTCATAGCCGTCAAACACCGCACCCTCAGGCGTCGATATGCCCGAAACGGCGCGCAGGCTTTTGTCGCCGGTCAGCACGGTTTCAACATCGAGCCAGCCTAGCCCTTCGATACTTTCGGGATGGCCTTCCATGCCTTGCGGGTCATGCACAAACTTTCCGAGCATTTGATAACCGCCGCAGATGCCCAAAACCTTGCCGCCGCGCCGGATATGTGCGGCCAGATCAATGTCCCAACCCTGCGCGCGAAAGTGCTTCAAATCGGCGATGGTGGCTTTCGAGCCGGGCAGGATGACGAGATCGCAAACAGGCAAAGGCTCGCCGCGCGGCACGAAGCTCAAGGCGACTTGCGGCTCCAGTTTGAGGGGATCAAAATCATCGAAATTGGCGATATGGGCGAGCATCGGCACCGCGATTTTGATCGCCCCTGCCCCCGCATCGCGGCGTTTGTCGAGTGCCACCGCGTCCTCGGCGGGCAGGCGCGCTGCATCATTAAAGAATGGCACCAGCCCCAGCGCCGTCCAACCGCTTTTGTCGGCAATCAGTTGCATACCCGCCTCGAACAGGCTGGGATCGCCGCGAAAACGGTTGACGATAAAGCCCTTGATCAGCGCCGCGTCTAGCGCATCAATCACGGCTTTGGTGCCGACGATCTGGGCAATGACACCGCCTCGATCAATATCGCCGATGAGCACCACCGGCACATTGGCGGCCTGGGCAAAGCCCATATTGGCAATGTCATTGGCGCGTAAGTTAACCTCGGCCGCGCTGCCGGCGCCCTCAATCAGAACAAGATCAGCATGGGCGCGCAAATGGGCGAAACTTTCCAGCACAGCGCAGAGCAATTTGGGTTTCAGGCCCTGATATTCACGGGCTTTGGCATTGCCCCAGATTTTGCCCTGCACGACGACTTGTGAGCCAACCTCCGACTGTGGTTTGAGCAAAACCGGGTTCATATGGACGCTCGCGGACACTTGGCAAGCACGGGCCTGAAGCGCCTGCGCGCGACCAATTTCACCACCATCAGCGGTGACAGCGGCATTGTTTGACATGTTCTGCGGCTTGAAGGGCAGAACTTTCAGCCCGCGCAAGCTAAAAGCGCGGCACAGGCCCGCCACCAGCAGGCTCTTGCCGACATCCGAGCCGGTGCCCTGAAACATCAATGCTTTGGCGCTCAAAATTCTATGCCCTCTTGCGACTTCACCCCGGCATCAAAATGGTGTTTGACCTTGGTCATTTCGGTCACGAGGTCTGCGGCTTCGATCAACTCCGGCTTGGCATTGCGGCCGGTGACAACAATGTGCAGATCAGGGCGACGGGCGCGCAAGGTTTTAACCACCTCATCCAGCGGCAGATAATCATAGCGCACCGCGATATTGAGTTCATCGAGCACCAGCAGGCGGATTTCGGGATTGGCCATCAGTTCGCGCACTTTTTCAAAGGCGCGGGTGGCGGCGGCCACATCACGCGCCTTGTCCTGTGTTTCCCAGGTGAAGCCCTCCCCCATCGTGTGCCATTCGACCAGATCGGGAAAACGCTCCAGCGCCTTGCGCTCACCTGTGGACCAGGCTCCCTTGATGAACTGGACGATACCGACCTTCCAGTCATGGCCGAGCGCCCGCAAAATCAGGCCAAAGGCTGCTGTCGATTTGCCCTTGCCGGGGCCGGTATGGACAATCAGCAGGCCTTTTTGTCGAATTGTTTTGCTGGCCACTTCTGCGTCCTGCACCGCCTTGCGCTTGGCCATTTTGTCTTTGTGGCGCTGGTCGTCTGAATCGGTCATGTCATCCTGCCTTTTGCGCCTAAAAAGCATGGTTCGCCTGATGAGAGCAAGCGCGGGGCGTCGTTTTGTGTCGAGTCTCGAATTGACAGGAGCGGCGCACGAGCCTAATCGTTGAAGAGTTATGGTCCCTTAATTTAAGGGTGAAAAGGGAATGTGGCGGCCTTGCGAAAGGCCGGTAAGCCACAACTGCCCCCGCAACTGTAAGTGGGAAATTTTGCGCCACAGACCACTGAACCAAAAGTTCGGGAAGGCGGCACGAAGTGACGGTCCAGCCGGACCAAGACCCGCAAGCCAGGAGACCTGCCATAACGCGTCATGGTTCGGGCGGGGTGCCCTATGAACTGTGTTGGCTTTATTGCCAACAGCCGTCCGGCTGATGCACCCCGAAACCTATGGAGTTTGGGGTGAATCTGGACATTACGCGCATTTACGTCTGCACCACGTGCCGTAGCGCTGAAGAACCGCCGGAGCCGCGCGAGCAACGCGCCGGAGCGCGTCTGTTTACGGCGCTGCAAGCCCGTGCGGAAACGGGGGTGCGGATTATCCCCGTCGAATGTTTAAGCGTGTGCAAAAAGCCCTGCACCGTGAGCTTTGCTGCTCCGGGCAAGTGGACCTATATTTACGGCGACCTCTCCGCCGACACGAGCGCCGAGACCATCCTGATCGGCGCGGCCCTTTACGCGCAGGCCCCGGACGGGCTGATTCCCTGGAAACAGCGTCCCGACCCGCTTAAAAAAGGTGTGGTGGCCCGCATTCCACCGCTTGACGCTGTTCATTCAAATTCCTGATGTCCAACAAACGAGGTCAAAATGCGCGCGAAAATCCCCGTCACCATCATCACCGGCTTTCTGGGTGCCGGAAAAACCACGCTTATCCGCCATGTGCTTGAACATGCACAGGGGCGGCGGCTCGCACTGGTGATCAATGAATTTGGCGATGTTGGCGTCGATGGCGATATTCTGCGCTCTTGCGGTGTCGAGAACTGTCCTGAAGGCAACATCATCGAACTGGCCAATGGCTGTATCTGCTGCACCGTTGCTGACGATTTTATTCCGGCAATTGAGGCGCTTTTGTCGCGCGAGCCGCGCCCGGACCATATTCTGATTGAGACCTCCGGTCTGGCACTGCCCAAGCCGCTGGTGAAGGCTTTTGACTGGCCCGGCATCCGCGCGCGCCTGACCGTGGACGGGGTGGTTGCGGTGGTGGACGGCGCGGCGGTCGCGGCAGGCCGCTTTGCCGATGATCCTGTCAAACTGGCGGCACAGCGCGCCGCAGACGATTCACTCGATCATGACAATCCGCTGGAGGAAGTTTACGAGGATCAGTTGCTCTGCGCCGATCTCGTCATCATTAACAAGACCGATCTGATTTCCGCGGCGGAACTGGCCAAAATCTCTGCCGAGATTCTGGCTGAAGTGCCGCGCGCGGTGAAGATCGTTTCCACGCAGGACGGCAAGATCGACCCGAATGTGCTGCTGGGCCTGTCGGCGGCGGCGGAAGATGATCTGGCCGCCCGCCCCTCCCATCACGACGCGGAAGAAGGCCATGACCATGACGATTTTGATACATTTGTGGTTGACCTTGGTTCTGTCAAAGAACCGGCGGCGCTGATGACAAAACTCGCCGATGTCGCCGCGCGCCACGATGTTTTGCGGATGAAGGGCTTCGTCTCGGTGGAGGGTAAGCCGATGCGCCTGCTGGTGCAGGGTGTGGGCACGCGCTTGCGCCAGCAATTTGACCGGCCGTGGCATGCTGGCGAAATGCGGGCCAGCCGTTTGGTGGTGATCGGCGAAAAGGGCATCGACAAGGCCGCGATCAGCGCGGCACTGGCGGCCTAAATGCACCTGCTGCGTACCGAGTCCCGCTCGCTGGATGATACGGCCCAGGCCGTTGATCTGGAGCAGACGGCTGCGCCGCTGGTGTTTTTGTCCTTCACAGATTCGGATTTGGCAGCTTTGGCCAGCGCTTGGGAGGCGGAACCCGGCTTGCCCGAACTGCGCCTCGCGCCGCTGGCCCTGCTCAAACATCCCTATTCGGTTGATCTTTATTGCGAAAAGGTGATCGGCCCGGCGAAATTTGTGCTGGTCCGGCTGTTGGGGGGCAAGGATTATTGGCGTTACGGTGTCGAGGAACTTGCCGCACAAGCGCGCGCCAAAGGCTTTTCGCTGGCGTTCATTCCCGGGGATTATCAGGCGGACGAGCGACTTGAATCCGCGTCAACCTTGCCGAAAGAACAATTGCGCCAGCTCTGGGCCTATTTTCAGGAAGGCGGGCCGGAAAATATGGCCGCCTGTCTGCGCTTTATGGCGGAAGGGGTCGCTGTAGCGCCTAGAGCCGTGGCGCCGTTTGACCTGTTCACGCCCGGCTGTTTGAGCCGCACCGAGGGGTCAAAGGCGCTCATCGTATTTTATCGTTCGGTCTATCTGGCGGCAGATACCGCGCCGATTCTGGCGCTGGCGCAAGCCGTTTACAAACGGGGATTTTCGGTCTCGTCTGTCTATGTCACCAGTCTGAAGGACCCTGCGGCCAGCGCGCCATTCGCCGCGCATATTGCCCGATTTGCACCGGATGTGGTGCTGAATACGACAGCATTTTCAGCGCGAGCGGGAGCTGGTGGGGGCGTGCTGGACAGCGCCGATGCGCCGGTTTTTCAGGTGATTTTGGCAGGCTGCACGCTTGAGCAATGGCAGTCCGGAAGCCGGGGCCTGAGCGCCGCCGATCAGGCGATGAATGTGGTTTTGCCGGAGGTTGACGGGCGGATTGTGACGCGGGCCATTTCCTTCAAGCGTGAGGAGCCGCGCAGCGCATCATTGCAATTTTCGCGCAACCGGCACGAGGTTGAGGCTTCGCGCGTTGCGGTGGTGGCTGATCTGGCAGCGGCCTATGCACGGCTGCGCGCCCTGCCCAAGCCTGACCGGCGGCTGGCCTGTATTCTCTCGGATTATCCGGCCAAGTGCGGGCGCACCGGCTATGCAGTGGGGCTGGATACGCCAAAATCGGTGGAAGTAATCGCCGCCCATTTGCGCGAAGCCGGATATTTGATCGGCGAGGTTGAGGCGGAAGCACTGATGGGGGCTCTGACGCAAGAACCGCCGTGCGCCGTGATGAGTCTGCCAGACTATAAGGCGCGTTTTAGTGAAATGGCGCCAGAATTTCGCGCTTCTGTTCTGACTCATTGGGGGGCACCGGAGGAGGATAGCGCGCTTGTTGACCGGCAGTTCGCGTTCCGGTTCGTAAAAAGCGGGCAGTTGACCATTGCTGTGCAGCCCGATCGCGGCCGCCGCGATGCGCGCAAGAGCGAATATCACGACACCAATCTGCCGCCCAGCCATGGCTATGTCGCGTTTTATCTGTGGTTGCGCGGGCGCATCGACGCGCTGATACATTGCGGCACACACGGCACGCTGGAATGGCTGCCCGGCAAAGCGGTGGCACTCTCAGAGGTTTGCGCGCCGGAGCAGGTGTTGGGTGCGGTGCCGGTGATTTATCCGTTCATTGTCAATAATCCGGGCGAGGCCGCGCAGGCCAAACGACGGCTTTCTGCAGTGACATTGGGCCACCTTACCCCGCCACTGGTTCGTGCCGGAACGCATGGTGCAATGGCAGAAATCGAAGCGCTGTTTGACGAATATGCCCAAGCAGAGACGCTCGACCCCCGCCGCGCCAGCCAACTGGCGGAAGTGATTGTGCAGCGTGCCGGGGAGACCGGCTTGTTTCAGGACAGCGGCATAAAAAACAGCGGCACAACGCAGGATGTTTTGGCCGACCTTGACGCCTGGCTGTGCGACATCAAAGACATGCGGATCGGAGACGGGCTGCATGTATTTGGCGCTTCACAAGGTGCGGAGGTGGTCGCGGCCCATTGCGCGGTGTTGGCGACAAGAGGCGCGCCGCAAGATATAGCCGCTAAAATCGAGGCTTGTGCGGGAGCCGAAATGTCCGGTCTGCTGGCGGCGCTGGACGGGCGTTTCGTGCCGCCCGGCCCTGCTGGAGCCCCGGCCAGCGGGCGGCTGGATGTTCTGCCCACCGGGCGCAATCTGTTCACCATTGATCCGCGCGCCGTGCCGACCCGAACCGCATGGGAGATTGGGCAAAAGCTCGCGCAGGAAATGCTCAATGCCTATGCACAAGAGCATGGCGAATGGCCTAAACGCGTTATTCTTGACCTGTGGGGCAGCGCCTCGATGCGAACCGGCGGCGATGAACTGGCGCAGGCTTTTGCGCTGATCGGCGTTCGCCCGCTGTGGGATAATAGTTCGACGCGGGTCAGTGGATTCGAGATTTTGCCCCTCGCCAAACTGGGCCGTGCACGTGTGGACGTCACTTTGCGAATTTCCGGCCTGTTCCGCGATATTTTCCCTAGCCAAATCGCGCTGTTTGATGATGCGGTGCAAGCGGTGGCGGGGCTGGATGAACCGCCTGAGGACAACCCGCTGATGGAAACCCGCGGGCCGCGGGTGTTTGGCAATGCGCCGGGTTCTTACGGGTTAGGGCTGTCGGCCAAGCTCAATTCGGGTGACTGGGGCGCGCGCGACGAACTTGGCGCTGCCTATCTTGCCGCCAATCAATATGCCTATGGCGCGCAAAATGACGGTACAAAAAGCGCTGAATTTTCTGCCCGCGTGCAAAAGGCCGATGCGTTCATGCATGTGCAGGATTTGGAAGGGCAGGACGTGCTGGATTCGGATGCCTTTGCCGAGCACGAGGGCGGATTTGCCGCTGCGGCGGCTGCGCTTGGTGCCAAGCCGTCGCTTTATCATGCGGAGACTTCCGGTTCCGCGCCCAAAGTGCGCCCGCTGGCGCAGCAAGTGGCGAGGGTTTTGCGCGGGCGGGCGACCAATCCGCGCTGGATCGCCGGGCAAATGCGCCACGGCCATCGCGGCGCGGCAGAAATGGCCGAAACGGTCGACAATCTGTTCGCTTATGCCGCATTAGCCGAAGTGGTCAGCGACGAGCAATTTAACCTGATGTTTGACGCGACGCTGGGCAATGAGGAGGTGCGCGCGTTTTTGCACTGTGCCAATCCGCAAGCCGAAGCGGCCATGGCACGTAAATTCGATGAGGCTTTGCAGCGCGGGTTGTGGGCCAACCGGCGCAATTCGACGCTGGCGCTGCTCGCTGAAATTCTGGGAGAGGCGCGATGAGCCTGATCAAAGGGTGGTGCCCGGGGGCCTTGCGCCCGATGCAGACCGGCGACGGCTTGCTGGTTCGGCTGCGCGTTTCGTGCGGGATTTTGAGTTTTGCGCGCGCCCGGCAGATTGCGGCACTGGCGCGTAAATTTGGCAACGGCCGTTTGGGCCTTTCGGCGCGCTCTAACTTACAAATGCGCGGGGTTTCCGAGGCGAATTTTCCGCCGCTGATCGAGGAATTGCGGGCGCTGGGGCTGGTCGATGGCAGTGCGGAATCGGAGGCGGTGCGGAATGTGATCGCGTCACCGCTGGCGGGTTTGTCCGGGCTGGTCGATATTCGCCCGATTGTGCAGGCTCTGGAGCAAAATCTGGAAAGCAATGAGGCCTTCTGGCGATTGCCGGGCAAATTCGGTTGGGCAGTGGATGATGGCGGGCCGCTGCCGCCGGGCGATGTGACTGTCGATGTGCGGTTTGAGGCCGTGCGGACGGCTTCAGGCGTGCGGTTCGGGCTGGCGCTGGCAGGTGCCGATGGCGTCTGGTTTGGGCTACATTCGGCTGCTGAAATTCCGGCATTGGCGGACAAAATCGCCGGGCTTTTTGTGGCTGCGCGGGCGCAGGATCTCAAAATCCGCCGGATGAAACATCTTGTGATGGCGAGGGGCATTGCGAAACTGTCTGAGCAATTGGCTCCTTGCCTGCCGCGCGTTGCATTGCCTGCACCGGACCTCGCGCATTTGGTGAATGTTCAAAATAATTTTGTCGGCGCGGCCATTCCGTTTGGGGTTTTTGATGCGGATGCATTGGAATTGCTGGCGAATACGGCGGAAAAATATTGCGCGACTGATCTTCGTTTAACGCCGTGGCGGTGTCTGTTGGCGACAGGTGTGAGAGAGGCGGATAAACTCGCAGGCGCGCTGGCCGAACGTTTCGTCATGGAAGCCAGCGACGGGCGGCTCTCTATCGCCGCTTGCCCCGGCGCGCCGGATTGTTCAAGCGGCGAGACGGCTGCGGCTAAAGATGCGCTTGCGCTCGCGCCGCTGCTCAAGGGTAAAAGCGGGTTGATACTGCATGTTTCCGGATGCTCCAAGGGCTGCGCCCATCCGGCGAAAGCCCCGTTCACATTGGTGGGCCGTGCGGGCAAATATGATCTTATCGTCAATGGTGACGCCAAATCCGGCCCAGTGCTTTCCGGACTTACGCCTCAAGAGTTGACAAAAGTGCTTGGCCCGCGCACCGACGCCATTCGTTCGAGGACACAGCTTGCAGCATTATAACTATATCCGCGACGGTGCGGAAATTTACCGCCGCTCCTTTGCGATGATCCGCGCAGAGGCGGATCTGGCGCGCTTCGCGCCAGAAGAAGAGCGTGTCGCGGTGCGAATTATCCATAGCTGCGGAATGGTGGAAGCGGCGGGTGATATTGCGTTCTCAGCGGGCGCGGCCAAGGTCGGCATAGCGGCGCTTGAGGCTGGTGCGCCCATTCTCTGCGACGCAAAAATGGTTGCCAACGGCGTTACCCGCGCTCGTTTACCGCGCAAGAATGAAGTGATCTGCACGCTGGACGCTCCGATGGTTCCGGAGTTGGCGGTCAAACTCGGCACGACCCGCACGGCAGCGGCGATGGAGCTTTGGCGCGACAAAATCCCCGGTTCCGTGGTGGCGATCGGCAATGCACCCACGGCGCTTTACCGGCTGTTTGAAATGCTCGATTCCGGTATTTTGCCACCCGCCCTTGTGGTTGGCATGCCGGTGGGTTTTATCGGCGCTGCTGAGTCAAAAGAAGCGCTGATGCTGGACGGGCGGGTGCCTTATATCGTGGTGCGCGGGCGCAAAGGCGGCAGCGCAATGACCGCCGCCGCCATCAATGCGCTGGCCAGTGCCAAGGAATGAATATGACAGGCCGTCTTTATGGCATCGGGCTTGGCCCCGGGGATCCGGAACTGCTGACGCTGAAAGCGGCGCGGTTATTGGGCGCTGTAAAACATGTCGCCTATTTTGCCAAGGCGGGGCGCCGCGGCCATGCCCGCACCATTGTTGACGGGCTGATTTCGGCTGAGGCGCACGAATGGCCGCTGCTGTATCCTGTCACCACGGAAGTGCATTTTGAAAGTGACGATTATATTGGCCAACTCTCTGGTTTTTATGAGCAATCTTCCGCAACATTGGCCGACATCATGGCGCGCGGCGAAGATGTGGCGTTGATTTGCGAGGGCGACCCGCTGTTTTATGGCTCGTTCATGCATTTATATGAGCGGCTGCGCGGGCGTTTTGCGGTGACGATTGTGCCGGGAATTACCGGAATGTCGGGCTGCTGGACGGCGGCAGGCGCGCCCATCACCTGGGGCGACGATGTGTTGAGCGTGATGCCGGGCACTTTGTCAGCGGCGGCGCTCAAGGCACGATTGGCGGTTTGCGACGCGGCGGTGATCATGAAACTTGGCAAAAATTTCGCCAAAGTTCGCGCCGCCATCGCCGAAGCCGGTCATCTGGAACGTGCGATTTATGTCGAGCGCGGGGCCATGAAGGACGAGAAGATCATGCCGCTTGCGGAAAAATCGGACGAAATTGCCCCGTATTTTTCCATTATCTTGATACCTGGGAATGGGCGGCGGCCATGAGCGGAAAATTGTTCATTATCGGCCTTGGGCCGGGGCCGGATTTCTGGGTTGTGCCGGAAGCTTCTGAAGCATTGGCACAGGTCAGCGACGTGATTGGTTACGAGCCTTATGTGGCCCGGATTGCGCCGCGTGAAGGCCTGACTTTGCACGGCTCCGACAACCGTGTCGAGATTACCCGCGCCCAATACGCGCTGGAACTGGCGCTGTCGGGCAAGCAGGTGGCGGTGGTTTCGGGAGGCGATCCTGGCGTGTTTGCCATGGCGGCGGCGGTGCTGGAGGCGGTAGAGGCCGGGCCGCAGGCGTGGCTCAACATCGACATTCAAATCATCCCCGGCATTTCGGCGATGCAGGCGGCGGCGGCTCGTGTTGGCGCGCCATTGGGGCATGATTTTTGCGCGATATCGCTCTCGGACAATCTGAAACCTTGGGAGATTATCGAACGTCGTTTGATCGCGGCGGCGCAAGGTGATTTTGTCATCGCGCTATATAATCCGGCCTCAAAAGCGCGTCCGCAGCGGATTTTTGACGCATTTACGCTGCTCAACGCGCATAAATCACCCGATACGCCGTTGATTTTCGCGCGGGCGGTGGGGCGGGCGGATGAAAGCCTGCACATCACAACTTTGAGCAGCGCCGACATTGCGCGTATCGATATGAGCACTCTGGTGCTGATCGGATCGTCCGAAACGCGGTTGATCACGCGCCCAAACCAGCGACCGTGGGTGTTGACGCCGCGCTCTTACGGGGCGGCGCGATGAGCCTCCAGCCAGTCCAACACCGCCTCGACATTCGTCGCCTGGGCGCAATCAGCGGCGGGCGGACGGGCGATCATGACGACCGGAATGGCGAGTTCGCGCGCAGCCATAAGTTTGGGATAAGTGGCGGTGCCGCCGGAATTTTTAGTGACCAAGACGTCAATGGCGTGTGCGCGCAACAAGGCGCGCTCGGCGGCCAGCTCAAACGGCCCGCGCTGCAAAATGAGCTGATGACGGGGCAGAAGATCAAGCCCCGCAGGCGGATCAATCGTGCGAACCAGATAAAAATGCTGCTGTGCTGCGGCAAATTCCGCGACCTGTCGCCCGTGGCTCAAAAACACTCGGCGCGGGGCGTCGCCCAGAGCGCTGACGGCCGCCGCCACGTCCGCCACCTCGCGCCAGAGATCGCCGTTTTGCGCCCGCCAACCGGGGCGGGACAATTGCACGAGTGGCACCTGAAACTTGGCACATGCGCGGGCCGCATTGGCGGAGATCTGCGCGGCATAGGGGTGGGTGGCGTCGATCACATGGGTGATGGCCCCGGCGCGCAGAAAGTCGCACAGGCCCTCGCTGCCGCCAAAGCCGCCTATGCGTTGCGGCACATCAGGCGGGGCCGGATTTTGCGTGCGCCCGGCCAGCGACAGCAGCAATTTGTCGCCACGCTCAGCCAAAATGCGGGCGATACGGCTGGCTTCCGTGGTGCCGCCCAAAATCAGAATGTGCATGTTCCAACTCCGGAGGCGCAGGCATGAGCGAGGTGCAGCGCTGGTTGACATTTATCGGGCTCGGCGAAGATGGCCTCGCCGGACTTTCTCCTGCCGCAAGCGCGCGGCTGGCGCAAGCCTCGTTTATTGTTGGCGGCGCGCGGCATCTGGCGCTGATCGGAGAAACTAGCGCGCAGGTGCTGGCATGGCCCTCGCCGATTGAAGGAGCTTATACGCACATATTGGCGCGGCGTGGCCATCCGACTTGTGTTCTGGCCAGCGGCGACCCGTTTTTTCATGGCATTGGCGAAGTTCTGGCCCGGCAGGTGGGCGCGGACGAGATCGAGTGTTTTCCGGCCCTTTCGGCTTTTGCTCTGGCGAGCGCCCGCATGGGTTGGGCGCAACAGGATTGTGTCAAAATTTCCCTGCATGGGCGGGCGCTTGAGCGAATAATCCGGTTTTTGCAGCCCGGGGCGCGGATTCTGGCGCTGTCCTGGGATGAGACTACGCCGCAAAAGCTGGCGGCTTTGCTCAGCGCGCGCGACATGGGCGATTCAAAGTTGACCATTTTGTCAAGCATGGGCGGGCCGGACGAGCGGCGCGCCACGGGCGTTGCGGCCAAGTTTATGAGTGAGAATATTTCGCCGCTCAATGTGATTGCGCTGGAAGTGGTGGCTGAACGAGGTGCGCGTATCGTTCCGCGCGCCCCCGGCCTGCCGGATGATTGGTTCGTGCATGACGGACAGATCACCAAACGCGACATGCGGGCGCTGAGCTTGAGCGCGCTGGCCCCGCGCACAGGAGAATTATTGTGGGATATTGGCGCGGGTTCCGGTTCGATGTCGATCGAATGGATGCTTTGCGATATGGCCAATCGCGCCATTGCGATTGAGCAGAATGGTGCGCGCGCCGCCAATATCCGCGCCAATGCTTTGGCTTTGGGCACACCTGACCTCAAAATTATCGAGGGCGGCGCGCCGCAAGCGCTGAAAGGGCTGGAGCCGCCGGACGCCATTTTTATTGGCGGCGGGGCAACGCGCAAAGGCGTGATTGATGCAGCCTACGCGGCGTTGAAAAGCGGCGGGCGGCTGGTGGTTAACGCGGTGACGCTGGAAACGCAAGCGGAACTGACGGCGCGATTCAAGGCATTGGGCGGGCGGCTGACGCTGCATCAAAATTCGGAAGCGGATGCGGTGGGCGGTTTTCATGGGTGGCGCGCCGCCATGCCGGTGGTGCAATGGCGGGTGGAAAAGCCATGAACATTTTGGCCGTGGGCGTGGGATGCCGCAGGGGCGCATTCGCCGAGGATATTGTTGCGCTCGTGCAGACCATGCTGGCGGGCCGAAGCGGCGAAGCCAAGCTGTTTTCTCTGGACGAAAAGCGCGACGAGGCCGGGCTGGTGGACGCGGCGGCGCTGCTTGGTCTGGCGCTGGAATTTTTGCCGCGCGCGCTTTTAGCGGCGCAAAACGGGCGGGTTCAGACGGCCTCCGCGCTGTCGATGCAGCAATTTGGTGTGGCCTCGGTGGCCGAATGTGCGGCGCTGGCGGGGGCCGGAACAGGCGCTCGGCTGGTTGCGCCGCGGCAAAAACTCAACGGCGTGACCTGCGCCATAGCGAGAGATTGACATGACCGTGCATTTCATCGGCGCTGGCCCCGGCGCACCGGATCTTATCACTCTGCGCGGGCGCGACCTGCTGGCGCGCTGCCCCGTATGTCTTTATGCGGGGTCGCTGGTGCCAAAGGCTTTGCTCGAACATTGCCCGCCCGGCGCGCGCATTATCGACACCGCGCCGATGAGTTTGGATGAAATCGAGGCGGAATTTGCACTTGCGGCGGCAGCGGGGCGGGATATTGCGAGGCTGCATTCGGGCGATTTGTCGGTGTGGAGCGCGATGGGCGAGCAAATCCGGCGGCTGGAGCGCCT
>Ga0075019_10000994_pt1 | contig 16150 bp, 15 predicted proteins | sample ColStrG_CSR_2013_FD_71473 | JGI IMG/M metagenome (GOLD analysis project Ga0075019, IMG submission 71473) | Freshwater sediment microbial communities in response to fracking from Pennsylvania, USA - Cold Stream Run_MetaG_CSR_2013 | ecosystem: Environmental > Aquatic > Freshwater > Creek >...
CCGCGAAAAATCGAGGCTTCCTGCGGCAGATAGCCAATGCCCAGCCGCGCCCGCCGATACATCGGCAGTTGCGTCACATCATAACCGTCGAGTTCGATGGTGCCCTTGTCCGGGCGCACCAACCCGGTGATCATATAAAAACAGGTGGTCTTGCCCGCACCATTGGGCCCGAGCAGACCCACCGCCTCGCCGCGCCGCAAATACAGGCTGACATCCTTGACCACCTGACGCGCGCCATAGCTCTTGCCGATATTATGCACGCCAAGAGTGCCTTCACCGAAATTCGCCCGCTCCGAACCATGCGAAGGGTGGTGTTCGAGTTCGGCGGGGAAATCATCGGCCGCAGTATCGCTGCGCCCGCGCAAACGGTCCCACAGCCCGCCAATCCAGTTGACGCCGGGCATGAAGGGAGCGCGGGGCGCACGAAGTGATGACATCCGGTTCAGTTTTTCTTCTCGGTGCCGGGCACGAAATAGCCCTTGACGCGGCCGCCCTTGACGGTGGCCTGACCGGAGGCGAGATCATAAACCAGTTCATCGCCGGTCTGCACATTCTTGCCTTGCGAAAGGCTGACATGGCCGATCAGATGCAGTTTGTTTTCGGCCTTGTTGAACATGCCGCGGTCGCCGGTGCCGATTTGATCCTTCTGATTGACCACAACCGGCCCCGCTGCGTCCATTTGTTTGATCTGGCTGCTTTGGGCCGGACCGCCCGCATCCGCACCCGCACCCGGTGCGCCCTTGTCGAGCAGAATGGTCAGGGCCGAACAGCGCAGGATGGTTTCGCCCTGTTTGGCAATCACATGGCCGGAATAGATCGCCTTTTGCTCCTTGTCGAAATAATCCAGTTTGTCGGCTTCAATCGAGATGGGTTCCTTTGAGGAGCCGCCGGGCAAGACGGAGGATTTTGTCGGGGCCGCACCGGCGGCGCTGGCTGCGCCCGCACTCAAGACCAGTAAAAGCGCGGAAAAAGCGGCACGGTTCAAACGGGAAGTTCGGCTCACTGGGGATTTCCTTGCGCTAAGCTGGCGGCGCTGACATTATTGAAAGTGCTGCGGACATGGCCATCAAAGGTGACGACGCGGCCATTGTCACTGATATTCAGCTTGTCGGCCAGCACGGTTCCGTTTTTCAGCTTCATCGTCACAGGTTCGTTCGAGATGAGGGAGCCTTGGTGAAAATCCACAAAGGCTTGATTCATCAACAATTCATAACCTGAATCGCTGCTGATTTGCACATTATTATTGAGCACCATGGTTTCTTTGGCTGAATCATAGGTGCTTCTTGTCGCGCTGATGCGGGTGGCATGGCCATCGTCCATGCCCATCGAACCTTCCATTTCATTAAGGTCGATGATGTTTTGTTTGGTGATGTCCTGCTGGGCGCTCTTGGCGCGCAACTGATAGGGCTGGCCGTTTTTATGATAGCCCGACAGTCTGGGTTTTTCCATCGTGATGCGTGTGCCGTCCAAGCCGTAGCCGCTGACCGAAACGCCGGCGGGTAATTTGCGGAACGGGTCAAAAATACTGAACGCGAGCAGGCCAACCACCGCGCCCGCCGCAATCAGTGGAATGGCGAGCTTGAGCCAGCGCACGCGTTGGCTGTGCAATTTCGCAGAAGCAATGGCGGCGCGCTTGTCATTCATGCTGGAGGCAGCCTGATCACGAGAGTAACTTCCGCCCCCACCATTTGCATCCAACATCACCTGCGACACGTCGAAGTTGCCCCGTCAGAACCGGAGATTAAACCATATCCCGCATTCAGAACATGTTGCGGGTGGTCAAATTACGACCGCACATTTAACTCTGCATAAATATTTTGCAGATGCGAAGGGTAAAAACATTAAATCTTGGCAATGTGACGGGCCATCCGGGTGTTTTGGCGCTTACATATGGGCGAAAATGTCGCTTTCGGCCCAGCCCATCAGATCCAGCCGTGCGCGATCCGGCAAAAATCTGAAACACGCCTCGGCAATCTCCATCCGGCCTTCGCGCACCAGCATGTCGTTGAGCTTGTCGCGCAAGGCGTGCAGGTGCAGCACATCGGAAGCGGCATAGGCCATCTGCGCCTCGCTCAAAATTTCCGCGCCCCAGTCCGACGATTGCTGCTGCTTCGACAGATCGGCGGCGAGCAATTCACGCACCAGATCTTTCAAGCCGTGGCGATCCGTGTAGGTGCGGGTGAGTTTCGAGGCGATCTTGGTGCAATAGACCGGCCCGACCTTGGTGCCAAATGCATGTTCGAGCATGGCAATGTCGAAGCGGCCAAAATGAAACAGTTTGGTGACCTTCTCGTCCGCCAGTAATTTTTGCAGGTTTGGCGCGGATTTTTGCCCCGCGGCAATCTGCACCAGTTCGGCGGTGCCATCGCCGCGCGAAAGCTGCACGAGGCAGAGCCGGTCACGCAACAGGTTGAGGCCAAGGGTTTCCGTATCAATGGCCACTGAATCGCCGAAATCCAGCCCTTCGGGTAAATCACCTTTGTGCAGGCGGATGGTCATGCGGCAAACTCTCGGTCAGAGGCTGATAAAACCAATGAAGCGAGGACATGCAGACCGCACATCACTCGCTTCATTTGGAAATTGGTGCCCAGGAAAGGACTCGAACCTTCACGACCTTGCGATCACCAGCACCTGAAGCTGGCGCGTCTACCAATTCCGCCACCTGGGCATTGCCATGCTCTTAAGGGGCGCATAGGCGCTTTGTCAATCGCCTATCCTGGAAAAATCACGCCGGTGCCTTGATGATTTTTTAAAATACATGACGATTTTTTGGCAATCATGTTGCATCCCGACTGTCCTCTTTTCACAGTGACATTCGTTCCCTTGGCAGTGGCATTCTTGGCCGCATCGCTATAAAAGCCTCACATGACTGAATTTTCCTCGCTTCATCTGGGCCGTCAGGCGCGCCGCATGCGCCTGGATACTTTGGTGCGGTTGCGCTGGCTGGCGGTGATCGGCCAGATCAGCGCGGTCGCCGTGACCTATTTCGGTCTTAAATTTGAATTGCCGGCCGGCCTCTGCGTCGCGGTCATTTTGCTGTCCGGCATCGTCAATATCGGGCTGCGGCTGTTTTGCCCGATCAGTCTGCGTCTTGGCGACTCGGCGGCTTTCGCGCTGCTGTTCTATGATGTGGTGCAATTGTCGCTGTTGCTTTATCTAACCGGCGGCTTGGAAAACCCGTTTTCGATGCTGTTTCTCGCACCGATCATGATTTCGGCGGCATCCCTGCCACCGCGCTACACACTGGTGCTGGGCCTGCTGATGGCGGGCTTTGCCAGCCTGCTGGCCTTTATCCATCGCCCATTGCCGTGGTATCCGGGCGAGAATATAGAAATGCCGGTGCTTTATATTGTCGGCATCTGGCTTGGCGTGGTGCTCGGCGCGGCCTTTATCGGCATTTATGCGGCGCGCGTTGCCCAGGAAGCGCGGCAACTGTCGGATGCGCTGGCCGCCACCGAACTGGTGCTGGCGCGCGAGCAGCACCTGTCGCAGCTTGATGGCCTCGCCGCCGCCGCCGCGCATGAACTGGGCACACCGCTGGCCACCATGACGGTGGTGATCAAGGAAATGGCCAATAATCTGCCCAAAACCGGCGCTCTGAGCGAAGATATCGAGCTTTTGCGCCAGGAGGCTTTGCGCTGCCGCGCCATTCTGGCCAAATTGTCGTCGCTGGGACAGAATGACGGCGTGATGGATCGCATCACGGTCGAACATCTGCTCGAAGAGGTGGTTGCCCCGCAGCGCGACTTTGACGTGAAGGTTTTGATCAATGTGGCGGGCGACGGGCCGGGCCCGATGTGCCAGCGCAATCCGGGCGTCATTTATGGTCTTGGAAATCTGGTTGAAAACGCCATCGACTTTGCCCGATCGGAAGTCAGCGTCACCGCCGGATGGACGGCGCTGGATGTGCGCGTCATGGTTGCCGATGACGGGCCTGGATTTGCCCCTGAAATGCTTGCCCGGGTGGGCGAGCCCTACAGCAGCCGCCGCAATGCGGACCGCCGCGCCAAAAGCGGCGAGGGTGACGGGCTGGGCCTTGGGCTTTTCATAGCCAAAAGCCTGCTGGAACGCTCCGGCGCGCAGGTGAAAGCAGGCAATCGCAAGGGGCCGCTCACCGGCGCGCAGATCGAAATAATCTGGCCGCGCGAAAAGTTCGAGGCGATCCGTGCTTGAACCAGAAGGATTGAGCACAATATCATGAAGGTGTTCGCCCTATTTGGTATAGACGAATGCACGATTTTCGGTGAATAGATCGAAGCTGCGACTGAAGTTAGGTTGAACTGAATCGAAAGGCGCGAGATGCAATTGCCCACGCAAGAGGCTCCGGAAGATCGGACTTTGTTGATTGTCGATGATGACAAGCCGTTTTTGACCCGGCTGGCGCGCGCTATGGAAACGCGTGGCTTTACCGTCACCACCGCTGACAATGTGGCCGATGGCCTCGCCCGCATTACGGCGCAGCCGCCCGCCTTCGCCATTATCGACATGCGGATGAACGACGGCAACGGCATTGACGTCATCACCGAACTGAAAGCCCGCCGCCCCGGCGCGCGCGGCATCATCCTCACCGGCTATGGCAATATCGCCTCCGCCGTCACCGCGATCAAACTCGGCGCTTTCGATTATCTGGCCAAACCGGCAGATGCTGACGAAATTTATGCGGCGCTGATGGCGACAAAATTCGACAAAACCGACCTGCCGGAAAATCCGATGTCGGCCGACCGTGTGCGCTGGGAACATATCCAGCGCATTTACGAGTTGTGCCAGCACAATGTCTCGGAAACCGCCCGCCGCCTCAACATGCACCGCCGCACACTGCAGCGCATTTTGGCGAAAAGAGCGCCGCGCTAACTCACCCACCCTTCCGGGTCATCCATCCGGTGCAACCGCTCGGCGGCGGTGCGGGCAAAGCGCAAGAGAACAGCCTTGCGCGTCGCCGCATTCAGCCGGTGCTCGGGGGCCTCGCGCATAATATGAGCGCCATAGGCATCGGCCAGAATAAGCCCTGTATCATCGGGAATTAGGCTGGCCAAACCCTCATCCGCTACTGCAAAGAAGAGCCGGTCACAAGCCTCTCTATATTCCGGCCATTTCTGGTCAACACGAAAATCATTCAGCGAACTCTTGATCTCGACAATCAAAATCTCGCCGCGCTCGCTCAGCGCCATCAGATCGGCGCGCCGCCCGTTGCGAAGGCTCACCTCGGACAGGCCGGAAAGCCCCATCGCGCGCAGCAGCCGCAACGTGCCGCGCGCAATTTTCAGCGCCGTCTCCGATTGCCGCCCATCATCGCCCAGCAGCCCCATTTTAGCGTGCATCCTCCAGAATCATCTGTGCGCCCTTTTCGCCGATCATAATCGACGGCGCATTGGTATTGCCGGAGGTGATATTCGGCATGATCGAGGCATCAACCACGCGCAAACCGGCAATCCCGCGCACCCGCAGCCGCGCATCCACCACCGCGCCCTTGTCGCCGTCCGGCCCCATGCGCGCGGTGCTGACGGGATGAAAAATCGTGGTGCCCAAATCGCCCGCAGCTTTGAGCAGGCTGGCATCATCCTGCGCTTGCCCGCCGGGGCGGAATTCTTCGGGGCTGAATTTTTTAAGACAATCCGCGCTCATAATCTTGCGCGCGAGGCGCAAACTGTCCACCGCCACCTGCTGATCGTCATGCGTGGAGAGATAATTCGGCTGGATGGCGGGCGCCATGTGCCCGTCCGGACTTTTGACATGAACCGAGCCGCGGCTTGAGGGGCGCAGATTGCACACGCTCATGGTGATGGCGGGGAACGTGTGCATCGGCTCGCCGAACTTGTCGAGGCTGAGTGGCTGCACATGAAATTCGACATTGGCGCTGGCATAATGCGGCGCCGTGCGGGTGAAAATCCCGACCTGAGAGGGCGCCATGGTCAGCGGCCCGCGCCGGAACAGTGCATAGTCAAAGCCCATTTTCGCCCGCTTGAACAGGCTTTGGTATTCAACATTCAGCGTGCGGGTGTTTTTCACCTTATACATCGGGCGGATTTGCAGATGATCCTGCAAATTCTCGCCCACGCCCGGCAAATCATGAATTTGCGTAATGCCCGCAGCTTGCAGCGCCGCGCCATTGCCGATGCCCGAAAGCTCCAATAGGGCAGGGCTGCCGATCGCGCCTGCGCTCAAGATAATTTCGCCGCGCGCTTTGGCGGTCACGCGCTGCCCATCAAGCATGTAGGACACGCTCACGGCGCGGCCCTCGGCCAGATTAACCTTCTCCACCTGCACGCCGGTGATGAGCTTGAGGTTAGGCCGCTCAAGCACGGGCTTGAGGAAGCCGCGCGCCGCGCTCCAGCGCCGCCCGCGCTTTTGCGTGGTCTGGAAATAGGAGGCGCCATCATTGTCGCCGCGATTGAAATCCTCGATTTTGGCAATGCCGTTTTCGGCGGCGGCATTGCGGATTTCATCGAGAATTTCCCAGGTCAGGCGCGGCGGCTCCACCCGCAATTCGCCGCCCGCGCCGTGTTTGTCGTCTGCGCCCTGAAAATGGTCTTCGTGGCGCTTGAACAGCGGCAAAACATCGTCCCAGCCCCAGCCGGGCAGGCCCATCTGCCGCCAGCCGTCATAATCGGCGGCCTGTCCGCGCATATAAATCATCGCATTGATCGAGGAAGAACCGCCGATCACCTTGCCGCGCGGATAATTGAGCACGCGCCCGTTCAGCCCCGGCACCGGCTCGGTTTTAAAGCACCAGTCGGCGCGCGGATTGCCGATGGCGAACAGATAACCGACCGGAATGTGAAACCAGATCCAGTTGTCCTTGGTGCCCGCTTCCAGCACCAGCACGCGGTTTTTCGGGTCCGCCGAAAGCCGGTTGGCCAGCACACAACCGGCGGAACCCGCGCCGACGATAATATAGTCAAATTCGTCCATGTTTCACCAAAGTGCTGATTTCACCAGATAATATTAAGCGGGGCAAACGGCTTGAGCCGGCGCGGCAGTCCGGCCTGCACAAAAATCACCTCCTCGGCGGCGGCGGCCATCTGCTGATTGAGACGGCCCTGTGCGTTGCGGAATTTCCGCGTCAGCGCATGGCTTGGCACCGTGCCCAGCCCCAGTTCGTTCGAGACAAAAATCACCGGCCCGGCAAGTTCGGGCAGACAGGCGGCGAGCGCCGCGCCCTCTGCCGTCAGATCACGTTGCGCGAACATCACATTGGACAGCCAAAGGGTGAGGCAATCCACCACAACGATCCTGTCCGCAGCGCTCGCTTGCCGCAAAGCAGGCACCAGCGCCAGCGGCTCCTCGATCAAACTCCAGTGCGGCCCGCGCTCAAGGCGGTGCGCGGCAACTTTGGCCGCCATTTCGTCGTCCTCAACGCGCGCGGTGGCCAGCATGATGGGGGCTTTCAGCGACGCTTCGGCCAGACCCAGCGCGAAAGCCGTCTTGCCTGAACGCGCCCCGCCAAACACCAGAATGGATTTTTGGCGCGATTCTTGTTGTCTCAACGATGGATTTGCTTGCATTCTCTGGCTTTGAACCTCTCACCGCAAATTAATCCCTCTTGGCAGCAAAAGTCACGCGCATGAACCCTGTTTTTACCCAAATGCCGACCACAATTTTCGAGACCATGTCACAATTGGCCCGCGATCATGGCGCGATCAATCTGGGGCAGGGCTTTCCGGACGATCCCGGCCCGCTGGACGTGCGCCAGAAGGCGGCTGACGCGGTGTTGAACGGCAATAACCAATATCCCTCGATGATGGGTCTGCCCGAAACGCGCGCCGCCATTGCCACGCATTATCGCCGCTTTCAGGGCCTCGAACTGGATGCGGCCACCGAAACGCTGGTCACTTCGGGCGCGACGGAAGCGCTTGCCGGGGCGCTGCTCAGCCTGATTCGCCCCGGCGATGAAGTGGTGTTGTTTCAGCCGATGTATGACGCCTATTTGCCGCTGGTGAAACTGGCGGGCGGTGTGCCGCGCTTCGTTAAATTACAGCCGCCGCACTGGCGTTTCACTGAAGCCGACCTCGCGGCGGCTTTCTCGCCCAAAACCCGGCTTGTCGTCTTCAACAATCCGCTCAACCCCACAGGCACGGTCTATGGCCGCGAGCAGCTCGAATTGCTGGCCTCCTTTTGTGTAAAATATGACGCCATCGCAGTGTGTGACGAGGTGTGGGAGCACCTCACCTTTGATGGAATCAAGCACATCTCCCTGATGACATTACCCGGCATGCGCCACCGCACGGTCAAAATCGGCTCGGCGGGCAAAATGTTCTCGCTCACGGGGTGGAAGATCGGTCTGGTGACGGCAGCGCCGGAACTTTTGCGCGTGCTGGCCAAGGCGCACCAGTTCCTCACCTTCACCACGCCGCCAAATTTGCAGGTGGCCGTGGCCTATGGTCTGGGCAAGGATGACGCTTATTTTACCGGCCAGCGCGCCAGCTTCCAGACCAGCCGCGATTATCTGGTGGCGGGCCTGCGCGGCCTTGGCTTTGAGGTGCTCTCCAGTCAGGGCACCTATTTTGTCACGATGGATTGCGCGCCCTTTGGCATGGACGATCAAACCTTCTCCAGGCGGCTGGTGGCGGAATTTGGCGTCGCCACCATTCCGGTTTCGGCCTTTTATGCGGAAAATCCGGTGAAAAACATCGTGCGTTTTTGCTTTGCCAAGCAAAACGCCACGCTGGACGCGGCGCTTGAGCGTCTCGCCAACGCCAAAAAGCAGATGCGTTAAGGCAGGAGCCAACCGCGCCGGATCGGCCAAACCATAATCGCGCGATAGATCTTGATGGCCAGATCCGTCAGGATTCCGCCGATCGCGTTCCACAAGGGTGCGCTCACCGCATAGACAAGCCCAACAACCATTGCCGCGCCGACCATATCCATCGGAAAATGCACGCCAAGGAAAATGCGCGCCCAAGCCACGACCAGAGCAGCGAGCAACAGAACCGCCGACAGCCTTTTCATGCCGCCGAACCAAAGGCACAGAATCGCACCGGTAAAAACCGTAAGATGATCACTTGGAAAGGATGAATCCGCCGCATGGGGTGCAAATGCATGCCCCAGTTCGATCGCAAACGGGCGGGGGTGAACCCAGATCAGTCCGATAATCTGGTTAAAGCCGAGCGCTAGCATGATCACAGCCAGACAACGCAGACCAATGGCCCGCTTGTCGCGCTCGCCGCTCAGCCAAAGCGCCACGAGGACCAGCGGCACCAGATAGATCAGCCAGTCGGCACAAATTTGCGCCAGCGCAATTGTGATCGCAGAGCTGTCGCCATTGCCATTGATGTCGAGAAACAATGCTTGATTGGCCGACTCGATAATATTCACCAAATGGCTCCGCGCAGGCAGGGGCGGGGCTGCTTTTGCTGCAACCCCGCGCCGAGTTTATTTCGCGGCAATCAGCGCGATTTCAACCTTGTAATGCGGCGCGGCCAGCTTGGCCTCCACCGTGGCTCTGGCAGGGGTATGGCCCTGCGGCACCCATGCGTCCCAGGCCAGATTCATCTCGGCGAAGGTCTTGATGTCCGAGAGATAAATCGTCGTCGACAGGATTTTGGTCTTGTCGCTGCCCGCTTCCTTCAAAAGACTGTCGATAATCGACAGGATTTCGGCGGTCTGCTCGGTGACGCCCCTCTCGGTCGTCTGTTCCGCCACCTGCCCGGCGAGATAGATGGTTGAGCCATGCACAACCGCCGCGCTCATGCGCTTGCCGGTGCCCATACGTTGAATCGTCATGTTCGCTCCTGAAAATTTGGCCCGGCTTTATACCGGGGTAAGGCCGGATACTTGCCCCATAAAATCGCGTTTGCCAACTTCCAAGCCGTTATGGCGCAAAATGTCATAGGCGGTGGTGGCGTGGAAATAGAAATTTGGCATGGCGAAGCGCAAGGCATAGGCTGCTGCTTCCATCTTCATCATGGTCGGGCCAATCGGAAATTCCAACTCTCGTCCAACGGCAGCATTGACCTTGGCGGCGTCCAGCGTGTCGAGATAGGCAATGGTCTTGGCAATACGCGCCTTCAATTCGTCAAAGCTTTTTTCATCATCGGCGAATTTAGGAACTTCGCCGCCCGCCAGACGTCCGGCAGCATTCTTCGCAAAATCGCAGGCAATCAGAACTTGCCGCAACATCGGCAACATATCGGGGTATAGCCGCGCAGTAAGCAAAACTTCCGGTGCAATCTTTTTGGCTTCGCAATGGGCGATCGCCTTGTCGAGAATGGCGGACAATGCGCCAAGTTGCTGCTTGAAAACCGGAACTGTAGAATCGTAAAGCATGTGTTTCTCCCTGAGGCCCTCTAACATCGGTATGAATGCCGGTTTTTCAAGCATTGCAAACCCGTTTTGCACAGTTGAAAACAAGCGCTGCACCGCGCTCAAAAATCTGTAAAAACACTGACGCTGCGCGGGCCGATCTCGCCAGTCCTATCGCTCTCCCCCTGCCCATCCGGGGTGCTGGTGGAGAGGCGCAAATGCCAAGCCTTGCCATGTTCAGGCAGGTGTATTGATACCGGCAATCGCCCGCGGTTAAACAGCAGCGCCACGCGCCCCCGCGCCACTGCCAGCAACACCATCAGTGTCTGGCGGCCGGGATCGTGCCAGTCCAGATCGATGAATTCGTTGCCGCGCTCATCGCGCCATTGCACATCGACACGGCCATCTTGCTCAACTCCGGTAAAGAACCTGTCGGCCGCATAGAGCCGCAGTTCGCGCCGCAGCGCGATCAGTCTTTGCGTGAAAGCCAGCAGGCGGGTGTCCGCTTTTCCCCAATTGGCCCAGGATATTTCATTGTCCTGCGCGTAGGCATTGTTGTTGCCGCCCTGACTTTGGCCAAACTCAGCCCCCATGCTCAGCATGGGTGTGCCGTGCGACAAGACCAGTGTCGCCAGCAGATTGCGCTGATCCTGCAAGCGCGCCGCGAGAATCGCCTCGTCGGTCGTCGCGCCCTCAACCCCATGATTCCATGAGCGGTTTTCGCTGATGCCGTCGCGGTTTTTTTCGCCATTCGCTTCATTGTGCTTGCGCTCATAGGCCACGAGATCGGCCAGCGTGAACCCGTCATGCGCCGTGATGAAATTGACACTGCGCGACGGGCGTTTGTGCCAGAACTGGTCGGCCGAGCCGCTGAAGCGGAGAGCGAAATCGGCAAAAACACTATTGCCACGCCAAAAATCACGCATGCAATCGCGGTATTTGTCGTTCCATTCGCCCCAATGTGCCGGAAATTGCCCCAGTTGATAGCCGCCGGGGCCAATATCCCACGGCTCGGCGATCAGTTTCATCTGCCGCAATATCGGGTCTTGATCTATGGCCGCAATCAGCGGCGCGGCGGACGAAAAAGCCGGGAGCCGCCCCATGGCCGGAGCCAGATCAAACCGGAACCCCTGCACCCCGCCATATTCTGCCCAGGCCCGCAGCGAATCAATCACGAGGCGCACCAGATGCGGGCGCTCCAGCGCCAGACAATTGCCGCAACCCATATCGTCGATATAAAAGCGTTTGTCGTCGCGCAGACGGTAGTAGCTGGCATTGTCGAGGCCACGAAACGACACGGTCGGCCCTAATTCATCACCCTCGCCGGAGTGATTATACACAACGTCAATCAGCACCTCGATACCTGACGCGCTCAGGCTTTTGGTGGCCGCGCGCACATCCCTCCAGCCGTTTGGCGCCAGATGCGGGGCTGGAACCATGAAGGCGACGTGATTGTAGCCCCAGTAATTTTTCAAGCCCAACGGCGGTAAATGCCGCTCGTCGATCGACGTGCTGGCCGGCATCAGTTCGAGGCAATTGACACCCAAGGCCTTGAAATATTTTCGCATAGCGGCACTGGCAAGGCCGCCAAATGTGCCGCGCAACCGTTTCGGCACATCCGCGCGGGTCCGGGTCAGGCCGCGCACATGAGTTTCATAGAGAACGGTATCTTGAAACCTTAAAAAGCTGGGTCGGAGTTCTGTTTTCGGGGGAGCTACAACCACGGCTTTTGGTGTGAACGGCGCGCTGTCGACCGTTGAAAACGACAGGTCTTTGTCCGGTGCGGCGCGGTCATAGCCGAACATGCTCTCGTGCAAGATAAAAGGCCGGTCGAGCGCCAGCGCATAGGGGTCAACCAGCAGTTTGTTGGGGTTAAAGCGGTGGCCATTGCGCGGCTCATAGGGCCCGTGGGCGCGCAAACCATAGCGCGCACCCGCCTTCACGCCCGCAATATGGCCGTGAAAAATATCGCCGGTGCGTTCCGGCAGCCCGATGCGCGCCACCTCAACCTCGCCCTGAAACAGGCAAAATTCGAGAGCTGTCGCATGGCGCGAAAACACGGCGACATTGACACCGCGTTCATCCAGACTTACGCCCAGAGGCTCCGGACTTCCCGCGCTTAACGCCAGCATCAATTCCCGCATCAGGTGATGACGCTCGGCTCAGTGCGGCCGGTATAATGCTCGATTTGCGCCAGATCACGCGAAATAGCGATCAAATCGGCCAGAACGGCCTGTGTTTCCAGGCCATGTTTGGCCGCATCCGGCTCAAAACGCTCGATGTAAACCCGCAAGGTTGCTCCCGCCGTGCCGGTGCCGGACAGCCGGTAAACAATGCGCGAGCCGTCCTCGAACATCACGCGAATGCCTTGCTGGCCCGAATCCGAACCATCAACCGGATCGTGATAGGCAAAATCATCCGCCGCACCGACTGTTTTGCCGCCCAGCGCGCTGCCCTTGAGGCTTGGCAATTTTGCCCGCAAAACCGACACCAGTTCATTCGCGCCGGCGCTGGCCACTTCTTCATAATCGTGGCGGCAGTAGTAGTTCTGGCCATAGGTTGCCCAATGCTCCGCGACAATCGCCTTCACGCTCTGCTTACGCACAGCCAGAATGTTTAGCCACAGCAGCACGGCCCAAAGCCCGTCCTTCTCTCGCACATGGTTGGAGCCGGTGCCCGCACTCTCTTCGCCGCAAATGGTCGCCATATCGGCATCGAGCAGATTGCCGAAGAATTTCCAGCCTGTCGGGGTTTCATAGATGCCGATGCCGAGCTTGTGCGCCACGCGGTCTGCGGCGGCGCTGGTGGGCATCGAGCGGGCAATGCCCTTCAATCCGGCCTTGTATCCGGGGGCCAGATGGGCGTTGGCCGCCAGCATCGCCAGCGAATCCGACGGGGTAACAAACTGGCCCTTGCCAATGATCAGATTGCGGTCGCCGTCGCCGTCAGAAGCGGCGCACAGATCCGGCCCGTCCGCCGACATGGCGAGATCATAGATATATTTGGCATGAACCAGGTTCGGGTCGGGGTGGTGGTGGCCAAAGTCGGGCAGCGGCGTGCCATTGATGACGGTGCCCTTCGCAGCGCCGAGCGAATCTTCCAAAATCGCATGGGCGTAGGGGCCGGTGACGGCCGACATGGCGTCAAAACACATGCGAAACCCGCCCTTGAACAGTGCGCGGATAGCGTCAAAGTCGAACAATTCCTGCATCAAGGTTTGGTAATCTGTTACAGGATTAACAATATCGACCTGCATGTTGCCGACATACACAGAACCCAGAACATCAAGGTCAATGTCCGCCGCCTCGACCATTTTGAACGAAGTTATCGTCTTGGTCTGTTCAAAAATCTGGTCGGTGATTTTTTCAGGCGCGGGGCCGCCGTTCGAGGCATTGTATTTGATGCCGAAATCGCCGTCCGGGCCGCCGGGATTATGGCTGGCGGAGAGGATAATGCCGCCAAATGCACCGGATTTACGGATCATATGCGAAGCGGCGGGTGTGGACAGAATACCGCCCTGGCCGACAATGGCGCGGCCAAATCCATTTCCAGCGGCGATTTTCAGCACTTTCTGGATGGTTTCGCGGTTATAATAGCGCCCGTCGCCACCCACCACCAGCGTTTTACCAGCAAAACCGCTGAGAGAATTGAAAATGGCCTGCACGAAATTTTCGACATAATGCGGCTGCTGAAACACCGGCACCTTCTTCCGCAGGCCGGATGTGCCCGGCTTTTGCCCGTCAAAAGGCGTGGTGGCAATCGTCTGGATCATCTCATTCTCCGGTCCGGTTAAATTTGGGTCAGGCTAATATGTGGCGGTAAAGGTCGGCATAGCGCTTGCCCGGAATGGTCCAGGACACATCGCTTTTCATGCCGTTGACCTGCAATTGCTTCCAGATTTTCCGGTCACGAAAGGCGCTGGCCGCGCGGCGGATCGCATCATTGAAGGCCGGCGTGGTCACCGGCGCAAACTGAAATCCAGTCGCAACCCCGACCGCCAGTGCCATTTCATTGGCCTCAATAATGGTATCATTCAACCCGCCGACGCGCGCCACCACCGGCACCGCACCATAGCGCAAGGCGCACATTTGGGTCAGCCCGCAGGGCTCAAAGCGGGATGGCACCAGCAGCGCGTCGGAACCGGCCTGAATCAGATGCGCGAGGCCCTCGTCATAGCCGATGATGCAGCCGACACGGCCCGGATGTTCGACCTGAGCTTGCCGGTAGGCGGCCTCCAATTCACGGTCGCCCGCGCCCAGCAGCGCCAGTTGCCCGCCTTCATGCAGCAGGGTGGGCAGCGCTTCCAGCAGCAAATCCAGACCTTTTTGCCATGAAAGGCGACTGATCACGCCAAAAACCATCGCATCCGCGTCATCTGCCAGCCCGAGACGCTTTTGCAGGGCGCGCTTGGATTTACCCCGCGGGCTGAGTTTCTTTGCCGAATAGGGCGCGGGAAGCCGCGCATCGGTGGCAGGATTCCACACATTAATGTCGATGCCGTTCAATATGCCGGACACATGCTCGGCGCGCGCGCCGAGCAGCCCCTCCAGCCCCATGCCAGCCTCAGGATCCTGAATTTCCTTCGCATAGGTCGGCGAAACGGTGGTAATCCAGTCCGCAAATTGCAACCCGCCCTTGAGGTAGGAAATGCCGCCGAAATATTCGATGCCATCCATGCTGAAGGCGGCTGGCGGCAGGCCGATCTCGTGCAGTATTTCCGGTGCAAACCGGCCCTGAAACGCCAGATTATGCACCGTGATCACGGTTTTTGGCCGTTGGCCGCCATCATAGTGCAGGTAAACCGGCACCAGACCGGCCTGCCAGTCATGACAATGCACAATGGAGGGGTGAAACTCTTTCAGCAGACCCTTGCCAATATCCGCACCGACGCGCGACAGAGCCGCAAAGCGCAGCGCATTGTCCGGCCAGTCCAGCCCGTCCGGCCCCATATAGGGATTGCCGGGGCGGTCATACAAATGCGGCGCGTCCAGCGCATAGAGATGCAATCCGGCCACTTCGCCCGCCAGCAGACGGGCCTTGCCGCCAAACAGATTGACGAACTGGTGCAGCACGCGCGCGTCCGTCAGCGCCTTGAGCACAGCCGGATAGCCCGGAACCAGCGTCCGCATGTCAACGTCATGCGCCTGCAATGCGAGCGGCAACGCGCCGGCCACATCGGCCAATCCGCCGGTTTTCACCAACGGATAGAGTTCGGAGGTGACCGAGAGTATTTTCAGGTGTTTCATAGATCGAGCCTGTCGATCATCGCCTGAGTAATCAGGCAAATGCCGTTGTCTGTGCGCCGGAAGCGCTTGGCGTCGAGTTCGGGGTCTTGTCCGACCACAAGGCCCGACGGAATTTTCACGCCGCGATCCACCACGACATTGGTGAGTTCGGCCGAGCGGCCTACATCGACATAAGGCAAAATCACAGCATTCTCGATGCGCGAGAACGAATTGGCGCGCACGCCGGTGAACAGCAATGAGCGGCGCAGCGACGAGCCGGAAACAATGCAGCCGCCCGAAACCAGCGACGAGAGCGCCAGACCGCGCCGCCCCTCGACGTCATGCACGAATTTTGCCGGCGGGGTGATTTCCGCATAGGTCCACACCGGCCACTCGGTTTCGTAAAGGTCGAGTTCGGGGCTGACGTCGGTCAGGTCGATATTGGCGGCCCAATAGGCATCGACCGTGCCGACATCGCGCCAATAGGCGGTCTTTTCTGCGGCCGAGCGCACGCAGCTCTTGGAGAAATGATGTGCAACCGCTTTGCCGTGTTTGACGATATAGGGGATAATGTCCTTGCCGAAATCATGGCTGGAATTCGGGTCCGCCGCATCCTTGATCAGCAGATCAATCAGGAATTTGGTCTCGAACACATATATGCCCATGCTGGCCAGCGCCACTTTGGG
>Ga0075019_10000997_pt1 | contig 16130 bp, 5 predicted proteins | sample ColStrG_CSR_2013_FD_71473 | JGI IMG/M metagenome (GOLD analysis project Ga0075019, IMG submission 71473) | Freshwater sediment microbial communities in response to fracking from Pennsylvania, USA - Cold Stream Run_MetaG_CSR_2013 | ecosystem: Environmental > Aquatic > Freshwater > Creek >...
AAGCACAGCAAGATTATACATGGCGCGCGGATTGCCCGCCTCGGCGGCGCGTTGATAAAAGCTCCTGGCCTGTATCAGGTCGCGCGCGACCCCGAGGCCCTTTTCATAAAGCGCACCGAGGCGATATTGCGCCGGGGCCAGACCCTGAACCGAGGCCTTTTCAAACAGATCGGCAGCGGCTTTGAAATCGCGGGTTTCGCCGCGACCATCCGCATATTTGGCACCAAGTTCGTATTGCGCGGCGGCATTGCCCGCCTGAGCGGCGGCTTTGAGCGCCGGCGAGGCAGGCTGGAACGCCGGATCAATCGAGGGCGGCAGCGGTGCGCTCATCATCGGGTTGGAGTTGATTTGTGGCGCGATCATTTTCACCGGCTGCGGCGCGATGGGCGTGGCGGCAGGGCTTGACACTGCTGCCGGGCTTGGCGAGGGCACGGGAGCAGACACGACTTCCGGCGCGGGGTTTGGTGCAGACACAGGAGACATCGCTGAGGACGGTGAAGCAACAGGCTGGGCCGCCTGCGGGGCGGCTTCCGGCTGTGCGACTGGCGGCATGGGGCCCGGCAAGATCTGCCGCACCGTTGGCACGCCCGGCTGTTTTGGCGGCGGAGTGAATGAGGGCGACGGCACAGGTGCATCCATAAAGGGCGCGGATGCATCCGGTTGCGAGGTGGTGGTGCCCAGCGGGGTCATGTCAATGCGGCGGTTGGCCTGCATGATCGGGCTGGAGGTGAAACTGCTGGTGGGCGGCGCGATCATCACGCCTTTGGCAAAGCCGGAACTCGGCTGTGCCAATGGCGAACCCATGCCGGGCCGCTCCTGATCCGGATTCAGCGCATTGCCGAAACCATATTTAGGCAGAGGTGCGGAACCGGCGCGCAGCGGCTTTGGTGCCAGCAAAGTCTGGTTATTGGCGGGCACAGGCTTTGCGGGCACAGGCTTGGCGGGCACAGGCTTGGCGGGCACAGGCAAAGCTGCCAGAGCCGGATTGGCGGCTTGCGGGGCTGAAGCCTGTGCGGCGGGCGCGGGCGAACCCGCCGCTTTCGGCACAGTCGGCGACAGCGGGGCATTGTTGGCCGGAGTGACCTCAGCGGGCGCGGGGGCCATAGGCACGGCAGAAACGGGCACGGCAGCAATCGCCTTGGCGGAATTTTCAGCGGGCGGCGCCAAAGTGACCGGCTTTTCAGACAGTGTGATGGTCTTGCTGAGGTCAGCCGGCCGGGTTGCCACGACGCGCACCAATTGCGCGCCGAGCACCAGAATCATCACGCCGGCCAGGCCAAGAAGAAGGGGCCGCTTGCGGTTTTCAATAAAGGCGCGGGCGCGCTCCAAAACGCTTTTCGAGGTTTCGTCCTCAGTAACCATAGTGGCCTTGACATCGTTGCGCGGCGACGGTGCATCGGTGATGCGCTCGTGCGAGGCGACGGCGGCGGCCTGAGCCGCGCGGCGGGCGGCGGCGATAAATTCGGATTTGGTGACCGGCCCATCTTCGGCCATGCTCGCCGCAGCGGCAGCGGCGCGGGCAGACTTCTGTGTTTCAACGGCGGGGGCGACGCCCCGGCGCGGCGAGGCACCTGAACGCGGTTCGAGCAGGAAATCCTCCGCAGCAGGCGAATCTGCGGCCGGATCAAGGTTGGGAGCAAAATCGGCGACGCGCTCTTGCATGCGAATGACCGGCGCGGCAACAACCGGCTCGCCGGTGGTTTCATCATAGACATCAACAGTCGGACGTATGGCGCGCAGCGGTTCGGCGCTGCGGCCGGTCAGTTTTGGCGGTTCCGGCGCGGTCGGCTGGGGTGCTGACCAGCGTTCATCCTGTTGTTCATCATTCCAGGACGGGCGCGGCGCCTCAAAGCCGGGCGTCGGTGCCTGATAGGCGAAGTTGGCGGCGACGGGAACCGGCGCCGCATGCTGTGTGACCACAGTATTTTGCGGGGCGGCGTGTTGTTGAGGGGAGAAGGTTGGCACCGGCGGGGCCATTGGCTGGCGCGCTTCGGCAATTTCTTCTTCCAGCGAAGCGAGACGGCCAACGATCTTTTCGAGCGTGCTGTGAACAGCGCTCAAGGTGGCCTCGGCGCGCTGCTGGGTTACGTCTTGCGCCTGCAGCAACTCGCCCATCGAACGGGCAAGCCGGTCGACCTGCGGAATCGCCAGTTGCGACAAGTCCAGTTGTGACAGGTCAACCGGCGCGCCGGCGACATTGCCCATCAGTTCGTGGGCGGACTCGCGCGCCACCTGCCGGGCGGCCTGTTCGGCGGCCTTGACCGCGACATGGCGGGTGTCTTCGAGTTCGGAGAACAGATTGTTGATTGAGCGCTGCAGCGACGACAGTCCGGCAAGACCGGCCTCCGAACGCTCCATCTGGCTGGAAATCTGGGCGATCTGTTCCTGCAAGGCGGCAAAAGCGCGGGTGTCGGCCTGCGGCTGGCGGGCTTCGTCCATTCTGGCGGCCAGCGCCCGCAACATGTTTTCGAGCGTGCCGGTGTCCATGACCGGGGCGCGGTCATATGGACTGGCCCCATGAGGCTCAGGCGCACGGTTGATCACGGTGTCGATTTTAGCTGCGAGGTTTTCCACCCGCCGTTCCAGCATTTCGACATTGTTGGTCGCCAGTTTGTGATCGACGAGGGCGCGGATTTCGTCGATGGCGGCGACCACATCGGCGGATTTTGAGGCGGAAGGGGAAGCCGACAGGCTTTCGACGCGCGAGGTTAAGTAATCGATCTGGGTTTCGAGCGCATCAAAGGCGCGCGGCCGGGCCAGCACCTGCTGCAAGAGGTCGCGGATGTCCTGCGTCTGGTTTTGCAAATTGGTGAAGGCTTCATAATCGAAGCCCCCGGTTTCCATCTGGGAGACTTTTTGCGCCAGATAGCGGATTTCACTTTCCAGCGCGCCCAGTCCCTTGTGCGGGTCGAGTTCGCTCATGGCCTGACGCAAGTCAGAGGCCAGATTGGACACCGGTTCGACCATCGAACGTGACAGCGCGTTGTCATTGGTGCGGAGCACCTGCTCCACAAGTGCACTTATGCGCTGTTCAAGATCGTGGACGGAGCGGCGCGGGGCCAGTTCGGCCACCACTTCGGCCATTTGGGCCAGATCATGGCGCAGCGCGTCGATTTCCGGATAGGCCTGCGGGCGGCGCATATCTTCCATCTGAGCGGCGAGTTTGGCGATTTCGGCATGCAGCGAGTCAAATGCCTGAGCCGAGGCGGCGGCCGCGGCCTGCTGCTGGCCGGTTGATCCGCCCTGATGCAGGGCGTTGCTCTGGCGGGTAAAGTCTTCTTGCTGGCGGGTAAAGTCTTCTTGCTGGCGGGTAAAGTCTTGGCGCACCAGTTCCTGCATGCCGCGCGGCGAGACGGCATATTCACTGGCAAACTGACTTGGGACCGGCGTTACCGGGCGCTCAAACACCGTTTCCGCCGCATAATTCGGGCGCTGCCGGGCTGTCAGGTGCTTGAACGCCGGTTCGTCAATGCTCGGGGTTGACTGGCGTTCCAGTGAGGCGTTGAGGGCATTCAACTTCGATTCAATAGCGGAAAATATGTCTTCGCGCTCGTCGGCTACGGCACGGGCATTTTGGGTGCCGGCATTTTGTGGTGCGCGCGGCTCCGTCTGATGGGCAGGGGCGGCACTGGCAAGGGCGGCGCTGGCAGGGGCGGCGCTGGCAGGTTTGGGCGGGCGAATTTTGGCGTCGAAGGCATCCATACGGTGTTCGATACGCTCGAGTGCCTGTTGCAGCACGGCCTGATTGTCATTGCCGGGCTTGCGGGCCAGCCGCTGTTCCATCGTCTCCAGACGTTCCATGACGCGGCCAAGCACGCCATTGCTCAATTGTTCCGAGGCTTTCGAGCGGCGCTCAACCTTTTGCAGAACTTCGCTGATCAATTCATCAGGATCGCGGCGGGGCGCAGCATATTCATTGAAGGCGCGGTCACGAGGGGACTGGGCTCGGCCCCGGCGTGCGTTGAGGTGGTTCAGGCGCTCGATGACGGCGTTCAGGCGATCATCTTCGTCAAGATCGTCTTCATCAAGGCCCAAATCCTCGGCTTTTTCCTGAACAACCTGATTGATCCAATCCGTTAACGACAGACCGGCGCGGCGCGCCGCCAATTTGGCCGCCTCGCGGGCGTCAAATTCGCCATCATTATTTTTTCGGGAAAGACCTTTGATCATTGCACTACCCGGCGGGAGAAAATCCCGATGTCTCGATTAAAATTTCGAGATGCGCTTTCGGCTTTCTGAAGAATCAGTCAACCAAATTTTCATCCCTACAGATGCAGCTTTCATCAGGGATGGTAAACATTGTGTTAAGGGTGGTTAATTTCGGGACACAAGCTCAAGATTGGTTGCATTTTTCTACCTTTAGAAATTTTACTCGTCTATAGGTTGTATTTTTAACGGTTCCACGTCATAGTGATGGTCTCTGATTTGCACGCATAGCGTGTAGATCGCAGAACGTCCGGGCTGCCGCAAATTGAGGCACCCGACCCATTTTGGAAGTGGATTGACCGCCATGACATCTGGACAAATGCAACAGCGCCCCGCTCCCGACATGCCGCACAATATTGGGCCAGCGCTTTATTCCATCGGCGATCTGGCGCGGGAATTCAACGTCTCGCTGCGAACCTTGCGATTTTACGAAGATCGCGGTCTGCTTAACCCGAAACGCGAGGGCGTGCACCGGCTTTATGACGGGCGCGAGCGCACCCAGTTGCAAATTATTCTCAAAGGCAAAAGGCTGGGATTTACTCTGGCCGAAATCCGCGAAATGTGTGGCGAGATCTCGTCAAGGCCGGGGGTTCAGACGTTGCAACTCAGCGGGGATCAGGTTCAGGCGCAGATCGCGCATCTCGAACAGCAGAAGCTGGAGATTGAACTGGCGCTGAGCGAATTGCGCCGCGAGATCAGCGCCGAGAAAATCCAGCCCGGCGAGCGCGCTGCCTGAGCCAGGACTTAGAGCAATTGAGGTGAGGTGAATGGCCGGTTGTGCCGGTCATTCCTTTGACGGCCGTGTTCGGTTTTTGACCAGAAATACGGCCGCACAATCAATTCATACAGCGCCAGCCATGCAGCGGCTGACACGAGCACATAATAAAATGGCAACAGAACCAGCCACGGCAAGGCAGAAAGCCAGCCGCGACGCACAAGGCCCAGCGCTGCCGCCCAAAGTGCCGAGACAAGCCCCAATCCACAGACCAGACCGCTAAAGCACAGCCCTGCCGCGCCAAAACGGGTATCGAGTTCAACAATGTGATTGCTCAACGCCAGCTTGGCGACAAAACTGAAGACGAAGGGCGCGATTAAGGTGGTCAGCACCGTTCCAAACAGCATGAGATGCAATACGGCGGCCTTGAGGGCGCCCACATCGGCGACCAGCGTCCAGGGTTTGCGGCTGTGGACAATCAGGGTTTGCATCCAGCCCTTGAGCCAGCGACGGCGCTGGCCGAGCCATGCGGACAATTTAATCGGCGCTTCCTCATAAGTGTTGGAGCGGATCATGCCGATCTGAAAGCCGTGACGGGTCAGCCGGAAGGAGAGATCGGCATCTTCGGTGACATTCCAGGCGTCCCATCCACCAATCTGCCGCAGCGCCGCCGTGCGGAAATGGTTGGAGGTGCCGCCCAACGGAAAAGGCATTGAAAGTTCCGCCATACCCGGATTGATCACATCAAACAGCGCCGCATATTCGATGGCGAACAGTCGCGCGAGCAGTGAGTCATGACGGTTTTCAATGACGAGTTGCGCTTGCAGGCAGGCCAGATCGGGCGAAGCGCAGGCAAAACGGGCGGCGGCCTTACGCAACTGGTCGCGGTCGGGCACGTCTTCGGCATCATAGACACAGACCAGTTCACCCCGCACGAAAGGCAGCGCCACATTCAGCGCACGCGGTTTGGTGCGCGGCAAGCCGTTGGGTGCGATCAAAACTGTAAATTGCTCACTCATGCCCATCTTGGCCAAGGCGGCTTGCGTTTCGGTGTCTTCTTCTTCGAGAACCAGAATAATGTCGAGCTTGGCGCGCGGATAGTCGATATTGGCCAAGGCTGCATGCAGCTTTTGCACAACGGCGACCTCTTTATAAAGCGCCAGCACCAGCGTGTAGCGCGGCAGCGCAAAATCCGGCAGAGGCGAGAATTCGCTCGCCTGTTCCTGCGGGGTCGGGCTGACCCAGATGGCGGCCAGCCGCAACAGAACAAAGGCGAGGCTCAAGGCCCCGCATATCAGACCGAGCACCTCGAAGGCCGCACGCGGGTTCAGCGCGCCAAAGAAGGAGCCCAGAAAAACGCACAGACCCAAAACAATAAATTGTGCCGGACTAACGCCGGAAAAAGCCGATAGATCATTGTCCTTGCGCCACAGGCCGAGACTGGATTCGTCCCGCAGATGGCTGCGCGCCTGATCCAGTACATTGGCGCGAAACAGCGCCGGAGTGGTGATGGCGACATTGGTGAGGTCGCGGTTGCGGTTTTGCAGAAGCGCCCGCAAAGTGTGGCCGCGCGGCGCGGTCAGGTAGCGAAACGGCGTGGCGTCGTCCGCCACCAGAGCCACGCCGGTGGCAATTTGCAGGCGAGGGGCCTGGCGATGGGCAAATTTGACCGGATGCGCGACAAAGGGCAGTCGCAAATGTGCCGCCAGCCCGCGATAGAACCGGCTGGCGCTGATCAGGCCTTCGGCCAATACATATTCATCGAGGCTGACGCCCTGCACGGCTGCGGCTTCGGACGCGTCAAACAGCAGGTCCAGCGACAGGCCGCAACGCGCCAGCAGCGCCATTTCCACGGGCATATGCTGAATTTTGCTGCCCGCCGCGCGATATACAGGCGGCGACGGGGCGTTTATAGTGCCAACGGCTGTAGAATGGGCGTGTTTGGTTTTGGAAGATTCTCCATGCGCCATTCGAGACAAGATTTGCGGCGGGATGGGCTGCAAAGCATATTCAGCACGGGCAGACTCATGTTGAAACATTATCACTCAACGCGCAAAGCAATGAATAAACTCTACACGCCAAGGGTAACATGGTTCACACGATAAAATCAGCCGAAGTCAAAAAATTGGCGATTTATTAATCACAATAGTTAACGGACAGAGTGAAGAGCTTCCGAAATGTTCAAATTCAATGGTTTTATAGTCGGGATTGTCTGCGGCGCGGTGATGTTGGGCGGGGCAGGGGCGAGTGCCGGGGACAAACCGGTTGCGGGCCCTGCCCTCTTCGATCCGCAGCGCAGCTATGATCTGCCCGATCTGGCAGAACTGCATCAAATCCGGTTTTTGACCGAGAATGACTATCCGCCGCTGCAATTCACGCGTTCGGATGGCGAGCTTGCAGGCTTTAATGTCGAACTGGCGCGGCTGATTTGCGAAGAGCTGAAAATCACCTGCACCGTTCAGCCGTGGCGCTGGGACAAGCTGAACGAGGCGCTGGCAAACGGCGCGGGCGATGCGATCATCGCCTCACAAAAGCCGACGCGTGATACTGCGACGACACAGACCTTCAGCGAACCCTATTATCTGACCCCTGCCCGCTTCGTCGCGGCCAGAGATTTGCCGGCGGGCGAGATCAATGCCGACACCATCAAAGGCAAAACGGTCGGCGTGGTTTCCGGCAGCGCCCATGAAGCCTATCTGAAGGCGGCCTTCCCCGGGGCATTGGCCAAGATTTACCCCTCACAAGCCGAGGCGGAGACGGCGCTGCAAGCCCATCAGGTGGAGCTGTTGTTCGGCGACGGGTTGAGCCTGTCGATCTGGCTGGCGCAAAATGACGGGGCATGCTGCGGCTTTCGCGGCGGGCCTTATTTCAGCAGCTATTTTTTTGGCGAAGGCGCACGCATCGCGATGCGGCGGGACGACAATATCCTGCGCGCCGCGCTGAACGCCGCGCTGTTTCGCCTCGACAAGGACGGCAGGCTGGCCGAACTTTACTGGAAATATTTTCCGGTGGGGTTTTACTAAAGCGGCTTTTGGGCGAGCGACGGTTTTAAGCCGAAGTGTCGGGATCAAGCACGGGCTGTTTGGTTGCCGGGCCGGACATCCACTTGTTCAACCAGGACTTGATCAGGCTTTGGCGTGCGCCGCCCTGCTCCAGCCAACAGGCAGACCAGGTGCTGCCAATGACCAGCGCAGCCATTCCCGCAAAAACGAGCGAGATTATCCAGCCCTGCAATTGCACAGCCGAAAGCGCACCGTTGCTGACGCAGGGTGGCTTAGAATAACAGAGTTTGTAATTCCTTAGCGGCCTGCTCCGGCGGGCCGTTAAGATTGAGCGCCGAGGTAAAATTCCCGTCTTTATCCATCACATAGACCAGAGCAGTATGGTCATAGGTATATTGGTCGGGCTGGCTGCCCTCAACCCTCTTGGCATAGACGCGGTAGGCGCGTTCCACCGCTTCTGTGGCAGCGCGTGAGCCGGAAAAACCGTGGATGCGCGGGTCAAAACTCGACAAATAATCTTTCAGCGTGGCGGGCGTATCGCGTTCGGGATCAACGGTGATGAAGGCGGCGGTGAGCGGCGCGTCGGCGGGAATTTTCGCCAGCACCTGCGATAGGTCATAAAGCGTGGTGGGGCAAACATCCGGGCAATGGGTATAGCCGAAAAACACCAGCGCCACCTTTTTGGCAAACACCGCCTCGGTCACCGGCCTGTTGTTTTCGTCCATCAGGGCAAAGGGGCCGCCCACACTCGACGTGATGATTTTTGACGAAGGTTTAAGCACCCAAATCGTCGCGCCTGCCGCAGCGAGAAATCCGAGCAAAATCACGATCAGGGGAAGCAGGCGGCGGGCGGTCATGACGGCTTTCTTTGTAAGACAAATGTCCGGCGGAGCACATTTGGCGGGCTGAGGTTTAAAAGCAACTGCGAAGTGTGGTGGCCAGATCAACGAATGTCGTTGAGCCAAAACCCAACCAGATGATCAGCCCGGCAACAAACAACAGGGCGAAGCCCAATTGGCTCGTCCGTGACAACAAAGGGGCGGTCTTGCGATCAACTCTATCCATAAAGAGAATATAGACCAGAGGCGGAACCGGATAAAGCCCTATTGCGGCAACGGAATCGACGAGGAGGACGGCGGCAGATAGATCGCCTTCGAGGTTTGCGGCGCTGGTGCGTTATAGGCGCTGTCCGGTAAAGGAATGGCGATTGAGGGCTGCGACGGCGGTGCATAGGCCGGCTGGGCGGCATAGCGCGGACGGCGGGGGCGATGGGCCATCCGAACCACTGGACGCGCTTTGGCCTTGGGCTTATACAGCGGTTTGTCGTCTGCGGCAGCGGGCGTATTGTAAAGGCCGGGCTGCATGGTGTTGTAGGCCACCATGCCCTGCGTCAGCGGGCCGTAATTCGGATAGGCCGGGGCAAGGCCCGCCGCGCCGTAAGTGTTGGCGGCATAGGCGCCCGGATTATAGCCGGGATTGTAGCTGCCAAGCCCGGCCGCGCTCAGCGCATCACCATTGCCATAGCCACCCGCGCCATAAGCACCTGAACCATAAGCGGGGCCGCCCGCCATCGCCATTGAAGTCGGTGCGCCGCCATAGCCCGCGCCGCCGATCGTCAGTTGGCGCATCAAGGTCACCATCGCCATGGGATTGGCCCCTGCCCTGCACAATTTCACCCGGATGGCGGCGGGCATATTGGTGCTGGACAAACCGTCCGGAAACAACTTCATGCGTTCCTCGCGGCCGATAGTCTGCCAGGCATACATGCAGCCGACCTTGCCACTTTTGCCCACCGCATAGCCAAAGGGTCCATAGGCGTTGCGCTCCAGCGTATCGCCGACACCCATTTTCATATTGGGGAACACCTCTTCGATTTCCTGCGCCACATCGGTTTCGGTCACCGGGCTGATGCTCGCCTGATTGGGAATCAGCCATTTGCGCTGAAAATCGCTGCCGGTGACGGCAGTGATGGAAATTTTATTTTCGCCATATTGGCTGTCTTCGCCTGCCAACACAATGTCCTGAACCAGACCATTGGCGCGGCGCTCCTCAACCACCGAGACAACAGGACCGGCCTGCGCGGGAAGCCAAGCCATCGCACGGCCGGGAGGGGCCGTGTTGACTTGGCCCGCCGTCCAATACTGGCTTTGCGGCTGCATTCCACAGCCAGAGAGGGCGGCGAGGCTGGCCAGAGTGAGGGCAAAACGCAACTTCATGATGAACGCCTGACTCAACAAAAACGCGGAACGCAACAAAACTTGTTCAATTCAACACGCAAGGCACCGGACAAAGCCCTCGCACCGTGTAAAATTACGATAAAATGATTACGAAGTCGTTTGAACTTGCCTCATATCAAATCCCGAAAAAGCAAGCAGCGAGGAACAGTTGCAGATTTGGTTAATATAAAAATTTATTATAATTTTCAGATAGTTATGGGGATTTTTCAAAAAAATCCGATTACGCGCGGCGCAACCGGGTGCTTTTGGTCATTATTTTCCGAGCAGGCGGCTTTCGACGGTGCTGAGTGCGGACTGCGATTCCGAGGTCGACATTTGTGAATCGACCGCTTTGAACAGACGGCGGGCCCCATCATACTGCCCGAGTTTGTAGAGTGCCCAGCCGCGGGTCATCATCATGTCACGGGTTTCGGGCGCGAAAGAAGCCCGGCGGTTGAGCAGGTCAATCGCAATCGCATATTGCTCATTGGCATAGGCGGCGCGGATTTGCTGGTCGAGCACCTGCATACCGACATCATTGCGCTTGGCAGGGCTGAGTGTTGACTGGTTGGCGGCAGCGGCCGCTTCACCACTGGCCCCGTTGCGAAGCAGCGCCAGTGACTTGCCGTAAGCCGCATTGTCGCGGGCTGAGCCAGTCAGGCCGCCGCGAATGCCCCGATCAAAGGCCAGTGCTGATTCTTGTGCCCGGCCCATGGCGAGCAGGCACCAGCCACGGTTGGCGCTGTCGGCGGCGGTGAGGTGTCCGGCGCGGTCCAGATTGTCAGCGATCTTGAGGCAGCCAACATTGTCCTTTTTGGAAAGGGCGGCGGACAAGGCGCTGGAGGAAGCCCCTGCCCCCGCATTGACATTGGCGGGCGCCGCCGGACGAGCGGCGACCTGCACTTTTGGTGCCGGGCGCGGCGCGGCATAGACCGGAGCAGGCTGAGCATAGACCGGCGGTTGCTGATAGGCCTGTTGCTGGTAGAGCGGCTGTTGCTGTGCGCCTTTGTAATTGGCGCGCACCAGATCGGCCACCTTGCCGTAGCGGTCACGGTAGGTTTCGATGACGCGCATGAAGGACTGGTTGTCGCGCAGCTTCTTGTAGCAGAGCGCCAGTCCCAAGGCTGCGCCTTCGCTGGGCTCATAGGCCAGTGATTTTTCAAACCAGGCCACGGCCGGGCTGACCTGATTGACATTGAATGAATACCAGGCGAGTGCCTGAGCCCCGCTGGCCGAGGAATCCCGCGTGACGGCCGCCGCAAAACGGCGCAGGCTGTCTTCATTCATGGCGGTCGGGCTGGTGGTGCGCGACAGACGTTCGGCGACGATCTCGATGTAAAGAGCACGCATCGCGTCGGCGTCTTCGGCCCAGGCATAAGCGGCGTTTTCTGCTTCGTCGAGTCGTCCGGTGCCGCGAAGGGCGCGGGCATAGCCTTCGCTCATCTTGGCGTCGCCCTTGCCGTCAATAGACCAGGCCATGGCGTTCTTGAAGAATTCAAGCGCGCCCGGATATTCCTTGCGGGCGAGGCGATACCAGCCGAGCGCCTGCGCGCCCTTGGCGTTGTGGTCCGCATTGACGATTAGCGCGGTCTTGGTGAGGACATCCGCCGGGATGGTGGCTCCCTCTTTCGACAGCATGTCGGCGGAGAGTTCGATATAGAGTTCGCGCATATTGGTGGCGCGGTCACGCCAGTCAAAGGCAAAATTCATCGCCTCCGCCATTTTGCCGCTGGCGCGCAGGGTCAGAACATAGCCTTCCACCGCCTTACCGTCGGCTTTGTCGCCCGCCCAGGTCAGGTCGTTCTGGAACCAGTTCAGCGCATGGGCATAGTCTTTCTGCGCGTAATAATACCAGCCGAGCGCCTGTGCCCCGTCCGCCGACTTGCCGGTGGTGGCATATTTGCCCAGTTGATCAATAAGGGTCGCTGAAGCGAGGCCGGTTGCATTGGGGTTTTGCAACGAGTCGATGGCCGTCATCATATAGAGCTTCTGCATCTCCGGCGATTTGTCGCGCCAGGAGGTGGCGATTGCCAGAGCTTCATCGAACTGACCGCCGCCACGCAAGGCGTTGATATAGCCTTCATAAAGCTTCAGATCGAGTTTTGGGTCATTGGTGTTTGGCGCACGCCAGTCAATGGCGTGTTTGAACCAGTTGGTGGCCTCAGTCCATTGCTTCTGGCCGTTAAAATACCAGCCGATGGCCTGAGCGCCGTTGAGTGAATGATCGGATTCGATCACTTCGGTGAAATGCGCCATGCGATCGGGCGTCAGGCCGGAGGTGTCGCCGCCGGTGAGTGCGGCCACAGCCATATCAAGATAGAGCTTACGCAGGCTCGGCCATTTGTCGCGCCAGTCGTAGGCGATCTGTTCGGCCTCGGCCAGACGACCGGTGGCACGCAAGGTCAGCGCATAGCCTTCCCATGTTTTGGCGATGCCTTCAGCCGTCTTGACATATTCAATCGAATATTTGCCGGCATTGGTGGCGGGGTTGGAATAGGCGCGCGGCGTGCGGCGATAATTTTCGTGGGTCAGCGCCAGCTTGCCCAGAATAGGCTGATAATCCTCAACAAATGCGGCTTTGGTGTTGCCGTTATTGTTGCCCACGGAGAGTGTCGGCCACCAGTCGAGCGCCAGCTTGAACCATTTGGCGCCTTCGGTGTCCTCGTTGCGTTCATGACGATACCAGGCAAGCGCCTGTGCGCCCAACGCCGATTTGATCGGAGTGATGACATTGATATATTGCGCGAGGCGCGGCTCCGACACCGGCTCAGGCGGCAGATCCTTGGTCATTTCCTCGACCATAATGTTGATGTAGAGGGTTCTCATGATGTCAACATTGGCAACCCACGGATAGACCACCGCCTCGGCTTCTGCCAGACGGCCGGTGGCGCGCAGAGCCAGCGCGTAGCCTTCATTGGTCTTGGCGTCGGCCTTGCCGTCCGCCGACCATTCAATCGAGTTTTTGAACCAGTCAACCGCAAAGCCATTGCCGGTCTGGGCGTAGCGATACCAGCCGAGCGCCTGCGCGCCGACCGCGGAATGGTCCGTAGTGACCACATCGGCAAAGCTGCGAAGCTGATCTTCGGGGGTTGAATCGCCCTTTGTGTCTTTGGTCAGCAGTTCAACAAAGGTGTTGATGTAAAGAGCGCGCATTTCAGGGGTGCGCTCGCGCCAGTCGAAGGCCATCGCGGCAGCTTCTTTCAGGCGGCCGAGTGACTTGAGCGTGGCAACATAGCCTTCCATGCTCTTGGGGTCGCCCTTGCCGTCGGCGGTCCAGGCGCTGGAACTGCGGAACCAGTTGAGCGCTTTTTCATAATCTTTCTGGGCGTAAAAATACCAGCCCATCGCCTGCGCGCTCGGGGAGGATTTGTCGGCATTGACCGCCATCAGCAGCCGCGACAGACGCTCCGGGGGATAGGTCACGCCAGGCTTGAGGTTGCGAATCTGTTCGACAGCGGTTTCGATGTAGATCTTACGCATCGCGGTCGAGCGGTCACGCCAGTCATAGGCGAGCTTTTCGGCTTCATCCAGCTTGCCGAGATTTCGCATGGCGGCGACATAGCCTTCGGCAATTTTCGGGTCGATCTTCTGTTCAAACGAGGTATTGGCCGCCCAATCGAGCGAGACCTTGAACCAATTGGCCGAGGCTTCCCATTGTTTGCGGGCCGAGGCGTGCCAGGCCAGCGCCTGTGCTCCGGCGATCGAATGATCGGCTTCGATCAGCGTCACATAACGGGTCATGCGCTCGGGCTCGATCGCGGCCATTGAATTGTCGCGGGTGAGTTCGGACACGGCGATATTGATGAACAATTCGCGCAGGCCCGGCGAGCGGTCGCGCCAGTCAAAGGCGATGGTTTCGGCGGCTGCGGTATCGCCTGCCTCGCGCAGGGCCTGCGCGTAGCCTTCCATGGTTTTGGTGTAGCCTTCGATTGTGTCAATATAGGACTGGTTGTCACGCCCGAGCAGCGTCGCGGTGCTGGTGTAAGCGCGCGGCGACTTGCGATATTGCTCATGAATCATGGCAAGGCGGGCCAGGATCGCCTTGTAGTCCTCAAAAGTTTTCTGATTGGCGTGGACAAGGTTTTCCTGCGGCGGCCACCAGTCCAGCGCATCGCGGAACCATTTCACCGCGTCCTGATTTTCATGGCGCTCAAGACGATACCAGCCAAGTGCCTGGGCACCCAGCGGGTTCATGTCGGGAGAGATGATGGCGACAAAATTGGCGATGCGCTGTTCGGGCACCGGCTCCGGCGGGTTGTCGTGGGTCAGTTCCTCGACGACAATTTCAACATAGAGCTTTTTCATCAGCTCAGTCTTGCTGACAAACGGATAGGCAATGGCTTCGGCCTCGGTCAGGCGACCGACAAGACGCAGCGCCGCTGCATAACCTTCATTGGTTTTGGTGTCGTCGCGGCGTGCCGGCGACCATTCGACCGCCTGTTTGAACCAGTTGATGCCATAACCCTTGCCGCGCTGGCCATAACGGAACCAGCCGAGCGCCTGCGCGCCGTCGTCAGAACGGTCTGCGACGACCACGCCTTCAAAGCGCTGGACGCGCGGTTCGGTCATTTTTTCGGCATATTCGGGCTTGTTCATCTGGTCGATGACGATACCCATGTAAACGGCGCGCATGGCCGGAGCGCGGTCGCGCCAGTCATAGGCGATATTTTCGGCTTCCTCAAAGCGGCCTGCGCCTTTGAGCGACAGGGCATAACCTTCATTGATTTTGGCGTCGCCCTTGCCGTCGGGGGCCCAGGTGACCGCCGACTTGAACCAGTCCACCGCCTGCGCCCAGTTCTGGCCACGATAATAGTACCAGGCCAAAGCCTGCGCCCCGGTCATTGAATGATCGGTGGCGACCACCGCGCCAAAACGCTCAAGACGCGGCGGCGTGACCACCGTCATCTGGTCGGTTTTGTTCAACTCGTCGGTGACGATATTGACATAAAGCTGGCGGATTTTGGCACCGCGGTCGATAGCGCTGTAAGCAACCGCCTCGGCCTCTTCCAGCTTGTCCTGATTTTGCAAAGACAGCGCATAACCTTCGATGGTCTTGTCCGGCACAACATATTTGACCTTCGAGGTCTCGGCCCAGTCGAGCGAGGTCATGAACCAGTTGCCCGCTTCCGGCCATTCCTTGCGGTTATAGCGATACCAGGCCAAAGCCTGCGCGCCATTGGCGTCGTGGTCGATGCCAATGAGGTCGGTAAACTGCTTCAGGCTGTCGGGCGAGATGACGGGGAGCGGATTGTCCCTGGTCAGTTCCTCGACCTGCATGCCGACATAAAGCGCGCGCATTTCGGGGGCGCGGTCACGCCAGTCGAAGGCCACTTTCTTGGCTTCCTCAAGCACACCGAGATTGCGTAGCGACAGGGCGTGGCCCTCTGCCAGCTTGGCGTTTTCTTCCGTGGCGAGGCCGAGTTTAAACCAGATGTCAGAGTCAGAAAATTTCTGTTTGCCGAACCAATACCAGCCGAGCATGGAAATATCGGGCACGTTCTTGGTCTTGGTCGCCTGTTCGCCAAACTGCTTGATTTCTTCGGGCAGCAGATCATCAGGGGCCAGTCCGGCTATGATATTGCCGAAACGGGCCCGCACCAGGTCAATCTTGACGGTTTCAAATTCCTCGGTGCCGTCGCTGCGATGCTCCCCCATGCCGATCAGGGTTTTGACGTCGGCGGTGGGCAGAAAAGCGATGGATTTACGCACGGTGGCGAGGCGCTCGTCCTTGTCAATGCAGGTGGCCAGAATGCCTTTGTAAATATCAAAGGTTTTCGCCGCCATGTTGAGCCTGGCAAAGGCTTCGGCCACACGCCAGTCCGCATCAATCGAGGCGCAGGTGATGACGCTGGATTCGGCATTGGCGATGTCGAGAACGCGTGCCCACTGATGATTGTCGGAGGCAATGATCAGGCGATCGGTGGCTTCTTTGCGGTCAATCTTATGGGTAAGCTCGAAGCTCGGTTTCCAGCCCGGCTCACGCTCGATCCG
>Ga0075019_10000999_pt1 | contig 16122 bp, 17 predicted proteins | sample ColStrG_CSR_2013_FD_71473 | JGI IMG/M metagenome (GOLD analysis project Ga0075019, IMG submission 71473) | Freshwater sediment microbial communities in response to fracking from Pennsylvania, USA - Cold Stream Run_MetaG_CSR_2013 | ecosystem: Environmental > Aquatic > Freshwater > Creek >...
GCCGTCCCGCCCAAGGATTTGACTGAAGCCAAATCCAGTCTGGCCCAAAGCGTGGCACTGGCCAACGGCATTGAACTCACCAAAAAACTGGCTGATTTGCCCGGCAATTTCTGCACCCCAACCTATCTGGCCAATGCAGCGAAAAAAATCGCAACCGAATTCAAAACGCCCGCCAACAAACTGAGCGTCGAAATTCTGGACAAAAAACAGTGCCAGGCTTTGAAAATGGGCAGTTTTTTATCTGTCACTAACGGCAGCGACGAACCGCCGAAATTTATCGTCTTGAAACACATGGGCGGCAAGGCCAAAGATGCGCCGGTGGTACTGGTCGGAAAGGGGATCACGTTCGACTCTGGCGGTATCTCGCTGAAGGCTGGTGCGGGTATGGATGAAATGAAATACGACATGGGCGGTGCCGCGTCGGTACTGGGTACCATGCGTGCCATTGCCGAAATGAACCTGAAACTGAATGTCATCGCCGTCATACCTTCCTGTGAAAACATGCCCAATGGTCGCGCCACCAAACCGGGTGACATCGTGACATCGATGTCGGGACAAACCATTGAAATTCTGAATACCGATGCCGAAGGCCGCCTGATTCTGTGCGACGCACTCACTTATGCAGAACGCTTTAATCCGGCTGCAGTTGTCGATGTGGCCACCCTGACCGGTGCCTGCATTACTTCTCTGGGTCACCACAATTCCGGCCTGTTCACCCGTCACGATGAAATCCATGATGCACTTGCCAACGAATTATTGGCCGCCGGTATCGACACCGGAGATACAGCGTGGCGTATGCCCATCGGTGAGGCCTATAACGACCAGCTCAAATCCAATTTTGCCGATATGGCCAATATTGGCGGTCCGGCCGCCGGCAGCATCACAGCGGCCTGCTTCCTGGAACGCTATACCCGGAAATATACCTGGGCACATCTGGATATCGCAGGTACGGCATGGAAATCTGGCGCTGCCAAAGGTGCGACTGGACGTCCCGTATCCTTATTGGCAACTTTCCTGATCAATCGGTGCAAGGCCTGATCATTTTCTCCAAGAAATTTCGATATTGACGATTTTTATCCGTCAATATCGAAAGTTTAATAATCCGAACTGCTTTTTTTTAAAAGAAATATTGTGTTTTTTGATTTTCTTTTAAAAATCAAACGCTTGCCGTCAGTTTCAAACAGTCATTTCCTTCCCGTTTTTACTCAATTTCTTTCAAACCGCTCCATTGCCGACGCAGAAATGTTCGACTCTTCAAGTGCATCTTCAATTTCTAGATTGAAATTATATTTTGGCGTTCTAAGATGAAGTCTAACTGACAGAAGAATCTGATATGGGGTTGCCAATACAACCATGACAGAAAATCGAAATTCAAATTGCGTCCCGTTTGAATCCATCATGTTTGTGCCGTATTACTGTATTTCACGCTTATCAAAAGTCATATTTGGATAAGAATCTTTTAATTTTTATTTACTTTCTGATCAATATGAATCTTTCAAAAATCAAAGTCGGGAAACTTCTGGGATCTGGATTTGCCCTGGTTCTGGCATTTTTACTCGCGGTCACCGTGCTCGGCATTACCCGCATGGCACAAATACAAAACCGGTTGGAAAAAATTGTCGGCGTCAGCAATGTCGAAACGCGCCTGATTATCGACATGCGTGCCATTGTCTATGACCGTATGGTATCGCTGCGCAATCTTACTCTGCTCACCGAACTCGATGACATGGCACCGGATCTGGCCAAGATCAAGGAACAGGGTGACAAGTATGCGGCAGCCGATGAACAGTTGGCCAAAATGTTTGAAGCCGAATCCGCTACGACCGCCGAGGAAAAAAACCTGCTCGCCAAGCTGAGAGAACAGCAGGCTGCCGCGGCAGGGTTGCCGGCCAAGGCGCAGGAATTGGGTTTGGCCAACAATCCCGAGGTTGCCACCATCACCCTGATCAAAAAGCTGCGCCCCGTGCAAAAGAAATGGCTGGATGCACTGGATGAAATGATTGCACTGGAAGATAAACTGAATGCCGGCGTAGCGGACGACGCCAAATTGGCCTTTGGTACGGCACGCACGCTGATGCTGCTGCTGGGCGGCCTGGCGCTGGCGGCCGGTGTGGCTGCAGCTATGGTCATCACCAAGAGCCTGTTGAATCAATTGGGTGGCGAACCGCATTATGCCAGTCAGATAGCTTCCCAGATTGCAGCCGGTGATCTCGCCGTAGTGATTGACATCCAACCTGGCGACGAAACCAGCATCATCGCTGAAATGAAACACATGCGCGACAGTCTGGTCAATATCGTCGGCGAGGTACGCGTGCGTACCGATACGATTGCCACTGCCTCGAGCGAAATTGCAATGGGCAACATCGACCTGTCGAGTCGTACCGAACAACAGGCCGGCTCACTGGAGAAAACCGCCTCTGCCATGAAAGAGCTGACCAGTACGGTCAAACTGAACGCGGACAATGCCAGAGAAGCAAATCAGTTGGCCCTTTCCGCCTCGGAAGTGGCTCGTCATGGCGGCACGGTCGTCGCGCAGGTCGTCGACACCATGAGTTCCATCACCGAATCGGCCAAGAAAATTGAAGACATTATTGCCGTCATCGACGGCATCGCATTCCAGACCAATATTTTGGCACTGAACGCTGCGGTGGAAGCTGCACGGGCCGGTGAACAGGGTCGCGGCTTTGCCGTGGTTGCCTCGGAAGTGCGCAATCTGGCGCAGCGCAGTGCAGTCGCGGCCAAAGAGATCAAGGGACTGATTACCACTTCGGTAGAAAAAGTTGAAGTCGGCAGCAAACTGGTCAGTCAGGCCGGCGTGACAATCAACCAGATTGTAGACAGTGTCAAGCATGTCACCGAAATCATTTCGGAAATCAGTCATGCCAGTCAGAATCAGAGTGCCGATATTGAAGGAATCAACCACTCCGTGATCGATATGGACGGTATGACCCAGCAAAATGCAGCATTGGTGGAAGAAGCCGCAGCGGCTGCACAAAGTTTGCAGGATCAGGCTGCTGAACTGGCCAAGGTGGTCAGCATATTCAAATTGAATTCGGATTCTTCGGCCAGACCAAGGGCGGCCGCAGCCTCACCCAAGCCCAGGGCAGAAGTGAAACCATTGCAGGTCAAAGCCAAACCGAGAACCACTGCAGTGAAATCATTGCCGGCCGCAAAACCGGCAGCGCCCAAAAAAGCCGTTTCCAATGATCAGGACTGGGAAGAATTCTAAGAATATTGATTGCGTTAATTTTCATGGCGACCACGTTTCAACCATGAATGAAAACAAGGACTTTTAGCATGAAAACCTGCATTTCAACTCTGGCATCGGGCCTGTTATTTTCAGTCTGCCTTTCCTCATTTGGCGCCGAAGTCGCGCCAGTTATGGACAGCAAAACCTGCGACCCGCCGAAGTATCCCAAGGCAGCACTGATGAATGAGGAACAAGGCACGGTTGCCCTGTTGTTTCTGGTGGGTGCTGACGGCAAGGTAACGGATTCGAAAGTGGATAAATCGAGCGGCAGTAAAAGTCTCGACAAGGCAGCGCTGAATGCATTCAGTCAATGCAAATTCAAACCCGGAACCAAGGACGGCAAACCGGACGCGCTCTGGGCAAAAATCGAATTTGTATGGAAGCTCGAATAAGCTTCATTTACCGTCACAAAAAAAGGCGCACCCGATCCGGACTGCGCCTTTTTCATTTTTTATCCGGTACTCAATACGCCGACTTAAATACCGGAATCTGACCCAGTGCGTACTGACTCGCTGCGTAGCGCTCATCCTTCAGCAGACGCCCATTCGCAATATAACGTACCAGCCACGGTATTTTTCCTGCCGGCTTGCCTGTGCCGCTGGCCAGCACAAAGGCCTTGGCGCACTTTTCCAACAGTTCGGCATTGAATACGGCCCGATCCAGCGTCATGCCTAGGCACAGCACCTGCCGGTTCAGAATGAAGGCGTTTTCACCGTTGCGCAATCTGGTGACATTCTGGTCCGTCACGTGCGGATCATTCAGCACCGCCACATTGGTACCAAGATGGCGAATCTGCTCATCAAAAATACCCGGCATGCCGGCGCCAAGCTCTTTAATAGCAAGAGCCCATGGTTGTCGGTTCAGCAGCACTGCGCCAACATCGTTGCGCGCACGATAGACTGCCAGATGCTGACGCACCAGACCGTCAGCGACAGTACTGTGAATATCGAACAGACTGACGCTACAGACCCTGTCCGCATCGACCTGCAAAATGGCGATCTGGCCATTTCCAGGCCCGGTCAATCGCTGTGAAAGACTCGCGCCGGTTTGAAACAATTCCCGGGCCTGCAGGCGCTGTGCTGCCTCATTCAATTTATGTGTCGCTGCGACGTTGCTCATGTCGATCATTTTCGAGAAAAAATCAGACCAGTTTCAAAACGGATTCAAAGCGATTCAACGCCTCGTCAATCACAGTATCGGTATCGGCCATACTGGTATAGATCCGGCTGCCGGCCAAAGTGACCAAACCATGCGCCATGTAGGCCGCGCCCATTTCTTCCATCATGTGTTTGCGCACATTGACTTCCTTCATCAGCTTGATCGGGTTCTTCATACTCATCAGCAGCACTGCCGAAGTTTGCAGATGCACGATCGATCCCTGGTTGTACACGACGTAGGGCAAACCGAGGCGGTCGACGATATCGGACAAACCGCGGCACAGACGGTCGCCTGCCTGACCAGCCAGCACCGGTGCGTTAGTGCGCGCCATTTCGGAAATGGCGTGGTAACCGGCAACACAGGACAACGGATTGGCTGACAGTGTGCCGCCAACAAAGGCGCGCTTGCTGGTGGCGCCAATACCGCCTGCCAGCAGCATCATGACATCTTTGCGACCACCTATGCCACCTGCCATCAGAAAACCACCCGTCAGACATTTGCCGAAAACGGTCAGGTCCGGCTTGACGTTGAAGTACCCTTGCGCGCCGCCCATGCCAACCCGAAATCCCGTGACAACTTCGTCAAAGATCAACAAAGCGCCAAATTCGTCGCACAGTTCACGCACCTTCTGATTGTAATCACGCTGCACCGGACGGGTGCCACTTTCAGGGCCAAGTGGTTCCAGTATCACCGCTGCAGTACCGCCACGCAGCCGGTTGATCCACAGTTTTCTGCGCAACGCATCCAGATCATTCGGAAAGCATTCCTCAGTGTTGGCGGTGGAACCGGTGGGGATGCCGATCGCTTCACGCCGGCCGGTGCCAGGCAGGCGCATGCCATACACCATCTGGTCACTCCAGCCGTGATAGGCGCCACCGACCTTGATAATATGTTTGCGCCCGGTATAGGCACGCGCCAGACGGATCGCACCCATCACGCCTTCGGTACCGGAACCGAGCATGCGAAACATCTCGATATTCGGCATGAAAGAACGGATCAGTTCAGCGATTTTCATTTCATATTCATGAAACAGACCGGTCACCGGTCCACAATGATTAATCAGCTCGATCACTTTCTGGCGCACCGGCTCATAGTTCGAACCGAGCAAAGTTGGTCCGCCGGCCTGCAGAAAATCGATGTACTGATTGCCGTCCACATCCCACAAATGGGCGCCGTTGCAGCGATCAGCTGCGATCGGAAACGGGTAGTTGAAAGCCAGATTGTGCTGCACACCGCCCGGAATAACCTCGGCAGTCTGCGCCGCCAGCTGTTTGGACCGAACACACTTTTTCTCAAAGTAATTCAAAATTTCCGGCATATGTTCGCGTTTGATCGGTCGCACCGGCTGTTTCAGGAGCGCCTGCAGGCGCGCGTAGATAGCATCGGTATCGTGCCAGTTACTGATCGCATATTGCGCTGTCGATTGGGTCATGAGCTTATTCCTTGATGAAATGATCCGGGTCCAGTGCCGCAAGTGTCATGGAACGCAACACCGGAGGTAAGTTGGTATTATTTTCAATCTGCGTGCGCAAATATCGGGCGGCAGCGGCTTCGATCCGGCTGACATTGCTGATCGCACCTTTCATATCGGCTGCCGCACAGATAACGCCATGATTCTTCAGCAGATAGGCGTGTACGTCGGCACGCAGACATTTTTTAAAATTACTGACTAAAAATCCGGTACCGGATGGCGCATAAGGGACGATGACTGCCTTCTCACCCAAATGACGCTGATCATCAGCATCCTCGACCGGCAGGTCAATATTGAGCAGCGCAATCGCGCTCGCCATGGGTTGATGGGTATGCACACTGGCCTGCATCGCCGGCTTGAAACGCAGCATGGTGGCATGCATCGCACTTTCAACCGATGGTTTCAAATTGCCTTCCAGCTGTTCCAGATTTTTCAATCGCACTACGCAGATATCGTCGGCATGCAATGCAAAATAATCAGCCCCGGACGGTGTCACCGCAAACAGTTCATCAGTCAGGCGCAATGCCAGATTGCCCCCCGTGCCGGCCAGATAGCCGGCGTTGGACAGGGTCAGACAGGCATCGATCACCTGCCGCTTTTGGACCGTGAATTGACTCATGACGCTTTTCCCTTGTTTAAACGTTTATACAGTGGCGACAAGCGCTGATGCAGCTCAGTGAACGTGGCAAACACGTCGTTATATATTGCATGGTTGGCCGGATCGGGCTCAAGCACTTCGCGATAGCGGGTCTGCGCTGCCGCGCCTTCAAAATCGATCAGACCAAGCCCGACAAATGCAACATACGCAGCGCCTACCGCATTGGCCTGCATCGGCTCGGCCAGCTGGCGCACCGGAATCCCAAGTACATCTGCAAAAATCTGGCTCCACACCTGTGAGGTCGCCCCGCCACCCAGTAAAGTGAGGCGTTGCAGATCACTGCCCATAAATTTCTGCACCGGTTTCTGCATCCAACGGGTATTCAATGCCACGCCCTCAAAAAACGCACGAATAATGGTTTCACGCGTGTGATCCAGTGACAGATTGAACAATCCGGCGCGCAGGCTGCGGTCATCCACCGGACAGCGTTCGCCGAACAGCCAGGGGGTATAAATCAAACCGTTGCATCCTGCCGGTACACCTTTTGCGATACGGTCAAAAATTTTGTACACATCCGGCAATTGCTCTTTATGCAGCAGCGCATCCTGGTTATACAACACCTTTTCCTTCAGGAAGGTCAGGTTGTTGCCGGCCGAAGTCTGCATTGCCACCATCAGGTATTTCGACGGAACGGCGCACGGAATCGAAGCAATCTGGGCCGCTATATCAGTTTTCTTTTTCGCCGTGTGCGCACCGATCCACGATGAAGTGCCGATATACAGGTGCGCATCGTTGTCAGCAAACGTACCTGCGCCGACCGCAGCAGCAGAGTTATCGATTGCACCGGCCACAACCCGCGTGGTGTGGCTCAGGCCAATCGCTGCGGCCACTTGCGGCAGCAGTGTACCAATGACCTCGGTACAGGGCACCAGATCCGGGAATTTGTCCGCATCAATGCCGCTGTCGCGCACCAGACCGGGGTGGTAGCGGATATGATCCGGGTCACGGTTATCCGTCACCCAGGAAGTCAGGATTGAATCGTGGGTACTGACAAAGCGCCCGGTCAGTTTCATATTGAAAAAATCCAGCACGTTCAAAAATTTAAAGGTGCGCTGATAAATTTCGGGGAGCATGTCGCGGATAAACAGCATGTGCGCTGCCGGATCCTTGCCCGACAAAGAAGGTGCACCGCCGCACAGTCTGAGCCAGCGCTGCAGTTTGAATACATCATAACCGGCCACATTGAACAGGCCGCGCACGTGCGCGCGCAGGTTGCCTGCACCACGCATATCCATCCAGGTGATGGCGTTCATCAGTGGTTGCCCGTGACGGTCGACCGGAATCGTGCCTTCGCCCTGCGTGGAACAACATACCGCGACCACATCGGCCGGATTCACCCTGCTTTCCGCCATGACCTCTTTTGCGCTGTCCAGAAACGCCTGCCACCAGTCACCCGGCACCTGCTCGGCACCGGCTCCGGGCAGCAGATGCATGGCCACTGCGCGGTAGGCCCAGGCTGCAACCTGACCGTCCCGTGCGACGAGCGCGGTCTTGCACCCGGAGGTGCCAAGGTCGACGGCCAGTACATACTGATTTTCCGGTACAGCGTTATTTTGCATGCTCACTTTGCCAGGAATGAAAATTGATGGCCTGATTTGCCCAGGTTGATGGATTCAGTATAGTTGGGTATGGCGGTCCGGGCTAAGGCTAAAGCGGACGTCGAAGGTGGTTTTTTCGGCCAATTTTCTGACCGGGAGGAATTAAATGCATGTCATTCCAAGAGCTTTCGCTGCCTTGTTTACACGCAAATCGAAACTGGCAAACACGACACTCGCGCCGGAGATTTTCAGAACTTCATGCGCAGCCGCAAGCTGAATGCTGTCATGGGCGCGCAATGCAAAGGTATCGGCAAAGTCACCTGCCAACTCAACCAGAATACGTTTTATCGCATTTTAGGGTCAGCCGTGAAACTCGAAGCATTCAAACTGAACTCAGAAGCCGTATTCCACACCCTGCATTCCCGGCGCAGTTTCATCGGATGAGCTGACGACCGTGGCTTTACTGTCCTGCTTGTACACCACCCCGTCTTTCATGACAAATTCCACCCGGCTCATCAGACTGATATCGTCCAGCGGATTGCCCGTCACTGCGATCAAATCGGCAAATTTGCCCTCAGAAAGGCTGCCCAGATCCTTGTCGCGCCTGAGCAATTGCGCCGCATTCACGGTGGCGGCCTGCAACGCTGCCGCGGCCGGCATGCCCGCTTCGACCATGTAACCGAATTCTCTGGCGTTCTGGCCGTGCGGATACACAGCCGAATCCGTACCGAAGGCAATTTTGACACCCGCTTTATAAGCCTTGCCGGCTGTACTCTGAATTTTCGAACCGACCACCAGCGCCTTCGCCGCAATTTGCGGTGGGAAGTATCCGGGCACTTTGGCCTTTTCTTCAACATATTTGCCGGCGATGATGGTCGGCACCAGCCAGGTACCGTGTTCTTTCATCAGCTTCATGTCCTCTTCGTTCATGAAGGTACCGTGCTCGATTGAATCGACACCACCCAGAATGGCACGCTTGATCCCTTCTGCGCCGTGCGCATGGGCTGCCACCGTTAAATCGTAGTCATGCGCAGCGGTTACTACCGCCTTGATCTCTTCAATGGTCATCTGCGCGTTGTCGGCACTGCTGCTTTCATCCAGCACGCCGCCGGACGGCATGATTTTGATCAGATCGACATTGTTCTTGTAATGCAGACGAACGGCTTTCCAGGCATCTTCCGGACTGTTGATGACGCCGTCCATCGGTCCGGGATTGCCGGCCAGATCGGCACGGTAACCATTGCTCGGATCGGCATGTCCGCCACTGGTGCCAATCGCCTTGCCTGCCGTGAAAATCCGCGGTCCCGGAATCACGCCCGCATTGATCGCATTGCGCAACGCGACCGAATTGTAATCATGGTCACCAAGATTTCTCACCGTGGTGAAACCGGCCAGCAGTGTAGTGCGCGCATACACGGTCGAACGGATGGCGTAATCGGCCTGATTCCAGCGAAAGATGTCGGAGTATTGGGTGGGGCTGGTTTGCATCGTCAGATGCGTGTGGCTGTCGATTAATCCAGGCAGGCAGGTTTGCCCGGTCAGGTCGATCACCGTACCATGCTCCATCAGAGAGTAGCCTTCCACTACCTGCGTGATACGTTTTTCATTCACCAGAACGGTGCTGGGTCCGCGCAACTTACCGGTCTGGCTGTCAAACAGTTTGCCGCAATGGATAGCAATCGGATCAGCAAAAGCCGGTGCGGAAATGGCAAAGCCGGCGGCAATCAGAGTCAATGTGCGCATTGTTTTTTCCTTGGGAAGTTATTTTGGGGTGCGGTCACGTTGCTGCGTGCCCAATCCGGATGTAATAAAAACGGCCGTTGCGGAATTTTGCACGTCGGCAGTATGCCAGACGCCAGGCGGATTAATCGCATATTGACCTGGCTGAAGTACCACCTCCTGCAAACTGCAATCTGATCGTTCCTGAATAAGAGTAATGACACCTTCCGTGCAGAGTACCACCTCACTTCCGCCAGGGTGCATTTCCCAGGAATTCCAGGGCTGGTCAAAGGTGTACATGCTGACCAGACGGCCTTCAATCCCATCGGCCGAATGCCGCTTTTCGTATTCGGCATACCATGACATTTCACCGGTAAACAGTGGTTCCACTTCTGCCGCCGCACCCTGGCCCAGGTGTATCGGATGCGCAGTAATCGTTGTTCCGTTCATTGCTGTTGCTCCCCGGTGGACGATGACGATTTATCCGGCTGGATGCGCAGCCAACTCGCGCAAAATCTGCTCATACACTTCGGGCGACTGACCGCCGGTAATCAGATGTGTGTCGTTAAGGATCACTGAAGGCACGGCCCGAATACCGGCCTGCTGCCAATTTTGCTCCTCAGTGCGAACTTCTGCGCCGTACCGATCGCTGCTGATCACCTCCTGCGCCGTCTCCCGATCCAGTCCGACCTGAACCGCCAACTCCAGCATCAGGGTTTTGTCACCGGGATCACGCCCTTTGCCGTGATACAAATTCAGAAATGCGTGTTTGAGTTTGCGCTGCAGCTCCGGAGATTGCAGGCCCGCCCAATACAGAAGACGATGCGCATCGAAGGTGTTCCAGACGCGCGTTGTATCACCAAACTGAAAGCCCACCGCGTCGCCACGTGCGCGCAGATCAAGCCGGCTTTGCGCAAACTGTTCTTTGCTCATGCCATATTTTTTACCCAGATAATCAGCAGTGTCGGCACCCTTGCTGTCCATATCAGGATTGAGCTCAAAGGGGTGAAATTGCAAGTCGACCGGAATTTCAGTCGAAACTTTTTCAAGTGCGCGCTCCAGTGAGTTCAACCCAATGGCGCACCAAGGACACGCGATGTCAGAGACGAAATCAATTTTCATAAATTAGAACCATTATTTATTTTTTTAAGAATGCCGATCAGGCCAGCAGCGCTTCACGCAACGACTCGATCTGTTCGGTTGCATCTTCCATGATCGAACTCAACGATTCATCACCAATCATAAAGTCAACTTTGGAGTCGGCGTCATGAATTGCCACCTCGGACGGCGGCTGGAGCGGCGACAAAGTGGTAGCCAGATCATTGGCCAGAATCAGAACATCACCCAGAGTCACAGGTGGCTGTGCGCCCACTCCATGCCATAAATGTTCGATCGCTTCGCAAATGGTTTCAGGCATATCCAGTGCTTTCAGCACGCCCCGGCCAATTATTTTTTCGCCATATTCTACCCACCCTTCGAGCTCACCGTCCAACAACCCCGGGAACTCGTCGGCTCGCGACAGTAAATAAAATCCGCCCACTTCATGCACTATGCCGGCAAACATGGCGGTATCAGGATCAATCTTGGTCATACGGCGCGCGATGACCTGCGCCAGAGCCGCAACACATGCCGTGTGCTCCCAAAGTTCGGCGGACTTTCGCCTGATCGCAGGATTGGTCAATCCGTCGCCCATCTGACGAACAATCAGCGACACTGCAAGCGACCTGAGCGTGCCAAATCCCAGTCGCATGACCGCAGTCGTGACATTATTGATTTTGGTACCGGACCGGTTATAGGCGGCTGAATTGGCAATCGCCACCGTGCGCGCCGAGAACAGCGGATCTGCCAGAACCAGTTTGGTGGCAGTGGCCAGATGCGCATCCGGATCATTGAGTAACTGTTTGACGCGCAAAGTGGCATTGATATTTGTCGGAAATTTGATTTCTCCCCGACTGGCCTGCGCTGCTATGCTGCGAAAAGTTTCAAGTCTGTCCATCCGAATTCTCCTGTTACGCCGAACCCGTTGCTGGTCACCGCCAGAAACGTCAGGTCGACCTTTAACATCACGAACTTACGTTTTCAAAAGATAGGTACATTGAAGCAAACTGCTGCATTCAGATTCCACTTTGCCCAACCGTAACCGGATCAGTCAGAAAGTGAGTACCTGGCTCGCAATTCAATGATATACGGACGAATAAAATCGGCAGCCAGCTCCCAGCCAGAATCACGATGAATCGGGATACTCCAGTTGCAACCTGTGTCATCGAGGTAACCAAGGCGAAAAATCTTTCCCAGCTTTATTTTTTTGTGGTCTTTGAATTTCTTGTATTCGGCCCTGACCAGCTTGTGCAAGAATTTTCGTTTTACGATTTCACGCTTCATTACGATCCCCTGGAAATTCTGATTGTTAATACCAAAATATGGAATGCACTGGCGATGATAGCGCAATATCCCGCGCAGCAGGCACTCTGCACCCGGCACCGAGAATATTTATTCGGTTCAGCCCGGCGGTTTAATCGGCGGCTGCACCAAAGATTTCAAACCACACAATACATATCAAAAAGTCACCGCATTATTGTCTCCACGCCCAGATTGAATTTTCTGAAATCACTGACTATAGTTCACTGGAACAGCGCCGGTAGTTGGCTTGTAGGACCAAGGCCGGCAAAAGGTAATAAAAAAACAAGAGGTTTTGATGTCAACAAAAGTACTGGTGGTTGAGGACGAAGGCATCATTGCACTGGATCTGCAACGCAGACTCATCAATCTTGGTTATGACGTACCCAAAATCGCGGCCAACCACGAGCAGGCGCTTGCGGCAGCCAATGAAATCGCTCCGGATATTGTGCTCATGGATATCAACCTGGCGGGCGTCTTCGACGGCATTCAAACGGCATCAAAAATGAAATCCCCGGTAATTTATCTTACCGCGTACTCGGAACAAAAAACCCTCGACCGGGCAAAAGAAACCAAACCATTTGGTTATTTGTTAAAGCCGTTTGCCGAAAAAGAACTGCACGCCACCTTACAAATGGCACTTGAACGGATCAGCTATGAAAAACGCCTGAGAGAAAATGAAATTCAGCTGGCGACGGTGTACTCAAAACTGGCCGTCGCCAATCAGGAACTCAAGACCAGGGCGAATGATTTGTATCTGGACAAACAGCGCCTTGAAATTACCGGGCATTGCGCTAACGGCGGCGTGATCGCCACGGACAAACTGGGCAACGTCACCTACCTTAACCCCGTCGCAGAACAAATGACCGGCTGGAATCTGGTACAGGCCTACGGAAAGCCATTGTCCAAAATTCTCATTTTTATAAATGAAAAATCCCAGTTTTTGGAATTGTCCGCGCTGGATCATATTATTTTTTCAAAACAGCATGCCGACACTGAAACAAATTGTCATTTATTGGGCGACCAGGGTCAGATCATCCCAATCAAACATTCCGTAACCCTGGTCCATGACCTCGAGAACACGGTAGCGGGTGCCATTGTCGTTTTTCATGAGTTCCATGAGCAATGCAACCACGTGAGCAACGGTGTCGTTCAATTCACCTGATCGCCAGCCAACCGTTTATTTCCTGCGCTGCTGCAGAAACCAATCAAACAGACCAGCCTGATCGTAAGCGTAGACCCAGGCATCGACATGGCCGCCTTCCGGCAAAACGGTATAGCGGACATCACCACCGGCGGCCTGCAGCGCCTCCACCATCACGGCAGAATATTGTTCTGGCACTGTCTCATCCTTCTTGCCGTGAAAGACCCAGGTCGGAATGTCTTTCAAACGTCCTGCCCGCAAAGGAATGCCGCCGCCGCAAATCGGCGCCACGGCCGCGAAATAGTCCGGATAATTAATTGCAAAATCCCAGGCGCCATAACCACCCATACTCAAACCGGTCAGGTAAACCCGATGACGGTCCACATTGTATTTGGTCAGGACATCGTCAAGCATCGCTTTCAATAAATCAGCATGCCACCAGTCCCCTTCCGGCACCTGGGGCGAAACCACCATAAATGGAAAGTCCGGATTTTTCTCAACGATTGCCGGTGGCCCCCAGGCTTTAACGCGGTTCAGATCCGAACCGCGTTCACCCGACCCGTGCAGGAAAATAATCAATGGGACCGGTGTACCATTTTCCGTGTAGTTTTTAGGAACAAACAACAGATAATTAATCTGCGACTGCAGGACGGCATGCATTGACTTCTGCACGTTCTGGGCTGAAGCGGAAAATGCCAAAACCAGACACAGCAGACTGAAAATCAGATATTTTTTCATAATCGTGTTTCGAAAAATTTGAAAGGACGTGCAACGCTTTGGCGGCCTGCATATAACAGCCTGTTTCCCCGCCTTACATGCTTACTTAAGACCGTCCAGCCCCGCCTTGCACACGACCTCATCCTGTGACCCGGTTCCACCAGAACATCCGATCGCTCCAATGAGCTTGCCGTCGACAACGATCGGAATACCGCCGCGCGAAGCCACGATACCGTCCAGTGTCATCACGTACAACGCATTATTTTGTTGGATGGCATTTTCAAAAGCCTTGGTTTCGCGTCGAAACGTGGCAGCAGCGCGCGCCTTATGTTCGGAAACCTGGATCGACGCCAATTGGGCACCATCCATACGCTGGAATGCCACCAGATTGCCACCCGAATCAACCACGGCGACATTGAGCTTCCAGTTGTGCTTTTTTGCCTCAGCCACGGCCGCCTTGATGGCCACTTCGGCCCGATCAAGCGAAATCGGTTCGCCATAGGGAACGTCAAAGGGCATTTTGTCCGGAACCGTGTCCAGAGGATTGGGCTGCTGTGCATTACATGCCATGGATGCCGACACAAGGGTCAGGCCTGACAGTAGGGCTTTGAAGTTCATCGTCACTCTCCTCGGGGGTTATCTGGATTTAAGCAAATCAAGACCAAATGCCTTGCTCATTTTTGCGTCAAACAGACGCGTCGGCAGCCAACGTTTCAACAAAGGCAGTTTAATACTGTTGCGACCACCGCGGATCACAACAGGTGGTTCGGCTGCAAGTATCGCGGCAACAACCGGGACAACAAATTCTTCAGCCGGTGTCGCACCAACCTGCCCCGCCTGGGCACGCGCATGAATTCCATTTTCAACCGGCTTGTACATCGAGTCAGCCGGCAACCGCAAGGCCGCCTCGGCGTGCTCGCCAAAACTCGACTTTACCCCGCCCGGCTGAACCGTCACCACCCGGATGCCAAACGGTGCCAGTTCCATACGCAGCGCATCAGAAAGCGAGTGAATGGCAGCCTTACTGGAACAGTAGGCGCCGGCAAAAGGTGTAGTGAGGAGCCCAACGATGCTGCCAACATTGACCAGCACCGCCCTGCCGCCACTTTGTTCGCGCGCTACGGCGCGCCGCAACAGGGGAAGCGCTGCACGTGTAACGGCAACCGGCGCAATCACATTGGTCTCGTATTGGCGCTGCAGGTCTTCACGTGTCAGATCGGTTATTGCGCCGACCTGACTGAATCCGGCATTGTTGACCAGCACATCCAGATGCCCCTGTTCGCGGGTGATGACGTCGATGGCACTTGCAATACTTTCATCGCTGTTGACATCCATTGGGAGTGTTTTCAAACCTTCAGCAGCCAGCACGGACAGGGCTTCCACCCGTCTTGCGGTTGCATACACCGTATGACCGAGGCGGTGAAACTCACGCGCCATTGCAAAACCTATGCCACTGGAACAACCGGTAATGAGAATACAACGGGACATCGGATACTCCTCTGAGCGGAAAAAACGGCCACTGGTGTGAACTTCGGGCGTTGAGTCGTACCGTTACCCGGTTCTAGGCGCCAGGCAGCATGGTAGAGAGTAAATTAATCAGATTATGATAAGTGACCCGGGATTTTTCAATCATGCCGTCAAAATGGGTGTTGGACATGATGTCTTCAGTGGAAAGCAAACCCGGATGTCCGGTACGCAAAATCACAACCGGTTTGGTATCCGAGTCCGATTCCTCATTGAGCCACTGTGCCACTTTCAGACCGGCATCCTGCGTTTCCATGACCATATCCAGCAAAATCAAATCAATGCCGGCCCGGTCTTTCAGATAAGCGATACCGTCGATACTGGAAAAGGCATGGATCAGATTGAGCGCCTTGCCATGAATTTTTACACCCTTTAATGCCAGCGTCGTTATGGTGTGAACCTCCATATCATCATCAATAACCAGAATATTCCACGGGTCATTTTTAATTTCAACCGGATTATTCTCCTCACCGAGAAGAATGAGTTCGTCAACCATGTTTGAAGCCTTTACGTGTTAAATATATGCTTTTCCATTCGCCGCAATAA
>Ga0075019_10001004_pt1 | contig 16044 bp, 14 predicted proteins | sample ColStrG_CSR_2013_FD_71473 | JGI IMG/M metagenome (GOLD analysis project Ga0075019, IMG submission 71473) | Freshwater sediment microbial communities in response to fracking from Pennsylvania, USA - Cold Stream Run_MetaG_CSR_2013 | ecosystem: Environmental > Aquatic > Freshwater > Creek >...
CCGAAAAAGGAGAAAAAGACACCAACTTATCCACAACCCAAACCCGTAAAATAAACCATTTAGGGTGGGTCAATATTCAATGCAAATGGTGGGTCAGTTTTAAGTGCAAATCAACACACACGCGCTATTAAGCATTGCATTGACAAATACACGGATAAATCGGAACGCACCTGCCCAACCTGCGGTTCACAGAATTATATGGATATTGATAAACCTAGTTTCACGCAGTACCACTGCGCGGAGCATCGCACTAGCAATGGGCTTTTCTTAGAGGACTTTGAACGCTTAGCGGCACCACCAGAGCCAAGCAAACTTGATAAGCTCAGAGCCGAGCTATTCCCAGAAGGTATGCCACCAATCATGGAATCCGAAGAGCCAGTGGTGATTGAAATCAAGCCAGAGCCGACCTTTAAACCTCAAATTCAGTTGTTCGATCCATCCGAATTTAATCAGTTCAAAAGCAGTATCAATAACCGCCATAAAGATCATCAAGCAAGGCTGCATGCGGCAGTGAGTAAAATCACTAGGACGGGATCACATGCTCGGCAGCTGCAAACGCTACCAGCCAGCTGGAAAGAGTTGATAGCTGATTTTCAACACGCCTTCCCAAATTTCACCGCCATGACTGAACTCCTGCAGGATCACTTTTCTCTTTCAGCCATAGGCGACCAACGCATTAGCTTTCCACCATTACTACTGATTGGTGATGCAGGAATTGGCAAAACTGAAGCAGCGCGCTGGCTTGCAGAGCACTTACAAATTGCGTTTAAAGTAATGGATATGGCTAGCGCGCAATCAAACTCTGCAATTGCAGGTTCAGATTCCTTTTGGTCGAATTCGCAGGAAGGTATCATTTTTGAAATGCTGGCTTATGAACCCTACTCAAATCCTTTAATTGTGCTGGATGAGATAGACAAGGTTTCAGCAGACCAGCGCTTCAATCCATTAGCGCCGCTTTACACCTTGCTGGAACCTAGCAGTGCCAAACAATTTTCAGACCTTGCGATTAAAGATTTAGCGGTAGATGCAAGCCACATAAATTGGATCGCCACAGCCAATACCACCAAAGATCTTCCCTCCCCAATATTGTCGCGCTTCACTGTGCTGCACATACCGAACCCAACTGTCGAGCAAACACAGCACATTGCCCAAGCTATTTATCAAAAACTCTGCGCCGAATCGCCATGGGGAAAATATTTTGTTGCTGAGCTTACAAGTGACGTAACACGAGCACTAAGCCAGCAAGCGCCCCGCACTTTAAAAATGATGCTGAAACGTGCTTTAGGTATCGCCGCCAGAGAAGGAAGACCAATCATTTTAACGAGGGATATAAACGCAACAGCAGATGCAAAAGTACAAGGCATCGGGTTTATGGCGCACATCAACTAAACAGGTAACAGCTATGTGGGCATGGAAATTTAATGCAGCTTTAGATGAGTTTGAGGCAGTGCAAAAAGATGAAATGGCCAAGGATAAATCCGCTACTTACATCATCTTAACCACAAACGAAAAACTTTACGTGGCAAGTAATGGCGGCGAAAATTTAGAACTCATTACCAAATATTATCTCCACAATCCTTATACATTGGAGCCCAACCATCCTTCAACGCCATGCATCGGCTTTTCCAGCGAACAATTCGTGCCGCATCAAACACCTGAAGATCAGCCATCTATTGAGCCAACACTACTGATCGGGCTAACGGGCTCCACTGGGGCTGACTTCTCCATCAAATTCCCGCTGCAACCAACTATTTTTATGATAAAAAATTCCGAATACATCACTACCAGAAAATCGAATACAAAAAAACTATGGAGATTTTGGTAATACATTAAAAATCCCCTTTTGGCTACATGCATCAAGAAATGGCTTCTTGAGGAAATTGCAATCTGCATAAGGAAATTTATGCGCTTGCTCAGCGCGCATTTTTAAAATATCAGCAGGTTTTTTGCCATATCCTTCACACTCATCAGTTACCTGCGTCAGCCAATACTTACCATCATTTTTCGTGCAGAATTTGGCTTTGTAGCGTTCTTCTATGCCGTAGACATCTTTCCACGTATCAATTTGCTCAGCAATATTTGTTGGGCCAAACACTAAGTTGATATCATTTGGTTTCAAATTATCTATATTCACATGTCGAAGGTTAACTTGAAGATCAATGACGTGAGGAGTTGATGAGAAGGGGTAAAAGAATTTTCTGCGCTGACCCGGTGTTGATGATTTTTTGGGATGATGCGCAGGATCTCTACTTAGCTTATAAACGCTATTGCACTCGTTACAGGCAGGCGCCAGATTGTAAAAGTTTATTGAATTAAAGGGGTAACGATACTTAGGCAAGTAATGATCGTAAGCTTCGCGTCTTGTGTGATGAATACCTTTTAAATCATTGATTCCACAAAAAGGGCATTTTCCAATATTGTTGATAGTAAAAAAAGCTCGGCTATGCTCCCTCAAATTTCCTATCTTTGATTTCAGTGCGGACAGGCAAGAATTATCATAAAGCCCGCGAAAAAAGGACGAAAGCTCCTTACACAACTTTGGATGCTTTACTTGTATGTCTATGTAGCGCGCAATTTGTGCAGTAGCATCATTAGCACTAATTTTTTTAATATCATTATTTGCTACATACCACGATTTTAATTTATCAATTTCTTTAGGTGATAATAGAGAAAATTCTTTGTATATACTTTCTACATGCTCGTAAAAAAATTTTGCGCCTTTTGATGGATCGGTATCAAAAGTAAAGTCACGCATCAACTCCCACAACTCAGTTAATGGATCAAAAAGATCTAGTGAATAAGTAAGTGTCGAATTTGCTTTGCACCACACATCAAAAAAGATGAAATCGATGAACTCTTGCATCTTTTCCATTTGGTGCGGCACGTAGGTGTATGGAAATAGCATTATCCTTGCACCTCTCCACCATTTTCTTGAGTGCCTTCAAGCATGGCATTTATCAACAAAATTTTCTCTACGGAATCTCCTAGTTCACGATTGAGCTCATCGATTAACGCTGTAGGCTCCTCACCTTGCTCAAATCGAGCCCGAAGAGAATCCATCAATAACTGTGCGTTTCCACCAATAGTTTCACGCTTATTAAACGTCTTCATGGTGATTTTATTAATGGATGCGCCGAACGTGTTGTACTCAGGGTGAGTAATTTTTACATGGCGAGTTTCAGGGTCTTTTTCAAACTCCAATACTTTATTTGGTTTGCTATCGGAAATTAAAAAAGGGCTGTGGGTAGTTATTAGCATTTCAGGTGTTTTTTTGGTATTTCCTAAACATGCTTTTAGTTGACTGATAAAACTGGCACGCCAACTGGGGTTGAAATGCGTTTCTGGCTCATCTAGCAGAATCAAACTGTTAGTGTTACGAAACAGTAAGCATAAGCCAAGACTATGCAGCAACTGATGCTCGCCGTCCGATAGCTCTTTCAGCAACATCGGTTTTTCTACGCATCGCTTGGTAAAGTAAAAATTCTTGAAACGCATAGTGCGTTTATCTGAAGCCAATATGGGCACTGTTTCGCTCACGTATTGGCTGGCAGATTGGTACAAATCAGACTTGAGAGCATCGCTGACAGAGTATAAGTTCAGTGTCAGTAATACTTGAAATGCTTGAAATAAGGCTAATGGAGAATCATCGAAGTTTTCGCGAAATGCACGCTTGGTCTCTTCATTGACCCAATAGTCAAGCGTTATCGTATCTTTGCGCTCGTCAACATAACTAATTGTTGCGCAACGTTTTAATCGCTCCAATATTGGGTCTATATTTTCATTTGAATCTTGGTCTTTTTCGAGGCCATGAACCAAGTTTAGATAATACCGTCTTACTCCTTCAATATCGTCATCTGAAATACTTAATGCCCGATTCTTGCTAAGGATTCCCTCAACTGTTTTTTCTTCTGCCATTCCAAAAGAGTCAAATTGTGCAGCATCAATTTCTATTTTCCGCTTGATAATGATGCGGAACTCTTTTAACTCCTCGATGCCTACCTCTTCTCTAAATGGTCTTAATGTTTCATTGTCTTGAAACAGTAAATTGCAGAGCAGAACAACTTGACTATAGCTATTATCGAGGAACGTTAGTCTTGTTTCTGGGCGTCCCGGATAAGGTAGTTGTGCTTGCAGACTGCGCCAGTATTCATCGAATTGCACAAAGCGCATTTTAAAAAATGGCAGACTGAGGATTTCGTTTTCACCAGACGAATAGCCCAACACATACTCAGGCAAAAGAATATTAAGAATTTCTCCAGTAACAAATTCCATTGTATTTACATCAAACTCTATTTGGTTTTCCCACGATGTAACAACAGATTGGCCAAGTTTCTTAATAACTTTTACGGAAGCCCATTCGGCACCATTGGTTTTAATATAATCCTTGGGTATCCGAATCAAATATTCCAACTCAAATGCAGCAGGCGAAAAATTAAAGGTATTTTTTTGCAGCGCTTCTGGCAAAAAACTGCGGCGTACTCGTTGCACTTCTAATTGAAAGAAAATAGCCGCCAAGACTTCAAGCAAGTTGGATTTACCACAACCATTAGGGCCCGCACAAACGAAAGGTGCGAAGCTATCAGTATTTAATGGCTCATCCTGTAGCGTCCACTCATCGCGAAAGTAATGCTCAAATCCACAGGGCAAACTACGAAAGCCTGCCGGGTCAATAATCTTTATCCGAAGAAGTTTCATTGCTCAATCTGCCAACTTGTATAACTGCATTCCAATTCCTTCAAAATAGCTCTGCTTTAGACGCCCTGCACCTAACATTTCAAATATCCATTTTTTCAACTGCTCATATTCATCAGTACCAAAAGATCCGCTATTTTCGTCCACAAACTCCAAAGATGTGCCTAATACATCCAGCCATAACATATCCACATTGAACTCATCATCTAGGCGCAAATCATTAAATGATTTTATAAATATATTACGGAGTAAATTTATTCGCCCTTCTGTGGTTGCTAGATTAGGTGTATTTTCTTTGATTACATCTTTATTAGCATTTTCCGGCGGAAGAACATGAGATATCAGGTTATTTTGTAGAGTGGATTGCTCTATCAAAGTAATGGTAGATAAGTCTAGCTCTCCATTAAATGCTTGTAGGCTCAATGTTCTGTATAGGTTTTCAAAATCGCTAAGGCTTTGTTGATAGTACGATTTGATACGTTCAGTTTTTCGTACAATTTCTGCAAATTTATTTTGTTGGTTTATGGGGGGCACGATGAGAATTGTTTGCCTAAGGTTTCCCTTTGATATGTTAGGCATTGAGCCTGCAGCACCGGCAGCGAGAGATTGAATTTTTTTCCGTTGTGAATCCGCTGTTAGCAATTTCCAGAAAAAAATTGGATTCACTTCTGCTTGCTCTTTGAAAGCAAAGCGAAAAACCAAGTCCGGCATTAATAATTTTTTACGTGTATTAAATACATAAGCGCAAGCAGCGACTAAATCGTAAGTATTTTTTCTAGTAAACAGCAGATCCCCTGCCCGAACTTCATCCTTCTCATTTGGTTTAACATTTGCTGGTAACGCTTTATTTTCTTCTTCTTTAAAGAAACAGCTAGTTACTGCCCCTAGTTTGAGTACACCCCACTCTTCTTCATTAGCTATACGCGCTTCACACTTTGGGCTTGTGCCACTTTCAATATCAAGCAACAGTTCCGAAAATAGCTTTTTCTCCCATTTCTTCTCATTTCTAACCGGATCACCAAACATATCAAAAAAAATACTTTTGAGCAGATCATCAAGTTGTTTGAGGTGTTGTTTGCGCTGGATAATTAGCTCTTCTACTTTACCGAGCAAATAGGCAATGCGGATTTGCTCATTGAGGGGAGGAAGGGGAATGTCATAATTTTCAAGCCATTTTGAGCTTAGATTTAATTGAGCCACTCCATTGGAGTTTTGTATTGCTTCGCGTTCGAATCTGTCGGAATTCAGAAACTGGAAAAGATATTTTTCATTTATCTCTGACGAAATAGGACGAATTAATCCAACTCGCTGATTCAAAACTGCTGGCAAATGTTTCTTTAAAACCCTTCCTACGCGCCCAACATTGCCAGTCAATGAGACCAGTATATCGCCTACATTGAGTTTGAAATTATGCACCTTGTCTGCTATTTCATTAGAGATAAACTTCGGATCGGCATCCACTACAACTCCTTTTTGAACATTTGTTATGCGCATTACGCGATGCCCATGTTTTACATAATCATCGCTTTTAAAAGCATAACCATTCGAAATTTTACAGAGACTTGAAAGCTTCTCTCGTCTCATCCAATCATCCCCTTTAATTCCAGCAACTCACGCACAATACCGCTTTGTATACCAGCAAGTTCGGCATCGTCCACCTCGCCCACCTCAGCCTGAATCAATCGTTCCAAAATTACCGCAGGTGAGCCGTAATGTACCTCCTCAAAAACATCCTGCTTGTAGCGGGAAAGTGAGAGGTCATACCCTTCTGCTTCAATTTCTGCACACGGCACTGCAAAGTATTTTGCAGTACGGTCAGTATCCGTGTCTGGATTACGAGCGCGGTATGTGGCTACAATATCCTGCAAGTCGCCATAGCCTTCTTGCTTATTGCGCTTGTCATCCAACGAATAACCGTCAGCTGCCATTTAATAAAACCACACATGTTTCGTAGCGATTTTATCAATTTTATCTTTTGCACCATACACTTTGGTAAATAACAAAATAGCTGTACTTACCCCAGCATAGGGTTTAAATACACCGCTCGGTAGCGTAATTACTGCTTTTAAATCACAGCGCTCCACCAATAATTGGCGCAGAGTTTTAAAGGCGCCACCAGCACCAAACAGAACACCTTGCGGAATAATTACGCCAGCCGTACCACCTTTTTTAAGCAGGCGATAAATATTTTCAACAAACAGCAATTCAGTTTTAGTGGTGGCGAGTTGTAAGTTTTCGTTGATGTCGCCTTTGTCGATACTACCCGTAAACGGCGGGTTTGCCATGACTATGTCGTATTCAGATTCTTCGGTAAAACTTTTGCTGAGTGTATCTTTATAATCAATATGCGGTTCATTAATGCCGTGCATCATTAGGTTCATTAACCCAAGGCGCACCATGGTCGCGTCTATGTCGTAACCCCACAGTGATTCAGACAATATAGTCTGCGCATTTTCGGTGAGAGTGGCTGCTACTGAGGTGCGCACGAAACCATCCTCATCGGGAGTTAAATCTTTTGTTCCTGCTTTTTTAGCTAGGTCAGTAACTATGTATTGATAAGCGCCTAACAAAAACCCGCCCGAACCACATGCTGGGTCGGTAATTTTGTGGCCGAGTTGCGGCTGCACTAAATCAGCCATGAGTTTAATAATGTGGCGCGGTGTGCGGAACTGGCCGTTCTTACCAGCGGTTGCAATCTCGGAGAGCAGCATTTCATAAACATCGCCTTGGATATCTTGAAATGCTTGACCTTTCTCACGCGAATCCTTCTCCATTACATCGAAGATTTCATCAATGGTTTTCACCGCTTCTACCATTAACTGCGGCTTGGGAATAATGAACACTGCGTTTTTCATGTGATGGGTAAAATTAGATTCGGCACCGTTCAAGTCTTTAAGAAAAGGGAATACCTTGTCTTGAACGTGCTGCAGCATATCTTCAGCTTGCATGCGCTTAAACTCGCTCCAACGCAAGTTGCGTTTATCGATAGCGAATTTTTTTTCGTCTTCCAACTTTTTTTGCCAATCGGCATCGGTATCGTCATCATCCCGACGTGCGCGATATCCAACTGGAATCCAAAGCCCATCAAATTTTGAGGTATAACTCTCGCCAGTAAATTCAGCATCCGATTGTCGTTTAAGATCCAGTTCGTCGAGCCGTTTCATAAAAAGAAGATAAGTAATCTGCTCGATTGCCGTAAGCGGGTTACTGATACCGCCACTCCAGAATTTATTCCAGAGTTGATCGATTTTACTTTTCAGTTCGGGGTTATTTTGTAACATTGGTTTACCTAAAGGTTATGCAGCTAGCTGTTCGGTGAGCAGCAGGATTTCGTTGATTTCAGCAGGGCTGAATACGCCACGAATACCTTGCGGATGAATGACGGTGAAGGGCGTATTGATCAGATCTTTCTTTTCAACTTTTTCGCGTTCCACAATAAATTTTTTCAATAAGTCAAGAAATTCTAACTGGCGACTATTGAGTGTGTTGTGGGTACGAATAAAGCGAGCAAAGGCTTCGCTTACCGTATCTGGGAAACTTTGCAACACCTCTATGCCCAGAATGTGACGAATAAATTGAATGAAATGTGCTTTACGGTTTTTGTATACTTGGCGCAGCAAATTTTCAGTAATGTGCGGATGCTCTTCATGTAGCAGTTCCGCCAAGGCTGTGGCTTCGTCAGCATTAATGGTCGCACCATTTTTAATTTTGCGCAGAATGGGGTTATGTTCTGTCAGCTCCGCAATTAATGACTCAACCATTTCACGATAACGGGTAATGCTAACGGCCTCATGCTGAGGGCCAAACTCCACCCATTCCTTTTTATGAATTTCATCCATTAAATCAAGGTGCGTTTGTTCTTGACCAGTAGTTTGCTCACGAAATTTCATCAACGAGCCAAGTTTTGTTATGAGTTCATCGAAAGAATCTTCGTTTGCCTTGCTCCAATAATGATTGGTTTGCGCTGCACGGATAAGTTCTTCTTCCTGCTTCACGAAACTCACTGAAAGTGGCAGTTCACCTATTTTTTCAACAATACCCGCTTTTATCGTATCTGCCAGTTCGCTTTCTTCGCTGAGCAATGCAAGTGAATATTCCAACAGATCTCTTTCAAACTGCATGGCTTTGAAGTCGGCTTCGGATACTGTACGAAATAAAGGCTTAATTTCAGCGCGCAAAAACTCCAGTTTCTGAGTAGTAAGATTGACCCAAAAGTTTTCATCTTCAAGTCGGTTTAATGCGGCAGCGGCTTCTATAATAACTACTGAATTTTGTGGCAACGCACTAATCTGCACGCGCAATTTTTTAATTTCACGTTCGGCAATATCGTGACGATCAACCTCAATCGCTTTTTCAATTTTATCCAACCTCAAACCAACAAGGCGTACTGGCAAGGGTATTTGTGGCTTTAGCTCTTTACCCTTGGGGTTGAGTTTGAAGTATTCAAAATTGTCCCAGCAATCGAGAATCAGGAAGGTATCTTTTTCAAGGCACCACGGCTTGGGTTTATTGGTTTCTAGCAAGCGTGTACCACGGCCAACCATCTGCCAAAATTTGGTGTAGGAATAGACTGGTTTTGCGAAAACCAAATTTACAATTTCACGTACATCTATACCTGTATCAAGCATGTCTACACTGATGGCGATACGCGGCATATCGTTATTGGTAAATTGATCGAGCAAGCCACCTTTGCCATACACACGAGGATCGTCTGATACCAATACTTTTGCTAGCTCACCTTTATATTGTGGATAGAGCTTGTCAAAAATTTCTTCAATACGCCGAGCATGCGCTTTAGTTGAACAGAAGAAAATAGTTTTGCCGGGCAGCACACCGTTGGAATCTTTAATAGATTCCTCCATAAACTCCCGCACTATAAGAGTATTGGTGCCCTTATTGATTACTTGCTTTTCTAACTGCGAACCTTCGAAATTAATTTCCTCAACTTCTTTACCTTGCAGTATTAATCTTTTTTGATCTTCTAATGAAATTGTGCGCTTACTGATGCCCTCCATTTGAAATTTGGTTTGAATTTTCATCACCTGAAAATTGCAAAGGTAAGGCGGTACATTATTTACGGCTTCTTCATAGGTGTACGCGAAGGTTGGCAAGCCATTTTCACAATGGAAAAGCTTGAAGGTGTTGTGATCAATAATATCGGTTGGTGTCGCGGTTAAACCTAGGGTGATAGTTTTAAAGTAATCCAGCACTTCGCCATAGGTGTTATAAATGGAACGATGGCTTTCATCGACCACAATAAAGTCAAAAAAATGCGGTGAAAGGCTTTGCGATTCATCACGAATAATATTGAGCATGGTGGGATAGGTAGCCACATAAATACGCCTATCTTTAGCTAGCAACTTCTCACCTACATTTGGCCAGCGCGGTTCATGAGGAAGATGCTCTTTAAATGCGGAAAGAGCCTGCTCCCTAAGCGCAATACGGTCTACCAAAAACAACACTCTTTCGGCATGGTTTGCACGCATAAGTGCATCCACCATGGCAATGCACGTGCGAGTTTTACCGGTACCGGTTGCCATAACGAGTAGGAAGTCGCGCTTCTGCTGCCCAATGCCCTCAAGTACCGAGCGTATAGCGCGAATTTGATAGTCGCGCCCAGCGATAGAGGTATTGATAAGTTCTTGAGTTAGCGGCTTACGATTGCGGCGAATATATTGAAAACGCTCAAGATCATCACGAGTTGGAAAGCCAACTACTTTGCGTGGTGGATAGCTGCCCAAATCCCAATAATAGGTTTCAAGACCGTTGGTATAGAAGCAGAAAGGTAGCTCACCACCCAATTGCTTTTGGATGTTATAGCAATACTGTTTTGCCTGTTCGCGGCCAATGGCGGCATCTTTACTCGACCTTTTGGCTTCAACAACGGCAAGTGGTTTACGGTCTTTACCTAGCAGCACGTAATCGCTGAATTGGCGGCCTTCATAGGGAGTGCGCGGCTCGCTAATACCGTCAGGTAGGGACGTTAGTATGTCGAACTCTTCTACAACCTGAGTTGGGTCTTTAACATTCCAGCCAGATTGAGCAAGTTGCTGGTCAATAAGCTCGGCGCGAGTTTGTGCTTCAGATTTGGTCATGTCCTATGTTCCATCAAAAAGTCAGCCTCAAGGATGCCGAGAGACCTATTACCTGATTTAAGCCGTTAGTTTGGCTCAACAAATAACGATGAGCCAAACTAAAAGTACTTTGCTGACAGGGCGTTACGCAGATATCACTATTAATTGGCTCAAGATTTTGGTTCAAGCCTAGGAGATAAGCCTGAGTTTGAGCCAAGTTACGGTAGCTGATAGCGTGTTCCACTTCCTACCCCTTCTGGCTTCAATTTATTCTCTTCAAGCAGCTGCTCAATACTTCTTTTAATACGGGAGCGAGGGATTTCTATGCCGATACGTTGGTGAATATCGCCAATTTTTGACTTGGGGTAACGCCCGATATCCTCAACAATTAATGCTAATAACCTGTGTGGTTCAATGCGCTTAAGAGTTGTGCCGCCAACAAAGTCCAAATTGCGCAACAAAGTTGGATCGATAAAGTATTTGGTAGATTGCGTGCGTCCAGAGCTTTGAACCAACTGCCAATCTAGTAACCGTTTTAGCCAAGGATGTAAGGCATCAACTGACGGCAGCTCAAGAGTGCTGGCCAATTCGCGAGCAGAAAGCGCATCGTGCTGGGCTAATAATCCGAGTGTTATCCTCTCGCGCTGTGTGAGTTGGTAGGTTTGATCCGCTTTGGCGATGAAGTCGATCACTTCAGGTTTCAAAATGCGACGGCGTACAGTTACTTGTACGCGGTCGTGCGACTCAATGAGTTCTGGCGCTGGGCGTCCTTGGGATAGCAAGACTTCAAAAATTTTATCGTAGCCACTGCCTTCACGCTCCATTAATTTGAGATCGTGAAAAAGGCGAGCTAAATGTTCATTGCGGCGTACAGTTGTATGTAGCACGTTCTGCGGCGTGACACCCAGTGGTAGTGGACCGGGGTTAACGATTTCAAGCCGATCAGGATACAGATTTAAGAAAATATCACCGCGTTGGGTGTAGGGGCGATGCACTAAGGCATTAACTAGAAGCTCGCGAACAACTACTTCGTCAAAGGCTGGTACATTCTGGCGATACAGACCATCAGGTAGTTCATACCGCTCACGAAAATCGGGAACTTCCAACCAAACAGCTTCGATTAGCTCCATTGGGTTTTGGGTATGATCATCCCAAACTAACTTATTTACCTTCTGAGTTTGCTCGTCATATTTGAGAAACTGAATAACCGGTGATGTCGTTAATTGAGCTCGGTCGCGTTGCTTACCAAGACAGAGAATGCCGAGGTGCGTTAGGTACTGATCGTGGGTGAGCTGATAATGCTCTAGCAGCTCGTCATCAGTTTTTTCTTTTACCGATGATTTAACGCGGTCGGAAGCACGGAGCGCGCTCACTAGCTGCGTCACTTTCGCGGTGTCAGCACTAGTACGCAGTATTTGTAAGGTGGTTTGCGTTTCCCACGGTAGAGCGGCACGTTCAGCAGCTAAACGAAGCACATCATCACCCGTAACAGGTTTGCTCTGATCTGCCACTCGCAAAAAATAACGACCATCGGTCGTGGATGCTACCGCTATAGATCTAGGAATAGTGAGGTCTATGTACTGGCCACCATTTGGGGCGACAACGACATCAGGTAAAGTGCTGACATTTACTGTTCGTTCGGCCAGCTTGCGTCGAATCATATCGGGTAAATCAGGGGGGATAACTTGGCCTGTAGGTGGTAAATCTTGACCATCTTCAATACCAATCAATAATCGACCGCCAGTCGCATTAGCGAATGCAATGCAATCTTTAGCAAGCTCATTCCAATCAGCGGCTTTGCCAATAACAGAGCGCAAAGATTTGTTGTCTAAAAGTTGCCCTTCCCTACTCAAGTGGATTGCTCCAAGGCTAAATTATTCACTTTTGCCACCTACGCCAGCATGCTCTTCATTTGCACCGCCAATACGAACCCACTCATCGACTTCGGATAGTTGGAATTTCCACAGTCGTCCAATTTTATGCGCAGGCAAGCCTTTGCGTTCACGCCAGCGGTAAACGGTATCTTTTGCAACACCTAGGTGCAAAGCAACTTGCTCAGCAGTAACCCATGCTTCAGTATTCATACTATCGGAGGAAGACCCTTATAGTCGTCTTAAGTCGTCAAGAGTCTAACAGGAAGAGGATATTTTGGCCACGTTACCGAATAGAACCCTTGTAGCGAACTAATGGGGCATTAGCCATATTTGAGTCCAAATATGGCCACCACCACCAAAACACACCGTAAACCTTTATTTTTTTGGTATAGGAGGCATAGATCGCCAGAGCTCTATTCCACCATCTACAACATCTACGCAGGCAAAGGGATACACAAGTAAAACTTTCTCAAGCGCCAGCAGAAAGTTATCTTTAAAGCTCTTATTACCGCCACTGCTATCGGCATATTCATGCGCAAACTGATCACGCAAATTCTTCCAATACAGGATTAAAGGCTTCCTTGTATTAACAGGTATTCGATGCAATCTCTCAACAAGAAAGAAATATATATCAAGTGCCAGTGAAGACTCTTTAAGCGCAATTAATGCTCGCATATCCATTGGAACACTGTTTTTGTGCATAACCAATGATTCATAAAAGCCATCTGTCATTTCAAGCTCTTTGCACCAAATGTCATCATTAATCTGATTTATCGCACATTCCTTAAATATTTTTGTTGTGCAGCATACGTCGATACCTTTTTTCTTAAACGAAAACTCGAAATCTGCTGAAACCAACCTAAAAAGCTGATTTTTAAAGGACGTGTAACTTCCGCGAACTCCACCCGATACACGGAAACCAAGAACACGCATAAGCGCAGCGGCACTTTTTTGCATATTAATTTTATTGCTTTTGTATCGTGTCGCCCGCATACAAATATAGGCCAAAATTAATCTTGCTCCAGAACCATAGGGCATACCAGTTTCTGCGTCGCCCGTAATTTTAAGGTGTACCGCACCACAACTTCGATTAAAAAATTCTGATTTTTGCTCTGATCTAGGTAGGGCAACTTGGCATAAAGGTTTATACATATAAACAGCGTCCTCTAAATTTGCAGGTCGCTCAGAAATTTCAATCGATTTTTGAATCAGCTTTCGCCCGCGATCTGTTAATGGTTTAGTTGAAGTGCCACAATTTTTACTCATGGCTCGCTGCTCTCATTTTTTGTGGTGGCAGCAGGAACCTTCACCTCTCGGCTCGAAGAAACAGATAGCAGAGGTGGGGCACCTCGACTTTGAGAAGCAGAACCATATATTTTGCGAGTTTTTGAAGATGCATGACCCAAAGCAACGCTTACATCATTACCCGAATAAAATTTTTTCAGATCTGACGCGAATTGATGGCGAAAACAATAAGCGGACACATCTTCTTTATGTGCAGGCCAAATAAGTTTGGAAATTCTTGTTATCTCTTTCGAAAAGTTTGCGGCACTTTTTACGCTTACCTGAAAGTCTTTATGCTCGAACAAATCGATAGAATTCAAAAAATCGTTAAGCAACCTATTTTTATCATCAGGCACGTAAGTTATTCGCCTAACCTCTTGCCCCTTTTGGTCACTGACCTTTGCACCAGACACCTCAAACTCAACAATAAACCCTTTAGTATGCTCTGGCTTTTTAAGACGTACGCAAACCCCATTTTCAATTTCTGAAGGACGGCAACCGGTTAGCGCGGTAACTAGCATTGGCAGCCTATATTTGGATTCTAAATTGAAATTGCATATTCTCTCCCGCCAATCACTCGGCAGACCTTTTAAGGCCAAGCGTTTTGATTTTCTTTTTGACCTATCGCTTTTGAAGCCTTGCTCTATAATTTCACTCAGCGCAGCAATATCGACCGCAGCGACTTTTATATTGTGTATTGCTGCAGTATCCGAGGTTTCAATCAGAGTGTTAATTGCACGGATTCCGACTTGAAGAATAAATAACTTGAGACTAGCGATTCGTTTAAAATATGTGTTTTTGCTGCTAGTATTCATAACCACATCAAACAACGTACCACCTTCACTCGCTCGTTTTTGCATTAAATATTGCGACAGCTGAACGTATTCGCCTCTCGTTTTTTTACTGGCCGTTATTGATTTTGGTGTTTTATTCAAAATCGCTTCGTATCGAAGAAATGTAGAAATTGCCGCTTTCGTCAACTCATCCAAATTGTGTAAATTATTCACTTTTCAATACTCCATTATTTTGAGCGACTACAGACAGCATTGGACGAGACAAAGCGCGAGACTCAATCCATTCATCAATCTCATGCTCCAACCATCCAACAATACGTTTGTTAATTTTGATACCGATAGGGAAACTTGGATCATCACGGGTCAAGCGCCACAAGGAGACTGTACTTATACCCCCTAACTTCAAACACAATGAATCACGCCGAATAATTTGCATAATTACCTTCTTGAGTAACTGTTGTTAACGACAAGAAGCTTCCAGCAAAGAAGGGATGTAAACTAGGAACGGAATATATTTATTTAAACGTAGAAATTTCCTAGACTTGGCGTTCTACTTATGAACGGCGCAAATAGTTAGAAATTTTTGCAGGGAAACACGATGTGTATATAGAAGTGACTACAAATGAGAGTACATACTTATTTTATTTACTATTATCAACATGTTATAGTTTAACTATCGGTTTAACGTCTAATCACTTAAAGAAAATTTTTAACTTCACTCCAAACAAAAAGGCCGCCGTTTTCACGGCGGCCTTTTTGTTTTAAACAACTATATAAAACTTAATTTACTTTAATGGTGAAAGTAGTTGTCACAGTCCCAGAAGAGGGAGCAGGCGATGTTACATTAATAATTAAATACCCGGAGGGTGGATTAGTTGCATTCGCGGTCAATGTAAGCGTTGTTATAGTCGGCTCCGTTGATTGGCCAACCTTCGCCTGACTCAAGCTAACAGTATCCACATTAAGCAAATTGGTTTTATCATAGCTAATTGTCGTACCAGAAGGCATTCCATTACCATTGCAATCGGCAACCAAGAACGGTAGCTGAAAAATACTGCCTGCATGAAAATTGTCGCCTGCAACGATATTACGTAAACCAGGCATTTTCCCACCAGATATAAACGGTGTAGTACAAGCCATAGTCAAAGTAATATCATCGCGTACCGTCACTTTATTGGTCGTACATTGGCCATTTGCTTTTGCTGTTCCAGCACACAAGGCACCATCATATTTACCATTTGCCGAATCATATGTTCCGTTTTGGTTAAAATCGACAAAGGTCTCATCATTAGATCGGTTGCCATTGAAGTTACCGTCCAAATAAGC
>Ga0075019_10001011_pt1 | contig 16014 bp, 12 predicted proteins | sample ColStrG_CSR_2013_FD_71473 | JGI IMG/M metagenome (GOLD analysis project Ga0075019, IMG submission 71473) | Freshwater sediment microbial communities in response to fracking from Pennsylvania, USA - Cold Stream Run_MetaG_CSR_2013 | ecosystem: Environmental > Aquatic > Freshwater > Creek >...
GAAACGGCACTCAGCCCATCCGAGAATACCAATTGTGTCACGGGTGCATGTTTGCCGCGCATCGGACGCAACACCTCGGTCAGTTTCTTGAACCCTACCGGTAGCGCATCGACCACCCAACCACTGTTAACCGCTGCAACAGTATCAGGATCCGGCTTGGCAGAAGGCAGAGTCTTTTTCCCAGTCTCCTGTGGCACGATCCAGGACCGATCCAGATCACCGCCTATCTTGAGCTGTGTGAAAGCATATTGCTCGACCACCTGGTTCTTTTCATCCAACACCGAGGCTTTCAACAGTAGACCCGTATCGGTATGTACCCATAATTTATGGGCATAACGCAAAGTATCTTTGGGTTGAAACAGTAATATTTCGGCACCATAACCGGCCACGCTTCCCAGACCCAAATCCTTAACCTCATAATTCCCGTTCAATACAGACAACTCATCGGTCAACAAAGATGGAAAACCGCTATGCCCTTGCTGGCTGTCGACCTGGACCATTTGATGATTGCGGTAACACCACACCTGACCGTGGTGCCGGACAATTTCGCGCTTCGGTCCGTCCAGGCTCTCGAGCTTTTCGTATTCGCTGTCCGTTTCCACCAGATGGGTAATGCGTGATGTCTCGAGCCGACTCCCGGCCTGATAGACGAAAGTACCGTTGTACTCGGTTTGATGTCCGGCGAATGCAACCGTCTTCAACCAATTCAAATTTGCCTGACCCTCATCTGCGTAACTATTGCCCAGCAGCAAAAAACCACAGCATCCGACCCACCATTTCATTGCGGTTTTTCCTCGGAACCATACGACACGGTGCGTATATATGACGCTCCGCCGTTCATGTCATTACTGGGAGAAAATTCCTGATGGGCCATGATGTAATCGTTGGATTTAGACTGGGTTTGCAGACTGACCGGGCGTGTATTGGTTTGCTGCATCGCCAACTGCGGGTTGGTTTCCGGGGTGATTTGCACCGACATCCAGGCCACCACACCCAGAGCCATTAATGAAGCGGCGGCTGAAAGAGCGACATTGCGAACTTTTTGGGTGATACCGCGAATGCGCGGCGCCAGAACGGTCGGCTCCCGTTGCATCAGTTCACGCACACGACCACTGATATCGCGATGGATGTACTCGGGCTGACGCAGTACATCACCGATCAGATGGTAGGCAGCCCAGTCGCGGTGCGCTTCCGAATCCCGTTTAAGGCCATTGAACAAGGCCTCTGTTTCGTCTTCGAACAATTCACCATCCATCAACGCCGAAATATTATTTTTCATGATTACCACCGATTACCTTTACTGGTTTCCAATAAGGGGCGCAGATTTTCCGCAATAGCTTCACGCGCCCTAAAAATCCTAGAACGAACTGTCCCGACCGGACAATTCATCACACTGGCGATCTCTTCATAACTTAATCCCTCGATTTCCCGCAATGTCAAAGCACTGCGCAAATCCTCAGGCAACTGCTGCAACGACGACTGCACCACATCGACAACCTGTTTGCTCATGAGTTCATTTTCAGGAGTGCTGACTTCTTGCAACAGGCCCGCATCTTCAAACGACTCGGATTCTTCGGCATCAAAAAGCGTACTGGTGGGCGGCCTGCGCTTGTTCGCCAGCAAGTGATTCTTTGCCGTATTGATACCGATACGATACAACCATGTGTAAAAAGCACTTTCCCCGCGGAATCCGGGCAAAGCCCGGTATGCCTTGATGAAAGCATCTTGAGTCACATCTTCCGCTTCTCCCGGATCACGCACAAAACGGGAAATCAAACGTCCCAGCCTGCGCTGATACTTGGCTACCAACAAATCAAAAGCGTGCTTATCCCCGCGCTGGACGCGCTCCACCAACTGCTGATCGACTTCTCGGTCTGCCATCCCTGATATTCCAGTTATTATTTATTATGGTATCTGTAACAATCTTGCCTACTCTTGCACTTGAAAATACCCAGGCTGACATTTTAATTGGGATTAATCACCCTGCAAGGGACTGTACAAGTCTAAATTAGTTCCTGACCTTACCCTAAATTTTGTCAATGTCGCAAAACCCCGGAATTTTGCCTGCTTCAGCGTGAGGGTACCACACGCAAATGATCCGTCATTTTCAAGGTTGCAAAAGTGATGTAAGTCTCGGGCACATGACTCTGAGTTTCAATCTTGGCATCTAATGCAACGCTCTGTGGTTCACGCGCTTGACCAGACATCGAAGAATATGAGATCGGTTTGGACTGATCATACTGTTTGGGCACGGCAGTGTCCGGCGATACAAAAGGAAACACCAAAAATCCAACCAGCACGACCGCCGTTGTCAGCCCCAATCCTTTTGCGAGCAAACTCGCGTGTTTGAGATTGAGCAATCTCGCTTTCCAGGATAGTGATTTGCGCGCTTGGGTTCCGTCGTCATGGTCTAACCGACTATGTTCCTGCGCACCCGCTTCTGCCACTGGCTGAATATACGATTGTTGTCCAAATATGAATGGATCGTCCCCCTGCCAGTTTTCCAACTGGATAGCCTGAAGACCGGCGTGAATCGGGTGATGCGCCTTAAAATCCAGTGTGATAAGTTTGTCTGGCTCTACCTGATAACTGTCCAAAACCGAATGAGTTGGTTCAGTTAACCCGACTGTTTCCGACACATGGTTCTGCATGTACTCCTGATCCAAACTCTGTACCGATCCTGCTTCAACTGTACGGTCAGCGGCCCCGCCCAATGCCGACCGAACCGCTTCTTCCTGAGACGATATTTCAAGCGGTTCGACTGATACGTTGGCGTGCTGCGCTGCCACTTGCTCTGCAACGACTTTCTCCTGCGCCAATCGTGCCGCCTCATTTTCGACTTGAATGCGCGATTGCATCACCAGGTTGGCCCGTTCGAGCAGCGCCAAACGCTGGCTGATTTTATCGCGCAATTCTTGTTCCTGATCCAACTTAAGCTGTTCCTGCTCAAGCAAATCCCTTTCTAACATTTGCCTCTGCACCGCTTCCCGTCTGGCACGTTCGGCAAGTTCGATACGCTGGAGAGCGGCCTCCTCAGCCATCACTTCATTTTGTTTGCAGCTGCGCTCCAATTCTTGAGCCTTTTCTTCTTCGGCAAGGCAGAGACGTTGGCTGAGTTCGATGCGCTCCATGGCGGCTTTGGAAGCTGCTTCTGCTTCTGCTATTTGTTTGCGGGCGGTAACGACGGCCAGGGCTTCCAGGCGAATTTTCTCTTCCTCGGCCTTGAGTATTCGACTATGTGTATCGGCACTTAATTGCGCGATTTTTTCCGCACGCATTTTGGTCTGTTTTAGCGCCTGCTCAGCCTCTTGCTCCAGCGTCGATTTTTTCTGCACCGGCCAGACTAACGATACGCTCTGGCCCACCGTCGGTATTTCCTGCTCACTACGACTCTGCTCAACATCTGCAGCACTGAGTTCGGCATGCTGTGTTCCGAGGTTCAGCAAGACAGTCTCGTCCGAAGGTTTCGACGGTACCTCAACGGCATGCCTTTCATCCACCAGAAAAGCAATATTGCGGTCAAATTCCAAAGCTTCGTCGATCTGCCTGGGCGTTTTATTTGTTTTGATCAGCCCCATTTTTTTGCGCATCACATAGCGCAGTCGCTCAAGGAATAACTGATTCAGATTAGGGTCAACGGTTTCGAGTGTATTCAACAGTTTTTTTACTTCTGAGACGGGCCAATCCGGATCAAACTGAACCAGGAGTTGCTCTGGGTAGAATTTTGCTTTTTCGCTTAAACGTTCGCCGTTTTTTCTGATGTCTCGCAGCATCAACGACATTTCGTTATCAGTTTCGCTTTCGTCCGTCAGATCGCCATAAAAATTGGGGTTCTTGCGCGTGAACTCGATGAATTTGTTCAGTATAAAATGAAACTCAATCTTGTTATCATCGGTGGCCTCTCCCAAAGTGAAGGGAAATGCCGATAATTTTATCCAGTGGTAGCCGAATTTTTCGTCGAAATATTTCGACACTCCGATGTACCCTTCCCTTGCCAGAGCCTTGGTCTTGCACTCCTCCAACGATTTCTTTTCCTGTCTGTCGACAGGCAACTCCTTGATCTCCAAAACCTCGGGTTTGATCAGGAAAAATTCGGGGAACGCAGCGTATGTTTTTCCAGTTGGGTCGGGAGTTCGAAAATACGCATTGAAAACCTGCATAGCAAAACTAGCATTTTTTTCAACATTGAAAGCAGTGTGGTTGACTGCGACATTGGCCCGTTGCATACAAAAATTCCTATTTAAACCTGCAAAAAAACATTCGTGGGTGATACTAAATGCGCTCTGACCGCCGAGACTAGAGCGCTTCGGTTGCGTTTGCCTGTCTGAGCCAACGCTACATAGAGTCCGACCACTCATCCCAACAATGTTACTACCACCAAAAACCCGCTCATTGTAAGCAATACATTTGCTATAGTCTTCACTCACAACAAATCCGATAAAATAAATTGCTAGAATTTGACACACTCATCATTGGCAGCGGTCTGGCGGGATTAACTTTAGCCCTCAAGCTCGCCAATCATCAGAAAGTAGGCGTCATCACCAAAAAATCGTTGCTCGATGGTGCCAGCAGTTGGGCGCAAGGCGGCATTGCCGCTGTATTGTCCAACCAGGATTCTATCGAGTCTCACTTGCAAGACACGCTGGTGGCCGGTGCGGGTTTATGTGACGAGACTGCGACACGATATGTGGTTGAGCACGGTAAAACCTCGATTGAATGGCTCATCAACCAAGGCGTTCCCTTTACCAGAGACTCTTCCACACATTCCGGATACCACCTGACTCGTGAAGGCGGACATAGTGAACGGCGTATTGTCCACGCTGCCGACCGCACCGGTCAAGCCGTACAAGAAACCCTTGCCAGACGAGCACTGCAACATGCGAATATCACCGTACTGGAAAACTACATTTCCGTGGATCTGATCACCGGAAAAAAACTCGGGATGGATGATAATCGCTGCCATGGCGTCTACGCGCTCAACAGCCTCAGTGACGAAGTCATCACCATCGCGGCAAAAAATACCGTATTGGCCACCGGCGGTACCGGCAAAGTCTACATGTATACGACCAATCCCGATACTGCGACGGGAGACGGTATCGCCATGGCCTGGAGGGCGGGCTGCCGCGTGGCAAATATGGAATTTATCCAGTTTCACCCCACCTGTTTGTATCATCCCCACGCTAAATCTTTTTTGATCAGCGAGGCGGTACGTGGTGAAGGAGGGATACTTAAGCTTCCCGACGGCACCCGTTTTATGCCTAGACATGACAAGCGCGCCGAACTCGCACCTCGCGATGTGGTGGCGAGAGCGATCGATTTCGAGATGAAAAAACGCGGCTTGGACTGCGTGTATCTGGATATTTCGCATCAATCGGTAGAGTTTCTGCAAGAACATTTTCCGACTATCTATGCACGCTGCCTATCCCTGGGTATCAACATCAGCAAGGAAGCGATCCCGGTTGTGCCTGCCGCACACTACACCTGCGGGGGAGTCATGGCAGACTTGCATGCGCGCACCGATATAGAGAACTTATATGCGGTCGGTGAAACCGCCTATACCGGATTACATGGCGCCAACCGTCTCGCCAGCAACTCCCTGCTCGAATGCCTGGTATTTGCGGATGCCGCTTCACAGGATATTCTCGGCAAAGCACCTCTACAAACTCCTGCCCTGCCAGCGTGGGATGAAAGCCGTGTCACGGATGCCGACGAACAAATAGTCATCTCGCACAACTGGGCGGAACTGCGCCATTTCATGTGGGATTATGTGGGTATCGTACGCACTGACAAGCGCCTGGAGCGCGCTCAACACCGTATTCAATTATTGCAAAATGAGATCCAGGAATATTACGCAAACTTCCATATCAGCTCTGACTTGCTGGAATTGCGAAATCTGGTCACCAATGCCGAGTTGATCGTGCGTAGCGCGCTCGACCGAAAGGAAAGCCGCGGACTGCATTTCAGCAAGGATCATCCCGAAACCTTGTCGATGCCCAACCCTACCATCCTGATACCCGACACCGCTCATTGAGAGAATTTTAACGTCGTGCGCAATTTGCGAAATTCACCTTCGCTCAATGCATCGGAACAAATGAGTTGATGGTATTTGGCACCGGACTGTTGTGACTTGGCACAGAGCAGGACGAAATAGGGCGTAACCACGGTTTGCGGCAACACTTTGCCGGCCCATGCGATCTCGTCGCCGGCAAAAACAGTGATGTTGTCTTCTGCCAACGAAAAGTCGCGCACAAGCCGGCTCGGGAGCAGTTTTATAGGATGCCGCAGATATATCAACAAGCTGAGCAGGATTGCCAAGGTAAACAGGGAACCCGCAAGCCAGCCGATATCCGTCAACCACACCACACTCAGCGCAACAATGTGCGTCAGGAACAAAGTCACCAACACACGATACGAGGATTTAGGCTGGAAGCGGGCATGATTAGCCACTGCGGTTAGAAAACGAAAATGGCAACAATGCCCAACAAGACCAATCCGACCAGGACAATCAGCATCATGTTACCGCTACGCTCCGGAGCAAGCTCTGATTGGTTAACATAAGAGATCGGGCGTGGAGCCAGTGGTTTAGCCGCCAGCGCATTGACCTTGCTGGCCAACTGATTGATTTCGGCTGCACTGGCTTTTGGCATCTTCAGGGTTTTGGACAGATCATCGACATCTTCGCTCGACGCGGTCATGGCGGCCAAGCGCATAGCGGCAGCGGCAGAATCAAAAATCTTCGATAAACCCTGAGTCGTTGACTCAATCCCATCCCCGGTCGCATCCATGCGAACCACGACCGGAATGGCATCGGTCAGCTTCCTTTCACCCGCAACCGTAGACGGGTCGACGTTCAGATACTTTCCGGAACTCGGCAATGTATCCCGGCAGGCACGAAGATCATCGGCAAAATCCTTGGCATTCTGATACCGATCTTCCATGCTTTTGGCCAGCGCTTTGGCCACGATAAAATTGAGCATCTCGGGAACCGCCGCATTCACCGAATTTGGCGGGGCTGGAACGGCATTCAGTGTCTGGTACATGATTGCATTGACGTTGTCGCCATTGAACGGGGCTTGCCCGGTGAGCATCTCGTATAGCATCACGCCCAGTGAAAATATGTCGGAACGCTGGTCGATCTCCTTGCCCATCACTTGCTCTGGCGACATATATTTTGGCGAACCCAACACCATGCCCGTTTGGGTGCGAACGGCTGCCGAGGTCATGCGCGCGATCCCAAAATCGGTGATCTTCACATGACCATCCCGTATCACCATGATGTTCGACGGTTTGACATCGCGATGAATGATGTCGTACTCGTGGGCATAGGCCAATCCCAGCGCAACTTGTGCGGCAATCTCCAAAACATGATCGACAGGCAACAGGCCCGCATCGTTCATGATGTCGCGCAGTTCGCGGCCTTGCAGGAATTCCATCGCGATGTAGGCAATATCGCCACTCTTGCCCACATCGTAGATAGTCACGATATTGGGGTGATTGAGTCTCCCGGCGGCCTTCGCTTCCTGATAAAAACGCCCCTCATATTCGTCCTTACCCTCTTGAGCCAAACCCAGATTGATTGTTTTAATCGCGACGACCCGATCAATCAAAGGATCCTTTGCTTGATAGACAACACCCATCGCGCCCTGTCCAAGTTCGCGGATTACCTCGTATCGCCCCAACTGGCTAATCATCTCTCCCACCTAACTAATCTCAATTTGTGATGAATATATACGCATGATAATTAATAATTGCACGCAGACGGTCTAATTCTAACCATCTTCCCGGCAGGAACATCTACCGACTGGGTGAATAATTTCTGATTTGGCAAGATCGCAATCACCACATGCCTGCCAGAAGTTACATCCGCCACGGCATCACCGGAGGCTACTCTACCTTTTGGCGTCCCATCCACAAACAACAGCGTTCCGTTCAAACAGTTCAGGGAAATTTTAGCGTAACTGCTGCCACCATCGCCTTTGGTAAAACCGAACAATTTGTTCACCGCATGATTGGCTGCCTGCTCCGCTTTTTCCCGCTCGGTCAACGGTTCCCGTTTTTTGAACACCGTAGTGAGATTCGATTTGGCGTGGCGGGATTTGACCGAGGTTGCGGAAGGCAGTTTTTTATCTTTGCCCGTTGCTTGCTGTTGCACCAGAACGGCCATTCCGGTTTTCGCATCGACCGTCACAGGCACGCCACTCACGGCTGATGCGGCCATCGTCGAGGTGGCGAGTACACCGCTGCCCGCCTGTATCACTCTCGGCACCCGAACTATGGCGGGTCTTGGTTTAACAGGCAATTCTTCCTCACGCATGGCGGCTTTCAATCCGAATGCTACCAACAATACCAGCGGCACGCCAAGTATCGCGACATATAACGGACGTTTGCGAGGTTCGATCTTATGGTAACGACTCAACACAAATTCAAGGCCGGCATCCAGCCTTTTCAGCACCGTACCCCATGCGGAAAAAACGGGGCGGGAGAGACTCGCAAACCTACCCAGACGCTTGTCGATACCGTCCTGAACCGTAAAAGGTCTGGTCGATTTATCCCCGGGATAGCCAATCGCATAAACTTCGTGCTCCCGCACGTGCTTGTCGGTACGTGATCCCTGGTAATGGAACATCCCTGCGTATTGGGGCGACAAACGCGACACCGCATCAAAATAGGAACGCGACACCAATATCTGACTGGCATCGGCAAACCCCATAACACGCTGGGCCACATTGATACCATCTCCCACGATGTTCGGCTGCCCGTTGATATCGCGTATCAATCGGACCGGACCCAGATTGATTCCCATGCGCACCAACAAGGGCGGTTCTATATTGGCAGCTTCCAGCAGCATGCTGGAACGCATACTCAGCGCGGCCTTCAGGCCATCTTCGACATCCCCCATGAAATTGATCGCCGCACCGTCACCGGTATCCAGAATGACGCGGTCCGACAAGGGTACATCTCGAATAGCGGCAGAGAGATAACTGTTGAATCGTTCTTTCAGGGAAATCTGTCCGGCGACCGACCTTTTCGAATATCCCACGATATCCAAAAAGAACACGCTGCACATGATTGTTTTATTGCTAGGTTGTACCATTTAATTTCCAGAAACTGGAGTATCGCTGTTTATCCCACAGTTACAGCCTGCAATGACTATCGAATCTATCGGACGAATTTTAGTTGCAGTCAACGTTTAACACCAGTTTTACTTTTTGTTCTTGGTGCTTGCCCGGACCGCGGCGTTCTCTGGCCGGCTTGTGTACGCGGCGCAACCTTGGCTTGCTTCGCCGGATTTTCTCCAACCGCAGCGACAGCATCATCCGCCGGCATCTCGTTTGGCTGCGTATCGCCGGTCAGTCCGACCCATTCCAGAACCTGTGCGACTTCACCCTCGCCTAACTCAGCCGTCATGCCGCGTTTCAACCGGGGAGGCAAGTTGATGAGTCCGAAGCGCACGCGGATCAAGCGACTGACGGTCAGACCCAATGCCTCGAAGGTGCGCCGCACGACACGGTTACGTCCTTCTTTGAGCATGACGCGATACCAATGGTTAAAGCCCTCGCCGCCTTCGTCCAGCAATTTGTCGAAAATGACCCGGCCGTCATCGAGGTCGATGCCGATGCCCAGCATTTGTCCCATCTGGGCTTCAGTCATCGTGCCTTGCACACGCACTGCATATTCGCGCTCGACTTCAAAACGCGGATGCATCAATCGATTCGCCAACTCGCCCGACGTGGTAAAAATCAGCAGACCACTGGTATTGAAATCCAGACGGCCGATAGCTGTCCATTTTTGCCCGCGCAATTTGGGTAACTTGTCGAACACCGTGGTACGGTTTTCCGGATCATCACGGCTGACGATCTCGCCCTCCTGCTTGTGGTACAGCAGGATGCGGACGTCGCGATCTCTTTCACCCACGCGTATGGTGCGCCTATCAGCCTTGACCAGATCCCCTTCCACGACCCGCATGCCCAAAGTGGCGGGTTCGCCGTTAACGCTTACGCGCCCGTTCGTGATCCACTCTTCCATCGCGCGTCTCGAACCGAATCCGGCCTGAGCCAGAACCTTTTGCAGCTTCTCGCCTTGCTCGGCATATTCGACGGGTGCATCTTGTTCGAGTTTATTTGTCATAGGGTCATCTCACGTCTTTCCATTACGGCCTGAGCCAGAGTCCCCGCATCGACCTGTTCCAATTCGCCGCCTACGGGCAGACCCCGTGCGATACGCGATACTTTGATTCCCTGTGCCTGCAGCAACGAGGCCAGAAAGTGGGCCGTGGCATCACCCTCAACGGTAAAATTGGTGGCAAGAATCACTTCGCAGGGGTGCTCCTGCACGCGCTTTTGCAAACGTTCCAGGTGCAGCTCTTTCGCGCCTATTCCGTCCAGCGGCGAGAGCCTTCCCATCAACACGTAGTATTTGCCGGAATAACACTGGGTCTGCTCCATCATCAGCAGGTCGGCAGGCATCTCCACCACGCACAACAGATTCTCATCGCGCTTGTCGGAGGCGCAAAGATCGCAGATCGCGTGCTCGGAAAAATTATTGCACAGCCCGCAATGCTGGATGTGGTTCGTCGCCAATTCCAGAGATTTTGCCAAGTGCAGTGCGCCGGCCCGATCGCGCTGCAACAAATGGTAAGCCATGCGCTGGGCGGACTTCGGCCCCACACCCGGCAGACAGCGCAAGGCCGCGATCAACTCTTCCAGATGGGAGGGTTGCTTCACCGAGATCAGAATGGCAACTTCATGCCGGCGGGCAGACCCGCCGAGAAACCACTCATGCGCTGTTCGGTGGTCGCCGCGACTTTTTTCATGGCGTCGTTCATCGCCAACACCAGCAGATCTTCCAGCATTTCTTTATCGTCGCCCAACACGCTGTCGTCCAGCGAGACCCGGCGCACTTCATGCGCGCAAGTCATCAGCACCTTGACCATCCCCGAGGCTGCCTGGCCTTCGACTTCCACTGTCGCCAGCTCAGCCTTTGCCTTCTCCATGTTTTGTTGCATCATCTGTGCCTGTTTCATCAAGCCGCCCAATCCGCCCTTCATCATTTTCATGCTCTCCTAATCACTAAATCGGTTTGATTGATTCCGGTATCACTCTGGCATCCAGTTCGGCTTGTGCCGCGAGCACAAATCCGTCCGCCATGATCGCTTCATTCGCCTGCTGCTGCTTGTCATGTTTGACTTGTTGCTCGACTACTGCGGGAGTCGAGACATTCACTTTGCCGAGCACGACTTGCAACTTGATCGGCTTGGCAAAATAATCACTCAACCCTGCTTGCAACCGTTCAAAGGCGACCTTATTGTTCTGTAGACTCTTGTGTTCCGGCGACAAGTTCAGTGTCAATACCCCGCCGTCAAAACTAAGCAGCACAGAATTCTTTGCCAGCTCGCCGGCCAAACCTTGCACATTCAACTGCGACAGCAAGGTGGTCCAATCCGGTATCCGGACATCTGCTGGCGCCGACGGTGTGATAGCCGGTTGCACAACTTTAGCCGCAGGCTGTTCCGGTTTGAGGGTCGCCGCAGGTGTTCGTTGCGCCGATGCACTCACCGCATCATGGGAGGTTTTTGCAACGCGCTCGACTCTGCCGGCTTGCCCCTTCCCCGGCGCGAATGCCAACATGCGCAACAGTGTCATGGTGAAACCCGCATATTCGTCGGGTGCCAGATCGATCTCGTCGCGCCCGTGTATCGCGATCTGGTAGAACAACTGCACGTCTTCCGGCGCGAGCACCTTTGCCAAGTCCATCAATGCGCTGCGCTGCGGCTCGTCTTCGGCGATCGCCAGCGGCACGGTTTGCGCCAGCGCGATGCGATGCAGCAGACTCGCCAACTCCTGCAAAGCCACGTCGAACGCGATGCTGCGGCTCGCCATATTGTCCGCGATCGCAAGCAGTTGCACGCCATTCTGTTGCTGCAGGGCATGCAGCATTTCGAACAGATAACTCTGGTCTATCGCCCCCAGCATGTTGCGCACCACGTCTTCAGCCACGCTGCCCGCCGAAAACGCGATCGCCTGATCCATCAGACTCAGCGCATCGCGCATACTGCCGGCAGCGGCACGTGCCACCAGATTGATCGCCGCCACTTCAAAAGCGATCTGCTCCTGCTCCAGCACATATTGCAGATGTCCGGCGATCAGGGCGGGAGGCAGCTGCTTGAGATTGAACTGCAGACAACGCGACAACACGGTCACCGGGATCTTTTGCGGATCGGTCGTGGCAAGGATGAACTTCACATGCGCGGGCGGCTCTTCCAGAGTCTTCAACATTGCATTGAACGCCGACTTGGACAGCATATGCACTTCATCGATGATGTATACCTTGAAACGCGCACTGGTCGGGGCATACAGCGCACTTTCCAACAGCTCGCGCATGTTGTCGACCTGGGTGTTGGATGCCGCGTCCAGCTCGATCAGATCGATGAAACGTCCGCTGTCGATCTCCTTGCATGCGCTGCACTCGCCGCACGGCGTGGCAGTGACACCGGTCAAACAGTTCAGCGATTTGGCAAAGATGCGGGCGATGGTGGTCTTGCCGACGCCGCGTGTGCCGGTGAACAGATAAGCGTGATGCAGCCGGTTCTGCGATAGCGCGTTGCTCAACGCCTGGACGACATGCTCCTGCCCTGCCAGCTGGGCAAAGTTTTTCGGTCGCCATTTGCGGGCTAGTACGGTGCTAGCGGACATGTTGGACATTAGACTCTGCTTGGGTGATAGCGATGCGAATCAACTTCACATCACCGAATAGGAGGCGAGCCTTACCCCCGGCACTTACAATAAATAGCTGTGGCTGCTTCCTTCCGGACCTGACCAGGTTCACTACCTTGCAATGCGGGGAGACCCGCCAATTCATCAACAGTATGTTCAAAACTACTGCGCTCGGCATTACGGCGTTGCGCAAAAACTCTAAATCCTCATGTGCATGAGCACATTCCGGTTTCTCCTTTTCGCGCGCCTTGTTCTGCCATCGCTCGCTACGTTTTTAACACACTGTTTAAACCAACCTACTGTTGAAGCGACCAGCCATCTTTCTGTCGCTCGCTACGATTGGTACAACTTTTTAAAATTTGTTAAATTCTAAAGAAAGGCTGATTAAATCTGTTTGACTGGGATAGTCCCAATCCGCTTCTTCCATTCTGCCGGCCCGATGTCGTGCACCGAACGCCCTTGCGTGTCGACTGCGACCGTCACCGGCATATCCTGTACTTCAAATTCGTAGATCGCTTCCATGCCCAGGTCGGCGAATGCCAACACCTTCGCGCTGCGTATGGCTTTGGAAACCAGATAAGCCGCTCCGCCTACCGCGATCAGGTACACCGCACCGTGATTTTTGATCGACTGGACCGCGGCTGACCCGCGCTCCGCCTTGCCTACCATACCCATCAAACCGGTCTGCGCCAGCATCGCCTCGGTGTATCTATCCATGCGTGTCGCAGTAGTGGGACCTGCGGGGCCAACAGCTTCATCGCGCACAGCATCGACCGGGCCGACATAATAAATGAAGCGGCCGTTAAAATCCACGCCGGCGGGCAACTTTTCGCCGCGCGCCAGCATTTCGGTGATGCGCTTGTGCGCCGCGTCCCTGCCCGTCAACAGCTTGCCCGACAGCAACACCGTCTCGCCCGGTTGCCAGAGCGCGATCTGCTCGCGCGTCACCGTATCCAGATTTACCCGCCGCGCATTCTCTGCCGCATGCCAATGCACATCCGGATATTCCGACAACTTGGGCGGAGTGAATTGCGCCACTCCCGTGCCGTCCAGTTCAAAATGAACGTGGCGGGTCGCGGCACAATTGGGAATGATCGCGATAGGTTTGGAAGCGGCGTGGGTCGGGTAATCGAGGATCTTCACGTCCAGCACCGTGGTTAATCCGCCCAGGCCTTGCGCGCCTATACCGAGCGCGTTCACTTTGTCGTACAACTCGATACGCAATTCCTCAGTGCGATTCTGCGGGCCGCGCGCCTTGAGTTCCAGCATGTCCATAGGTTGCATCAAAGACTCTTTGGCGAGCAGCACAGCTTTCTCCGCCGTGCCGCCTATCCCGATGCCCAGCATGCCTGGTGGACACCAGCCCGCGCCCATTTCCGGTACGCGTTGCAATACCCATTCGACGATGTCCTCGCCGGGGTTGAGCATCTCCATCACCGCCTTGTTTTCCGAGCCGCCGCCTTTGGCCGCGATGCGCACATCGATCTTGTCGCCCTGCACCAATTCCACATGCACCACCGCGGGCGTGTTGTCACCGGTGTTCTTGCGCTTGCCCGCCGGGTCGGCGACGATGGACGCGCGCAACACATTGTCGGGTTGCAGATACGCCTTGCGCACCCCCGCATTGACCATCTCCACCACATCCAGCTTGGCATCCCAACGCACGTCCATGCCCACGCGCACGAATGCCACCACGATGCCGGTATCCTGGCAAAGCGGACGATGTCCCTCTGCGCACATGCGCGAATTGGTGAGTATCTGCGCCATCGCATCTTTGGCTGCGGGCGATTCCTCGTTGGCATAAGCGTGTGCCATCGCCCGGATGAAATCCGTCGGGTGATAGTAGGAAATGAATTGCAGCGCGTCGGCGACGCTGTCGATAAAATCCTGTTGGCGTATCGTAGTCATGTCCTCAATTCCCATCCCAAAATTGCAAGTTCGATAATGTAACGCTATTTTAATCGACACACGCTATTCGCGCAGTAATTCTAACGGAGAACGTATCGTTAATTTTCGCGTCGCGAGCCATCCGGCCAGCATCACCACGATCATTCCGCCTCCGCCTCCTATCACCCAGATGAGTACTTCGGCCCGGTAGGGAATCTCCAATACGAAACGTGCCAACACCCAGCCCAGCAACACCGCTCCGGCCGCCGCGAACAAGCCGCTCAAACCACCCAACACGGCGAACTCCGACAGGTGCAGGCGCCGCAAGTAGCGGCTGTCCGCGCCTAAAGTGCGCATGATCGCCGTCTCGTGACTACGCTCGTCCTGTGTGGCGAGCAAAGCGGCATACAGCACTACCAGTCCGCACAACAAGGTGAACAGAAACACCGCGCTGATGGTCTGCGCGATCTGGTCCATTATGCTGCGCACCTGGGCGATCACCGCACCGGTATCGATCAACAAAAGATTGGGGAAATTGCGTGACAATTCATCACCCGCGCGTGCCTTCTCCGGCGGCAGATAGAAACTGCTGAGATAGCTGACCGGCATATCCCTAAGCAATTCCGGCGTGGTGATGACAAAGAAATTTACCTTCATCGAATCCCACTGCACCTTGCGCAGGCTGGTGACACTCGCTGTAAAACGCGTGCCGGCCACATCGTAGGTGAGCGCGTCGCCAAGATGGATGTTCAAGGTCTTGGCGATGCCCTCTTCGACCGATAGCTGTTTGCGCTCGTTTGGAATTTCGTCATTCCGGCGAAGGCCGGAATCCAGCGGGTTTATTAAAGAACTGGACTCCCGCCTGCGCGGGAGTGACGACATTTTTGTTTCATCGTTTTGTGCCGCCCACCACTTCCCGCTGACCAACTCGTTCCATACCGGCATCTGTTCCATGTAAGAGAGATTGAACTCGCGTTCCACCAGCGCGCGGGCGCGCGGATCTGGATAACTGTCACCGCTGATGGCACGGTCATTGATCGCGACCAGCCTGCCACGCACCATGGGTTGCAACTCCGGTGCGGGCAACGACTGGTGCGCGAAGAAATCCAGCACCGCCTGAGTTTGATCGGGCTGTATATTCACCGCGAAGCGGTTGGGTGTATCCGGTGGCAACTTGCCCTGCCAGCTTTCCAGCAGATCGGCGCGCACCAGCGTCAGCACCAGCAAGGCCATGCCGCCCAGACTCAGCGCCACCACCTGCACCGCCGCACTGCGACCATGCCGCGCGAGGTTATTCAATGCATGTCGCCACTGCGACTGAAAGACGAAGGCGTAACGCGCCAGCCCACGCAACAGCAGCCACGCCGATCCGCCGAATACCAACAATCCCGCCAGCAAACCACCCAACACGGAG
>Ga0075019_10001012_pt1 | contig 16001 bp, 12 predicted proteins | sample ColStrG_CSR_2013_FD_71473 | JGI IMG/M metagenome (GOLD analysis project Ga0075019, IMG submission 71473) | Freshwater sediment microbial communities in response to fracking from Pennsylvania, USA - Cold Stream Run_MetaG_CSR_2013 | ecosystem: Environmental > Aquatic > Freshwater > Creek >...
TGACAACCGAAGCTGATGTGCACGCCGCATTTGCCCTGGCTGACCGCAAGGGCGGCGGCAGCGCGGTGATCGTCGAACAATTCATCCCGGGCAATGAACACCGCGTGCTGGTAGTCGGCAAAAAAGTGGTGGCGGTAGCGGCCGGCGAAGCCGCCTGGGTGACCGGAGACGGCAAATCAAACATCGATGAGCTGATCGACAGTCAGATTAACTCCAGTCCCCTGCGTGGCTTGACCGAAGATTTCCCCTTGAACAGACTCGGAACCCAGCATGCCGAAATCATTCTTGAACTGGAGCGCCAGGGATTTACCGGGAGCGCCATACCGCCTAAAAACCAGCGAGTTTTAATTCAGCGTAACGGCAACGTTGCCTTTGATGTCACCGATCAGATCCATCCCAGCATCGCAGCAGTCGCAACACTGGCAGCGCGTGTGGTAGGTCTGGACGTGGCCGGTGTGGATCTGGTGGTTGAAGACATTTCCAAACCGCTCAATGCACAACGCGGCGCCGTCATCGAAGTCAATGCCGGCCCCGGCCTGCTGTCGCATTTGAAGCCAGCTTCCGGCGTACCACGTCCGATAGGCACGGCCATAATCGAACACCTTTTTCCGGATGACTGTTCAGGCAGAATACCCGTCGTCGGTGTCACCGAAGCGAGTGGTTCAACACTGATTGCCCGCCTGATCGCGCACCTGCTGTACGTCAGCGGCAAACACGTCGGGCTGGCCTGCAGCACCGGCCTGTACCTCGACCATCGCCTGCTCGAAAGCAAAAATGCCATCAGCTGGGAAGCGGGACAACGCCTGCTGATTAATCGCACTGTCAGCGCTGCGGTATTTGAAACCAGCCATCACATGATTCTGTCCGAGGGTCTGGTCTACGACAAATGTGCTGTCGGCGTAGTCAGTGAAATTGATGAGAAACTGAAAAACCCGCAGCTCAGGGAACACTACATTACCGACCAGGACCGTCTGTTCAATGTCATCCGCACCCAGATCGACGTCATTCTGCCGAGCGGCGTGGCGGTGCTCAATGCCGACAACTCACGGATCGTCGAGATGGCCGAGCTGTGCGACGGCAAGGTGATTTTCTACGGTGAAAACCACCACCTGCCTGCCATCGCCCAGCATCGTGCCGATGGCGAACGCGTGGTATTCCTGCGTAACAACTGCATTGTTTTGTCGCATGGCAGCAGTGAACTGGCGCTGATTCCGCTGGCCTCATTAAAACCCAGCAAGGCAGCGCAGCCGTCCAATGTCATGGCCGCAGTGGCGGCGGCCTGGGCACTGCAGATTTCACCGGAACTGATAGAAGCGGGTTTGAGAACGTTTGAATCCAACCCGAAAAAACATTACTGATTCGAATCAGCATCACGCTGCATCACACTTTTAGGACAAGAATTTTATGGAAGTTTCACGTATCCGGGCACTGCGCGGCCCCAACCTGTGGAGCCATCACACGGCCATCGAAGCAATCGTGACCTGCAGCGCTGACGAACTGAACATCATCAATCTTCCCGATTTTGAAACCCGGCTGCGCAGCCGCTTTCCAGAACTCGGCGCACTGCAGCCTACCGGTTACAACGATGCAATCCCGATTGCCCATGTGTTCGAACACGTCGCACTCGGCCTGCAGGCCTGCTCAGGCTGCCCGGTCACATTCAGCCGCACCACGCCCACCATGGAAGCCGGCGTGTTTCAGGTGGTAGTGGAATACACCGAAGAAGTCGTTGGACGGCTGGCCGTCGAACAGGCTGAAAAGCTGATAAACAGCGCACTGCAGGACACTGAATTCGACCTTGATCATGCACTCACTGAATTGCGCGAACTGGATGAAGAAGTACGATTGGGACCCTCAACCGGTTCGATCGTCCATGCCGCCGTCAAACGGAATATCCCGTATCGTCGCCTGACTGAAGGTTCGCTGGTAATGTTCGGCTGGGGCAGCAGGCAGCGCCGGATTCAGGCCGCTGAAATGGATCTCACCAGCGCGATTGCCGAATCCATCGCGCAGGACAAGGAACTCACCAAAAAACTGCTCAGCGCAGCCGGCGTGCCTGTCCCGCTGGGACGCACGATCAGCGATATCGAAGACGGCTGGCTTGCTGCCGAAGAAATCGGATTGCCGGTTGTTGTCAAACCTTTGGACGGCAATCAGGGCAAAGGCGTGACCACCAACATCACCAATCGCGAGCAGTTTGAGGCGGCTTATGCCTCTGCAATGGAATACGGCGACAACCTGCTGGTGGAACGCTATCTGCCTGGCGCCGATTTCCGGCTGCTGGTCATTGGCAACAAACTGGTGGCAGCGGCGCGACGTGACCCGCCCCAGGTGGTGGGTGACGGTGTCAAGTCAGTTCAGCAACTGGTCGATCTGGTCAATCTCGACCCGAAACGCGGATCTGGCCACGCCACTTCTCTGACGAAAATCCGCATTGATGACATCGCGCTTGGCAGTCTGGCGTCACAGGGTTTCAATGCCGCATCCGTGCCCCCCAAAGGGCGGCGCGTGCATTTGCGCAACAATGCCAACCTCTCGACCGGCGGCTCGGCAACCGATGTCACCGACGACGTCCATCCTGAAGTCGCCGCACGCGCGGTCGCTGCTGCCCAAATGATCGGACTCGATATCTGCGGCGTCGATCTGGTATGCGACAGTGTATTAAAACCGATAGAAGACCAGCATGGCGGCATCGTTGAAGTCAACGCTGCACCCGGGCTGCGCATGCATATCTCACCCTCGTTCGGCAAGGGGCGTCAGGTTGGCGAAGCAATCATTGCCACCATGTTTGACGATGACAATGACGGGCGCATTCCGATAGTGGCAGTCACCGGCACCAACGGCAAAACCACAACAGTACGGCTGATCGCCCACCTGCTGACGGCAGCCGGCCTGCGCACCGGCATGACCAATACCGATGGCGTGTATATCGAAGGTCAGCGGATCGATTCCGGCGATTGCGCCGGACCGAGAAGTGCGCGCAATGTGCTGCTGCATCCGGATGTCGACGCGGCGGTGTTTGAAACCGCACGCGGCGGTGTACTGCGTGAAGGCCTGGCGTTTGATCGCTGCAAGGTCGCCGTCATCACCAATATCGGCACCGGTGACCACCTCGGTCTGAACTACATCACCAGCCTCGAAGACCTGGCGGTCCTGAAACGCGTCATCGTCCAGAACGTTGCCGATGATGGCTATGCCGTATTGAATGCGGCCGATCCGATAGTGGCCAGCATGGCTGAAAACTGTCTGGGCAAAATTACCTTCTTTGCCGCCGACCGGCATGAAGCTGTCATCGCAACCCATCGTGCCCAGGGCAACCGGGTCGTGTATGTCGATGACGGTATGGTGGTCGCCGCCGAAGGCACGTTCAAACATTGCATCCCGCTGGCGCAGATTCCGGTGACGCACGCCGGCAAAATTGCCTTCCAGGTTGAGAACGTCATGGCTGCCGTCGCCGCCGCCTGGGGCGTCGGCATCAGCTGGGAGGCGATTGAAGCCGGACTGACATCGTTCGCCAACGATACCGACAACGCCCCGGGTCGCTTCAACATGTTCAACTTCCGCGGTGCAACGCTGATCGCAGATTATGGTCACAATCCGGATGCGATTGCGGCGCTGGTTTCTGCAGTTGAAACCATGCCGGCGAAACGCCGCTCGGTCGTCATCAGCGGAGCCGGTGACCGGCGCGATCAGGATATACGCCAGCAGACCGAAATTCTCGGTGCCGCATTTGACGACGTGGTGCTGTATCAGGATCAGTGCCAGCGCGGCCGGGTTGACGGTGAGGTTGTGGCACTGCTGCGCTCCGGTCTTAAAAATGCGAAGCGCACCACCAGCATCAGCGAAATTACCGGTGAATTTATTGCCATCGACCATGCACTGGATAAACTGCAGGAAGGTGATTTGTGCCTGATTCTGGTTGATCAGGTCGAAGAGTCACTGCAACATATCGCCACGCGCATACAGCAAGGCTGATACAGGAATGGTGCAGCGACGGTCGTGACTGCACCATCCGACTGCATACCCAACTACGGACTCATCCATGAGTGGCCCAAGTACCGCAATCTTAGTCGCAGACCCTGTCGCTGTATTGCTGTCGGCGGCCGGCATTCGCGCTGCCATGGCGGTCCAGGAAGGGTATGCGAACAGTGCCCGGCTCGCCGCGCAACACCAGGCGGAACACAGCGCAGTGCTGCAGCAACAGCAGGATGCCGCGCACCAGGGACAGCTGGCCGGCGAACAGGCAATGGCGCTGGCCGAAACCGAATTCAGCCAGCTGCTGACACTGAGCGAACGCCTCGGCGTGGCCGACCGGATCAGAGCCAACCGACCGGCCGGGGCAACGCTGCAGACCCTGCAACATTACAACGCCGGGATCAGAACAGTCCTGCTGTCCCAGACCGCCCTGCACGACCCCTCAGGTGACCTGCTGCCAGAATTCAACACTGCCGCTGACATTGAAACCGGCAAAGTCCAGCGCCTGCTCGCACGCATCACCCATCCGGGTCCGCTGCCCGAAACACTGCAGGAACTGGTTGCGCAGCTGTCGCACAATCTGCCGATACAGCGCGAAGAACTGTTAATGCTGGAACTGAGGCGTCAGATCCAGCTTCATCTGGAACAGGTGCAGCGACAACAGGTGCAGGAAGCCAGCGCGCTGATCTTGCGTCACACGCTGCAGGAACTCGGCTATCAGGTCCAGGAATTCAGCGACACCCTGTTTGTCGAAGGCGGCGTAGTCCACTTCCGGCGCCACGACTGGGGCAATTACCTGGTACGGATGCGGCTCAACGAAAAAACTCACACGGCCAATTTCAATGTCATCCGCGCCGTACAGGACGAACAGAATGCCGTCTCGGTACTGGATCACCTTGCCGAAGACCGCTGGTGCGCCGAATTCCCGACGCTGAAGAAAGCCATGGAAGCGCACGGGCTGGGACTGGAAGTCACGCGTCGTCTTGAGGCCGGCGAAGTGCCGGTGCAACAGGTTCAGGCTGATCAGTTACCGAACTTTGGCGACAGCGAACCGGAACGACGGGTCGCTCCCTTGAAGGCACGTACGCTGTCGTAATTGGCAGGGTGCAATAGCATTGCACCTCCCCCTTGATTATCGGTAATGGTGCAATGGCATTGCACCCTACAACTGGCTTCAACAACGGATTTCGACCTATGGCTATTCCACGCTGGCAGACCGATTTAGAAAGACTGCTCCCGATCCGTTCACAGTTTGTGATCTCGGGCAGCATCCACGACAATTTTCTGGCCAACACTGCCGGCGGGGCGGCATTGGTACCGTTGATCCGGGCGCTGTGGGAATCACTGAAACTGCGCGATTATCGCTTTCTGCTGATTTATGATCCGACCGACGGCATCCGCGTCTATCCCGAAGAGACCGCATTGCGTGAGCAGGCTGAAAAACTGTTTGATCTGAAATTAAAAAATGGCACGCAGATCATCAGTCTGGAAACGCTGGGCACTCTGATGAAAAACTGCTCGACGCAGCGTGAAGCGCGCTGCGCACTGGTGATCGATTTTGCTTCCCGCATCAGCCGCGAATCGGGTCATCTGAGCGAAGCGGAATACCGTTTTTTCACCAGTGCGGAAAAAATCGCATTGACTGCTGCGCCCATCGTGACGCTGGAACCGCTGCAGAACAGCGCTCATCCGCGCCCGTTCTACAACCCCATCATCTGGCTGGTGAACCGCACTCAGGATTTACCCGGCTGGTTCACGCTGGATAACGAACGCATCGCCAGCCTGATCATCGGCAAGCCGGATTTCGAAGCCCGCCACGCCAGCGCCACGCAACTCGCTCCGCTGTTTGCAGGGTATGCCGATGCTACCGAGGCAACCAAGAAACAGTTCCTGAAGCGCTTTGCCGAAGGCAGCGAGGGCATGAGCCTGACTGCGCTCTCCGACATCACCGAGCTGGCCGACCGTCAGCAGCTCGGCATTGCCGATATCGACGACGCCGTGCGCTGCTATCAGCTCGGCGCACTGGACAATCCGTGGCGCAAGGATTATCTGCGCGAAAAAATCCGCGATGCCGAACCGTTTATTGAAGAACGGGTCAAGGGTCAGCATGCCGCAGTGGTCAAAACACTGGACATCCTAAAACGCTCCGTCATGGGCATGACCGGCGCCCAGGCGAAATCAGGCGGCAACCGGCCACGCGGCGTGCTGTTTTTTGCCGGCCCGACCGGCGTGGGCAAAACTGAACTGGCCAAAACCCTGACCCAGCTGGTCTTTGGCGACGAGCGGGCTTATCTGCGCTTTGACATGAGCGAATTTGCCGAATCCCACAGCGGTGCCCGACTGCTCGGCGCACCGCCCGGTTACGTCGGCTTTGATGCCGGCGGCGAACTGACCAACGCGGTCCGCGAAAAACCTTTTTCGGTGGTGCTGTTCGATGAAATCGAAAAAGCCCATCCGCAGATACTGGACAAGTTCTTGCAGATACTTGAAGACGGACGCCTGACCGACGGGCGCGGCGAGACTGCCTATTTTTCTGAAACCATCCTGGTCTTCACGTCTAATCTGGGTATTTTCGTCGAAGACCAATATGGCATACGCCAGCAGCAGGTCAAGTCCGGTGATCCGTATGACATGGTGGAAGCCAAGGTTCGGGCTGCCATCGATGATTACTTCAAATTCAAGCTGGCGCGCCCTGAACTGCTCAACCGGATCGGCGACAATATCGTGGTGTTCAATTTCATCACGCCGGAAGTCGCGGAACGCATACTGGACGGCATGCTGAACAATGTGGCGCGACGACTTTTCGAAGAATTCAAGCTGCGCCTGAGTATTTCTGCTGCGGTCAAGGCAGCGCTGGTTGAACGCTGCATATCCGAACTCTCGAACGGTGGACGCGGCATCGGCAATGCGCTGGAATCCAGCTTCATCAACCCGCTCGCGCGCGCCCTGTTTGAACATGATCTGGAAGGCAAACAGAAATTGCTGGTGCAGGCGTTACATGAGCAGGACCGGGTGATTGAATTGACCTTGCAGTTGACGTAGGGTGCAATGGTATTACACCCCATATGCATCAACTTAACGAATCTCATAAAAAAAACAGATTCGTAGGGTGCAATTCTATTGCACCGGCTCGCGGATAACGAACGCCCGGTGCAATGGCTTTGCGCCCTACGAATCTTCGACGAGACGGGCTTAAGTTGATGCATATGCGGTGCAATGGTAGCTACGTACTGGAATTGAGTTAAGGAAGCGAACTATGACAATTACCGCCCAGGAACTGGAACTGTTAATGGAAGAAGTGGAACGCGAAGACCCGATAGACTTCGCCGATCTGCCGTTCAACGACAAAGATTTGCGCAGCGTGATTTCCAACCATGTCTGCGATATGGCCACCGCGCTGGAAAATTTCAGCGAAGAAGACCGCCATCTGACGCTGCTCGCGGTAGCGGCCAAGCTGGTGCTGGAAAATTTTGTGCTGCATCTGCGACTGCTGTACAAGCATGGCGAACCCATGAGTCACGATGTGAATGCATTATTGCGCAATCTGCTGGACAAGAAGTAATGCAGATTAATATCAACAAGGCGCACTTTCCCGTGACTGTGCTGGGTCCGGGGCGCCGCATCGGCATCTGGGTACAGGGCTGCAAAATCGCCTGCCCGGGTTGTATATCGCAGGACACCTGGGACAGTCAGAGCAATCACAAAATCAATGTCGCACAGTTGCTGTCATGGTGCCGCAAGGTCTCGGATGCGCCGCCGGACGGCATTACCATCTCGGGCGGCGAACCGTTTGATCAACCCACAGCCCTGTCGGCACTGCTGGACGGTTTGATTGCCTGGCGCACTGAGACCGGTTCAAATTTCGATATATTGTGCTACAGCGGCTATCCGTTAAAAACGCTCAGGCAGAAACACGATGCGATGTTAAAAAAACTGGACGCGTTAATTCCCGAACCCTATCTGGAGAAACACGGTGCAAACAAAATTTGGCGCGGCTCAGACAATCAGAGCCTGCAGTTGCTGACCGAACGCGCGCAACTCAGCTATGCACCTTACCTGAGCGCGGATGCCCAGCCCGGAAAAAATCTGCAGGTGATGCTGGATGGCGACCAGGTCTGGACCATCGGCATCCCGCAACGTGGCGACATGCAAAAAATGGAAGCGTCCTGCCTTGAGCAGGGCCTGATCTTCCGGCAGCCGTCGTGGCGTTCCTGACCTGACCATGACCACACCGAATTACTTCAGACGCTGCCCTGCCTGCGGCACATCCAACAACCCGGAAATTTTGCGTTGCCAATGCGGCACCATGCTGGCGGGAATCGATCTGCGTATCGAGCAGCCTGCGAGTACGTCTCCTGTCACGGCTGCGCCAGTATCGGCCGAAGCCGACGCGGCCGTGATCTGCCCGCACGCCGATTGCGCCCAGTCGAATCCGGCCGGCAGCAGCCATTGCCTGTATTGCGACCGGCCGCTGCAATCCAAAGCGCCCGCCAGCCTGATCAATCTGCCCTCGGCGTTAAGCCATCGCTATCACATCACGGCACCCATGCCGGCCAAAGGTGCCGAAGCAGAACTGTTGCTGGTGCAGGCCAACCATGGTGGCCCGCAGCTGGTCGCCAAAATCTACCGGCACGGCATCTTGCCGAAAACTGCGGTGCAGGACCGTATCGCACTGGTAGGCAAAGAACACCGGGTCGATATTCTGGAATGGGGTGTCTCTGATGGATATGCCTACGAGCTGATGGAATACTGCAGCGGCGGTTCGTTGCGCAGTCTGCTCGATCAGCCGGTTTATCAGACGGATAATCAGCAGGGCATGCCGGCCGAACTGGTGCGCGCCCTCAGCGCAGAACTCTCGCTGGCTCTGGCCGATACGCACGCGCATGGCCTGGTGCATCGCGATCTGAAGCCGGAAAACATCCTGATCCGCAGCATGACGCCACTTGATCTGGTGCTGACCGATTTCGGCATCGCGTCCATCCTGGACGTCACCCAGCGCTATACCGGCGTGGCCCATACGCTACCCTATGCCGCACCGGAGAGTCTGTCGGGCGTGATCGACGCCAAGGCAGATTACTGGGCACTGGGGATGATTGTTCTGGAAGCTGCCACCGGCGCGCATCCGTTCAAAAATCTGTCTGACGCGGTGATCCTGCATACGCTGACCACGCGCAATATTGTCACTTCCGGCATACGCGATGCCGCGATCAGCAAACTGGCACGCGGCCTGCTGATCCGCGACCCGGCGCAACGCTGGGGCGCAACCGAGGTGCAACGCTGGCTGGCCAACGACCCCACACTGGCCGAACCGCTGCACAGCCTGCCCGAGGCTGATCAGGCTTATTCACAGCCCTACCACCTCGGAGAGCAGCGCTGCTATCAGCCCGAGCAGCTCGGCGTGGCGCTGGCGAATCAGTGGGAACTGGGCATAACCGATGTCCTCAACGGTCAGCTTCTGGCCTGGTTCCGGGACGTACAAAAAGATCAGAACGTCGTTCGCCTGCTGCTGGATCAGCGCAGCGCGCCGGGCAATTCGGTCGACCTGCAGCTGCTGACCCTGATCCTGCATCTGGCACCAGGTATTCCGCCAGTCTGGCAGGGCCAGAGCATTGCGCTGACGGCGATTCTGAAACATGTCAGCGAGGCCATGAAAGGCGATGACAAATCCACCCAGTGGCTCAATCAGCTGTATCAGTACAAGGTACTGGAAATTTATGCCCGCGCCGGCAATCAGAATGCAGCAGAAATCGTACAGCGCTGGAATAAAACCTGCGACCGGTTTGTGCCGGCCTGGGAAGAAAAAAACGCCCTGCTCGCCAGCAAAAGCACCGCCCCGGATGCGGCGGTAAATATTGATCAGCTCATGTATGGCAATACCCGGTTGAACCGGCCTTATCTTTCTGCGCTGCACGCCCGGATTCTGGCATTCTGCTATGACAGTCGCTGGGCGCAACGCAAGCGTCAGAGTGTGCAGACCGAGTTGACGCGGCTTGCAGTGCAATGCCCCTGGCTGACGGAACTGGGCGATCCGGCCACGATGCCGCACGTCGAATTGCTGGCCACAGAATGTCTGCTGCCAGAAATACAGAAAATTGCCGACCGGCAGACGAAACAGGATATGCACACCCGGGCGCAACTTGACGACGACGTTCAGTCGCTCAAAAAAAATATCAGCAGCATCACCGCTCAAATCCACGGACTGCTGCGCGGCAGCGCTCTCAATGCCGCCGACTGCGAAATCCTGCTTGGACTGTGTACTGATTATTTCAGCGACATCGCCGCCATACGTGCCTCGGGTCGCTCCGACCCGGCCTGGATCGAGCTGCGCAAATCTGCTCTCAGACAGGAAAGGAAAATCCACAACCTGATTCAGAAAATAAATCAGCTCACTGAACATCAGGCTGTCAACAGCGGGTGGTTTAACCAGAACGCAATGGGCTATGCGATCTTTCTGACCGTGCTGTTGTTGACATCCCTGTCGGAATTCGGCGGATCACAGGGCACAAAATGGATGGTGCTGCTGCTGATGGTCGTCGGACTGTTCTTCACCTGGCGGTTTTTGCCTGTCCTGCGCAGGAAGCGTGAAATCCGCGATCTTGCAAGAACGCTCTGAGGCAACCTGACCCGGCGAATTATTTCCTCAAAGACAAAGCCCGCCAACTTTGTTATACTTGACCAAATCAGTAGGGAATTAATCCCTGACAGCAAGATTTCAGACCGGGAGCACGCCAATGCGACTTACCACCAAAGGAAGATTTGCCGTAACCGCCATGATCGATCTGGCATTAAACCAGCGCCACAATCCAATCACGCTGGCAGAAATCAGCGAACGCCAGTCGATTTCCCTGTCGTATCTGGAACAGCTGTTTGGCAAGCTGCGCCGTCATCAGCTGGTTGAATCGGTGCGCGGACCAGGCGGAGGTTACAACCTGGGTCGGGCAGCCGATCAGGTAACGGTTGCCGATATCATCATTGCCGTCGACGAACCCATCGACGCAACACAGTGCGGCGGCAAACAGAACTGTCTTGGAGCAGAACGTCCCGGCGCTGCACAGTGCATGACGCACGAACTGTGGGCATCGTTAAATGCTAAAATGGTCGAGTTTTTGGATTCGGTTTCACTGCAGGATTTAGTGGATCAACAAAACGAACAACATGCCCTGACCGAAGCAAAACCCATCATCATCCGCACTCAACATCAGATTAATTAATTTATGAGCAATGCCATGACCCAACCCCTGCAGGACACCGCTGTCGCGCCGCATTTCCCCATTTACATGGACTACTCCGCGACCACGCCTATCGATCCGCGCGTCGCTGACAAAATGATTCCTTACCTGCGTGAGCAGTTCGGCAATCCGGCCTCACGCAGCCACGCTTATGGCTGGTCCGCCGAAGCTGCAGTAGAAGAAGCCCGTGGCAATGTCGCCGCGCTGATCGGGGCCGATCCGCGCGAGATCGTCTGGACGTCGGGAACAACCGAGAGCAATAACCTGGCATTGAAAGGCGCGGCGCATTTTTACCAGAATCGCGGCAGGCACATCATCACGGTCAAAACCGAACACAAGGCTGTGCTGGATACGGTGCGCGAACTGGAACGCCAGGGCTTCGAAGCGACCTACCTGCAACCGCAGGACAACGGCCTGATCACCGTTGAACAGCTGGCTGCCGCGGTCCGGTCCGATACGATTCTGGTTTCGGTCATGTGGGTCAACAATGAAATCGGCGTCATCCAGCCGATCGCGGAAATCGGCGAATTCTGCCGCTCGAAGAATATCGTTTTTCATGTTGACGCAGCACAGGCAACCGGCAAGATCGAGATCGACATGGAGAAGGTCAAAGTCGACCTGATGTCGCTCACTGCGCATAAAACCTACGGCCCAAAAGGTGTTGGTGCCTTGTACGTGCGCCGCAAGCCACGTATCCGCATTGAGGCACAAATGCACGGCGGCGGACACGAACGCGGCATGCGTTCCGGCACCCTGGCCACGCATCAGGTAGTTGGCATGGGCGAGGCCTTCCGCATCGCCAAGGCAGAGATGGCAGAAGAAAACCAGCGCATCCAGACATTGCGCGACCGTCTGGCCAAAGGTCTGCAGGAAATCGAAGAAGTGTATGTCAACGGCGACATGGCACACCGCGTGCCGCATAACCTGAACGTCAGTTTCAATTACGTTGAAGGTGAATCGCTGATTATGGCGATCAAGGATATTGCGGTCTCATCCGGTTCGGCCTGCACTTCCGCCAGCCTGGAACCTTCTTATGTTTTACGCGCGCTGGGTCGCAGCGATGAACTGGCGCACAGCTCGATCCGGTTTACCATCGGGCGCTTCACGACCGAGCAGGAAATCGATTACGCAATCCAATTAATGAAGGACAAGGTTGCCAAACTGCGTGAACTGTCGCCGCTGTGGGATATGTACAAAGACGGCATCGACATTTCATCGATTCAATGGGCGGCACACTGATAACAGGTGGTATCACTCCGATACCGGCAAGGGAGAAATAACATGGCATATTCAGAAAAAGTATTGGATCACTACGAAAATCCACGCAATGTCGGCGGTTTCGACAAGGGCGATGATTCCATCGGCACCGGCATGGTTGGCGCGCCAGCCTGCGGCGACGTCATGAAGCTGCAGATCAAGGTCGGCGAAGACGGCATTATTCAGGATGCCAAATTCAAAACCTATGGCTGTGGTTCGGCGATCGCCTCGTCATCACTGATCACCGAGTGGGTCAAAGGCAAAACGCTGGATCAGGCACTGGATATCAAAAATACCCAGATCGCGGAAGAACTGGCGCTGCCGCCGGTCAAAATCCACTGTTCGATTCTGGCCGAAGACGCGATCAAGGCCGCCGTGCTGGATTACAAAACCAAACACGCAACAGTCGCATAACTACCAGGTACACAACGATGGCTATTACCCTGACAGAAAAAGCCGCCCGCCACGTCACCCGTTATATGGAACGACGCGGCAAGGGCCTGGGTCTGCGCTTTGGCGTGCGCACCACCGGCTGCTCCGGCATGGCTTACAAGCTCGAATACGTCGATGAAATCGCGCCTGACGATCAGATTTTTGAATCGCACGGCGTCAAGGTATTCGTCGACCCGAAAAGCCTGACCTACATCGACGGTACCGAACTCGATTTCGCGCGTGAAGGTCTGAACGAGGGATTCAAATTCAATAATCCCAATGTGAAAGATGAATGCGGCTGCGGGGAAAGCTTCCGAATTTAATGCAAAATCACTTCGAACTGTTTCAGCTGGCACCCGACTTTGATCTGGATATGGCGCGGCTCGATGCGGCCTACCGTGAGATACAGTCGCGCGTCCATCCGGATAAATTCGTCGGCGCCAGCACTGCTGAACAGCGCGTCGCAATGCAGTGGGCGACTCGCGCCAATGAAGCGTACCAGACTTTAAAAAACCCGCTGAAACGTGCCAGCTACCTGTGCGAGCTGCATGGCGTGGCACTGCAGGCAGAATCCAATACCGCCATGCCGGCTGAATTCTTAATGCAGCAGATGGCGTGGCGCGAAGAACTGGACGAAGCAAAAAATGATCGCGCCGCATTCGAACGACTCGAAACTGAAGTACTGCAGGCGCATCGCGACCAGATTGCACAGATCGCACGCCATCTGGCCAAGGCAGACTTTCAGCACGCAGCGCAGTCAATCAGACAATTGATGTTTCTGGAAAAATTCATCGACGATCTGGATCATCGCTCAGAACATCTGATTTAAGGACACCGGCAGCTCATGGCATTACTTCAAATTTCCGAACCAGGCATGTCGACGGCACCGCACCAGCACCGTCTGGCGATCGGCATCGATCTGGGCACCACCAATTCACTGGTAGCCACGGTCAAAAACAGCATCCCGGAAATTCTGAGTGACGACGAAGGACGCGCGCTGCTGCCGTCTGTCGTGCGTTATCTGCCCAACGGCCATGCCAACATCGGCTTCAAGGCGCAGGCAGCACAGACTTCCGATCCGAAAAATACCGTGTTATCGGTCAAGCGTCTGATGGGACGCGGCCTGAAAGACATCGCGTACGCAGAAAACCTGCCCTACGATTTTCTCGATACGCCCGGCATGGTGCAGATTCAAACCGTGGCGGGTGTGAAAAGTCCGGTGGAAATTTCGGCACAGATACTCGCCACCCTGCGCCAGCGCGCCGAAGATGCACTCGGTGATGAGCTGGTTGGTGCCGTCATTACCGTGCCGGCCTACTTCGACGATGCCCAGCGTCAGGCGACCAAAGATGCAGCCAAACTGGCCGGACTGAACGTACTGCGTTTGCTCAATGAACCTACCGCCGCAGCGATTGCCTACGGTCTGGACAATGCCTCCGAGGGTATTTATGCAGTCTACGATCTGGGCGGTGGCACCTTCGATATTTCGATTTTAAAAATGAGCAAAGGCGTCTTTGAAGTGCTCGCAACCGGCGGTGATTCCGCACTGGGCGGCGATGACTTTGATCACCGTCTGCTGTGCTGGATCAGCGAACACGCCAAACTGGCGCCGCTCTCCGATGCCGATACCCGGCTGTTGATGGTCAAGTCGCGCGAGATCAAGGAACTGCTGTCAACCAAGTCAGAAACACAGATCGACGCAACCCTGGGTTCGGGTGAGCATGTCCGCCTGACCATCAGCGCTGAAATATTTGCCGATATGACTCAGCACCTGATACAGAAAACCATCCAGCCCTGCAAAAAAGCATTGCGCGACGCCGGTCTGCAGATCGATCAGATTGATGGTGTGGTCCTGGTTGGTGGAGCGACGCGCATGCCGCCGGTCCGGAAAGCAGTCGGCGCATTTTTTCAGATGACGCCGCTGTCCAATCTGGACCCGGATAAAGTGGTCGCGCTCGGCGCGGCTATCCAGGCGAATCTGCTCGCCGGCAACCGCGCATCCGGCGATGACTGGCTGCTACTGGATGTGATACCGCTGTCGCTGGGTATTGAAACCATGGGAGGACTGGCAGAGAAAGTCATCCCGCGCAATTCCACCATACCCTGCGCACGCGCCCAGGAATTCACGACTTTCAAGGACGGCCAGACCGCATTGGCAATTCACGTCGTGCAGGGCGAACGCGAACTGGTCAGTGACTGCCGCTCACTGGCGCGTTTCGAATTGCGCGGTATTCCACCGATGGCGGCCGGCGCGGCGCGGATCCGCATCACCTATCAGGTCGATGCCGACGGATTGCTGTCAGTGTCGGCGCGGGAATTGCGCTCCAATGTCGAGGCATCAATTACCGTCAAACCGTCCTACGGCCTGGACGATGCGGCGATCACGCGCATGCTGCAGGATACTCATGGTACAGCAGAAGCCGACATGCAGGCGCGCGCCCTGAGAGAACAGCAGGTCGAGGCGCAGCGCATCTTGCTGGCGACGCGGTCGGCTCTTGATGCCGATGCCCATTTGCTGAGTGCAGATGAACTTGCCGCGATCACGCAACTGATATCGGTACTGGAGCAATGTGCTGCGAGTGAAGATCGTGAGGCGATTGTGGCTGCAATTGAACAACTCTCGGCCGGAACAGACGTGTTCGCTGCACGCCGCATGGATCAGAGCGTGCGTGCTGTTTTGACCGGCAAAACGCTGGAACAGCTGATTTGACGAGTCCCGATTTTTTATTGAAGAAGTTTGCGTAGGGTGCGATGCCATTGCACCGGCCGCTTAATATCCGCGATACGGTGCAATGGTATTGCACCCTACGCACATTACATTTGACTGAAAAAACTATGCCGCAAATTATTGTTCTCCCCCATCAGCAGCTCTGTCCGGACGGCGCGGTACTCGAAGCCGACGAAGGTGCGTCGTTATGCGAAACCCTGCTCGACAATGACATCGCCATCGAACACGCCTGTGAAATGTCCTGTGCCTGCACTACCTGTCACGTCGTGTTGCGCGAAGGTTTTGACAGCCTCAATCCGTCCACCGAAGACGAAGAAGATCTGCTCGACGCAGCCTGGGGACTGGAACCGACTTCCAGACTGTCCTGCCAGGTCAGAATG
>Ga0075019_10001014_pt1 | contig 15996 bp, 10 predicted proteins | sample ColStrG_CSR_2013_FD_71473 | JGI IMG/M metagenome (GOLD analysis project Ga0075019, IMG submission 71473) | Freshwater sediment microbial communities in response to fracking from Pennsylvania, USA - Cold Stream Run_MetaG_CSR_2013 | ecosystem: Environmental > Aquatic > Freshwater > Creek >...
GGCTACAAAAATCAATTGGGATTGGGCCGACTGGATGTTCAGCGCGCGTTAACGTTATCGCTGCCGTCCATTCGCGCATCGAATCCAAAGCTTGTGAACCAAAACGGATTGGCACCCGTCCCGGGCGACAAGGCATTGCTGTCATTTACTTTTACTAATTCTCTCAGGAACACTTCGGCAGGCATCCAGATTTCCATATCAACCACGTCGACGGCCGTCAAGATTTCGAAAAGTTCAATTTCTCCGGGCATTATCGCCGGCGGTTCGGCCATCACCAACGCACTCACGCCTTTTGAATTGACCATCGCAGCCAGCGCACCTCAAAATTCATTGGTCAGCGTGCTGATCACCTATTCCGACGGGAGTTATTCGGATTATCAGTATGTGAATTTCTATGTTAATCCATCGTTCATTGATGTCAACGTAAACCAGGTCAGCACCACCATGACCAGCATTGGAAGGATTGGTTACCAAGATTCGCAAAATGCAACCCGCACCCAAGGGCAGGGATTTATTTTCAATCAGAATCCCCTGCTGTTTGAGATGGGACTTATTATGGGCACCTCTGCAACCAACATTTACAACAACGTTCGGGGGGTCAGCGGAGGATTTGACCAGGATTTTAGTGCCTCGGTGCAGATCAAGCAAATCGTGCCGGGGGCGCGGTCTTATTCAGAAATTTTTGGTGAGTTTTCCAACTCAACAACGCCGAGTCAACAAGCCATCCTGGTCGACTACCGAAGCCTGGTTTGGAAAGATTCTCCTTACGACAAGTTTGTCATTGTGGAATACCAACTGAAAAATCCGACGGCCACAGCTTTGAACAATTTCTATTTTGGAATCTTCGCCGACTGGGACATCACTACCAACGGAGCCAATGATGCGGCCGCTTGGGATGATGGCAATAAGATGGGCTATGTTTATCCTGCGCAAAGCGCTGCCAAGCCTTATGCCGGCATTCAATTGCTGACAGGCGCAGCGGGGTATTATGCCATCGACAATGACGGGGCCATCGCCGGCAATCCGTTTGGCCTTTACAACAGTAAAACGGGAACGCAGGACTTTACCAAGAGTCAAAAATTCACGACGATATCAGCGACCATCGGCAGCGGACACGAGCGCTTGCAAGCTGGTGCCTTGACAGCGGGCGGCGCCGACGTCAGTCATGTGGTATCTTCTGGTCCGCTCAACATTCCTGCCGGCCAAACAGTTACACTGGCTTTTGCCTTGCATGCGGCGGCCAACCTTAGTGATTTGCAAAAGTCGGCGCGATACGCCGATTCAGTTTACAACTTTACGTTGACGGCACCCAAACCGGTTGGCGACTCAGTGGGGACTTGTTATCGCTCGCCGGCCACCCTTACCGCTAGCGGGGCCACGCAGTTGAAATGGTACAAGACATTCACCGGTGGACAGTCATTCCTCACCGGTTCGCACTTCACGACGGGCAACTTGTCCAACGACACGGTATTTTATGTGTCCAATGCAGACCATACGTATGAGAGCGTTCGCACCGCGATGAAAGCGACCGTGGTAGCCAACCCCAAAATTTTTACTTCCGGCTCTACTACTCTATGTAGTGGCGACACCGTAAAATTATCCGTCGCGTCGGCCGATTCCATCTGGTGGAGCAGCGGCCAGAAGGTAAGTACCATCAATGCCACGACTGCCGGCAAGTATTCCGTCAAGGTCAAAAATACTGCGCTCGCGTGCGTGTCAAAATCCGATACAATTTCGGTCACGGTGAACCCCCGGCCCACCGCCAATTTTTCCACTTCGCCTGAGCTAAAAGTTTATACGCCGATCTCCTTCAGCGACCAAAGCGCTGGTGCTACGACTTGGTATTGGGATTTTGGCGACGGCACCAACGCCACAACCCAAAGTCCAACGCACAGCTACACAGTAATTAAGAATTATACGGTCAACCTCACGGTCACAGCCGCCAACGGTTGCACCGACTCCAAGTCGGAAATTCTTGCGGTGATCACCGCCATCGACGAGCCCACAGCCTCCGGAGTGGAAGTTTACCCAAATCCAATGAGTCAGCAGCCGCTGAACGTAAGCATCGACGGCGATGATCTGAGCCAGGCGGCCATTCATCTTCTCAACGGGCTGGGTCAATTGGTGTATGAAGAAAATATTTCTAGTGGTGCTACGCACGTCGACCTGACCATTCCGACAGGCGCTCTGCCGCCGGGCATGTACGTCATCAGGGTCAACGTCGGAGGTAAAATAGTGACGCAGAAGGTGATCAAAGGCAACTAAGCGGCGCGCCGGGATTTTTGAAAATCAAGCGCGACACATTTTTCAAAAATAAAAGGGGTAAATCCTGAATTCCTGAAATTCCCGATATATTTTTGCGCCAATTTATCCACCCCCAAACTCTATGCCCCGCGACAGAAGTATCCGTTCCGTGCTCATTATCGGCAGTGGGCCGATTATTATCGGCCAAGCCTGCGAATTTGACTACGCTGGTTCACAAGCTTCCCGCTCGCTCCGTGAGGAGGGCATTGAAGTCATCCTGATCAATTCGAATCCGGCCACGATCATGACCGACAAGGTCACGGCCGATCACGTGTATCTCAAGCCGCTGGAAAAAAAATACATCCGGGAGATTCTGGAGAAGCATCATGTGGACGCCGTGCTGCCCACCATGGGCGGACAAACAGCGCTCAACCTTTGCATCGACTGCGAAAAGGCAGGAATTTGGGAACATTATGGTGTGAAGATCATCGGCGTCGACATCAAGGCCATTGAAACCACCGAAGACCGCGAGAAATTCCGGTTGAAGATGAATGAGTTGGGCGTGGGCGTGTGCAAGGGCGCTACCGCCACATCGTTCCTCGAGGGTAAAGAAATAGCGCAGGACATTGGCTTCCCGCTGGTGATCCGGCCATCTTATACGCTGGGCGGCACAGGCGGCGGATTTGTCGAGAAAGCAGAAGACTTTGACGCGGCGCTAAATCGTGGCCTGCATGCCTCACCTATCCACGAGGTGTTGGTGGAAAAGAGCATCATGGGCTGGAAGGAATATGAGCTGGAGCTTTTGCGCGATGCTTCGGGAAATGTCATTATCATTTGCTCGATTGAAAATTTTGACCCGATGGGCATTCACACCGGCGACTCCATCACGGTGGCGCCTGCCATGACATTGCCCGACACGGTGTATCAAAACATGCGCGATTTGGCCATCCGGATGATGAATGGCATCGGCAAATTTGCCGGCGGATGCAATGTGCAGTTCGCTGTAAACCCAGACAACGACGAGATCATTGGCATTGAGATCAATCCCCGCGTATCGCGTTCGTCGGCCTTGGCCTCAAAAGCGACTGGCTATCCGATTGCCAAAATTGCTGCGAAACTGGCCATCGGCTACCGCCTCGATGAATTGAAAAACGCCATCACCGGCACCACCACGGCTTACTTTGAGCCCGCCCTGGATTACGTGATCGTGAAAATACCGCGCTGGAACTTTGACAAATTTGTTGGTGCCGATCGGAAGTTGGGTCTTCAGATGAAATCCGTTGGAGAAGCCATGGGCATCGGGCGCAACTTCCAGGAAGCATTGCAAAAAGCATGTCAAAGTTTGGAAATCAGACGAAACGGGCTCGGCGCGGATGGCAAGGAATTGACCAAGCACGCTGAGCTGCTCTACAGCCTCGAGCATCCGAGTTGGAACCGGTTGTTTCATATCTACGATGCCATGAAAATCGGCATTCCCATGAAGACCATTCTGAAACTCACAAAAATTGATAAATGGTTTTTGGAGCAGATTTGGGAGCTGGTGGAAATCGAAAAGGAAATAGGCGCCTACCGACTCGACACACTGCCCGCTGAGCTCATGCAGAAGGCAAAGGAAAAAGGATACGCCGACCGGCAGATTGCGCACATACTCGACTGCAAGGAAAGTGAAGTACACACCCGCAGGAAGGAAATGGGAATCAACCGGGTATTTAAACTGGTAGATACCTGTGCTGCCGAATTTGAAGCGAAGACGCCCTACTATTACTCCACCTTCGATCGCGAAAACGAATCCGTCGTATCAGACAAAAAGAAAGTAATTGTGTTGGGCTCCGGTCCTAACCGGATCGGACAAGGCATTGAGTTTGACTATTCTTGTGTGCACGGTGTGTTGGCAGCCAAAGAGTGCGGTTACGAAACGATTATGATCAACTGCAATCCCGAGACGGTCTCCACCGACTTCGACATTGCCGACAAACTTTATTTCGAGCCTGTATTCTGGGAACATCTGTGGGACATCATCCAACACGAAAAGCCCGTGGGTGTGATTGTTCAGCTGGGCGGCCAAACGGCGCTGAAACTTGCTGAAAAATTAAGTAAATACGGTGTGCGAATACTGGGCACTTCTTTTGAGGCACTCGATCTCGCCGAAGACCGCGGCAGCTTTTCTACTTTGCTGAAGGACTTAAATATTCCGTATCCACAATTTGGTGTGGCGACGGACGCAGACGAAGCCATTGAGGTTTCTAAAACAATCGGATTCCCGTTGTTGGTCCGCCCGTCGTATGTGCTCGGCGGACAAAGCATGAAGATTGTGATCAACGAAAAAGAACTTGAAAATCACATCCTCGACATCTGGAAGCACCTGCCCGAAAATAAAGTGTTGTTGGATCATTTTCTGGACGGCGCCATTGAGGCAGAGGCCGATGCCATTTGCGACGGCGAAGATGTCTACATCATTGGCATCATGCAGCACATCGAGCCGGCCGGCATTCACTCCGGCGACAGCTATGCCGTGTTGCCGCCGTACAACCTCGGCGACCTGGTGATGAAGCAAATCGAGAGCCACACCCGCCGGATTGCACTGGCGCTGAAAACCGTGGGCTTGATCAATATTCAGTTCGCCATTAAGAACGACAAGGTATATATTATTGAGGCCAATCCGCGCGCCTCACGCACCGTGCCGTTCATCTGCAAGGCCTACGACGAGCCGTATGTCAATTATGCCACCAAGGTGATGTTGGGCGAAAAGAAAATCAAGGACTTTAACTTCAACCCGGTGAAGAAAGGCTATGCCATCAAAGTGCCGGTATTTTCATTTAGCAAATTTCCCGAGGTAAATAAGGAGTTGGGACCTGAAATGAAATCGACCGGTGAGGCCATTTATTTCATTGACGACTTGATGGACGACTACTTCATGAATATTTATTCCGAGCGAAATTTGTACCTCAGCCGCTAGGTCAGGTGTGGGATGGACACGGTGAAGGCAGATCCCTCGCCGTACTTCGTTTGCACAGAAATAGAACCTTCCAATTTTTCAACGGCCTCACGGGCAATGTATAGGCCCAGCCCTGATCCGGACGAATTGCTCGTACCCCGATAAAACATGTCGAAAATTCGATCCTTGTATTCGTCGGCGATGCCTTCGCCATTGTCTGCAATGCAAATCTGGATCGCCTGCTCGCCAGCCAGCGACGAGACCTTTATTTCCCGCTGGTGATCGTTGTGTTGTTTTTGGTACTTGACAGAGTTGGAAAGTAAATTACTGACGGCCACTTTGAAAAGAAATTTGTCGGTGTGGATTTCGGGAACCTGAAAATCAAATGACAAATTGATCTCATTAAAGTTCTCCAAGTACTGGAGGTTATCGGCAATTTCCGTGAAAAAGGATTCCAGGTGTATGCGCTCCCGTTGAATTTCTTTGCGCACCGTGCGCGAGTGATCCAGTACTTCGCTGATAAAGTTTTCAAGCTTGAACACACTGGTTTCAATTTTATCCAGGTACATGTTACGCGACGCCGGGGTTTCGTCCATTCGGCTGAGTGTGACAAGTCCCTTGATGGATTTCAGCGGAGCGCTGATGTCGTGGGAGACGCTGTACACGAACCGGTCGAGTTCGTTGTTGATCTTATTTAGCTGGTCGTTGGCCGACTCAAGTCTTCTTTGCTGAAATGTCAATTCATGTTCCTTCGCCCAGAAGTCTGAGACCACAAGTCCGATGAGTGCCGATACAAAAAACATGGCGGTCATGCCCAGGTGGACGCTCAGATTTTGCGACTCGGATGGTTTGAAGTGATTGAACAGAATCACCATCGGAATGAGGTAGCATAGTGTGAAGAGAATGAGGTTGATGATCAACGAGGTGTTGAATCCCCTTCTCAATCCCACCATGGCCGAACAAATTCCATAGACGAACCAGTAGCTATAAAAATCAATGATAAAATTTAGACCGATAAAGAGCACGCTGAGAAATGCCAGCGTTTTAATTTTCTCTTTGCCGGAAACAAACAGCTCGCGCTGCATCAGGTGCAGGCTCACCCATCCACGCGTCGAAAACCGTGGCTGGATAAAGTGCAAAACCGGCACGGCGATTGAAAAAATGGTCACAAAATCGGAGAGCCACAAGAGCAGCACTTTATACGGATCGCCGCCAACAAAAGTGTACTGGTAGGTATAGGCACAATTGGCCAACTCAGGAATGGCGATGCCGAATAGAATAAATTTTGCAAAGACCGTCGTAGTATGAAATCCTTGCGTCGGGTCAACACTCTTTCTCCCCAGCAACCATGACAAGTAGGCTACCACCGGCTCGTGGGTCGCGAGTAGCAAGATGCGTGCCCACCCACCGGGAGCATTCCACAATAGCAGCGTGAGTATGCCATTTAAGAAAGTGAATGGCAAGACTTTTGGCCCCAGCCAATGCACCAGTATGATGCCAATGGCGGCAGGAAGATAGAGCAACAGGGCATTGTTGAAGTCCCGAAGTAGGACAGATATCACGGAACCCGCCGATAGCACGACGGTAACCTGAACGCAAGTTAACCAGGTCCATTTCAGCGCATCTTCCTTGCCGCCGGGATTCATGCCCCAAAATTATCCAACATTCGCCAACAATACCCAAAAAAGATTGGAATTGTTGGCCCCGGCGATGGAAAATCAGGACACCAGCTCTACACTTCGCTTAATGAAGTTCGTCAGTTCGGCGCCGGTGAGCATGCTTTGCGACAACAGGGCAAGGTCATAGGCCTGCTTGGCAAGCTTTTGTTTTTGCTCGTCGCTGTCAGCTTTTAATATCTTTTGAATGATATGGTGATTGCCGTTGATGGCCACGTTGTAGGTGTCGGGCATGTTGCCCATGAATCCAAATCCGCCATTGCCTCCTGTGCGGGCCATGTCTTTCATGCGCCGCATCCATTCGCTCATGGTAATCGTGACGGGGAAATCGTCGGCCGAAAGCGACTCGATGGCCAGCGTCATATTTGTGTTGTTGATCGCCTGCTCAAACACTGTTTTGATCTGCTCTTCTTCGGTGGTCGAGAGCACGCTGGGCACCTTCTCATCTTTCGCAATCAGTTTGTCGACGATGTCGCTATCGACGCGCTTGAGTTGCGTCTTCTCGAGTTTTTGCTCCAGGTTGCTTACAAAATGACTGTCGAGGACGCCATCCAGCAGCAGCACATCGAATGACTTGGATTTGGCGACTTCGATAAATGCATGTTGTTTGGCCGCATCAGAGGAGTAGAGGTAAACCACGTTTTTGTCTTTATCCGTTTGATTGGGTTTTACCTTGTCTTCATATTCCTTCAGCGTAAAATATTGACCATCGACATTTTTCAGCAGCGCAAATTCTTTCGATTTGTCGTAGAATTTTTCATCACTGATCATACCGTAGCGCACGAAGACGCTGATGTCGTCCCATTTCTTTTCAAATTCCTTCCGGTCTTTGATGAACATGTCCACCAGCTTGTCGGCCACTTTTTTGGTAATGTGCTGGCTGATTTTTTTCACATTGGCGTCGCTTTGCAGGTAGCTGCGCGACACATTCAACGGAATATCGGGCGAGTCCAGTACGCCATGCAGCAACATCAGAAAGTCTGGCACTACATCTTTCACCTCATCCGTGATGAACACCTGACGGGAATACAATTGAATCTTGTTACGCTGAATCTCAAAATCGTTTTTGATTTTTGGAAAGTACAGCACGCCAGTCAAATTGAACGGGTAGTCTACATTCAAGTGAATCCAGAACAGCGGATCTTCCGTGAACGGATATAGTTCCTTATAAAATTTTAAGTAGTCTTCATCTTTCAACTCGGCCGGCGCCTTGGCCCAGATGGGGCTGGTATTGTTGATGATGCGGTCGACGGTGACAGATTTGTATTTGGGCTTGTTGTCTTTGTCGACACCGTCCTCTACGCTCTCCTCTTTCGTGCCGAACTTGATTTCGACAGGCAGGAATTTGCAGTATTTTTCAAGGATGCCCTTCAGGCGCCACTCATCCAGGAATTCCTCCGAATCTTTGTTGATATCAAGGATTACGTCGGTGCCACGATCTGTCTTCTTGGTGTCGGTCAGTTCAAACTCGGTGGATCCGTCGCATGTCCAGCGGGCGGCTTCGTCTTCGCCGGCCCGAAAGGAACGAGAAATGAGTTCGACCTGGTCGGCGACCATGAAGGCCGAATAAAATCCAAGGCCGAATTTTCCAATGATGTCTTTGGCGTCGCCTTTGTCCTTAAATTTTTCGACAAACTCCGCAGCGCCGGAAAAGGCAATTTGATTGATATACTTTTTCACCTCTTCGCTCGTCATTCCCAATCCGCGGTCGCTGACAGTGATGGTGTTTTTCTTCTTATCGAAGCTTACTTCGATTTTAAGGTCACCCAATTCGCCATTAAACTCGCCCAACGAGGCCAGCTTTTTCAATTTTTGGGTCGCGTCTACTGCGTTGCTCACCAATTCGCGAAGGAATATTTCGTGATCGGAATAGAGGAACTTCTTGATGATGGGGAAGATGTTCTCGGTGTGGATGGAGATCGAGCCTTTCTCTTGCATGGTTTTTAAATTTTAAAGCGTCAAGGGGTTTTCAAATATCATTCCAATCTTATAAAAATGACAGGTTGACAGGGTGGGTAAAAAAAAGTGTCCTGCATTTGTTACGTGCAGGACACCGCATTTTTTAATGCCGGTCAATTGATGATTTCGGCAGGTTGGGGTTCATTTTTTTGCCCCAGGTCGATCTCTTCGCCGTCCTTGTTCAGAAAGTGGAATTCGGTAACACCGAGCGAACTGTCTTTCACCATGTCTACCCAGCGCTTGTACTTAAAGTACAATTTGATCCGTTTCGAGAAAATACCCTTGGTATAATAGGAGTACAAGAACGGGTGCATTGCCAAGGTCAGGTGCTTTTCGTTCTGCTTTTCGAACAGATGTTGAATGTGGTTTTCAATCTGGTCGGTCACCAAAATTGAAGCGTTGATTTTGCCGGTGCCGTTGCACGTCGGGCACACTTCTTTGGTGGCGATGTTCATCTGCGGACGCACACGCTCGCGCGTGATTTGCATCAGGCCGAATTTGGAAAGTGGCAGCACGGTGTGCTTGGCGCGATCGCTTTCCATTTCATCTTTCATTTTGTTGAAGATGAGTTTTTTGTTGTCCATGCCGCGCATGTCGATGAAATCGATCACGACGATGCCGCCCATGTCGCGCAGGCGCAGTTGCCGGGCCACTTCGCGCACCGCTTCCAGGTTCACGGACAGCGCCGTGGTTTCCTGATTTTCTTCGCGATTGCTCTTGTTTCCACTGTTGACGTCGATCACGTGGAGGGCCTCGGTGTGCTCGATGATGAGGTAGCCACCGCCGCGGAGGCTTACCGTTTGACCGAAGGCGGATTTGATTTGACGTTCCACGCCGTAGTGCTCAAACAACTTGACTTTGCCGTTGTAGAGTTTTACGATTTTGTCTTTTTCGGGCGCGATGGTGTGGATATAGGCTTTTACTTCCTCAAAGATTTTCTTGTCGTCAACCACTACGTTGTCAAACGATTCATTGAGCACGTCGCGGAGTAGCGACGAGGCCTTGTTAAGTTCGCCGATCACCTTGTCGCGTGGATTGGCTTCCACGAGGCGGGTCATACCGTCTTCCCAGGTTTTCACCAGGTTGCGCAAGTCCTTGTCAAGTTCGGCTACTTCTTTGCCTTCGGCAACGGTGCGAATGATCACACCGAAATTTTCAGGTTTGATAGATTGGATGAGGCGCTGGAGGCGTTTGCGCTCTTCACTGCTTGAAATCCTTTTTGATATGCTTACCCCGGATGAAAAGGGCACCAACACCAGGTATCGCCCGGCGATGGACAACTCGCACGAAAGTCGCGGGCCTTTGGTAGAGATGGGTTCTTTTACCACCTGTACCGGAATCAACTGGTTGCGGGAAAGTTGCTGGGCAATCTTCCCATGCTTGTCAATTTCTTTCTCGTTCTGAAATTTATCCAGCTTGCCTCCTGTAATCTTCTTAGCACGTACGAGCTTAGTGAATTTCTGCAACGAACTGAACTTGGCGCCTAAATCGAGGTAATGCAGAAAGGCATCTTTCTCATACCCGATATCGATAAAAGCGGCGTTCAATCCGGGCACTACCTTTTTCACAGTGCCTAGATAAATATCACCAACTACAAACTTGCTTCCGTCTTGTTCTTCATGGAACTCGGCCAGTTGCTTGTCCTTAAGAAGGGCTATGCGACATCCGTCCTGAGTAGCGCTAATGATAAGCTCGTTACTCAAAACTTTAATGGTTTAATGGTTTTTTAAATGAAAGCGTTCACGCCGCTTATTTTTTCTTGTGCCGGTTCTTCCTCAAACGCTTCTTGCGTTTGTGTGTGGCCATTTTATGTTTTTTTCTTTTTTTTCCACTTGGCATAATGTGCTTTGGTTTTTATCCCTTTCAGGCTTTAGTTAATAATAATTTTATTTCAAGTCCTTCAGATAAGAGTCGGCCGTCGCTTGAACGGCAGGGTCATTATCCATTTTCTTCACTTTTTCAAACTGCGCGCGGGCATCCTGCTTTTGTCCGTTGTTTTGGTAGGCCACGCCTAGCAACAATGCGCCTTGAACGTGGCGGGGATTCGCCTCCGCCAACTGCTTCAACCAGTCGATCGCCTTGCTGTTTTGACCGGACTGAATCGCCAACATCCCCATATTGAACAAGGCCAGCTCGTTTTTTGGATCTTCCTTGAGTATGTCGCGCAACTGCCGGATGCCCTGCATCGGGCCGCCGGTGCTCATATACGTCATGGCTACTTTGATCCGCGCGTCGTAGTTTTTGGGATCGGCGTCGATGACCTTGCCCAACCACTCACGCGTTTTTTCCGCCAGCATTTTTTGCTTTTGGGCATCCATGGCAAACGTGTAGGCTTCGTAATAGCTGTTGCCAGCTTTCAATGCACTCTTGGTATTGTTAAAGAACGATGCTGCCTCAGCGCCGTAGAGGGCCGCGCTGTCAAATTGACCAGCTTGACCATACAGATTTTGCAAAGAGTCGGCAAAGATAGCATTTTTTTCTTTCGAGGAAGCGGCCAGGTAAGCAGCCTTCAGGCTTTTGATCTGTGCGGCCAACCCTGCCGGCATGCCGGTGTGTGGCTGCGCCGGAGTGACCACCCGCGCCGACCGGGCAGAGTCGCGGGGTTTCATCGTGCCTTCATTGTCTACTACCGCCTTGGGTAGCAAGAAGATCAGCCAGATGACTACCGCGCTGGCGACGAGCAAAATGATTCGGGTCTTGAGCATGGGCGGACAGTTATTCGTTGTTTGTCAAAAGCCAAAAACGACTAACCTTTCACTATTTTTCAGCAAGTTGTTTGACCTTGTCGCTGTTCTTGATCTTATTCACAAAAATCTTGGCAGGTTTGAAGCTGGGGATGTAGTGCTCATCGATGACGATAGCGGTGTTGCGCGAGATGTTGCGCGCTATTTTTTTCTTGCGCTTCTTGTTGATGAAACTGCCAAACCCACGCACATAGATGTTGTGGCCGTTCGACATGTTGGTCTTTACAATATTAAAAAAGGCTTCCACCGAGGCCGATACGTCTGCCTTGTCGATGCCTGTTTTTTCTGCGATCTGATTGATTACGTCTGCTTTGGTCATAGGGAATAGAAAGACTGCAAAGGTAACGGCCAATCGTTCAAACGCAAAATGAATTTGTTGATTATCATACAGATGGCTATAAGTTTTGAGGTCATTGGGTAGAATGCAAGGATTTTGAGAGATTCGCGGCCATCTCATGCGCAAGGATATTTTCGCGGCTAAAATAATTGACTGGTACGCAGCCCACCAGCGTCCGTTGCCCTGGCGCGAGACGACCGACCCCTACAAAATTTGGCTTTCGGAAGTCATCCTTCAGCAAACCCGGGTGGCGCAGGGGATGCCATATTACCACAGAATGATTGAAGCTTTTCCCTCAGTAGTCGACCTGGCCCGGGCTCCCGAAAAAAAAGTCTTGCGCCTGTGGCAGGGACTGGGCTACTATTCGCGCGCCCGCAACTTGCACAGCTGTGCCCAGGTGGTCACCTCGCAGTATGGCGGAATTTTTCCCTCAACTTTTGATGCGCTGAAGACTTTGCCAGGTGTTGGCCCCTACACCGCCGCGGCCATTGCATCGATCGCCTTTCGCCAGCCGGTAGCGGTGGTCGATGGCAATGTGTTTCGTGTGCTCGCACGGGTATTCGGCATCGACCTCGACATCGCGTCGCCAGCGGGCAAAAAATACTTTTCGGATCTGGCCAACACCTTGGTCGACACTCGCCGACCGGATCTTTTCAATCAGGCCGTCATGGAGTTTGGCGCCCTGCATTGCCTACCGCAAAATCCGGCGTGCGATACATGCATTTTTTATAAGTCCTGTCAGGCTCGCCAAAAAAGTCTGCAAACCGACCTGCCTGTTAAATCGAAAAAGGCAAAAGTCAGGACAAGGTATTTTTACTATTTTGTCATTCGTCGCAATGGAAAAGTTCTGTTGCGCCGCCGGACGGAAAAGGATATTTGGCAAGGCCTTTACGATTTTTACCTCGTCGAAACCAAGCGATCACAAAGGCCACAAACGCTCATGAAGGCCGACTCTTTTTTGGCCAATGCCACTGTGGTGGGCGAAAGCGAAACCTTTACGCACCTGCTGACACATCAAAAGCTCGCCGTAAAATTTGTGGAACTCCGGCTGCCGGACCACCTCGCTCCCGACAATGGACTTGCATTTTTTAGCGCCGGCCAAATTGCGCGGCTGCCCAAACCCATTTTGATCGATCGCTACCTGCGCGCAGAAGTTTGACCAGGACTATTTTGCAAGGACACCGGCTTTGTCCGGCTGTACGCAGTCGTTTGCGCGGCTTGACTTCATAACAGGGAATTTTGGTAACTTTGTATTCCGGCGCTGAAAAATTTTCGAGACCGATCGCGTAAGTAATAAAAAGTTAAAGAATATGTCAGGAGTAAATAAGGTGATTTTGTTGGGCCGATTGGGGAAGGACCCAGAAGCCCGCACATTGGAAAGTGGTGCGATGGTGGTGAATTTTACGTTGGCCACCTCTGAGGTGTACCGGGATAAAGTGACCGGCGAGCGGAAAGAAATTACGGACTGGCACAATGTGGTGCTCTGGCGCGGGCTGGCCGAGACGGCTTCCAAATACCTGCACAAGGGCGATCAGGTGTATATTGAAGGGAAAATGCGCACCCGCAGTTGGGAAAAGGATAATGTCACCCGTTATACTACTGAAGTAATCGGCGACAGCATGACGTTGCTGGGCAGCAAAACAGGTGCCGGCAATGGAAACTTTGATCGACCCGCTGCGCAGTCTGCCGCTCCCTCCGACGACTACAAGGCGTCGGAAAATGCAACGGACGACCTGCCGTTTTAATTAGCCGACGTGGACCCTTTGGAAACGATATTGCTCCTGGACGAGCCTCCTAGTCAGTTTCTGACTGATTTGATGGCCACGGGGCCGAACTGGTTTTACATCCTGGGTTTCTCGTCAATCCTATTGCTTTTGATTATCTCCGCGATCATTTCGGCATCGGAGGTAGCCTTCTTCTCACTTCGCGCCGAGCACCTGGAAGAGTGCCGCCATTCGGACGATGTGCCCGATAAGCACATTGTTGAGTTGCTAAGAAAACCCCGACTGCTGCTGGCCACTATTTTGATTTGCCACGACTTCGTGAATGTGGCGGTCGTCACCATCTCCACCTTTCTTATGTGGGAGATGACGCACACCCGCAAGCCGGCTGAAACCATCGTGGGGATCGTTACCTTCATCGTGACGTTTGCGCTCACATTTTTCAGCGAAATCATTCCCAAAGTGTATGCCACCCAGCACAACCTGAAAGTCGCCAAGCGGGTGGGCGCCGCATGGCGGTTTTTGGAGAAGGTATGCAAACCGCTCTCCTGGGTGCTGGTCGGCATGGGTAAAGTGCTCGAGCGTCGCATCGAAAAGAAGGGATACAGCACCACCGTTGAAGAGTTGAATCAGGCACTCGAACTCACCACCGAAAACAACCAGACCACCGAAGAGGAAAAGGATATCCTGAAGGGCATTGTCAATTTCGGAACACTTACCGTGAAGCAGGTCATGAAATCGCGCATCGATATTTCGGCCGTTGACACGGAATTGAATTTTACCGAACTGATGGAGCAAGTGAACAAGTCCGGATTTTCGCGCATTCCCGCTTACCGCGAAACCATCGACAGCATCGAAGGGATTTTGTACACCAAAGACCTGCTGCCCTACCTCGACGAGCAACAATCGTTTAAGTGGCAAAAGCTGCTCAGGCCGCCATTCTTTGTGCCCGAAACAAAAAAGCTGGATTCGCTCTTAAAAGATTTTCAAGGCAAACGCGTACACATGGCCATCGTCGTGGACGAATACGGTGGGACCTCCGGCGTGATTACACTTGAGGATCTAATTGAAGAAATCATTGGCGACATCAACGACGAGTTTGACGAAGTAAACCAGGGCTACCAAAAACTCGACGATCATACCTATATTTTTGAAGGCAAGATTTCCATTCACGATTTGTGCAAAGCCCTTGATGTCGACTCATCCCTCTTTGACGACGTGAAAGGTGAAAATGAATCACTCGGCGGATTAATTTTGGAATTGCACAATGCCATGCCAAAGGTGGGCGATCAGGTAGTATTTGATCGGTTTACCTTTAAGGTAATCAACGTCGATCAGAAGCGAATCAATCGCGTGCGGGTGTCGGTGCAAAAAGAGGTGCTTAAAAATGAGGAGTAACCCGACCCGAGGGGCACTCTGGACTGCTGCCATTTCAGGGCTGCTCGTTTGCGCCTGTGCCAAGTCTTATCAACCCAAACCAAAAGGCTATAACCGCCTCACCTTGCCATCGCTGGAGTACCAGCCGCTGCCCGACACGTTGCCCTACCGATTTGAATATTCCAAACATGCCCGATTGCTAAAAGACACTTCGTGGATCAGCGAGCGCCATTGGGTTGAAATTTATTATCCAGATCTCAAAGCGAACATTCACATCACTTACAAGCAGCTGAAGGGCAAAGAGGCTGTATTGAAGGAATTGCTCAACGACGCGTACAACCTCACTTCCAAACAACAGATCAAAGCCACGGGGATTGATGAGATGATCACCAAGACACCTTCGGGAAAGACTGCTGTGATTTCTGAGATCGCTGGCGAAGTGCCGAGTCAATTTCAGTTTACGATGACAGATTCGTCGAGGAATTTTTTGCGCGGTGCGTTGTATTTCAATACGCGTGTTCAAAACGATTCGCTGGCCCCCGCGATCGAATTCATGAAAAAAGAAACACTGCACCTGATCAACACGTTGTCCTGGAAGAATTAATGGCCGTCGGCCGGCCGGAGGCGATGATTTTGGTTAATTTGCGCGTGCAGCACTTGACGTGGCAAATTTTTTTGAAACATCTATAGAATTTCTGAAAGGAGTGGGCCCTCAGCGGGCGGCTCTGCTGCAAAAGGAATTGCGAATTTTTACCTACGGCGATCTCCTGCAGCACTATCCATTTCGGTATGAGGACCGCACCAAATTTTACACCATCGAAGAGGTGGATGAAGGGCTTCCGTTTGTGCAGATCAAAGGCCGGTTTTCCAAATTTGAAATTGTCGGGGCCGGCGGGAAGCGGAGGCTGGTGGGCCATTTCACCGATGGAAAAAGTGAAATGGAAATGGTGTGGTTCCAGCGTATCGACTGGGTGATGCAAAAGATCAAACCCGGTGTGCCTTA
>Ga0075019_10001018_pt1 | contig 15985 bp, 17 predicted proteins | sample ColStrG_CSR_2013_FD_71473 | JGI IMG/M metagenome (GOLD analysis project Ga0075019, IMG submission 71473) | Freshwater sediment microbial communities in response to fracking from Pennsylvania, USA - Cold Stream Run_MetaG_CSR_2013 | ecosystem: Environmental > Aquatic > Freshwater > Creek >...
GAACCCGGTTCGACCAAAACCAATGTGGAAGGTGTCTTTGCGGTGGGTGATGTGGCCGATCGAATTTATCGCCAGGCCATCACCGCTGCCGGCACAGGATGTATGGGGGCGCTGGATGCTGAAAAATTTTTGGCGGCAAAAGAAATGGAATTGGCTCACCCTTGACGGTAATGAAATTAGATATTCTCGTTCTTGCTGCCCATCCCGATGATGCTGAAATCAGTTGCGGCGGAACGATCGCTAAACATATTTCTCTTGGTTTTAAGGTCGGTGTGGTCGATTTGACGCGGGGTGAACTGGGCACGCGGGGTTCGGCCGAAATACGGGATGAGGAAGCAGCCAATTCTTCAAAAATCTTGGGCCTTACGGTTCGTGAAAACCTTGAACTAAGAGACGGTTTCTTTAAAAATGCACCGGAAGATCAGTTAAAGGTGGTGAAGGCTATTCGCACCTATCAACCCGAAATCATTTTAACAAATGCAGTTCATGACCGTCATCCCGACCATGGCCGTGCCTCCGATTTGGTTTACCAATCTTGTTTCCTGTCGGGCCTGACCAAAGTGGTCACGCAAGCGGAGGAAGAACCACAGAACGCTTGGCGGCCAAAGTCAGTTTATCATTTCATTCAAAGTCAATATATCAAGCCGGATTTTGTGGTTGATGTATCCGATTTTTGGGAAAAGAAAATGGAGTCGTTACGAGCATTCAAGTCGCAGTTTTACGATCCTCAAAGTAAAGAACCGGCGACCTTTATTTCCAATCCTGGTTTTATGAAATTGATCGAAGCCCGGGGTCACGAATTGGGGTATGCCATCGGTGCCAAATACGGAGAGGGCTTTACGGTTCGAAATTTGATTGGTGTAAATAATTTATTCCATTTGAAATAATCAGGGTGCCAGCCGATGAATTTGCCAACGCTCATCCACTTTTGTAAACTGGATTCGATCGTGCAGTCGATTTGAGCGGCCCTGCCAGAATTCTATTTTTAACGGTTCCACTTCAAAGCCACCCCACTGGTTGGGCTTGGGTAACTTTTCAATTCCCTCATATTTCTTTTGAATTTTCTTAACCCGTTCATCGAGAATCTGGCGATTAGCAATGAGGGCACTCTGCGGTGAGGCCCATGCCCCTACCTGGCTTTCACGGGGCCTGCTCTGAAAATATTTTTCGGATATTACCGGATCGACCCGTGCAGCCACTCCCTCTATGCGTACTTGGCGTTCTAACTCAGGCCAAAAAAAGGTGAGACCGCAGGCCGGATTTTTCTCCAGCTCCTTTCCCTTTTGACTTTGGTAATTACTATAAAAGACAAATTTCCCCTTCTCCACACCCTTCAACAAGACGATCCGCCCGGACGGACGCCCGTCTTCCGATACCGTAGATAGGGTCAGCGCATTGGGTTCAGGTAGGTTTGCATCCAAGGCTTCATGAAACCATTTTTCAAATTGTATAATAGGATCTTGGCTGACGGAGTTGATATCCAGGGTTGATTTTGAATAATCCTTCCGTATGTGATGTATCTGCTTCAATTGTAGTTGCGGTTAAGATAAAAAAAAGTTTATTTGGTAAGTTTTTGGCTTGAAACCCATGGGGTGCAAACCTTCAGCAATTTACTGACGTTTTAAGAAAAAGGATATGGATTTCTTTGATTATGCGAATAAACTCAAACCGAAGGCCGGCCGGATTTTGGTATCGGAACCTTATTTGCCTGATCCTAACTTCGAACGAACCATTATTTTGCTCTGTGAGCACAACGATGAAGGCACGGTAGGTTTCGTTCTCAACAAACCGTCTTTGTCCAAGTTAAGTGAACTCATTAAGGACCTGAGCCAACTAGAAAATATCGTTTGCATGGGTGGACCGGTGCAGCAGGATACGTTGCATTATGTTCATCGATGTCCCGATATTGACGGAGCCATCGAAATATCGGATCGCATTTTTTGGGGTGGTGAATTTGAGCAAGTGATTGAAAAGATAGAAAGCAATCAGCTTCGCCATAGGGACATCAAATTTTTTCTCGGCTATAGCGGGTGGTCACCCGGCCAGTTGGACGAGGAGATAAAAGTTAATTCCTGGATTGTCAGTAGCCTTGTTTCCGAAGAGTTGATTTTTGAAACAACCGAGGAAGAAATGTGGAGAAAGACCTTAAAAGCGATGGGTGGGCGGTTTTCGATGTATGCTAATTACCCGGTTGATCCGTCAATGAATTGAATGACTTTTAGTATTTTTACAATTTACAAAATGTGATGGAAAACGGGAGCGAGTTGAGGGACACGAAAGAAGCAGTCATCGAACATGATGGCTTGCTCAACGGGAATGAACCAACGAATTTAGATGATGGATTGTCTTCCTCCTCTGACTGGGGAGAGGAAAGAATCATTGTCGCCGATTTGCCGGGGGAGTCCAAACCGCTCGATTATTCTAACTTCGATAAAAAGGAGTTTGTTGGTCTGCTCAAAGAAGCGGCCGCCAAAAATGATTTCAAACGGGCCGACGAACTGATTCGTGAGATCAAGCCCTTGTTTGATGAACTTCGCCAGCGCGATCGAACGGAGGCCCTGATCCGCTTTAAGGAAAACGGCGGGATCAATGAGGATTTTGATTTTAAAGGCGACGAATGGGATCATGCCTTCGATATTTACTTAAGGTCAATCCGCGAAAATCGTCAGCGACATTTCAAGGAATTGGAGGAGCAAAAGAATTCCAATCTTCAAACCAAAACCAATTTGCTTGAAAGGCTTCGTCAATTGGTGGATGGCGAAGATACCGAGCACTCGCTCAGACTTTTTAAGGAGATTCAGAAAGAGTGGAAAGGGATCGGACCTGTCCCTCAAAATCAAATAAAAACATTGTGGGCTAATTATAATGCTTTGGTGGATCGGTTCTACGACCAACGAAGTATCTATTTCGAGCTCAAAGAATTAGATCGTAAAAAAAATCTTGAAATCAAGCAAGAATTGTGTGCACGAGCGGAACGACTTTTAGAGCTTGATAAAATTAGCGAGGCGGTTAGAGAACTTAATGAACTTCACCATGAATTCCGCCACATCGGCCCCGTACCACCCGATGATAAAGAAACGGTTTGGCAAAAATTCAAAACGGCATCGGATGCCGTTTATGCAAAGCGCGATGTCATTGTCGCTCAGGTGCAAGATGAGTTGCAGAATAACCTGATTCAAAAGGAGAAGATTAACGATGAAGTGGCCGCTTTTGCCACCTATCAAACCGATCGGATTAAGGAATGGAACCAGAAAACGAAGGAGATTGTAGAAGTTCAGAAAAGATGGGAGGCCATAGGCGGAGTCCCTCGTTCCAAAACTCGTGATGTAAACAAAAAATTCTGGGGCTCCTTTAAAACATTTTTCCATAACAAAAATATCTTTTTCAAAAAACTGGATGAAGAAAGGAGCAAGAACCTGCAATTAAAGACTGAGCTGGTAAACAAAGCAATAGAGCTGAAGGATAGCCAGGATTGGGAAAAGGCTTCAAATGAACTAAAAGCATTGCAGCATCACTGGAAAGAGATTGGACCTGTTCCTGAAAAGCAGCGTGAAAAGATATTTCAGCAGTTTAAAGAAGCATGTGATTTCTTTTTTGAGAAACGTAGGTCATTAATGAACGAGGAGGAAAGGGAGCAACACGAGAACTTGATCAAGAAAGAAGAAATAATAACGGCTCTCGAAAAGATGGCGCAAGATAAATCGGGGTCACTGGTGGAAGTCAAGGAGCTACAAAGAAAGTTCATGAACTTGGGCTTTGTGCCAAAGCGATCGGTTGCTTCGGTTAAAGGTAGATTTACCGATGCCCTCAATCAGGCTATCGCTTCTTTGCCTTTGGCAGACCAGGAGAAGGAAACGGCAACGCTGGAGGCACAATTAACAAATCTCCGTCAAAGTCCGCAGGGGGATAAAAAGATCCATAATAAAGAGCATCATTTACGCAAGCAGATTTCCAAAGCCGAGAATGATATCGCCATATTACGCAACAACCTGGAGTTCTTTGGTCGATCTAAGAATGCAGAGAAACTTAAGGAGGAATTCAATATTAAGATTCAGCAGGCCGGTGAGGATCTTCTTCATTTGAAAAACCAGCTTAAAATGTTGCAGGCTTCGGCCTAAACATTTGCAATGCTGCCGACTTCGTTTAATTTTGCAGCCTCATTTCGCCTCCTTAGCTCAGCTGGTAGAGCAACTGACTTGTAATCAGTAGGTCGTTGGTTCGATTCCGACAGGAGGCTCTCACAAAACCTTCACAAAGGATGTAAAAAAGCCTTTTTACATCCTAATTTAAAGGACTCTTTATTTCTTACTTCTCAGTTACTGCCCACTTATTTCCAATTAATTTCCCAACTTGTGTGCAAATACTATGCAAACAGGTTGGTGACTTCCTGGCTCATAGTTTAACTGAATGTAAAAGCCTGGGAATTTCTATATGGTAGGTTCAAAATCACTGAATGACTTACCACTAACCGACCGATGACAAAGGGTTCATTTAAATGTTGGTCATTTAAGTTTCTTATTTTGTCAAATTTATTATCAACCAATGCTTTAATCGCGAAAAGTTCTCCTAGTTCCCCAAGTGATTTTTTTCTTGCGGCTTCCTTTTGAGTTACTTCTTTCATATTTCTTATGCTTTTGATTTTTGGATTAGAAAATTTGGCATCTAGAAGTTAAAATCGATTATTAATGGAGAATCATGGTAAGAAGGATAACCATATATTCTACACAGAATATTGGCAGCAACTGCTCGATTTACGGAGCTCATTTCACCAGATTGAAGTTCGCCGAACACAATGGCAATGCTTGAAGCAGTCGTTGAATCAAAAGAAGTTTATCAATTGAGACGGCTAAAGGCTTCTATAAATGATCTCAAGGAAAAAGGTGAAAATCTGACTGTTAATAAAGTAATCCGAAATGCAAGATTAAAAAAAGTTGATAATAGCAGGGCTTTGGGGTTTATTAGGGGATTTTTACATTAAAATAACCCCTAATGGGTGATAAAATCAGTGCAACCGTTTAAGGTCTAATTGCATCTTCGTGTTTATGATTCGAACCGTTTTTTTTCTGCTCTGTACGATAATCGCGCACGCTGGTTACGCGTGTTATATAATTGTGCTTTCCGATGGTACCCGAATGCTCGTGGGAAATCACGAAGACTGGTTTGCGAAAGATGGGGCGTTAAAAATCGTGCCACCCAATTCTAGTCGGTATGGTTCTGTTGTATTTACGTTTATGAGCGAGGGTTGGGCGCAAGGAGGAATGAATGAGTACGGCCTGTTCTTTGATGCGGCGCGGACGCCTTTTAGTGAAATTCAATTCGACGCTCAAACAAAGGAATTTCATGGTTATATATGGCAAGCGGTTTTAGATAAATGCAAAACGGTCGACGAGGCGTTACTATTTATCGGAAAATATAAACTCCCTGACCTTTCTGAAATCAGCATTGTACTGGCCGATGCCACCGGAAACGCAGTCATCGTAGGTGTTCAAAATGGAAAAGTGGCGGTTCGGAAAATCGAAAATAACTATATCTGTCAAACGAATTTTAATCAATGGCATCCGGAGCTGAGCGAAGAGCCCAGCTGCTGGCGGTTTGAAAAGACCAAAGTTGAAGTGAACCTCGAGCCAGAGGTGAGCCTGGAGAGATTAAAACACTTGATGGAGATTACGTATCAGGATAGCCTGACTGTATACTCTAATATTTACGACCTAAAAGCTCGGAAAATTTATACGTATAATAAAAGGGATTTCTCGAAGGCAATTATTGCAGAGCTACCGGATATCTTCAAATATGGAGAATGTATCTATTCACTTGATTCATTGGCAAAATCAGAACGTGTGTGGAACGAGTGCAGGCCAACCCGCACGTACATCCTCCGGGGTAGAGTAATTGATCAGGTTACCAACGAACCACTTCCTTACGCCAACATAGGATTACCAGGTCAGAATTTTGGAACGCTAACTGACCCAGATGGCACGTTTGAGTTGGTGCTACCTGAATCGATGAAAGACAGTACTTTGATTTTTTCATCCATTGGTTACTACCGTTATAGTGGTAAGCGAGCTACGTTGCCACGGAAGCGGTATGGGTATGTAATTCCGTTGAAGCCTAACTCGACACTTCTTAAGGAAGTAACTATTGTTGGTCAACAACATTTCAAAAAGGCACGACTTGGGTGGATGGGAGGGAAGGACGGTGTCCTTCCGATGGATACAGTGCAGGGTGGTGGAGCTGTTGCCCTCTTGTTAAGAGCGGCTAAGTCACCCGTCATTATAGATAAGCTTCAGGTGCGTTTGATGTACAATTCTAAAGACACAGTAAAACTACGGCTGCATTTCTACGAGTATGACTCGGTTCGTCAAATTCCAGGAAAGGAGTTACTTCAACGCGAGATTCTCCTGACCGAACCAAAGCGCTTCGGCTGGTTAAGGTTTGACCTGCGTTCTTACGATATTGTTATCAACAGTCAGTGCTTTTTTGTAGCCTTTGAGTGGATTGAAACCCGTGAGGCACGTAACAAAATGTTAGCTGGTCTGCGCCAATGGGAGTTGTGGAAGAAAGCTGAGTATGACAGAGGCAATCCGAACGTGCAGCGAATCGAATTGCAATCTGGCGTTCAGTACAAGTACCATGGGAACATGATGAATTGGCCAGGTTTTAAGAGCCTCCCACCCTTCACCGGGCTTATGGTAGAAACCGGAAAAAGTACTGAAACAAAAAGGCTTCGCACTTTTGAACGCAAAACAAGTTTCGGGAACTGGGTGGAATTAAACTCCACCCTCAATGCAGTGGTGTCGGTAGAATACTAGCTTGAGTCCGATGATCTTATTAAAGATCAATTAGCCGAATTTTAAGATATTCCTATCAAAATGAAGACAATGATCTGGTCACCCTTTTAGTTTTTTTGCATTCTTAGTATTTTTTTTGGGGGACTGCCAGCAAAATTTTTTATCCACTCTGGCACGGAACAAAAAAAAAAGAACGCCAAACAAGAATACTATATCAATAGAAATTACAACCGCTTGGTTGGATCAGTGCCATATTAACATAGAATTTTAAAAGTTGCGAGAGTTTCCACGAAAGTATTTTCAAAGGTCGGGCTGGATTATTTCAAATGTTTTATACGTTTTGTTTGTCGTTCTTTTATAATAGATCATTTCGTACCGGCGGTTGACCGGAATGAGATGACGCATAAATTTGTCAAAAGCCCAGACATAGTCGTGCTCATGGTACCTTCCAAAGTAACTGTACTTTTCCTGGAATATTTTGCAGATGGTAAGGGTGGCCTCGGCCAATCTTGTTCCATTGATGTGACTCAAATATTTTTCCAGAACCTCCATCGGGCAAGACCATGTGCAGGTCTCCAGTTTTAAGGTCATGTACTTGCGTATCTCGGCTCTCTCGGCAATCAAAAAACATCTCCCACTAGACCTGTGGATATATAACCGGAACTCTCTGTCGGAGTAGTCGTGGATGATGCCCTTCAAGTGTATCTCATCACTGTAGGGCTGATCTTCGCCAACAGAGGGATCATAGCTAGTTTCAGCAAATCCGTCTTCTGGTGTCTGCCAAGGTGCTTTTAATGGTGATAATGCATGTAGCATTGAGTGGTTATAACACTAAAACAATTTAATGCCGGTTTTATAAATAGTGTAATTTTCGCTAATATAAAAATACAAAATAGTCTTTTAATTACATCTATTTGACGACTATCACCTAGTTGCGATGACAAAAGTCATTGATGATTTCTAAAATGCGATTTTTATTTATTGTAGCGATTTTATTTGGTGAATTCCAAACTAAAATCAATTCATATGAAACCAGGAATAGTCATTTTATCCCTGTCGCTTTTCGCACTTGGATGTACTTCGAAGGAAAATGAACAACTGACACAACAGCAAAAAGATCAAATCACAAAGGAGGTCAAGTCTGTTGCTGACGCTATCTGGGCTAACATAGAGAAGAAAGATGCCGCTTGGTTTTTAGATTATTATGTTGATTCTCCCAACTGGGGAATGGCAAATGCTGATGGCTCGCGATATGACTTTCAATACACGACTAAAATCGCCACGGATTTTGGTCCGCTGTCGTCATTCAAATGGACGACTTTAAACCAGGACTTTAAGATTCTTACCAAAGATCTAGTCCTTTGTGCCTGGGATGGAAAGGACGAATATTGGTTTAAATCTGGCGAAAAGATGACTCACAACCCGCATGCTTACACAATTTTATTTAAAAACATAGATGGTCAGTGGAAAGTGATTTACCAACATGATTCAGGAATTCCTGTGACACAGACAGTGCATGATAAATAATTAATTTAACCAGGCCACCAGAGAAAAAAAGTTTTATCAAGTGATTAAACCAAAAATATTTAGATGATGAAAAGGATATTTTCGATTACCGTCTTGATTGCACTGTTGCTTGGTTGCAAATCAACAAATCAAACAGATGATCCCGAAAATTTAAAAGGAGTTTTGTTCAGTTTTTTTGATGCCCTTAAAGCGAAGGACTATCAAAAACTGAAAGAGGTGACAACGGCTGATTTTATATTGTATGAGGACGGAAAAATATACAATAACGACAGCTTGGTAAAAGCCTTAAATAAATTCCCCAAGTTCACTGCCGAATATAAGTTTGACAATTTTAAAATTGACGTTGGCTCCGATATCGCAAGCATGTTCTATTTGAATCATGGAGATTTTGTTTTTAATGACACTACCCATGTGAGCTTTAACTGGCTGGAAAGTGCTGACTTTAAGAAGGTGGATGATAAATGGAAACTAGAATTCTTGCATTCTACGGTGAGGAAGTAATTATTAAGGCGACAAGAAAATACTTTCATGAAAGCAAACATTGTCATTGCTGCTCTTCCGCTATTCGTGCTTGGATGTGCAGCAAAACAAAGTGACGATTTGACACAGCAACAAAAGGATCAAATCAAAATGGAAGCCAAGGCAGCATTTGACGGCAGCATTGAAAGATTTCAAAACATGGATGTTGAGGGAGCTTTAAAATACTATTCTCCCGAATTTGTTTTTTTTGAGGCCGATCAGAGGGGTGATTTTCAAGCGTACAGGAAAATTTGCATCGAAGGAAATAACGCTGCAACTGCATACAACTGGACTCTTTATAGAATGGAGTTTTTAGTAATCACCAAGGAAATTGTCGTTCTCTCCGTTGATGGGAGAAACGAAATCTTTATGAAATCGGGGGATAGGATAACATTTGATCCCTCTCACTATACTTTTGCCATGAAGAATATGAGCGGCCAATGGAAACTAACCTATCATCACTTTTCAGGCAATTTTGAGACTCGCAAGGCTGAGAAAAAATAGAATCGGGCACTGTAAAATTCATAAAAGCAACGCTAAAAAATAGTCTATTTTCAAAAAGTAAATAACCATGAAAAAAATATTGGCACTATCTACGAGGCTACTTTTGGGCGGCCTTCTGGTGATTAACGTAATAGTTACAGAGGGACAGCCGAGCTCTAGTTCGGAGGAAATGAGCGAAGTGCATCAGCACATAATAAAGTCTAAAATAAATGGTGTTACCTACCATTTGTCCGTCTCTCTTCCCAAGCACTATTCGTCCATGAAGGACTTACGCTATCCTGTGCTCTATTATCTGGATGGAAATGTAACATTCCCAATTGCATTTGGGACAAGAGTTATTTTAGATTGGACTGGGGAGATCGAAGACGTTATTATCGTTGGAGTAGGCTACAGCAAGCTTTCGATAATACCTCTGATGACATCCAGGTGGACCGACTATACGCCCTCTTCGAACGTTAAGACAGATTCCTCATTCCTCGGACCGATCGGGGTTCCCGCAGGGTCACTAACGTCAGGAGGCGGCCCCGTTTTTCTTAATGTTTTGAGAAAAGAGATTTTTCCATTCATTGAAACGCAATACAAAACGACAGACGATAGGGGGATCGCAGGTAATTCTTTCGGTGGACTGTTTGCAGGGTACTGCCTAATTTCAGCGCCGGACCTCTTTCATCGCTATGGGATAAACAGCCCTTCCTTTTGGTGGGACAACGGGTATATGTTTCCCCTGGAAAAATCCTTTTCCAAGGGAAATCGCTTCTTAAATGCGAATGTTTTTATGTCGGTTGGCAGTTTAGAAGGGGAATGGATGGTGCCAAAGATGATTGCTTTTGCTGACTCTCTAAAACACCATAATTACAATGGCTTAACCTTGACCACACAACTATTCGATAACGAAACACATGTGTCCGTAATCCCAGCTTCGATAAGCCGAACCCTTAGAGTTTTGTATGGAGTAAAAGAGAAGAAAAAGTAATTCTGTTGTAAACAACCATGAAGAAGTTCACTAGCATCACTATCAAAGAAAACTTTCAAGGAATGAATCAGTCAAAATATTTAGACCATGAAAAATTTAACTTTAAAAAGAACAAGTCTCTTATGGGGCATCTGCTTAATGCTTAATGCCATTGTCGCTGCAGGACAAAGTGAAACCGGGTTTGATCCAATAAATCAAAAACTTGAGCATATCCTCAAATCTAAAATCAATGGGACTACTTATCATTTATTTGTCTCGCTTCCCAAGAATTATTCACCCACTGACAACCTACATTATCCCGTTCTTTACTTTTTAGACGGAAATCTTACTTTTCCTATTGCACATTCGGCGAGAACTGTACTCGATTTATTTGGTGATATTGAACAGATTATCATCGTGGGGATCGACTATAGTTGGGAGAGATCGATGAAACCAATGTTCATTAACAGAACGATCGATTTTACTCCATCCCCGGATCCAATCAGAGAAAGATCGTTCGCTGGAATGATCGGCATTCCAGCTGGATCATTGACCTCAGGTGGTGCATCAGTCTTTCTAAAAATCTTCAAAACAGAGATCATACCATTTATGAATGGGCAATACAAATGTTCCGATGATCGAGGCATCGCCGGTCATTCGTTAGGAGGTCTTTTCGCTGGCTATTGCCTTCTATCAGCAACCGACCTATTTGACCGCTTTGGGATAAACAGTCCCTCTTTTTGGTGGAATAATGACGAGATGCTTAAGACGGAAAAATCATTTTCTATAAAAAACAAAATGTTGCCTGGCAGAGCTTTTGTGTCCGTTGGTAGCCTGGAGGGCGGCGGTGTAATTATCATGACTGCTTTTGCCGATTCCCTCAAAAGCCATAATTACAAAGGATTAAATCTTTCAACACAAATATTCGAAGGCGAAACGCACACCTCTGTTATGCCGGCTTGTATAAGCCGCACTTTAACTGCATTATATGGATTAAAAAAATAGAGCAAATAATTATGTAAATAAAATTACCTAATCCTGCTGTATCGTTATAGACCTTTCTAAATCTTCCTCGCTTTAAGACGATGTAGCGAAGTATGAACAGAACCGGAAGGATTCGGTATGTTAATATTCCGTACATACCTCCAGAGCGCTTTAGCCTGAACATGACGAAGATCATTGTTTGGCCTTGGCTAGGTTGTTAAACTTTGTTGTATTCAAAAATCAATTTTATGCAATCAAAAATCCTCATTTCGACTCTATTGCTCTTCGTTCTTGGATGTACATCGAAGAACCCTAAATCCATTTTTGACGAGATAGTTAATAAATAAAATTTCATGATAAAGGATAGTTGAACAATGGCTTCTATCATACCCGGCTTCGAATACGACATCTTTATTTCCTACCGTCAGAAGGATGATAGGGCCGATCATTGGGTAACTGAATTTGTCAATAGATTGCGAGCCGAGCTAGATGCTACGTTCAAAGAAGAAGTCTCGATTTACTTTGATGAGAACCCCCATGACGGCCTATTAGAAACGCATAATGTAGACAAGAGCCTGGAAGGAAAATTGAAGTGCCTGATCTTCATTCCTATTGTTTCTCAAACTTATTGTGATCCAAAATCATTTGCCTGGCAACATGAATTTTCCGCATTTAACCGAATGTCAAAGCAAGATCAGTTTGGAAGAGATATAAAGTTGATCAATGGAAATGTAGCCAGCAGGATTTTGCCTGTCAAAATTCATGATTTGGATGTAGCAGACAAAGATCTTCTGGAAGCGGAACTAGGGGGGGCGTTGAGGGCTGTGGACTTTATTTTTAAATCATCTGGCGTGAACAGGCCATTACGTGCTGCTGAGGACCATCTCCAAGACAACCTTAACAAAACGTTCTACCGCGATCAGATTAACAAAGTAGCCAATGCCATCAAGGAACTCATCATTGGCATTCATCATTTGACAGACAAACCCAAAGAAGTAGCATACGCTACAAAGAAAATGGAGAAACCAAGGATAAATAATTTCTACTCAGCGGCCGCTATCGTTTTGTTGCTGGGGCTTGCTGGCTACGGTCTTTACTATAAGGCTGAACTCGGAAATGAAGTAGCGAGTGCAGCTGACCGGTCCATTGCTGTGCTTCCGTTTGTTAATTTGAGTAATGACCCAAAACAAGAGTACCTTAGCGATGGGCTTACTGAAGAATTAATTACACAATTGTCGCAGGCACACGACCTCATTGTTATCTCCCCAGTTTCGGCCAGAAGTTTCAAAGGGACAAAAAAAACTAGCGGAGAAATAGCCAAAGAGTTAAAGGTCCATTATATTCTGGAGGGAAGCGTCAGGAAATCCGACAAAAAGCTTTTAATAACAGCCCAACTAATTGATGCCGGAATTGATGCAAATATATGGGCGGAAAAATTTAAAGGGACAATGGATGATGTGTTTGACATTCAGGAGAAAGTGTCCCGATCGATAGTGGAAAAATTGAGAGTACAATTGACACCCGAAGAAGATGAGGTCATTGCCAAGCGAAATTTTAACAATGCTGCTGCATTTGAATGTTACCTCAGGGCAAGGAATGAGTTTTTAAAGTTTGATCAGAATGCTATCGACAGGGCGAAAAAAGAAATCGAAAACGGATTAAACATAATAGGGCCCAACGCTGCCTTATACGGAGGCATGGCTTATGTTTATTTCTCTTATGCCAACATGGGAGTTAATGCCGAAGAAAATTGGAAGAAGGCAAAAGAATATGTTGAGAAAACTCTTGAACTTGATCCTCGATCACCGGAAGGCACTTTGGTTCTGGCATTGATTAAGTCAACAGTGGAGGGAAAAATGGCTGACGCAATTATCTACTTAAAGAAAACATTGTTATTGAAACCAGGTGATTATCACGCGCTATATTGGCTGGGCGCATATTATTCCATTGTCGGAAAACCCGAAAAAGCACTAAAAATCATGAACACCATTAATCGAATTGATCCCCTTGGCGAAGGTGAATTGACCGATGAGATACCCGGCTATACTTATTTTTTGCAGGGTCAATTTAATTTGGCTATAAAACCACTTGGTGCAGGTTTTAAAAAACATCCTGACAATCTTCTTTATGTTTTCCTAATTGGGTTCACGTTAAATAACACCGGGCATCGGAAGGAGGCAATTTCTTTTTTGCAAAGAGAAATCGGATCTGATTCTGATTCTGCTTCTACTTCTACTAATTTTCTTTGGCAACTATGCCATGGGCTTTTGTATGCCTTACACCATGATAGTAAAGGCCTTAATAGATTAATGTTGAGACCTGGAATGAAAATATTTGTTACCCGAGACTTTTATTATTCGCAGTTGGCTTCTTCTTATTACGCGATGATTGGAGCAGAGTCGGAGTCCCTTTTTTGGTTAGAAAATGCAATTAATCGTGGTTTCCTAAATTACCCATTTCTTTCAAAATATGATCCGTCCTATGAACCAATAAGAAAGAGTGAGCGCTTTCAAAAGCTTATGGTTCGTTTAAAAAGAGAATGGGAAGAGTTTAATGAATAAAAGAAATATCACGGCCGACGCGGAGAGGAGTTGATTTCCAAACCATCGGTTGATTGTTTCTACAGGTTTATTTGCCTAAAGAGATTTTAGATGTGGCATAAATTAAAATGGTGAAAACATGAGAAAAAATGCTTATTCGTATTTGGGATTAATAGACAGATTGGTACTTCCTGTATTAGTATTATTCCTGCAACTTGTAGGCTTTGCTCAGAACTCTTCTTCTGAGTCAAAATTTATTCTGCCAAATTCAAAATTAGCTGAGGTGTTTTCGGGTGGAGAGACGTTCTTGGAAGGGCCAACAATGTCTGGGGATGGAATTTTATTTTTTTCTGATATTGCTTTTTCTTTTTCCCCTGGAATGAAAGCTGGAATTATCTGGACTTTTAATCCTGAAAACAAAGAAGCCAAAGTCTATCGATCTCCTAGTGGAATGTCTAACGGACTCATTTTTGATTCCAATGGCGACCTGATTGCTTGTGAAGGTGCTGACTTTGGCGGAAGAAAAGTTACCAAGACAGACATCAAAACAGGCAAAAGTATAATCCTAGCAAGTTTATACAACGGGAGACCATTTAATGCTCCTAATGATCTCGCCATTGATCGGCAAGGGAGAATATACTTTACCGATCCACGCTATTTTGGGTATGAACCAATTGAACAACCCGTCCGGGGTGTATACCGCATTGATAAAGACAATTCTGTTCATCTGGTGGCCGCAAACATCGACCAACCAAATGGAATAGTGGTTTCGCCCGATCAAAAGACCCTCTATGTAGCAAACTGCAATTTGCCAGGAAATGGCAATTCTGCATTTCTTCCAGATGATTATAAGGGCGTGCGGCCAAGTGGATCGGGTTGTGTATTTGCATATAATTTATTGCCCGATGGTAGTCTGCAATTGAAAGGCAAGGTGATTGACTTTGCTTCAGAAACATGCCCAGATGGAATGAAAATAGATAAGGAGGGCAATTTATATATAGCACTTGGTGACAGGGTGGGTATCTTCTCTCCTGATGGAAAACAAATCTTTGAGATCAAAGTGCCACGAGCAACCAATCTGTGCTTTGGGACAGGAAAATATAATCGGACTCTGTTTATCGTTGGGGATAGGAGCATCTATACAATTGAGACAACCAAGGAAGGATATAATGTTATCGAAGCACATTAGGCTCAGTACCCCGCCTTTTGGTAATTAAGTAGGTCGCCGATTCGATACCGGCAAGGGTCTCCTGAAAATCTTTTTTTGTTTTTTAAGGCAAAGTCGTTTAAGTTTAAAAGTATGAAAAGCGCGATTTCTTTTTTGCTTTTTCTAGTCTTAATATCATGTAACAATGATCGTAAAAAGGAAACCATTTCAAACTACCTGCGATATATATGGAAAATCGATTCTGATAAGCGGTTTGATCTGCTAGCGCTTCAAGAAACGGGAACAATCCGAGGCAAGGATTCGCTTGAAATCCTGGTGAAACAGTTCAGTCAGGGCGAGAAGAATATCCCCACCCCGGATTCGCTGATCTCAGATTACGACAAGGATGAACTTTATAATGTCAATCTGCTTAAGAAAACGGAAGCAAAAATTGATTCTTTTAAGAAAATGAATCTAAGCGATAATTCATTTTATGTTGAGTACGCCAATAGCCTTGACCAACTTAAGAATTTTACCATTAGTCAACTTGCAGAACTAAGAGCTGAAAGGTATTTGCTAAAAAAGTATAAAAGCGATCCAGAGGAAATCCTTTGCCACCAGGTCCTTTGTCGTTACAAAATAAAAAAGCGAGCGCCCGATACGACATCAAGAGTGGTCACTCAACTATTTTTTTTGTCGAAGGATACAAAAAGAGTTTTAGCTGTTAAGTAAGAGACAAATGGCAAGGCGGCTTCGAACAGAAATTAATCGGCTAAGCGTTTTTTAGGTAGACCTGAAATGTAGTACCCTTGTTCACTTCGCTTTCTACCTCAATTTTACCACCTAAAGCATTCACCTGAGTCTTAACCAAGTATAGACCTAAACCTTTTCCTTCGACATGATCATGGAAGCGGCTGTACAAGGTGAATAGTTTTTCCCTGTACAATGACAAATCAATTCCCAAGCCATTGTCGGTGACCGTCAAGCATATGAATTCGCCTCGTAGTTCTGATTTTAAAGTAAT
>Ga0075019_10001020_pt1 | contig 15964 bp, 7 predicted proteins | sample ColStrG_CSR_2013_FD_71473 | JGI IMG/M metagenome (GOLD analysis project Ga0075019, IMG submission 71473) | Freshwater sediment microbial communities in response to fracking from Pennsylvania, USA - Cold Stream Run_MetaG_CSR_2013 | ecosystem: Environmental > Aquatic > Freshwater > Creek >...
GGCAGGAGTCTGTTATCGGCGGCGTTGGCCGCCAACATCAATAGGCCAAAAGCTAAAACACCAAGGAGCCGGGTTTTCATCTTAATGTTGTGAGCCGAAGGGAGGTGGAAAATTCATTGATGGGTCTTGAGCTTGAGCACGACAATGCTGTAAGGCGGCAGCGTGTAGGTGAAGGCGGGTTTGACCCCGCGCACGGTGAGTGTGACCGGCGTCACATTACGCGGACGGCTGATCGAGTTCGTGTCCTCCGGGCATCCGGCCAGCAGCACCGCCTCGGCCTTGGAATCCAACGCAGAAGCACCCTTGATTTCGATGTTCAAGGATTCCTCAGTTGGTTGCGGATTCACCAACTTGAGAATGAGCTCGCCCGTTTTGCTGTCCCGAGTCGCGCAACCCTGGACGGCTGTTTGGAGGGATGCCGTGGCAAGAATTTCATCGCCCACCTTTCGGCTGAACATCTGGAACGCGTAATAACTCGGCGAGCCGTAGGCCGAAAGCGCATCGTAGCCGATCATGTCCGGACGCCATTGCCGCGCGCCCGGGTTTACGTTCACGAACAGCGGCGCGTAACATTGCATTTTGATCACGTCGGCATTGCGCTCCATGGCCGCCATGAACGCCGCGTCGCCGAGGGCGGCCTTGAGCGAAGGGGTGGGCGGCTGCTTGCGCGCGCCGGCGTCCCACGGCTTGATGGCGGCGTCCTCATGGGCCGCCCATTCGCCGACGAAAATTTCCGGGCCGTGACGGTCGTATTTCTGGGCGTAGTCGGGAGACATCTTGAGAAACTCATCCGTGGACCGGTAGTAATGCTCGTCAATCATGTCCGGCTGGCGGCTTTTGACATGGGACGTTTCCGGCTGGTCGTTGCCCATGGTAGAAATGGTTTTAAGCTGCGGATACTTCGCCTTGATGGCGTCGTAAAATTGCGCAAACCGCCCGTCGTAGCTGCCTGATTTGTCGAACCAATCCTCGTTGCCGATCTCGACATAGTTCAACTTGAACGGCTCCGGATGTCCGTTCTTCGCCCGTTGCGTGCCCCACGTCGTGTTCGTGTCGCCGGTCACATATTCGATTTCTTCGAGCGCCTCCTGCACGAAGGGTTCCAGATCAGGGCCGGGATTGACGTGCGCACCTTTGAGCGAATAGCCGGCGTAAACTGCCAGCACCGGTTCGGCCTTCATGTCCTCGCACCATTCCAGAAATTCCAAAAGCCCCATGCCGTCCGACGAGTGGTAGCCCCACGGACACGGATGACCGGGACGATCCTCGATTGGGCCGAGCGTTTTCTGCCACGGAAAGCGGTCCTCAATTCTGTCGCCTTCCAGATAATTGCCGCCGGGGAACCGCAGGAATTTCGGGTTCAAGTCCACCAGCATTTGCATCAGATCTTTGCGGAGGCCGTTCGGCCGGTCGTTCCACGTCGGCGGAAACAGCGAGACCAAGCCGAACCAGACGGTTCCCGGCTGATCCAGCGTGATGAGGAATCGGGCCCTGGCCGTCGGCGCAACGGTTCCCGTCTTGAGCGTGACTTCGAATTTTTTCCAGCCCGTCGTGAGGCCGGAAATTTTTTGCGTCGCGTAAACTTGCTTGCCGTCGTCGCTCACAATCGCAACCGTCAGCGGCCCGGTGAAACCGGCCCCGGCCTTGGCCCACAACGAAACGCGATAGCGCGTCTTGGAGTGCACGGGAATGCCCCAGTAACCGCTGTTGGCCACCCCGGCGGCATTCGCTTTCGCTGCGCGTGTCACGTCCAGGCGGAGGCTGGTAGTCAGGTTATTGTTCAGCGGGTTCGTCGGGTCCAACGCGATGGTCGCCGCCGAGCTGGTATCCTTGACGACCGACCAATGAGCCGGCGCGTTGGCATCGTCCATGAAGGCGCGATTGCGGATCAACTCCGCGTAAAGGCCGCCGTCGTAGCAATGATTGATCTCCTCGGTCATCAGCCCGTAAAGGCGGGGGCTGACTTTGCCGACCGACTGACCGGCATCCACCGTGAACGTCGGGGTGGCGGCAAGACTGGAGATAGCCAACGTGGCGCTAATCAAGAACGTGGAGATTTTTTTCATGGTTTGTTAGGTTAAATTTGCGATGGCGCTGATTGCTGCGCGTCAAGCGCGGACGGTATTCTTATTTCGTTTTTAAGATAGTCGTAATGCTGGTTGCACCAATCTCCAAGCCAGCCACCGTTGCGGCAAGCTGAATCTTCCCCGGTTGCCCGGAGATTCCGCGCACGATGACAAGACAAAGTCCGTTGAACGCCTTGCGGTCGTGCGCTTGAAAAGATTCAAAGCTCGTCGGGTCACCGTTGTCCGTGGCGACAATTTCGCCCGGCCCTTCGATATCCAAGTGAATGCGGTTGTCGGCACGCGGCGCAACTCGGCCATGCTTGTCCGTGACGGTCACCGTGATGAAAGCCAAATCGTTTCCGTCCGCGCTAAGCTTGTCACGGTCGGGTGCCAGTTTGAGTTTGGCCGGATCACCGGCAGTCCTCACCTCGTCGGTCGCCCAGACTTTTCCCCTCTTGTAGGCGACGACTTTGAGCGTGCCAGGTTGATACACCACATCATTCCAGCGGAGGCGATATTCATCCGGGCCCTTCTTTTTCCGGCCAAGTGATCTGCCATTGAGAAACAGTTCCGCCTCGTCGCCGGAAGTGAAGACGTGGACCGGAGTGACCTGCCCGATGCGTTCCGGCCAAGTCCAATGCGGCAAAATGTGCGCCATCGGAAACTCCGGCCGCCAGCGCGATTGGTAGAGATAGAAGCGGTCTTTCTTGAACCCGGCCAGATCAATCACGCCGAAATACGAGCTGCGCGCGCCGTAGTAAGGCGTTGGTTCGCCGAGATAATCCCAGCCGCTCCAGACGAATTCGCCGGCCACATACGGATGCTTTTCCTGAGCGGCGAAGACCTTGTCCGCAGAGGAGCCAAAGTCCGCCGAGTAAAGTTCGTAGGCACTCACCTGCTGTTTCTTGGAATCGCCACCCAGGCCATTCTTCACCGGCGCGCTGATGCCGCCGGACACCGGAAACAGATATTCCCCACGACTGCTGAGTGCGGCGGCCGATTCCGTGCTGAGTATGACTTTGCCGGGAAACGCCGCGTGGAAGGCGGCGTATTGGGGCGGCGTGGTGATGCCTTTGAGTCCGGCATAGGCGCTCGCGTTGCGGATGCCTTCGCCCTGATAATTCAACCCGATGACGTCCACCACAACTGGAAGCGGCATGTTGGGCTTGGCATAATTCATCGCCGTGGTCGTGGGCCGCGTGGGGTCTTCGTCGTGCGCGATTTCGCAAAGACGCTGCGCCACTTTTGCTCCGTCCTCGCCGGTGTATTGCTCGCCAACTTCGTTGCCGACGCTCCAAAGGAACACCGAGGGATGATTCCGGTCGCGGCGAATGAGCGAGCGCAAATCCGGTTCGGACCATTCCGGGAAGATGAGATGAAAATCCAGCGGCGTTTTCTTCCGCTCCCAGCAGTCGAAGATTTCGTCGATAACGAGGAAACCCAGCTGGTCGCAGAGTTCGAGCATTTCCGGCGCGGGTGGGTTGTGGCTCATGCGAACGGCGTTGCAGCCCAGCTCACGTAACTCCTCGAGCTGACGCTGCGCCGCGCGCAGATTGAAGGCCGCGCCCAGTGCGCCGAGATCGTGGTGCTGATTCACGCCGCGGAGTGGAACACGTTCACCATTGACGAGAATTCCTTGTCCTTGATTCGGATCGAACTTCACCGCCCGGATGCCGAAGCTTGTTTCATAACGATCTACGACTTGCCCTGCGTGCGAGAGGGTCGTAACTGCAACGTAGCGATTCGGCTGCTGCGTTGGTGGCGGACCCCAGAGTTTTGGATTCTTGACCGCGACCGAGCCTTCCGCGACCGCGCTTTCGCCCGGGGCGATTTGCAAAGAGACCGACCCCATCCTCGCCACGGCGGAGCCCGCCGGCTTGCCGTGCGCATCAAGTGCAAAAATTTCCGTGACCACGCCGACCTTGGCCGACTGCTTAGAATTGTTGTCCACCGTCACCCGGAAATTCACCGTGGCGCATTCGCGGGAAATCTCCGGCGTTGTGAGTTGCGTTCCCCACTGACCCACATGGACCGGCTGCGTCTTGGTCAGCCAGACGTTGCGATAGAGGCCGCCGCCCGGATACCAGCGCGAGGAGTTGGGCGGATTGTCCAAACGAACCGCCAGCTGGTTCGCGCCTCCGGGCACGATGAAAGGCGTGAGGTCAAGGCGCCACGACGCGTAGCCATACGGCCAGCCACCAACGAGGTGACCGTTCAACCACACCATCGCGTAGGACATTGCGCCGTCCACATCGAGGAAAATAGATTTGCCTGCGTCGCCCGCCGGAAGGTCGAGTGACTTGCGATACCAACCAATGCCTGGACTCGGCAGGCGGCCCATGCCGCCGCCCACACCGTTGCCCCAGCCGGTGTAAAACGGCCCGGCACTCGCCCAATCGTGCGGCAGATTTACGCTTTGCCAGGAACGGTCATCGAAGTTGAACTGCGTGTAGGCAATGTTCGTGGTCGCGTCAGCGGCCGGCCGGACATGACGTTTTGCGGGAGCTTTGATGAAAGGATTTCCGGCGGGGAGAATCCACGGCTTGAGCACCAATTTGTTTGTCGCGGCAATCTTCTCCGCCTCGGTGGGTTCTGCGTCCGCCGCCTGATCGTCCTTTCGGTCCTCCACTTCGGGACGAACGTCATAAATCAAACCCGTCGAATCTCCCTCCGGGTCGCCTTTTGTAAAACGCCAATGGTCGTTGATGGAAATGCGTTCGCGCGGCGCAGCGGGGGCGGACAAAACACCGGACGTGAATGCCAGACCGGGAATCAAAACCGCGGCCGCCAGGAGCTTGACTGGTCTGAGCGGATTCAGGGGAGGCCGGGTTACAAGGCTGGTCATAACTTACCGCATCCATTTCACCAACGGATCGTGAACGGCTTCGGCCCAGATTTCATACCCCTTGGAAGTGGGATGCAAGCCGTCGCTCATGACGTCCTTGGGAAGCGAACCATCCGCCGCCAGAAAGAGCGAGCCGATGTCCCGGTAAAACACGTGCTGATTGTCATTCAACGTCGAGATGAGCTGGTTGATCTCCTTGATCTGCGGAGTGACCGACGGCCCGCGAAAGTTTCTTGGGAAAATGCCCAGCAGCAAAATCGTCGCGTCCGGGAAATCCTTGCGCAGTTCGAAAACGACATCCGCGACGCCCATGGCGATTTCCGGCGGTGAGTTGTGACCCGTGTTGTTGGTGCCAATCATCAGCATGATGGCTTTGGGGTGGTAACCCTGACCTTCGCCGTTTTGCAGCCGCCAGAGCACACCCTGGGTTGTGTCACCGGCGATGCCGAAGTTGGCCACCTTCATCGAACCAAAATATTTCTCGAACACCGCCTTGCCGCCCATGGGAATCGCGCCATTCGTCGCGGGACCAAAACCGGGGTTGCGCCACCAATCGGTGATCGAGTCGCCCAGGAACAGGACGTCAATGTCGCCGCGCTTCGCGATCTCCACAAAATTAGTATGCGCTTTCATGAAGCCCGGGGAAAGTTCCGGAATGAGGGCGGTGTTAGGCCGCGACGGAGCATATTCAGCCGGCGGCACGGCGGGCAGTGGCGGGGCTTGAATGTAGTTGGCCACCCATTTGAAAAAGGCCGGCCAGTTGGGCGTCACGTCGTGCCCACCATCGTGCTGCCGCCAAGCCAGTTCGCCGCCGATGAGTTGATTGACCGGCGGCATGGGATCGGTGAGATAATCGCCGGGCGTGCCGAAATCCTTTCTGCCCAGCAGCCGGTACACCGGCCCCGCCAGCACGCCGGCCATGAAACTGCCGTGGGCATCCACCCATTTGGCATCGCCATGCTCAACGACGCCGTAACTGATGAAACACGGACGCGGCGCGCACATGGCGATGAGTTCGTGCGCATCCACCGGCAGATCGGCCGCGGTCCTCAGCGGTTCTTCAGCGCCATACTTGAGGTAGTTCCCGGCCATCCAATAATATTCACCGCCGGTGAGATTCTCGACCGACTCCCCGAAGATGTGCCGGTTCAGTTTCGTGCCGCCCTGGCCGGAGGAACCGATCAAGCCCACGGCGATGCGCGGCTCAAAAGCTTCGGTCACAATGGCCGCCTTGCCATAGCGGGAAAGGCCTTCAATGCCGATTTTATTCGTGTCCACCAACGAGCCGGGGTTGGCTTCAAAATAATTGATCAACTCGCTCACGCCCCATTGCCAAGCCCGCAACGCCCCCCAATCGTCCGGCTGGCGCGGCTGACCTTGGTTCACCAAACCAATGATGCCCGAGGTCAGTTGATTATTGTCGGGTTGAAAGCTGGTGGGAATGATGGTGCTGTAACCCCAGCCATTGGTGATCGCTTGTTCATGCCAGGTCGGTTCGCCGCCCCAGCCGCCGCCCCAGCCAAACTCGATCATGATCGGCACAGGCGCCCTCGCCAGCGCCGGCACCGTGAAGCTGGCCTGAATGTCCACGGTGAGGTTCGTGTAACCACGGTTATCCACGTGGCCCACCAGCATTTTCGTCAACGTGGGAATGCCACCGACCACGCTCTGATTGGTGGCGGTCACCTCCCAGATCACCTGGGGCAAATGGGCGGGAATGCGGCCGTAAACTTCGCGCGCGAAGCCTTCCTGAAGCTCGGCGCGTCGGGCTGGCCATTGTTCCGGGCGCGTGACTTTCGTGCCGTCGTTCATCGTCAACACGTCCGGCAGACTGTTGGTGTAAGGATTCGCCGTGGCCTCGTTAAATGTGGCTGGCTGATTCGGATTCGCGCCGGGCCGCAATTTTTTCAGTCCCAACTGATCCATCATGTTCTGATGGTCATCGAACTTTGCGGGCGCCGGTTGGGCCAACACCGACGCGGTCATCAGCATCACCAACAATCCGCCGAACCTGCCGCGAAACCAGATTACCCGGTCAGAAGTCAACGGCATGGCACGAGGATCACCATTGGTAAACATAGGAGCCCTTTCTATTGAGTGAATAGTTTCAGATCGATTGCGTCGCCCATCGCCTTGTAACCCGCTGGGTTCAGGTGCAACCAGTCGTTGGCATTGGCGCCGCGGCAAAACGCCGCTTGAAAATTTGTCAGCGTCGCCGGATCACGCACCGCGGCGTCGAAATCAATCACGCCGTCGAACACCGCGTTGGTGCGGATCCAGGCGTTGACGTATTGGCGCTCCTGCTCGTGAAGCGTCCTGTAATAGCTGTTTCCGCCAAAGGGCGTGATGGTCGCGCCATACGCGCGCAGGCCACGCGCCTTGGCTTGGTTGGCAAACCGCGTGTAGGCGTTCACCAGATTCGTCGCGGTGGTCATGCTGCTGGAGCCGCTGCCGATGTCGTTTACGCCTTCAAAACAGATGAAATAGCGCACGCCATTTTGATGCAGGATGTCGCGGTCAAAACGCTTCACTGCCGCCGGCCCGAGTCCGCCGAAGATGGCGTTGCCGCCGATGCCCAGGTTGACCACGCCGACACCGGCGGTGGGGGCATTGGTCGCCAGCCGCTGGGCGAGAATGTCCGGCCAGCGATTGTTGCCATCGTCCGTGGAACCGCGCCCGTCGGTGATCGAATCGCCGAGGATCGCGATGGCTTTGCGGGCGTTGTCGGCCAGCACCTCGATGCCGGTGAGAATATACCAATGCTTGGTCCTCCGCGCGGTCGGCAGACTTGCCGTGGAAGTGACGTCCCCCGATTGGATGAAGGACGTGGTGCGCGATCCCGGATGACCGGTGATGGTCGTCGCCGAAATGTTCCCAAAGAAAACACTCACGGCGACGTTCGTCACCGCTGGCAAATCAAAATCAACCGGATCCGAGAACACTGTTTCGCCCGCCGGGATGACGATGCCGGGGGCGCCGCGAAATGTGAGTCCCTTGGCCGTGGCGGGATTGATGTCACCATTGCCAGCGCTGGCCGTGCTGGTGGTTAGCGCGATGCTTCCCGCATTGATGGTGATGGCGTCGGTTCCGTAGTTGTTTGCGAAGCGCACACGCAGCTGCCTTCCGCCAATGCTGGTGCGGACAAACTGCCGCAGCGTGCTATTGGCCAGCCGCGCGGGCGGCAAGTTTCCCGGTTCAGTGAGTTGCGGTGCCGTGCCCCAGGTGGTGATCCAGTGATCATCGGCGGCCCTGGAACTAAAGTGTGCACCAAGCAGAATGCCGGCGACGCCAAGCGCCAGCAGACGGCCGGTTGCCCGAGATGCGAAGTTTGCTGTCATCTATTATTCAACATCGAAGAAATTTCAGTTCGACGCGCGGATTGCCGCGGGTTTCATTTCATCAACCGGTAATAAACGGCTCTCGCACCGACGGACGTCGAGAGCGTCACCTGCCATTGGCCACCCAAGATTTGCGGCGCGGGTGAGGTGACATTCGCCCAGTTGCCTTGGATCAGATTGGTCCGCGCTTGCAACGTGTAACCGGCGGAGGCGAGCGGCCACGTGAGCGTCAGGTTGGATGGTGTGGAGGTGAAACCCATGGTCGGGCTGTTGGCGCTCAACGGCTGGTTTGGCCCCAGCGCATAGGTCCCCGCAATCTCGGACGCGGAGAGCGCGACGCTGTAGATACGGAATTCATCCAGCACCCCGTTCAGGTAAGGATCCGCCCATTGTGATTTCCCCAAATAATTATTGGCGGTGCTGCCGAGCGTTGCCGGCTTGAGCGTCATGGCGTTGTTGGTCGCGACCGCGACGCCGTTAAGATAAAGAATTCCCGTGCCGCCGTTAAGCGTGACGACAAGGTGATTCCATGAGCCCACCGACAAAGCCGCCGGGCCGGTGATTTGTTGTTCGCCTGCTGCGCTGTTGGTGGTAATGCCAAAGCGCAGCCGAGTGTTGCTGCCGTTCTGCGGCGTGAGAAACATGTAGCTCGTGGTGGTGGTGCCAAAGTCAAAGATGCGCGCCCAGTTCGCCGTCGAATTTAATTTTACCCACACCTCGATGGTGAAATTCGTCAACGCGTTGACGATGCCCGCCGGCAGGCTGGCGTATTGCGATGACGCGGAGGCGAGCGTCAATTGTCCGGCGAAGAAAGTCCCACTGACCGGCAGCGTGCCGGCCCACGCCGGGCCGCCCACGGAATCCGCAACTGTCAAGCCGCCGGATTCGCTGAAGCTGTAGCGGTGAACGAGCGTCGGCAACGGCGCAAGGTTGAACGACCAGACTGCGCCGATGTTGGTATTCGCGCCGGCGATTTCATCCACGCGCCAGAAATATTTCGTGGCGAAAGAGAGCGCGGGAGAAAAACTGTTGTTCGTGACGGCGCCTAAGAATTGCGGCGACGCAGTCGTGGCCTGCGCGACAGCGTTGGAGTCGGTTCCGAGATAAACCGCGTGGAACAGGGCGTTGCTGCCGGGCGCCCAGCCAAGCGCGAGGTTGAACGCCACGCTCGAGGCGCCGCTGGCAGGCGAAGGGTTTGACGCCGCGCCCACGGCGACGAATTTGTCCAACACCACCGTCGTGAGCGACTGCGCGGGCAACGTCAGCTGTGAACCCATGGGACCGAGCGGCTGAAATTTATTGGTCCCCGCAGTTTGATAAACGCTGGAGGTAAAATACGGGAACGAACCGAAGCTCACATTCACGGAAGTGTCAGCGACGTCCCGGCTGATGAAGACGGCGACCAGCCGCAGTCCATCGGGTGAGAGATACGCCGAGGTCGCCACGTTGGCACTGCTGTTGGTCGCGGCGACGCGCCGGTAGCCGGGCTGGATGAAATAGGAAAAATGTTTCATGGACCAATAGCTCGGTGAATACCACCAACCGTGCGACTGCGTGGGCGTGCCGGGCGGCGCGTTGGTCCAGCTGGACGGCGCGGCGAACGGATTTTCAATCTGGATCAGCCCGCCGTTGGTTCCCGGCCAGATCAGATTCCAATGGTTGTAGCCGCTGACGGATTCGACGACGAGGGAGTTGTAAATCAATACCGCACACTCGATCATGTCGAACACATCACCATACTCGGTCATGAAATGCGGCTTGCTCGGAAAAACATTCGTCGCCGAACTGATGGCGGGCAGAAAGGAATCACCCGTCGAGCCACCGTCGCCGTAAAGATGGTGCGCCACGCCGTAAAAACTGTTCGTGTTCAGCGTCGCGGCGTAGTTGACCAGATCGTTGTAGGAGATATGCACACATTCCGGCGCAAGCAGTTTCGGTGGCGACGGCAGGCTGCCGAGTTTTTGATACACCGCATCCAGGGCCTTCGAGTAGCTCGCGTAGTTCGTGCCGTTCACCGTGTCTTCGGTCGGATGAAAGATGCACGAGTCGTAACCTGCCACCCAGTCGGGTTCGTTTTGGATGCTGATCCAAGTTGGCGCCACGCCGTTGGAACCGTAGGCCAGCAACGAGTCATACCAATACTGCGCGAAATTCGTGTAGGCAAAACTGCCGTTGCTGTTCGTTATCAAAGTGCCGCCGTTGCCCACCTGGCCGTTGCTTTTCAAGGACGCCGGCGGCGACCACGAACTCATATAGACCGGCACCGGATGACCCAATATCCGATTGGCATTGGCCACGAAACCAGGCGCATCCGGATCAAAATTTGAGGTGCCCTGATAACGAAACCAATCACCCAGCCGCAACATGGAGAGGTTCAAGCCGGCAAACGCGTTCGTGTAAATTTCCAGATTGTAAGGATGCGCGGTGACCCAGCCGTTGTAGAAACAAATCGCGCCGCCGAGACCTTCGATGGTTTGAAAAGTTTTCGTCGCATCGATGCCCGCCACCGGCGACGGCGGCGGCGTGCCGTCGGTGCCGAGGTCGAGATTGGAAACGGTGAACGTGTAGCTCGCCGTGCCGAAAACAAATTTATCCAAGTCCAAGCCATGCTCGCGCGCGCCGATCTGAAACGTCTGCGTCAGATTGTACGGCGTCACTGCGAACGTCGGGCCGGCGAACAGGGAAAGGTTGATCCATTTCCACATCCCACTACCGAGCGTGCCGCCACCGGTGACCACATCCGTGCTGTTGCTAAAGCCGACGCCAGCCAAACCATTCACGAGCACCCAGTCAGCATTATTGGTCGGCGATTTGATGCCGAACCCGTTTCCGCAAAACAGACTGTCGTCGTTAAACCCGCCTGGACCAACGCGGTGCCGCACATAAAGCTGGTAAGTGCCGGCGGCTGGAAACGTCACGGTGTACGTCGCGACCCGGTTGGCGTTAGTGGGATTGTTGCCGCCGCCGATGGTCGTGATGGTGATGTAAGCCGGACTGGTGGAGTTGCTCACCGCCCAGTCAGAACCGAGTGCGCCAGCCTCCGCTTCAAACGAGACGAACGCCGCCCTGCCCGAAAGCTCCGGACCGACGACGGCCAGCGCCAGAACTGCCAATGATCTAAAACCGAGTTTCATATTTTTGCGATGGTCACTCCGTCGATCACTGGAATACTAGCCGGGCGAAGTGATACAGGCTGTTCCGCCAGTGCGTCGGGTCGTGGGCGTTGCCGTCCACGTGCCAGAGGTGCGGCACGTTGTTCGTTTTTAGATACGCGTGGACGCCCTGGCTAATGTTGATCAGGCCGTCCTGGTTGCCGCAAGAAATCCAAAGTAGCTTCAATTGGCCCCGAGCGGCGGCGGGGTCGCCCACGAGTTCTGCCGGCGGTTTGGTATTGGGGGCGGCGGAAAAGGCGCCGAGCCACGCAAACGTGTCCAGGTGGGTCAAACCGAAGTTCAACGTCTGTCCGCCGCCCATGGAGAGCCCGGCCAAAGCGCGGTGCTCACGATCGGTGTCGGCGCTGTAGCGCGATTGAATCGCGGGAATGACGTCGTCGAGCAGGTCGCGCTCGAAGTTCGCGAACGCAGGCGCGGCGGCGAAAACATTTCCCTCGGCGCGGTCGTTTTTCTGCGCGCGTCCATTGGGCATCACGATGATCATCGGCACGGCCTTGCCGTCGGCGATAAGATTGTCGAGCACCACATCGGGCGTGCAAAAGCGTTCCCATTCGGTTTCGTCACCACCGATGCCATGCAACAGGTAGAGCACGGGATATTTCTTATCGCTGGCATAACCGGGCGGCGTATAGACATTCATCTTGCGCGTCGTCCCGACGGTCTTGGAAGCGTATTCAATCATCTCCAGCTTGCCGTGCGGGATGTTTGCGCGCTTCAACGCGAAACCGGCGGGCGGTTCGTCAAACGCGGGCTTGTCGTCCGGGCCAAGCACGACCGGACGGTTCAACGCCGCGCGCGGGTTGGGTTCGGGATTCGGCTTCGCTTTGAATAACAGCGGGGCAAATTCGTGCAGACTGCGCCGCCACGACTGCCACTCGTGGGCAGTGTCGGGCGAAACGTAGAAGTGCGCGTTGATACCCTCCGCTTTGAGCGCCTCCACGCTCTCCTTCGGATCACCGCCAAAGCCGCGGCCGCCGGGACGATTACCGCCCAATTCACGGCTACCATAGCTGACAAAGACGAGCTTCACCTTCTCCTTGAATGCGGCCAGGTCCGCGATGTCATTCGTGGCGATGGTCCCGCCGCTGAAGATGCCGATGTGCGAAAACGTGTCGAGGTTCGCGGGCGCGATGGAACGGGTCTGCATACCGCCCATTGAAAGCCCGGCCATCGCGCGATGCGACTGATCGGCCAGCGTGCGGAAGTTCGCGTCCACGAACGGAATCAAATCCTCGATCAGCACACGCGCAAAAGCGGCGGGGTTGTAGCGGCGTCCGCCCGGTCCGCCGAGGGCGCGGGAATAGGGCGTGTCCGACTGGGCCGGCTGGTTGGTGGCGCCAAATCCGAAGTCTGCGCCGGGGACGTAACTGTTCGCCATCACGATGATGAATGGCTTGGCCTTTCCGGCGCCGATGAGGTTGTCCATGATGAACGGCGTGCGGCCCTGGCTGCCCCAGCCGGTTTCGTCCTCGCCGCCGCCATGTTGCAGATACAGCACGGGATAGCGCGCGGCTAGGTTCGTTTCATAATCCGGCGGCGTATAGATGAAGCAACGGAGATTCTTGCCCGCGCTCTTGGAGAAAAAGAACACCTCGCGAAGCTGTCCGTGCGGGACATTTTTCAGCGCGTAAAAATCTTCATCGTGCGCCGGGATTTCCACACCGCTGCCCCAACGGCTCGCGCCGTAAACATACAAACTACCGGGATCGGGAACCGACGCGCCATCAATGTTGAGCTGGTAATAATGAAAGCCTTCGTCCTGCGCCGCGGAAGCGCCAACCCACGCGCCGTCGTCGCCTTTGGTCAGCGGATATTTTTTGCCACCAATGTCGAGCTGCACGCTCTGCGCCGAGGGTGCCACCACGCGGGCCCGCACGCGCCGCTCGGAATTCACCTGGGGATATTGTTTACCCGACTGGTTGGAAGTCGCCGACTTCCAGTCATCCGCTGCCGCCGGTTCGTTCGTTTGGGCTTGGCTAAATTCGCCGCAAGAAAACATGGCGAGCGCCAGTAAGAAGAGTTTTGTTTTCATGGTCATAACTTTATTTTTCATTTTGAATTTTGTCGCCGACGTGGAAAAAATCGAAATCCGCAAAACCGCCCGGGTTCTTGGTCGCGTAGTTGAACAGGCCGAAGCGATAGCCCATGAAGTGCGGCAACGTGTAACTCATCTTGAGCGCGTTGCCAAACGGCGTCCACGATTTGCCGTCGAGACTGTAGAAGAAATGCGCAGTGTCGGCGCGATCCTTGAAGTCGCAGTCAGCTTTCAAAAACACCGTCGGCTGGGCGAGCAAAACTGTTTGCACCACAACCGGCGAGCCGGACGCGGCATTCACCATGACGATGAAGTTGGTGCCGGTGTCAGCCTTGACGCCGATGAGACCGTAATTTTTCTGCAACAGTGCCAGGCCGGCGAAGTCACCGTCCTTGAGGTGGCTCACGTCAACCGCGGTCGCGGCGGAACATTCCGGCCCCAGGGTACGCTGCGTGAGGGTGTTGCGCGCGGAAAGACAATCGGTGTCCACCCGCCCCGTAGTGAGCCGTAAAAATCCGGGACGTGCGGTGACTGACCAAAGTTCATTGTCAGGATTGTGATTCCATTGCCAGACCAGCGGGAGCGCAGGCTCGCCATCGTGACGATCAAATTCGTCCGCAGCCACGATGCCGGGAATCAGACTTTTTTTCGCGGGCAGATTCAGAGTGTCAGGAACTTTTCCGTCAACGCCCAGCACCGGCCAGCCATCTTCCCACTTCACCGGCACGAGATAGGGGATGCGCCCCACAGCACCGGAATCGCGGAACAGATACGCGAACCATTCGCCCGCTGGCGTGTCAATCAGCCCGCCCTGCGCCACGCCCTTGTCCTGCAACGCCACGCGGCCTTCCCACGGCCCAGTGATTTGGTCGGCGCGATGGATGATGACGGTGCGCATCCCGCCGCGCGGCCAGGTGATGTTGAAGAGGTAATACTTGCCGTCGTGCTTGAACAGTTGCGACCCCTCCGCGTTCAGACCAATGTTCGGCCCGGCCACGGCGCCGGCGTTCGTGATGATGACTTGGTTGAACCCGACGGACTTCACCGCCGTCACATCCGCGGTCAATTCGGTCAAACGGATGTTGCCGCCACCATTGACCATGAACACGCGCCCGTCGTCGTCGAAGAACAGCGAGTGGTCGTGCAACATGGGTTTGAACGAGGTGGCTTTCCACGGACCGTGCTCGATGTCCTTCGTGGTATAGACATACGTCTTGCCGGTGGTGCCGGAAAAAGTCGTGGCGTAGAAAATGCCGTCGTGATAGCGCAGACTGCTCGCCCACGAACCTTGGCCGTAAGCGTTCTTTCCGTTGCTGAGCTTGAGCGCATCGACGTCGTCGAGGATGTCATAGGCGTAGCTCACGATCTGCCAGTTCACCAGATCCTTCGACTTCATGATCGGCAACCCCGGACTCATATGCATCGTGGTGCTGCTCATGTAGTAGGTGTCGCCCACGCGAATCATCGCCAAGTCCGGCACATCGGCGTAAATGATGGGATTCCACGCCGCCGCCGCCAAGGCAGTCCCGTGCATCAACGCAACCGCAGCGAGCAGCCGGGTGACAAAATTCACCGAATGATTGCTCGCGACGGCCGGCGCAGGGGTGCGACCGAACCAGGCTAAAACCCGCCGGATCAGCGGCTGGACAATTGTCGGGATAATTTGAACGTACATGGTTCGATTTAGGTCCGAGCTGAAGTCGTTGGAAACGCGCGGCACCTGCAACGCCTCGCTGCAATCCGTGCAGCGCTTCAGGTCGTTCGACGAAACGCAACCGCTGGAATGCCTGGTGTAACCGCGGGTGGCGTGGTCCGGGTCATTGGAGCCATCCAGCCTTCCGTCAAACCACTCCCTGCCCGTCGCACGTGTGGGCGCACAAGGAGGGCTCAAGGACCGTGGTTCGCATTGAACCATCCCACTATAGCAATAGCCCATGGATTTTGCGCGGCGGACATTTACTGGACCCGTTGCAGGTTCGCCAACTGGGCCTGCAAGGCAGCGCTGAAATCCGTCGGCTCTTGAAACCACCACAAATCCGTGGAGCCCAGCAGGCCGGGATAGTTGTTAAAATGGGCCATGGTTCCAAACTTGCACCATCGGGCCGAGCCATCCGCAAACACTTCATTACCGCCCTCTGGGAGTCCGGTCTTGGCCGGATGCGGAGGCACGTTGCCATACTCGATGTACGAGGTGCCGCTGGCCACGGACACCAGACCGCCGGTCCACTGCGAACCTACAATTTTCACATTGAGGTCGGAGGCCAGCACCCAGTAGGGTTTCGCGGTACCAAGTTTGATGGGGCTGTGCGCCTCTCCCACCGGCGCATAGGACCAGCTCGTGATTCCACCCATATATTCGTAGCCCAAGATATATTGGTCGTTGCCCGCATCATAATACGGAAGACCCGGCGGTCGGTTCGGACAGCTCCAGACATTTTGCGAACTGCTGCCGTTTTGCACCTTCAGGTAGGAGTTGATGTTGGTGATGATCCCGGCGTTGATGGCCA
>Ga0075019_10001023_pt1 | contig 15946 bp, 14 predicted proteins | sample ColStrG_CSR_2013_FD_71473 | JGI IMG/M metagenome (GOLD analysis project Ga0075019, IMG submission 71473) | Freshwater sediment microbial communities in response to fracking from Pennsylvania, USA - Cold Stream Run_MetaG_CSR_2013 | ecosystem: Environmental > Aquatic > Freshwater > Creek >...
GACAGTGGCCAGGAAATCCTGGTTCAGCTGCGCACGGGCGAGCGGCGTTCCATCGTGCAAACCAAGGGCGAAGAAGTCTTGCAGGCGGGCGACGCCGTCATCCTGGTCACCACGGGCAACAAGGTGCGCGTTACCAAGGCACCGGCTTCCATGCAGTCCGGACAAGCCCTACAGCCGGTGCAACCCGTTCAGGCCCTGCAGCAAGTACAGCCGGTGCAGCCGATGCAGCCGGTACAACCCGTTCAGGCCTTGCAGCAAGTGCAGCCGGTGCAGCAACAACACTAAGAGTACGCCGGGGCTGAACTTGCGCGCCCTGGTGATGTACGCCCGGCACACTTCGGCCCCTGCCGCAGCGCCATGGCCCGCCTCGCACGACTGAGTTTGCCCGCGCAGTTGCACCATGTGGTGCAGCGCGGGCACAACGGGCAGAACATCTGCCTGCGTGACGCCGACTACCGCACCTTGCGCACACTGCTGCACGCCAGTGCACAGCAGTTTCACGTCGCCGTACACGCTTTTTTGCTGCTTCCCACCCATTTTCACGTGCTGCTGACGCCGCCATCGGCTTCGGCTTTGCCGGCTTTCATGCAGGCCGTGGGCAGGCGCTACGTGCGTTATTTCAACGACAGCAACGCGCGCAGCGGCACGCTCTGGGACGGACGCTACCGCGCCAGCGTGTTACAGGCGCAGACCTATCTGTTGTCGGCCATGGCGTATCTGGACCAGCACCCGGTACGCGATGGCCTGGTTGCCGCAGCTGCCGACTATCCCTGGTCCAGCCACAGGCACTACATTGGACAGACCACGGACAAGGGCCTGACGCCGCATGCACTGTTTTGGGAACTGGGCAATACGCCGTTTGCGCGGGAGGCCGCGTACGCGCGTCTGGTGCAGACGCCTGTGGGCGCGCAGCTGGTTCAGGCCATTGACGACGCGACCTGGAGCGGCTGGGCACTGGGCAGCCCGCAGTACCTTGCCGCCTTGCAAAAGTCCACCACGCGTCGCTTGCGCGAGGCCCCGCCGGGGCGACCGCGCCGTCCGCCGTCCGCGCCCGCGCCCGCGCCCGCGCCAGACCCCGCAAGCTAGACCCGAGCGCCCTGAGCGCCCTGAGCGCGGCGGGAGAATTTGTTCTGGCCCCAATTAAATCGCGTCGTAATTCGGTCGGAAGCAATACGAATCCGACCCCGTTTAAATGCCTTGGCATCCTTGTTGCATTGCAGTATCCTCTGTTCCCCATGTAAATTCCAGGAGTGCGCCATGGCGTCGGCTGCAGAAATCAAGCATCTTCAAGAGCACGGTTTGTATTCGTCCGCGCGCGAGCACGACGCCTGCGGCGTTGGCTTTGTGGCGCATATCCGGGGCGAGAAGAGCCACGCCATCGTCAAGAACGCGCTCAAGATCCTGGAGAACCTGGATCACCGTGGCGCGGTCGGCGCCGACAAGCTCATGGGCGACGGCGCCGGCATCCTGATCCAACTTCCCGACGCCTTGTACCGTGAGGAAATGCTGGCCGTAGGCGTGCAACTGCCGCCACCCGGTGAATACGGCGTGGGAATGATTTTTTTGCCCAAGGAACACGCGTCGCGCCAGGCCTGCGAGCAGGAGATGGAGCGCGCCATCAAGGCCGAGGGTCAGGTGCTGCTGGGTTGGCGCGACGTCCCCGTGAACCGCGACATGCCGATGTCGCCCACGGTACGCGAAAAAGAGCCGGTCCTGCGCCAGGTTTTCATAGGCCGCGGCAGCGACGTGATCGTGCAGGACGCGCTGGAGCGCAAGCTCTTTGTGATCCGCAAGACCGCCAGCGCAGCGATCCAGAACCTGCAACTCAAGCACAGCAAGGAATACTACGTTCCCAGCATGTCCAGCCGTACCGTGGTGTACAAGGGACTGCTGCTGGCCGACCAGGTCGGCCAGTACTACCGTGACCTCGAGGATGTGCGCTGCGTCTCCGCGCTGGGCCTGGTGCACCAGCGTTTTTCCACCAACACGTTCCCGGAATGGCCGCTGGCGCACCCCTACCGCTACGTTGCGCACAACGGTGAAATCAACACTGTCAAAGGCAATTACAACTGGATGAAGGCGCGCGAAGGCGTGATGTCCTCGCCCGTGTTGGGCGCCGATTTGCAAAAGCTCTACCCCATCAGCTTTGCCGACCAGTCCGATACCGCAACCTTCGACAATTGCCTGGAACTGCTGACCATGGCGGGTTACCCCATCAGCCAGGCGGTGATGATGATGATTCCGGAACCGTGGGAGCAGCACAGCACCATGGACGCGCGGCGCAAGGCCTTTTATGAGTACCACGCGGCCATGCTCGAACCCTGGGATGGCCCAGCGTCCATCGTGTTCACCGATGGTCGCCAGATCGGCGCGACGCTGGACCGCAATGGCCTGCGGCCTTCGCGCTACTGCATTACCGACGATGACCTGGTCATCATGGGTTCGGAGTCCGGCGTGCTGCCGGTGCCGGAAAGCAAGATCGTCCGCAAGTGGCGCCTGCAGCCAGGCCGCATGTTCCTGATCGACCTGGAACAGGGCCGCATGATCGACGACGAGGAGCTCAAGGCCGGGCTGGCGAACAGCAAGCCGTACAAGCAGTGGATTGAAAACCTGCGCATCAAGCTCGACGACGTCACGTTTGAAGAGCGGCGCAAGGCCAACGCCAGCGCGCCGACGCAACCGCGGCGCGTGTCCGACGCCGTCAGCCTGCTGGACCGCCAGCAGGCCTTCGGCTTTACGCAGGAAGACCTGAAATTCCTGATTGCGCCCATGGCCAGCAACGGCGAAGAAGCCATTGGCTCCATGGGCAACGACAGTCCGCTGGCGGTACTCAGCGACAAGAACAAACCGCTCTACAACTACTTCAAGCAGTTGTTTGCGCAAGTGACCAACCCGCCGATCGATCCGATTCGCGAAGCCATCGTGATGTCGCTGGTTTCCTTTGTTGGACCCAAGCCCAATCTGCTGGACATCAACCAGGTGAACCCGCCCATGCGCCTGGAAGTGGCGCAGCCGGTGCTCGACTTTGCCGACATGGCCAAGCTGCGCGATATCGGCGCGCATACGCAGGGCAAGTTCCGCAGCTACACCTTGGACGTCAGCTACCCGCTGGACTGGGGCCACGAAGGCGTGGAAGCCAAGCTGGCGTCGCTGTGCGCCGAAGCGGTGGACGCCATCAAGGGCGGGCACAATATTCTCATCATCAGCGACCGCGCCATCAGCGCCACGCAAGTCGCGATCCCGGCGCTGCTGGCGCTGTCGGCAATCCACCAGCACCTGGTGCGCGAAGGGCTGCGCACCACCGCCGGCCTGGTCGTGGAAACCGGAACGGCACGCGAGGTCCACCATTTTGCCGTGCTCGCGGGCTACGGTGCCGAGGCCGTGCACCCCTATCTGGCGCTGGAAACCCTGCAGCACATGCACAAGGATCTGCCGGCTGACCTGGGAGCCGACAAGGCGATTTACAACTACGTCAAGGCGATCGGCAAGGGCTTGTCCAAGATCATGTCCAAGATGGGCGTGAGCACTTACATGAGCTACTGCGGCGCGCAACTGTTCGAGGCCATTGGCTTGAGCAGCGCGACCATCGAAAAGTACTTTACCGGAACGCCCAGCCGCGTCGAAGGCATAGGCGTGTTCGAGATCGCCGAAGAAGCCATTCGCATGCACAAGGCGGCGTTCAGCGCCAACCCGGTGCTGGCGAATGCGCTGGAGACCGGCGGCGAATACGCCTGGCGGGTGCGCGGCGAAGAACATATGTGGACGCCCGACGCCATCGCCAAGCTGCAGCACAGCACGCGCTCGAACAACTGGAATACCTACAAGGAATACGCGCAAATCATCAACGACCAGAGCCGTCGCCACCTGACGCTGCGCGGCCTGTTCGAATTCAAAATCGATCCGGCGCGCGCCATTTCGGTCGACGAGGTCGAGCCGGCCAAGGAAATCGTCAAACGGTTTGCGACCGGTGCGATGTCGCTGGGCTCGATCTCGACCGAGGCGCACGCAACCCTGGCCGTTGCCATGAACCGCATAGGCGGCAAGAGCAACACGGGCGAGGGTGGCGAAGACCCCGCGCGCTACCGCAATGAACTCAAGGGCATCCCGATCAAGCAGGGCGACTCGCTCAAGAGCGTCATCGGCGAAGACGTGGTCGAAGTCGACCTGCCCCTGGAAAACGGCGACTCGCTGCGCTCGCGCATCAAGCAGGTGGCTTCGGGACGTTTTGGCGTGACCGCCGAATACCTCAGCAGCGCCGACCAGATCCAGATCAAGATGGCGCAAGGCGCCAAGCCGGGCGAGGGCGGCCAGCTGCCGGGCGGCAAGGTCTCCGACTACATTGGCCGTCTGCGCCACTCGGTTCCCGGCGTGGGCCTGATTTCTCCGCCGCCGCACCACGACATCTACTCCATCGAAGACCTGGCGCAGCTCATCCACGACCTGAAGAACGTCGCTCCCAAAGCCAGCATCAGCGTCAAGCTGGTGTCGGAAATCGGCGTGGGAACGATTGCTGCCGGCGTTGCCAAGTGCAAGAGCGACCATGTCGTCATCGCAGGCCACGATGGCGGCACCGGGGCTTCGCCCTGGTCGTCGATCAAGCACGCGGGCAGCCCCTGGGAAATCGGCCTGGCCGAAACGCAGCAAACGCTGGTGCTGAATCGCCTGCGCAGCCGCATCCGCGTGCAGGCCGACGGCCAGATGAAAACCGGCCGTGACGTCGCTATTGGCGCCTTGCTGGGTGCCGACGAGTTCGGCTTTGCGACCGCGCCGCTGGTGGTCGAGGGTTGCATCATGATGCGCAAGTGCCACCTCAACACCTGCCCGGTCGGTGTCGCCACACAAGACCCGGTGTTGCGCCAGAAGTTCTCGGGCAAGCCCGAGCACGTGGTGAACTACTTCTTCTTCATTGCCGAAGAAGTACGCCAGATCATGGCGCAGCTGGGCATACGCAAGTTCGACGACATGATTGGCCGCTCCGACCTGCTCGACATGCGCAAGGGCATAGAGCACTGGAAGGCCAGCGGTCTGGACTTCAGCCGTTTGTTCGCGCAACCCCAGGTACCGGCGGACGTCCCGCGCTTCCAGACGCTGGAGCAGGACCATGGTCTGAACAAGGCGCTGGACAATGTGCTGATCGAGAAAAGCCGCGCCGCCATCGACAAGGGCGAGCGCGTGCAGTTCATGGAAGTGGCGCGCAACGTGAACCGCTCGGTTGGCGCCATGCTCTCGGGCGCGCTCACGCAGGTGCACCCGCAAGGTCTGCCCGACGACACCATACGCATCCAGCTGGAAGGAACCGGCGGCCAGTCCTTTGGCGCCTTCCTGGCGCGCGGCATCACGCTCTACCTGATTGGCGACGCCAACGACTACACCGGCAAAGGCCTTTCGGGCGGTCGCGTCGTGGTGCGCCCCAGTATTGAGTTTCGCGGTTCGGCCATCAGCAACACCATCGTCGGCAACACGGTGATGTACGGCGCCACCACCGGCGAAGCCTTCTTTTGCGGTGTCGCGGGCGAGCGTTTCGCCGTGCGCCTGTCGGGGGCGACGGCCGTCGTGGAAGGTACCGGCGACCATGGGTGCGAGTACATGACCGGCGGCACCGTCGCCGTGCTGGGCAAAACCGGACGCAATTTTGCGGCCGGCATGAGCGGCGGCATAGCCTACGTCTACGACGAGGACGGCCAGTTTGCCAAGCGATGCAACGGCGCCATGGTCAGCCTGGAAAAAGTGCTGAGCGCGGCGGAGCAGGAAAGCAGCGTCCCACGTGCCGTCTGGCACCGCGGCGAAAGCGACGACGCCCAGCTGCGCAAATTGCTCGAAGACCACCACCGCTGGACCGGCAGCATGCGCGCGCGCGAGCTGCTGGACGACTGGGACGCAGCGCGTGCGCGCTTCGTCAAGGTGTTCCCGAACGAATACAAGCGCGCGCTCGGCGAAATCCATGCGCGTACCCAGGCCACGACGACCCCGGGCAAGGCAGCGCGCAGCGCGGCCCGGGAAGCGGTTGCCGCCAAGTAAGGCAGCCAGCAGCAAAGCACAAGGATCAGAACCATGGGAAAAGTTACCGGATTCATGGAGATTGAGCGACTCGAGGAGGGCTACAAGCCCGTTCCCGAGCGGCTGAAGAACTACAAGGAGTTTGTGATTGGTCTGGACGACGGCCAGGCCAAGCTGCAGGCCGCGCGCTGCATGGACTGCGGAACGCCGTTTTGCAACAACGGCTGCCCCGTCAACAACATCATTCCAGACTTCAACGATCTGGTGTACCGCGAGGACTGGCGCGCCGCGCTGGATACCTTGCACAGCACGAACAATTTCCCGGAATTCACCGGCCGCATCTGCCCCGCACCGTGCGAGGCGGCGTGCACGCTGAATGTGAACCAGGAAGCCGTGGGCATCAAGTCGATCGAGCACGCCATCATCGACCGCGGCTGGGCTGAAGGGTGGGTGCGGCCGCAGCCCGCTGCGCACAAGACGGGCAAGAAGGTTGCCGTGGTCGGTTCCGGCCCTGCCGGGCTGGCCGCCGCGCAACAGCTGGCGCGCGCCGGCCACGCGGTGACGCTGTTCGAAAAGAACGACCGCGCGGGCGGACTGTTGCGCTACGGTATTCCCGATTTCAAAATGGAGAAGTCGCACATCGACCGGCGCCTGGAACAGCTGCAGGCCGAAGGCGTGATCCTGCGTACCGGCGTGCTCGTGGGCGCCATGCCCGAGGGCAGCAAGGTGACGAACTGGGCGCGCGAAACGGTATCCGCCGACCAACTGCGCCAGGACTTTGACGCCGTGCTCCTGACCGGCGGTTCCGAGCAGTCGCGCGATTTGCCGGTGCCCGGGCGCGAGCTTGCCGGAATCCACTTCGCCATGGAATTTCTGCCGCAGCAAAACAAGGTCAACGCGGGCGACAAGCTCAAGGCGCAGTTGCGCGCCGACGGCAAGCACGTGATCGTCATCGGCGGTGGCGATACCGGCTCGGATTGCGTTGGTACCAGCAACCGCCACGGTGCCGCCAGCGTGACGCAGTTCGAAGTCATGCCACAGCCGCCCGAGGAAGAAAACCGGCCACTGACCTGGCCTTACTGGCCGCTCAAATTGCGCACCAGTTCCAGCCACGACGAGGGGTGCGAGCGCGTATTTGCGATTTCGACCAAGGAGTTTCTGGGCGAGAAGGGCAAGCTGACCGGGCTGAAGACCGTGCAGGTCGCGTGGAAAGACGGAAAAATGCAGGAAATTCCGGGCAGTGAAAAAGTACTCAAGGCCGATCTGGTGTTGCTCGCCATGGGCTTTGTGAACCCGGTAGCCACCGTGCTCGACGCCTTTGGCGTGGCCAAGGACGCGCGCGGCAACGCGCGCGCCAGCACCGAGTCCGCCGGCGCCTACGCGACCAACGTTCCCAAGGTGTTTGCCGCCGGCGATATGCGCCGCGGCCAGAGCCTGGTGGTCTGGGCCATTCGCGAAGGACGGCAGGCCGCACGCGCGGTGGACGAATTCCTGATGGGCTTTACGGAACTGCCGCGGTAGTCCAACGATATCCCGTATCATCCAAAAGCCGGCCTTCTCCCGGCTTTTGCTTTTATGGACTCCATGCTTGGTGCATCACCGCTGGTCGAATTCCGCCAAGTCTTTTTTGACTATGGCGGCCGCGCCATTCTCGACGGCGTGACGTTTTCCATACCGCGCGGCAAGGTGACGGCGCTCATGGGGGCGTCGGGTGGCGGCAAGACGACGGTGCTGCGCCTGATAGGCGGTCAGTTCCAGGCGCAGCGCGGCGAGGTTTTGCTGTACGGCAGCGACGCACAGGCCGCGCCGCAAAATATTGCCACGCTGGGGCGCGACGCACTCTATGCGGCGCGTCGGCGCATGGGCATGCTGTTTCAGTTCGGTGCGCTGTTCACCGACCTCAATGTTTTTGACAACGTCGCTTTTCCGTTGCGTGAGCACACGGCGCTGGCTCCTGCGCTGGTGCGCGACGTCGTCCTGATGAAGCTCAATGCCGTGGGCCTGCGGGGCGCGCGCGACCTGATGCCCTCCGAAGTCTCGGGCGGCATGGCGCGGCGCGTGGCGCTGGCGCGCGCCATCGCGCTGGACCCCGAACTGGTGATGTACGACGAGCCCTTCGCCGGTCTGGACCCCATTTCTCTGGGGACGGCGGCGCGTCTGATTCGCCAGCTGAACGACGCCATGGGCTTGACGAGCATTGTCGTGTCGCACGATCTGGACGAAACCTTCCATATCGCCGACCACGTCATCATTTTGGCCAATGGTCAGATCGCGGCGCAAGGCACGCCCGAGAGCGTGCGCCACAGCGACAACGCGCTGGTGCACCAGTTTGTCAACGCCCTGCCCGAGGGGCCGGTGCGCTTTCACTATCCGGCCCCGGACATTGCAGCCGACTTTTCTGCCGGAGCGCAGCCGTGAACGCGTCGCTGCTGTCCAGCCTGGGTTTTGCGACGCGACGCAAGCTCGCCGATCTGGGCTTTGGAGCGCGCCTGTTCGCGCGCTTGCTGCTGTCCCTGGGCGCGGTACTGCGCAGACCCGCGTTGCTGCGCGACCAGATTCATTTCATGGGGAATTATTCGCTCGCCATCATCGGTGTGTCTGGCACCTTTGTCGGCTTTGTGTTGGGCCTGCAAGGCTATTACACGCTGCAGCGTTACGGCTCTTCCGAGGCCTTGGGCCTGCTGGTCGCGTTGACGCTGGTGCGCGAGCTGGGCCCGGTCATCACGGCTTTGCTGTTTGCCGGACGTGCAGGTACCTCGCTGACTGCCGAGATCGGACTGATGAAAGCGGGCGAGCAGCTGAGCGCCATGGAAATGATGGCGGTAGACCCGGTCACGCGCATTCTGGCGCCGCGCTTCTGGGGCGCCGTGGTCGCCATGCCGCTGCTTGCTGCGGTTTTCAGTGCCGTCGGCGTGATCGGCGGCTGGGTCGTCGGCGTGCTGTTGATCGGCGTGGACTCGGGCGCGTTCTGGAGCCAGATGCAAGGCGGCGTCGCCGTGTTTCAGGATCTGGGCAACGGCGTCATCAAAAGCGTCGTGTTTGGTTTTGCCGTCAGCTTCATTGCCCTCTTGCAAGGCTTTGAGGCGCAGCCCACGCCCGAAGGGGTCGCGCGCGCGACCACGCGCACCGTCGTCGTCGCTTCCCTGGGTGTGCTGGGTCTAGACTTTATCCTGACGGCCATGATGTTCAGTATTTAGGAGAATGCGCATGCAACGTTCGAACACGGATGTCTGGGTGGGTTTGTTTGTGCTGCTGGGCGGTGCCGCGCTGGTCTTTCTGGCGCTGCAGTCGGCCAATCTGTTGACGCTGAGCTGGGACCGTGGCTACCTGGTCAGCGCCAAATTTGACAATATTGGCGGCCTCAAGCCGAAGGCAGCGGTGAAGAGCAGCGGCGTGGTGGTCGGTCGGGTCGAATCGATCACCTTTGACGACAAGTCGTTTCAGGCGCGCGTGACCTTGTCCATGGACAAGCGCTACAGCTTTCCCAAGGACAGCTCGCTGAAGATACTGACCAGCGGCTTGCTGGGCGAACAATACGTGGGCATAGAAGCCGGCGCCGACGGCGCGAACCTGGCGGCTGGCGACCAGATCGGGACCACGCAGTCGGCGGTGGTGCTGGAAAATCTGATCAGCCAGTTCCTCTACAGCAAGGCCGCCGACGGACCAGCGGCCGGCAGCAAGGCAAAGCCATGACGCTGCTTGCCCGGCTTCGCCCTGTCCTGGCGCTGGCGGTGATTGCCGCGCTGGCGGGCTGTGCGAGTGTGCCTGCACCGGACGCGCGCGACCCGATTGAATCGTTCAACCGCGGTGTGTTTGGTTTTAACGAGGCGCTGGATTCTGCCGTTCTCAAGCCGACGGCGCAGGCCTACCACGACGTCGCGCCGTCCTGGCTGCGCAAGGGCGTGGGGAATTTTTTCAACAACCTGCAGGACGTCTGGTCCGCGGTGAACAACGGCCTGCAGGGACGCGGCGCGGCCTTGGGTGACAGTGTGGGACGCGTCATGATCAACACCACGATTGGACTGCTGGGCGTCGTCGACGTCGCCACCGACCTGAACATAGAGCGCCACACCACGGATTTTGGAACCACCCTGGGCCACTGGGGCGTTCCGGCGGGGCCGTACGTCATGCTGCCCATCCTCGGCCCGTACACCTTGCGCGAAGTGGGTGCGCTGCCGGTGGACTGGAACGGCGACCTGGTGCAGCAGGCCGGCAACAGCGACACGGTCCTGGGACTGGAGCTCACGCGGATCGTGGACATGCGAGCCCAGTACCTTCAGGCCGGTGACCTGGTGCAAGGCGCCGCGCTGGACAAGTACACCTTTGTGCGCGAGAGCTATCTCCAGCGCCAGCGTTACCGCTTGTACGACGGCAACCCGCCGGATGACGACAATGGCCAGTGAAGCCGGTTGCGCCGCGCCGTGCAGCGTCGTGCTTGCGTACGCGGGAAGCAGGGCCATAATGCAGATACCCTAGAGTGGATGGTGAGACTATGAAAAGATCGTTTCTTCGCAGCGTGCTGATGGCTTGGTTTGTCCTGGCGGGCGCGCTGCACGCACCCTGGGCGCTGGCTGCGGACGAAGCGCCGGACACCATGATCCAGCGCCTGTCCGATACCGTGATGGACGCCATCCGCGGCGACAAGGCCATACGGTCTGGCGACATGACGCGTGTGATCGCGCTGGTCGACCAGTTCATCCTGCCGAACCTCAATTTTCAGCGCATGACCGCGTCGGCCGTGGGCCCCGCCTGGCGTCAGGCCACGCCCGATCAGCAGGCGCGCCTGCAGAGCGAGTTCAAAACGCTGCTGGTGCGCACCTACGCCGGTGCGCTGGCCCAGGTGACCGACCAGAAAATTGCGCTCAAGCCCCTGCGCGCTGCGGCCGATGACAAGGAAGTGATTGTGCGCAGCGAGATTCGCGGCGCCGGTGATCCTATCGAGCTCGACTACCGGCTGGAAAAGACCCCGGGCGACGGTGCTGGCTGGAAAATCTACAACCTGAACGTGCTCGGCGTGTGGCTGGTGGATACCTACCGCAGCCAGTTTTCGGCGGAAATCAACGCGCACGGTATTGACGGATTGATCACCAGTTTGAGCGAACGCAACAAGGCCAATGCAACGGCCAAGAAAGGCTGAAATGTTGAGCCTACCGACCACCCTCACGCAAAGCCAGGCGACCGATTGCCTGGAGCAATTGACCCGCGGCGTCAGCCAGGAACCGGAGGCGCAGGTGGTCGTGGACGCGACGCGCCTGAACCATTTCGATTCGTCTGCGCTCGCCGTCTTGCTCGCGCTGCGCCGCGAATGCGCCAAGGCAGGCAAGCGTTTTGCCGTCAGCGGACTGCCGCAGCGCTTGCGCGATCTGGCCGCTTTGTACGGTATCGAAACCCTGCTCACGGCCTTGTAGCCGCAGGCGGTTAAAATCGCGGTCGCTCATGGCCGCCATATCCTTTCAGTCCGTTTCCAAATCGTACGCTTCGCCCAAGGGCGATAAAAATTCCGCCTCCCGCGGCAGCTTTCTTGCGCTGGACGCGGTTTCGCTGGAAATCGAGGAAGGCGAGTTCTTCGGCCTGCTAGGCCCGAACGGCGCCGGCAAAACCACCTTGATCAGTATTTTGGCGGGGCTTACGCGGCCTACATCGGGCCACGCCAGCGTGCTCGGCAGCGACGTGCAGGCCGATTACGCGCGCGCCCGGCGCAGCCTGGGCGTGGTGCCGCAGGAACTGGTGTTCGACCCCTTCTTCAGCGTGCGCGAAGCTTTGCGCATTCAGTCGGGCTATTTTGGCGTGCGCAACAACGACGCCTGGATCGACGAATTGCTCGAGAGCCTGGGCCTGGCCGACAAGGCTGGCGCCAATATGCGCCAGCTGTCGGGCGGCATGAAGCGCCGCGTGCTGGTGGCGCAGGCGCTGGTGCACAAGCCGCCGGTCATCGTGCTCGACGAACCGACCGCCGGCGTCGACGTGGAGCTGCGCCAGACGCTGTGGCAATTCATTGCGCGCCTGAACCGCGAAGGCCATACCGTGCTGCTCACCACGCATTACCTGGAAGAGGCCGAAGCGCTGTGCGGGCGCCTGGCCATGCTGCAAAGTGGCCGCCTCGTAGCCTTGGACCGTACCAGCAATCTGTTGCAGGCCGCGTCCAGCAATGTGCTGCGCTTCAAGCTGGACGGCAGTTTGCCGCCGGACCTGGCAGCGCGCGCGCGCGTCACCGGCCGTATCGTGCAACTGCCCGCGCACGACGCTGCCGAGGTCGAGCGCACGCTGGCGGCGGTGCGCGAAGCCGGGCTGGTCGCGCTGGACGTGGAGATCCGCAAGGCCGACCTGGAAGACGTTTTTCTGGAAGTCATGCAGCAGCAGCGCGCACCTTTGCAGGCGGTGGCAGCATGAACGGCTGGCAGACCCTGCTCTACAAGGAAGTGTTGCGCTTCTGGAAAGTGGCGTTCCAGACCATTGCCGGCCCGGTGCTGACCGCCATGCTGTACCTGCTGATCTTCGGCCACGCGCTGGAAGACCACGTCAAGGTATACGACCAGATCAGCTACACGGCTTTTCTCGTGCCCGGTTTGGCCATGATGAGCCTGCTGCAAAACGCATTCGCCAACAGCTCGTCCTCGCTCATCATGAGCAAGATGATGGGCAACCTGGTCTTTTTGCTGCTCACGCCGCTGTCCTACGTGCACTGGTTCCTGGCCTATGTAGGCGCTGCCGTGGTGCGCGGCCTGGTCGTGGGTCTGGGCGTCTTCCTGTGCGCGCTGCTGTTCACGCCCATCCCGGCGCTGGCGCCGGCGTGGATTTTTCTGTTCGCCGTGCTCGGCGCGGCGCTGATGGGGACCTTGGGCCTGATCGCCGGCCTGTGGGCCGAAAAATTCGACCAGCTCGCGGCCTTCCAGAATTTCGTCGTCATGCCCATGACCTTTCTGAGCGGCGTGTTCTATTCCATCCATTCGCTGCCGCCGTTGTGGTTGGTAGTCAGCCACTGCAACCCGTTTTTCTACATGATCGACGGCTTTCGCTACGGTTTTTTTGGCGTGAGCGACGTCTCGCCCTGGCTCAGCCTGGCGGTCGTGGCCGGCGCCTGGGTGCTGGTGAGCGCGCTGGCATTGCAGCTGCTGCGCATCGGCTACAAAGTGCGCACCTGATATGACCGCTGAACAGCTATCGGCCCTGATTTCTTCCGGCTTGCCGTGTGTGCATTGCGCCCTGGAGGGCGATGGACGCCATTGGTACGCAACCGTGGTGTCGGACGCGTTTGAAGGCAAGCGCCTGATCCAGCGCCACCAGATGGTCTACGCCACGCTGGGCGGGCGCATGGCCAGTGACGAGGTGCACGCGCTGTCCATGAAAACCTACACGCCCGGCGAATGGGCGCGCCAAAGCGGCTGAACGCGCGCGAACAAAAAAACCATGGATAAATTATTGATACGCGGCGGGCGCAAGCTCACGGGAGAAGTGCCGATTTCCGGCGCCAAGAATGCGGCTTTGCCGGAATTGTGCGCAGCGCTGCTGGCCAGCGAGCCGGTGCAGCTGCACAACGTCCCCGGCCTGCAGGACGTCGCCACCATGCTCAAGCTGGTGCGCAATATGGGCGTGGAAGTGCAGCGCCAGAGCGACGGCTCGGTACACCTGAACGCCAGCAGCCTGACGCGACCCGAAGCGCCCTACGACCTGGTCAAGACCATGCGCGCGTCGGTACTGGCGCTGGGGCCGCTGATTGCGCGCTTCGGCCATGCGCGCGTGTCCCTGCCAGGGGGCTGCGCCATCGGTTCACGCCCGGTGGACCAGCACCTCAAGGGTCTGGCAGCCATGGGCGCCGACATCGTGGTGGAGCATGGCTATATGGTCGCGCGCCTGGGCGCCGGACTCAAGCGCCTGCACGGCGCGCGCATTGCCACCGACATGGTCACGGTCACCGGGACCGAGAACTTTCTCATGGCCGCGGCCCTGGCCGACGGCGAAACCATTCTGGAAAACGCCGCGCAAGAACCGGAAATCCCGGACCTGGCCGAAATGCTCATCAAGATGGGCGCGCGCATCGAAGGCCATGGCAGCAGCCGGATCCGCATCCAGGGCGTCGAGGCCTTGCACGGTTGCAGCCACCACGTGGTCGCCGACCGGATTGAAACCGGAACCTTTCTGTGCGCCGTCGCCGCGACCGGTGGCGACGTGCTGCTGCGCAACGGCCGCGCCGACCACCTGAACGCCGTCATCGACAAACTGCGCGACGCCGGCGTCACGGTCGAGGCGGTAGACGGCGGCATCCGCGTGCACGCCAGCGAGCCGGCGTACAAGTACCTGCGCGCGCAAAGCTTTCGCACCACCGAGTACCCGGGATTTCCCACCGACATGCAAGCCCAGTTCATGGCGCTGAACTGCATCGCGCAGGGACCGAGCAAGGTCACGGAAACGATTTTCGAAAACCGCTTCATGCACGTCAACGAGCTGGTGCGCTTGGGCGCGAACATCCAAATCGACGGCAAGGTCGCCGTCATCGAGGGCGTGCGCCAGCTCTCCGGCGCCAACGTCATGGCGACCGATCTGCGGGCGTCCGCCAGCCTGGTGATCGCCGGACTGGTCGCCGAGGGCGAAACCGTGGTGGACCGCATCTACCATCTGGACCGGGGCTATGACCATATGGAAACCAAGCTGCGCGCCCTGGGCGCGGACGTGGAGCGCGTGACATGAGCGCCGCGCAGCTGACGCTGGCCCTGTCCAAGGGCCGAATATTTGACGAAACCCTGCCGCTGTTGCGCGCCGCCGGCATCGAGGTGCTGGACGACCCGGAAAAATCGCGCAAGCTCATATTGCAGACAAACCGTCCCGAGGTGCGCGTGCTGATCGTGCGTGCCAGCGACGTTCCGACCTATGTGCAATACGGCGGCGCCGATCTGGGCATCACCGGCAAGGACACGCTGCTGGAGCATGGCAGCGATGGCCTGTACCAGCCCCTGGACCTGCAGATCGCCAAATGCCGCATCAGCGTCGCGGCGCGCGACGACTTTGACTACGCGCGCGCCGTGCGCCAGGGATCGCGCCTGCAGGTTGCCACCAAGTACGTCGCCATCGCGCGCGAGTTCTTCGCTGCCAAGGGCGTGCACGTCGACCTGATCAAACTCTACGGCAGCATGGAGCTGGCGCCACTGGTGGGCTTGTCCGACGCGATCGTCGACCTGGTGTCTACCGGCAACACGCTGCGCGCCAACCACCTGGTTGAAGTCGAGCGCATCATGGACATCAGCGCGCGTCTGGTCGTGAACCAGGCGGCGCTCAAGCTCAAGCAGCAGCCTTTGCGCGCCATCATTCAGGCGTTTGCCGCAGCCCTGGGTCAGACCCCAGTGGGACCGCGATGAGCGCGATTACGTCGCTCGCTCGCCTGCGCACCGACGCGCCGGATTTTGACGCACGCTTCCAGGCGCGCCTGCATTGGTCGGAGCAGACCGACGCCGCCATTGAGCAGCGCGTTGCCGATATATTGGCCGACGTTCGCTTGCGTGGCGACGCCGCCTTGCTGGAATACACCCAGCGCTTCGACGCCTTGCACGCTGCGGCGGTATCCGATTTGGAGCTGACGCAGGCCGAGCTCAAAGCCGCGTTCGACAGCATTCCCGCAGCGCAACGCAGCGCGCTGGTGGCTGCGGCGACGCGCGTGCGCGCCTTCCACGCCGCGCAAAAAGCCGCGTGCGGCGAGAGCTGGAGCTACCGCGATGCCGAGGGCAGCCTGCTGGGGCAGAAGGTCACGCCGCTGGACCGCGTGGGCATTTACGTCCCGGGAGGCAAGGCGGCGTACCCCAGCAGCGTGCTCATGAACGCCATTCCCGCGCACGTTGCCGGAGTGGCCGAAATCATCATGGTCGTTCCCACGCCGGGCGGCGAGAAAAACCCCCTGGTGCTGGCTGCTGCCCACGTCGCAGGCGTCAGTCGCGCGTTTACGCTGGGCGGCGCGCAGGCG
>Ga0075019_10001024_pt1 | contig 15937 bp, 12 predicted proteins | sample ColStrG_CSR_2013_FD_71473 | JGI IMG/M metagenome (GOLD analysis project Ga0075019, IMG submission 71473) | Freshwater sediment microbial communities in response to fracking from Pennsylvania, USA - Cold Stream Run_MetaG_CSR_2013 | ecosystem: Environmental > Aquatic > Freshwater > Creek >...
GTGCGGAACGGAAATCCGATTTTGTTTATGGACGAGCGCTCTGCCGAGTTGGTGAAGTATGCTTCCAATGGATTTCTGGCCATGAAGATCAGTTTCATCAACGAGATTGCCAATTTGTGTGAAGCCGTGGGCGCCGATGTAGAACGAGTGCGTCAGGGTATGGGCAAAGACAGCCGAATTGGTTCACAGTTTTTATATGCAGGCTTGGGGTACGGCGGCAGTTGCTTTCCAAAAGATGTACAGGCATTGGCCCGCACCAGCAAAGCGTTTGATTATAATTTTCAGATCCTGAACGCAGTGATGAGTGTGAATGAGAAGCAGCGGGAGAATTTGTTGGGGAAGGTGTTGGAGCGTTTTGGATCGGTGAAAGACAAACAGTTTGCGGTGTGGGGCCTTTCTTTTAAGCCCAATACGGACGATGTACGTGAGGCACCGGCCTTGTGGTTGATCGAGGAATTGGTCGGCCGCGGTGCGAAGGTGGTGGCGTACGATCCCGAGGGTCTCGAAAATGCACTCCGGGCTTTGAAGGTGGATATTCGCTGGGCCAACGATCGCAATGAAGTGCTGCCGGAAAGCGATGCATTGATTATCTGTACGGAGTGGAATGAATTCCGCAATCCGGATTGGGACATCCTGAAGACCTCGCTGAAGAATCCGCTGATCTTTGACGGCCGCAACCTGTACGATTCGGTAAAATTGTCCGACATGGGTATTGAATACCACAGCATCGGACGCCCGTTCATACCGGCAAGAAGCAAAGAGCATGCGCCCGTTTATAAGTTGGCGGTTTAAAAATTAAGTTAGGGTGAAAAGTGTTTTGTTTGTTTGGGTTGGTTTGGTAAGCCTGGGGTGTAGTGCCCCAGGTTTTTCCCAAGACCAGATTCTGCCACCGATGGAAGCGATCATGGAGGCGGCGCTGAAATATAGTCCGCTCGTCAAAACACAGGAAGCCAGCATTCACGGTCAAGAAGCAGACCTGAAACGAAACGGCAAATTATGGCTGCAAACCTTGCAACTACAGGTGGGATCGCAGTACAATCAATACTATACCAACGAAAATGTTGCGCTGCCGGTGTTTGGCTCGCAAACGGGAATCATCTTGCGGTTTTCGCTGTATGATTTTATCTCCCGAAAAAATATTATGGACAAGTCGCGGTGGGCAGTGGAAGAAGCCCGATACCGCACCGATCAACAACGGGTGGTGATTCGCCAAATGGTCGTGAGCGCATACCAACAGGCTGTGCTCAATCAGGAGTTGATGAAAATTACGAACGAGCGGGTGCAGGCTGCCGTAAGCCATCAGGCCATGGCCGAGCATGAATTCAAATCGGGCGACATCGCCATCTCTGAACTATCGCGTGTGACCCAGATTGCCGGTCAGGCCAAGATGGAATTGGAGAAAGCAAAGGCTGACTTTTTTGAAGCCTATTACCAACTGGAAGTCCTGATCGGAAAGAAATTGACCGAGCTTTAAATACACGCACACGATGACTTTGTTGGATTTTTTCAAATTAATTCTATCCAATAAAAAATGGATTTTCGGCCTGCCGCTGGCGGTGGCCATTGCGGTCTTCGCACTTACCTTGAACAGCCCCAAAGAATACGTTTCGGAAGGGATGCTTTACACGGGAGTTGTGCCGACCAGCGATGGAACAGTAGGGGGCCCGGTGCGCGTGGATGTGTTTGCCGTTAACAATGCAATCGACAACATTCAAACGATCATTCTCAGCCGCCAGGTACTGGAGGAGACCAGCCTTCACATGCTGGCCAGGCATTTGGCCAAACGGAGCGCTAACCGAAAGTCAGTGGAAGCGTCCCTCTTGAAATTTTTGGATGAGCATGAAGATCGTCTAAAGTCTATTCCCCTATCGGCCAAAGAGGACGAATTATTCAAGACATTGATGCAGCGCGCGCACACGCCGGAGATACGTTGGTTGTTGGAGGACGAGACAAGCCAATATGGTATAGCTGCGATCGCCACCGGACTCAAAATCAAGCGCAGTGGCTCTTCTGATTTGTTGGCGGTGACGTTTACTTCTTCCGAGGCGTCGGTGGCGCAAGAGACGCTGGGTTTTTTGATTGAGGTGTTCACCAAACGCTTTCGCGAAATGCGAAAATCCGAAGCTGGCTCCATGGTGCAGTTTTTTGAACGCGAAGTGGCTAAAGCGGCCGACCGGCTGTCGAAGTGCGCGGAGGAAATGAGGCTTTTTCAAATGAAAAATCGCATCATTAACTACTATGAGCAAACCCACCTGGTGGCAATCGAAACCGAACACCTGAATGGTCAGTATTATGACGAGATGATGAAGTTGGCAGCTTCCGAGCAGGCATTTCAGGACTTGCGTGCAAAGCTGGGCGTATCATATCAGCAGGCCTTGTCCAGTGAAGAAATTGTTCAAGCGCAGCAATCGATCTCGCAATTGATGACGAGAAAGCAACTGATTGATGCCTCCAGCGCCGAGTACAAGACAATCAACGACGCGATCGGAAAATCAGAAGAAGCGCTCCGCAAATCCATCAGCCAACTCTATGTAGATGGGCGGACAGAAGAGGGTGTTTCGAAAAAGGATATTCTCAAACAATGGCTGGACCAATTCATTGCTTTGTCTGAGGCGCGGGCGCGGGTGGTGGTGATGGATCAACGAAAAACTAAACAGGAAAAGCAGTATGATTTTTTTGCGCCACTCGGTTCGGTCCTGCATAACTTCGAGCGGCAAATGGACGTGGCTGAGCGTGAGTATCTCGACCTGCTGCACAGCCTCAACCAAGCTCGTCTTCGCCAGCAGAGCGTGGAGACATCCACGATGCTGGCGACGGTCGACAAACCCAGCCTTCCGTTAAAGCCGAAGCCTAGCAAAAGAAAGCTGTTGGTGATTGCGGGCTGGTTGGGGTCTCTGTTCATGGTGATGGGCGTTATTTTGTTTTTAGAATACTTTGACAGCACCATGCAAAGCCCCGAGAAGGCAGTCGTCAAAACAGGCCTGACGGTGTTGGGTGTTACCGCACGCCACGAATCGGGAGCACTGGGCCTGCTGGCTTGGTCCAATCTGTTGCTTCGCTTTTTCGTGTATTGTTTTCCGCATGCGGATGCGCGACCGCGCAACGTACTGGTGGTAGCCAAATCAGGCGGCTCATCGTCCGCCGATTTTGGGGCGCACTTGGCCGGCGAATTAATTGCCCGAGACTACAAGGTTTTGTTGACCCGCGAAAAGGGTGGCATCCAATCGGACGGCGCATCGCTGATTGCGGTGCAAGAAGATCATACCGGTGTTGATTTTGTTTTAACTACACTTCCGTCTGTCGATGATATTCCTTCCGCTTGGAAATTAATGTCGGCTGTGGAAGAAGTAATTGTGGTGGCTTCCGGCGAGCAGTCGTGGAACGCTGCCGATGAGCAGGCAATGGTTTTGCTTGAAAAAATTACCGGCAAAAAACCTTATCTGGTATTGACTGGTATTGAAGAACGCAGGCTCGAATATTGGCTCGGGGAGGTGCCCAAGGAGCGATCGAACACGCGCAAACTGATCAAAAAGATTATTCAATTTCAATTTAGCTAAAATACCATTGCCAAAACGGGACATAGTTTGTGTGGCGCAACCTTCATGGGATGGACCTTATGCGAAGTCCACCGTGTTGTTGATGCAGGAATTGGCCCGCGGCAATCGTGTGTTGTATGTAGACTATGCCTACACCTGGAAAGACCTCGTGTGGTCATGCCTCGGCAAGGCAAAGGCTCCGGTGCTGCGCATGTTGGGTCTGCGTGAGCGGCTGCGAATCGTGGAGCCGGATACCCAGGGAGTGGGCCTTGCCGTGTTGACACTTCCGCCCGTATGGCCCTTGCAGTTTTTGCCGGCAGGCACTTGGTATGAAATGGTCAACAAACTGAATGGATGGATCGTCGCCCGCGCGATACGCAAAGCCATGCGCCGCTTGCATTTTCAGTCGCCGACGGTGATCAATGCTTTTGCACCTGCACTTGGGCATGCCTTGGTCGGAAAGCTCCGGGAGTCTTCTACGATCTATTATTGCTATGACGACATTCGTGAAGCACCGTGGAGTGGCAAGCATGGCGGCCGGACGGAAGCGCGCTTTGCCGCCATGGCCGACGCGGTGGTGGTGTCTTCGGCGGCGTTGCAACAAGACAAACTGAGGATGAATCCCAGAACCTACGTAGTAAAAAATGGTGTCGACGTGCAGGCGTTCAGTAGTCCGCGTGGCCCCATGCTTCCACGACGGCCGCAACCAATTATCGGTTTTGTCGGGAGTCTTGATGGAAGAATCGACTACGCGTTGTTGAAATATTTGATTCTTAGTTCGCCCGATTTGCGCTTTCGCTTCATCGGCCGCGTAGTGGATCCGCAATTTGAAACACTCCGATACTTGCCAAATGTAGAGTGGATTCCTCCGGTCCCTTACACCGCCTTGGCAGAATATGTAGACGATTTTGATTTGGGCATCATCCCTTTCGTTCGATCGGCGTTCACTGAAAAAATATACCCAATGAAGATCAATGAGTACCTGGCCATGGGCAAACCGGTTGTACGCACGTCGTTTGCTGAGCTGGGTGAATTTGAAGGAATCGTGTCGGTGGCCGACGATCCGGCTGCCTTCAAATCGGCCATTGCGGCGGAACTGGCCGGCGATGCGCTGTCCAAGGCTATGCATCGGATTTATTTTGCCAATAAGAATTCATGGGAAGCCCGTGCGCGGGAGTTGACGAAGATTATAAATGAATTGGATCATGCACGGCAATAACCTACTACGCTTCGTGCGCCGGCTGCTGTTGAAAAATCAGTCGTTGTGGTCGTTGGGTAGCAACGGCGTTTCGGCGCTGGCAGGATTGCTGCTATTTGCTTTTAGTTCGTCGCGCTTGTCGGCGACCGACTTTGGCATCTGGGTGCTTTTTCAAACAGTTAATACGTTGATGGAGATGTTTCGCACGGGCCTGCTCTTGCCGGGTTACCTCCAGCTTTCGGCCGGTCGCACGAAGAAATCGAAACTACATGTTTTTGAATCCGTCACGTTTATTTTTGTGCTAATAACCGTGGGGCAGGCAGCGGTATGTTGGAGCCTGCATCTGGCGGTGGCCGCAAATAGCTCCTGGAATTTTTTCTTTACAAATTATCCCTGGGTAGTGTTGTCGGGCGGCGTGGTGACGTTGACAGAATGGTGGTTTCAATCCATTGTCCGGTTTCATGTCATCCTCGTGTTGCGCACGGCCAACCGTTTGCTCATGGTTGTGTTCATCTATTTTTTTGCATTTGACCTGTCGCGTTTAATATTGGTGCAGGTGCTGGTGAACACGATCATGGGCGTTATCATTCTTGTATTCATGCGCGTGCCGAATATCAAACGGATTAAATTTGATGGCGTGCACGGGCGAATTCTCTTCAACTTCGGCAAGTATGCTACGCCGTCGCAGATGCTGGCCAACCTATTGCGAAGTTCGGACACGTTGATGATCAGCTATGCAATGGGCGCCGCCGCCACGGGTATCTACGGGGCGGCGGCCAAATTTCTTGAGTTTGTGGAGCTGCCGATCCGGAGTTTCGGCGCCGTCAATTTCAACCAACTTGCTGCGCTGGCAAATGCCGGTAAGCATCACGACGCATTGACTCTGGCACGGCAAAAGGTTTGGCGGCTGACTCTCCGCGTGCTGCCATTGGCGGCGTTGCTGTGTATCTTCGCACCCCAATTGATCATGCTGGTGTCGGGGCAACAATACCTGTCAAGTATTCCGGTGCTGCGTGTGATGGCCATTTATTGTATCTTCATACCTGCCGATCGATATTGCGGCTTGCTGCTGGAGTCGTTTGGCCGGCCTGACTTAAATTTAATCAAGGTGTTTGTGATGCTCGTTTCAAATGTGTTGGGCAATGCGGTGGCGATTTGGTACTTTAACACACCGGTGTCAATCGCCACGTCTTCCATTGTTACCTTTTCAGTCGGCGTCGGTTTCGGCTTCTGGTTGGTGACGCGTGCCATTCCACAGCCTGCATTTCCGCTTTCTGTTTCTGTCAATCGTCCCTGACACGTGCATACAAAGGCAGCGATCGGCATGGTGTTGGCATTTTCTGCTGCCATCATTTATGCGCTCGCGACAGGTAATTTAATACTTGGGCTGCTGGTCGGTATGATTCCCTTGCTGCTGATCGGCATCGTCCTGTTTTTTCGCACCCCTGATGTGGGACTGATGTTGACCCTGGCCTGGGCATTTGTTGGGTTGGGTGTCAAGCGGTACATCTTGTCGGAGTCGGGTTCTGCCCTCGGGCTTGGTGTCGACATTCTGCTGGCGGCCACCTGGCTTGTTTATTTTCTCAAGAATTTTAAAACGTCGTGGGACACGGCTCCACTCAAGAATGGCCTGATGATGGGGACGATGGCGTGGCTTGGATATAACGTGGCGGAGATTGTCAATCCCCAGGCGCCTACATTCGTGGGTTGGTTTTATGCCGGGCGAGGCGTGGTGTTATACATGATCATGGTTGTGCCGCTCGCCCTCCTCGCGATCCGTTCGCGAAAGCAGGTGGATACATTTTTGAAAGTCTGGTTTGCGTTTTCCATTGCCGGTGTGTTGTGGGGTATGAAACAGCTGTACGTTGGTCTTGACTATGGCGAACTAAACTGGCTGGCGGACCCGGGCAATCGCTCCACGCACTTGCTATTTGGCAAGCTGCGGGTGTTTTCGTTTTATAGTGACTCGGGGCAGTTTGGTGCAAGCATGGGTCACGCTTGTATTGTCGCGTTGGTGCTAGCGGTTTTTTCGGAAGGAAAGAAGCGTCTCTTCCTGGGATTCCTGGGTCTTGTCTTCTTTTACGGGATGATGATCTCGGGTACCCGCGGTGCCTTGGCGGTGCCGGTGGTGGGCGGCATTGCCTTTCTGTTGCTGAAAAAAAACTGGAGCCTGCTCATTCTTGGCGCCACCGTGTTGGGACTCGCTTTTGGCACATTGAAATACACTTCTGTCGGCAGCGGAATCTACGAAGTACAACGCATGCGCACGGCACTGGATCCCAATAATCCGTCACTGCTTGTGCGGGTGGAGAACCAAAAGAAATTGTTTGAATACCTGAAGTCGCACCCCTTTGGCGGAGGAATCGGTTCGGCCGGCTATTGGGGCCTTCGCTTTAATCCGTCGTCGTTTCTGGCCAATCTGGCGCTCGATAGTTGGTATGTTAAAATCGCGGCAGAGCAGGGTTTTCCTGGTCTTGCTCTTTTTGTGGGTTTTGTTTTGTATGTGCTGATAGAGGGCTATCGAAAGATCGGGCGCATGGAGGATGGCGATCTCAAATCGCTGCTTTCGGCACTCTATGCAGGCATCGCCGGCATTGCGGTGGCCAGCTACGGCAACCAGGTATGGGGCCAAATGCCGACCGGCATTATCCTCTATATTTCCATGGCTATCATCTGGACATTTTCGACCCCGGAGATTAATCGAAAAGATTAACCGGTTCATCGACCTGTCGGTCCCCCTTAATCGAATATAAAAAAAGGGGATACCTCCCAAAATTACCTTTGGTTCATGATCACGGTAATTTCGTTGCTCGCATCTCTTTACTTCGCCGCCGCGTCAGCATATCTGCTCTTTTTCGCAGCCGCTTCATTTCTTGGACGCCGTGCCCCGATCGTTCGGGCAGACCGTGAAGGCAGGTTTCTTATTCTGCTGCCGGTCTACAAGGAGGATGCTGTGATTCTCGATAGCGCACGCAAGGCGATGGCCCTGCGATACAATCCTAAAAAATTAGACGTTTGTGTCATTGCCGATTCCCTGCAAGGTGTCACCCATCAGGCGCTGCGCGACATGGGCTGTGTCGTCATTCGCATGGACCTCACGCCACGGTCGAAAGCCAAGGCCATCAACCTGGCACTCAGCCAGCTTCCCGCAGACTTATATGATGTGTGTTTGGTATTGGACGCAGACAACCACCTCGCGGCCGATGCATTGGTGCAAATCAACGATTGTTTTCAGGCCGGCGCCAAAGCCATTCAATGTCAGCGTGTGGCCAAAGAAATTTCTACGCCTATCTCGGCACTGGATGCCATCAGTGAAGGAATCAACAATGCTATTTTTCGCAAAGGCCACCGGGTAGCCGGTCTGTCTGCTGCGCTCGCTGGTTCCGGCATGGCATTCGAATATCATTTTTTTAAGGAAGTGATGAGCCGCATTGATGCGACCAACGGTTTCGACAAAGACCTGGAGTTTGAGGTCATTTCGAGCGGCATAAAAATCGAATACCTGGAATCAGTACCCGTATTTGACGAAAAAGTAAGTTCGTTAGAAGTTCTCCAAAAGCAGCGCACCCGTTGGTTCGCTGCGCAGGTCATTAATATTCGCAAAGGATTTTACTTTTTCACCAAATCGCCGTCGCTCGATGTGCTGGACAAGTGGTGGCAAATGTGGCTCCCATCGCGTTTGCTGCTATTGGGCTTCATGGGGGTGGTGACGCTGACGTCGATCGTGTTTCAAAAAAATGGATTTACGTGGCTGTTTCTCGTCGCGACTTTGGGCGCGGGACTTGCCTTGGTGCTCGCCACTCCCAGAAAATATATTCAGCACAATGGGCTGACTGTGCTGGCACATTTGCCCGGATCGTTCTTTACCCTGATTCTTTCGCTTCTTTCGATGGGCCGCGCAAGGAAGGGATTTATTCACACGCCTCATCAGTCGTCAAAAGTTTAACCCCAACGAATATGCGAGTAGGAATTGAAGCGCAGCGGATTCTGAGAAAAAATAAACACGGGATGGACATGGTGGCACTCCATCTGATCAGGGCCCTGCAACAGGCTGCACCGGAGCACGACTACGTCATTTTCGTGCGCCCCGGCGAAGACACCGGCGTATTGAACGGACTCACCAAAGTTCAGGTGGTCTATGTTCGTTCGTTTACATATGCTGACTGGGAGCAATTGTGGCTGCCGCTGGCCATTCTGCGCGCCAAAGTAGATATCATGCATTTCACCAGCAATACGGCGCCAATCTTTTGCCCGGTGCCATACGTGCTGACTTTGCACGACGTCATTTTCATGGAGAAAACATCGCGATCAAGCGCACTGTACCAGAAACTTGGGGCCATTTATCGTCACTGGAATGTGCCGATTGTGGTGCGCAAAGCAACCAAGGTGGTGACCGTTTCAATTTATGAATCGCAGCGTATCCTTCATTTTTTTCCGGATATCCAGCACCACCTGCGCGTAATCTACAACGCCGTGTCATCAGCGTTCTTCGACCGCGTCACATTGCCGATCAATTCAGCGATTGGCAAACTGCCGGCTCGTTTTTTTCTTTTTCTTGGCAATACCGACCCGAAGAAAAATACTGAGAACGTGATCAAAGCTTACGTCTACTACCGGCAACACTTGAAAGGTGATTTGCCGCTGATCATTGGCGACTATCCGCGGGCAAAGGTCGAAGATCAGATGATCGCCGAAGACGCAGCGTATTTGCTGGACGACGTGATTAGCATGGGCTATCTCTCGCAATTTGAATTGTCGAATTTGTATAAGAAGGCAACAGCCTTTCTTTATCCATCGCTTCGCGAAAGTTTCGGGATTCCGATTCTGGAGGCGATGGCCAGTCACTGCCCGGTGATTACCTCGCGCACGTCTTCGATGCCAGAAGTGGTGGAAGGTGCCGCCCTCATGGTGGATCCACGCAATTTCCTCGACATCGCACTGGCGATGGAAAAAGTTGAATATGACAAATCGATGCGGGAAGAACTTGTTCGCAAAGGCAACGACCGCGCACTTCAGTTTAGTTGGGTGCGCAGTGCCCATCAGTACTCGCGTTTATACGAAGAAATTTCACTTTCAAGAATGTTAAATAAATTATCAATTCAAAATTTATGATCAAAATGAAAAAATTGTGTTGGATGGCAGTGTTGGGTTTTTCCCTGTGGGCGTGTCGTGAATCAGGTAATGTGGCGCCCGAGGCGCAAGGTGAATTTGACTATCATACGACTCAGGATGTGTCGTTGACGGCAATATTTAAAGACAATCAAGGCGGTGTCTTGACGAACATACCCTTTGAGGTTTCTACTTCTCCTAAATTTGATAGTACTTCCATTATTTCGAGTGTTACGACGGGCAGCAATGGAAGTGGACTGCTGGGTTTGAATGTGCCGAGTACCGCAGATACACTTTTTGTGCGGGTAAAATATGCTGGCGTGGCAAACCGCTGGAAAGTCCCTGTCGGCAATGGTGCGATCAATTGGAATGCGGCCCAGCCCATGAACGAGACGCCCGTGGTCACCACTGCGAGCATCAACACGGGTGGTCGGGTATCGGCTGGACCTTATTCAATCAACTATTTGGGCAGTTGGGACAGCTACGGTCGCCCCAATTATTGTTTGCCAGTAGGTGATAAGATTGGCAGCGACTTGCTGGCCCGCATCAATTCATCATTACCTGAGGCGGTAGACCTGCGCAAGACACATCCGGAATACCTGACGACCACTGACAAGAGTGTGGAAATTACGCAAGATGCAGACGTCTGGATTACCTTTGTGTCTGAAGGTGCCGGCTATACCAGTTCATTGTTGTACTACACGTACGACAAAGGTAACCCTCCTGTCACTGTTGCGGATCTTGACAGTGTGAATATGATATTTCCGAATTGCTCATTCGTGGGTAGCGGCGGTGGCATGCACTCAGGTGACAAAGTGTACCTCGGAAGATTCAAGGCCGGCCAGATGATCGGATGGCTTTTGTTTTCCAACGGCTATAATTTCGGAACGCAAAAAACATCGTTGGGATATTGGGATTTGCATTCAAACCAGGCGCTCAACAGCTTCATCAATCCGGCCAGCTTGCGTCAGCAAAATGTGTTGTTGAAAGATCCTACGACCGGACTCGCGATCCTGGGCTTCGAAGATATTCGTCAAGACAACGCCGGTTGTGATCACGATTTTAATGATGTGATGTTTTATGTTTCTTCTAACCCGTTCACGGCGGTGAATACCGATGTCTTGTCCGTGATGTCGAAACCAACGGATACCGATGGCGACGGCGTAACCGACAACCTCGATGCCTATCCGAATGATCCCGCCCGCGCCTACAACCAATTTTTTCCGGCGCAAAACGGATTCAACACCATAGCCTATGAAGATCTTTGGCCAAGCCGCGGCGACTACGACTTCAATGACTTGGTTATTGCATACAACGTAACACAAGTTTTGAACGCTGCCAATAAGGTGGTGGATGTGATTATGAAATACAACATTCTATCGGTGGGTGCCAACAACGCCATTGGATTTGGCGTGTCGTTGCCGGTGCCGACCAGCAATCTGAAGCAGGCCATTGTTGTGCCGGCTTATCAAGGCACTTCGCCCGTGGTCAATGGCGTAGAGCCTGGTCAGTCAAATTTGACGATTCCCTTCTTTGATGATGCCCACCTGATGATGGGTGCTCCCGCCGGATACTTTGTAAATACCGTTGAAGGGCTTACTTATCATTCGCCTAAGAATGGTGGCGTGACTTTGACATTTGCGACGCCGGTGTCGCAGGCACAACTTGGTTCTCCTCCATACAACAGTTTTATTTTTGTGAACGACCGCGGCGTGGAAGTGCACTTGCCTAACCAGCCGCCCACCGACAAAGCAGACAGAACTTTGCTGGGTACCCATGCGGATAATTCTGTGCCGGCAAAGGGAAGGTATTACCTTACCTATGACAACCTGCCTTGGGCGTTGTTGATTCCCGGGACATTTGATTACCCGATCGAAAAAGCTTCCATTCAATCGGCGTATAACAATTTCACCCCGTGGGCCCATAGCAAAGGCACCCTTTACCTCGATTGGTACACCAACACCACGGGGTATCGCAATGGATCATTGATTTACGCACATTGAAAGTTGGTTTTGGAAAAGGTAGAAGCCCTGCACGTGCGGGGCTTTTTTTTTGATATGATTACCTAGTTGGTTCGTTTGAAAACAAACTGCGATTGATGTAATTGAACGACCCGTGCGAAAAACTCCATTAACGAATGGTATTCCTCTGAGGAGTATAAAGGGTGGGCAATGGAAAGAACGCAGGTGGGATTTATCCAGTTGCCAAAGCGGGCACTATTCAACAGACATTTGCCACCACCGGCGGGCAAAGCAAAAGTGGCGACGGCCACAACCCGTCGCCCTTATGAACATCGATTCTTATTTTGGGGATACAAGCATCTTTGTTCTTGCTATATTTGCAGCCGATTTGAAATGGTCAATCCCACCGAACAAGACGAACGCCACTACCTAGAGGAAATCAAAACGAATATTTCTTTCGCCTTGCAGCGAACGGCCGCGCGTGCGATTGAGTTTTCTGATGAATTAAAACAAACGAAGGAATACCTGCACGAACATCAGTCGGGGCTGGATGAAGCCGATATGGTGGCTGCATGGCAGTCCATCAACCGTATGGTCAACACGGGCGAGGAGACGGTGGTGCAACGCCAGCGATTGGCGAAGTTGGCTTTGTCTCCCTATTTTGGGCGAATTGACTTTCGGAACGACCGTACCGGAGATGTTTTGCCCGTGTATATTGGGCTGACAACTTTTACGGACTCCATCTCGCGCCGAAATCTAATCTACGACTGGCGTGCCCCGATTTCCTCCATGTTCTACGACTTCGAGCTGGGCGAAGCGCATTACCGTACGCCGTCTGGAACAGTCACCGGAAACATTTGTTTAAAACGGCAGTACAAAATTCGCGAAGGCGTGATGGTGTTCATGATCGAAAGCGCCGTGAGCATCCATGACGAAATTCTGCAGTGGGAGTTGAGCAAATCGGCAGACGACCGCATGAAAAATATTGCGGCGACGATCCAGCGCGACCAAAACCTGGTGATTCGAAATGAGCATGCGCAGGTGATGATCATTCAGGGCGTCGCCGGTTCTGGAAAGACATCCATTGCGTTGCACCGGATTGCCTTCATGCTGTATCGTTTTCGTGACTCCTTTCGCGCCACCGACATGCTTATCCTATCGCCCAATAAAGTCTTTGCCGATTACATCAGTCACGTCTTGCCAGAACTTGGAGAGGAGCAGATTCCAGAAATGGAAATGGAAGAACTCGCCGAGTCACTGCTCGACCGTCAATATCCCTTTCAGACTTTTTTTGAACAAGTGGCCCTTCTGCTGGACCGCCCAGACCCCGAATTCGTTGCGCGATTGACTTTCAAGTCAACCTTCGAGTTTGTTAAAATGCTCAATCGCTATCTGATTCATTTGGAAAATACGGCCCTGACGCCAGTGGAGTTGAGAGTCGCCGGTGTGATCGTGCCGTTTCCGTTTGTTGTGGAAAAGTTTAAGGCGTGGCAGCGCATGCCGGTGCACCTGCGCATTCCGGAGGTAGTGCAAGAAGTTTTGCAATTTATACGCCGCGAAGCAAAACGCAAATTGAACGGCGGAGAGAAGGCACGCGTGTATGAGACGGTACAGCGGATGTTTCGTATGCGAACGCCATTAGAGATCTATAAGGATTTTTACACGTGGGTGGGGAAGCCGGAATTGTTTCGGATGACGCCGGGCAAGCCGCTGGAGTATGCAGATGTTTTTCCGTTGATTTATTGCAAGATCAGGCTGGAAGGTGTGACTACCTTCGACCAGACACGACATCTGTTGGTAGATGAAATGCAGGACTACACGCCTGTGCAATACGCCGTGCTGGCCCGCGTGTTCAAATGTAAAAAAACGATTCTTGGCGATATCAATCAGACGGTGAACCCGTATGGTGCGTCGGCGGCCGAAGATGTGGAGCAGGTATTCCCGCAAGGGGAGGTCGTGAAAATGTATCGCAGCTATCGGTCGACCCATGAAATCAGTCGGTTTGCTTCGGCCATTTTGCCGACGCCGGGGTTGATAGCCATGGCCCGTTATGGTCAACCGCCACAAGTGGTGGGTAGTGTTTCGCCCGAAGATGAGATTAACGTCATCCGAAACCTCATCACGGCATTTGAAAAATCAGGCCGCCACTCGTTGGGAATCATTTGCAAAACACAACCATTCACCGACGTGCTCTTCGCCAAATTGAATTGGGATGGGGCACACCTGCTCACACCTGCCAGTACCCATTTCACCCAGGGAGTGGTGGTGGTAAGTGCGCACCTGTCGAAAGGATTGGAATTCGATGAAGTCATTGTGCCGTTTGCTTCGGCTGCGTACTATCATTCCGACCTGGACCGACGGATGCTTTATATTGCCTGCACACGCGCCATGCACCAGCTTGCCATTACCTACGCGGGCACTCGAAGTCCCTTGCTACCAAATGAAATTGATGAGGTCGTTGGTGGATTACAATGACAACATTGGCACCAGGTCTGTCAACTGATGGATCACAAAATCGGGGTGCGCAGACCAGAGCTGTTCCGCCGTGTGCGCACCTGTCGTGATGCCTACGGTGATGCCACAACCGGCGTTTTTACCTTCTTCAATATCAATTATAGAGTCGCCGATTTTCAACACCTCGGCGGGATTCGTCAGTTGACAGCGTCGCATGCCCTCCAGAATCATGTCGGGCTGGGGGCGGGTATGTGCCACCGCCGATGCCGTGACCAGTTCGTCGAATGTGTCACCAGGGGTCCATCCCAGCTTAATCAGTAATTGATCGGCCGTGTGTTGATTGTAACCGGTGTTCAGCACAGTCCGGATGCCTTTCGCTCGAAGCAATTGAAAAAGTTCCAACGCACCGTCGAGGGGCTTTACATTCAGATCGGCGTAGGCAGCTTCTAGCAGCGTGAGAAAATTGGAATGAATTTTTTGAATCGAATCTTCCGAGTGGCCGGGCGCGTGAAGGTTTACAATGTCGCGAATGGCTTGTGATTTTTCCTTGCCGGCACCCTCTGCGAGCACCTGGTTCAGGTCCACTGCAATGCCATAGTCATTGATGGCCCGTTGCAGGGTCTTGTACACCACGTTGTCTTCGTTGATCACCGTGCCGGCCATGTCAAAAACAATCATTCGAATCATAAAGTCTCAGTTATGCATCTATAGCGTGGCGCAAAAGTAAGCGTATTTAGGCTGTGATTTGCCTGGCGTGGGGTTCGTAATAATAATTTAAAATGCGAAAAAAAATGGCAAGAGGTTGGGCCTCATAAATGGTTAACGCTGTCCTCACATTGTGTTCAAAAATAGGAGCTTTTGGTAACCAAAGTTTAACGGCAAAGACCCGCCCGGTTTTTACCTGCGGGCTATCTTCAAGCATTCAAAAATTTGCCATTATGGATACCCTCAAGAGCCATCAGCGTTTTGTTGTGCGGGCGTATTGGTACGCTCTGATTCTACTTTTTTTGGCCACGTTGTTGGCGCCCAAAGTCGGCTTGATATTGTGGATCAACCAAACACACACTACTTTTCAAGACGGGTTTTGGAAGGTGATTACGTTTTTAGGTGAGGGGTGGATTTTTATTCCAGTTTTGATTTTTACGCTGTTTGTGAGGTTTCGTTTGTCATTGGCTATTGTGTTCATTGCGTTGGCACACGGGGTCGTCTGCCTGATCCTAAAACGTACGCTGTTTGCCGGTGAAATGCGTCCAACGGCTGTTATTGGACAGGATCATCTTTATCTGGTGCCGGACGTTACCTTCCACGCTCACCACTCGTTTCCGTCCGGTCATACGGCAACGATATTTTGCTTCGCGGTGTATGTGTCGTTGCTCATCCGCAACAAAATCGTATCCATCCTCTTGTTGGTAATGGCCTTACTGGTAGGGTACTCGCGTCTTTACCTGTTGCAACACTTCCTTCCCGATGTCACCGGCGGTGCGCTCATCGGTTCCGTAACAGCATTTCTGGTGGCTTACATTTTCGACCGCAACAATTTCCCCACCTGGACAAACTCCCGACTCATCGTGCGGCCACCACGCGCGTTGCGCCGCGGCCAACAGGTGATGCCGTCGCGGGTCAACTGACTTAACCGGATGACGCAGTTTTAGTAATCCATAATTAATTTGAGATAACAC
>Ga0075019_10001025_pt1 | contig 15936 bp, 12 predicted proteins | sample ColStrG_CSR_2013_FD_71473 | JGI IMG/M metagenome (GOLD analysis project Ga0075019, IMG submission 71473) | Freshwater sediment microbial communities in response to fracking from Pennsylvania, USA - Cold Stream Run_MetaG_CSR_2013 | ecosystem: Environmental > Aquatic > Freshwater > Creek >...
GAATGGGGTCTGTTTTGACGAAGCCGGAGAGCTCGGCGCTCGAGTCGTTGCTGCTTGATGTAGCCGACGTGTTGGCCACCTCGCTCGACCTGGATACCACTCTGCGTCGCGTGGCCGAAGTGGTGCGCAAAGTCATTGACTACGAAATCTTCGCCATTCTTTTGCTCAGCGAAAAGACGCAGGAGTTGCGCCTGCGCTTTCAGGTGGGATACCCGCCCGACTTCGCGGAACGCGGACGCATCAAGGTCGGCCAGGGGGTTACCGGAGCCGCCGCGCAATCGCGGCAAGCGGTCCTGGTTGACGATGTCACGAAGGATTCACGCTATGTCGAAGCGGTCGCGAACGTGCGCTCAGAACTTGCGATCCCTCTCATCACGAAAAACCGGGTGATCGGAGTCATCGACATCGAGGCGCGCGAGGCGGGCTACTTCACCGAAGAGCACCGCCGCGTCCTGACGCTGGTGGCCTCGCGCATGGCGGCAGGAATCGAGAATGCCCAGCTGTATACGCGCACCACCAAACAGGCCCGCATTCTTCTCATCCTGAACGAAATTGCGCGCGAGCTGACTTCAATCCTCAATCTGGACGAGCTTCTCAGCCGGATCGCTGAACTGGTGCGGCGTCTGATCGACTACCAGATGTTCAGCATCCTGCTGCTGGATTCCGCCGGCGAAAAGCTGCAGCACAGGTTCTCTTTGCGATTCAATGAGAACATTCATCTGAAGCGTGAAATCCCGCTGGGACGGGGACTGGTGGGAACGGCGGCTGAGAGTCAGCAAGCGGTGCTGGTGCCGGATGTTAAGAAAGATCCGCGCTACATCGAGAGTAATCCGGAGACGCGGTCGGAACTGGCCGTTCCTCTGATCTACAAGGGCAAGGTGATTGGAGTGCTCGACCTTGAGCACACGCGGCGCGGATTTTTCACGGAAGAACATCAGCGGACCATGACGACGCTGGCGGCGCAAATCGCGATTGCCGTGGAGAACGCGCGGCTCTATGAAGAAATCGAGCGCCAGGAGCGGCGTTTGGAGCGCGATCTCTCGCTGGCCCGCGAGCTACAGAGCCGGTTGCTGCCGCAGACCAACCCGAAGCTCGCTCACCTCGATGTGGCGGCCAAGTTCGTTCCCGCCCGAACCATCGGCGGCGATCTTTACGACTTTGTCCCCTATTCCATGTCGCGGTTGGGCATCGCGGTCGGCGACGTCAGCGGCAAGGGCGCACCCGCGGCCATTTACGCCGCGCTGGTCAGCGGCATCATCCGCTCGCATGCGCCGATTGAGCCGGGGCCGGCGGAAATGCTGTCGGCCGTTAACCTGTCGTTGGCGGAGCGGCGGATCGAGGCGCAGTTCGTCTCTATCATCTACGCGGTCTGGGACGATGAGCACCGTACTTTGACTGTGGCGAACTCCGGACTGCCCCGCCCCGTGTATGTACATGGCGGCAAGAACGAAATTATCGAGGCGACCGGACTGCCGCTGGGTTTGTTCGACGAGACGGACTACGAGGAATTCAAGTTCCGCATGAAACCGGGGGAGATGTTTGTGTTCTTCAGCGACGGCATTCTGGATGCGCGCAATCGCAAAGGCGAACTCTTCGGACGCGGCCGGGCGGAAAGAACAATCCTGGAGTGCGCCGATCAGACTGCCGCGTGCGTGGTGGATTCGCTGTTCAAGGCAGTCGCCGAGCATGCCGCTGGCGTGGAAACATTTGACGACCAAACCGTCGTTGCCATCCGCGTGCATGGCGGGACGCACAATCCCTCAAAGAAAAAATGACTACCGGCAGTGAACGCTCAAAAGCGGCACGGCCGCCCGGATTCGTCTATCGCGCCGAACGCGGCGCACAGGCGGTGCTGCAGTGCGAATCCGTCAGCCTGACAAGACTTGCTCAGCGCCACGGCACTCCTCTTTACGTCTACTCGGCGGCAATGATCGACGAGCGGTACTCCGCGTTCGACGCCGCGTTTCGCAAGCTGCCTCATTTGATCTGCTATTCCGTCAAGGCAAATTCCAATCTGAGTATTCTTCGTCTGCTGGCCAAGAAGGGATGTGGCTTCGACGTGGTCTCCGGCGGAGAACTGGAACGCGTGCTGATTGCCGATCGCAAGGCCGCGAAGCATGTCGTGTTCTCCGGGGTCGGCAAGACGCCCGAGGAGCTTTCGGCAGCGCTGAAAGCCGGAATTCTCTTGTTTAACGTTGAGAGCGAGTCGGAACTGCAGGCTCTCGCCGAATGCGCCGGGCGCCGGCGCAAGATCGCGCCGGTTGCCTTGCGGGTCAATCCCGATGTCGCGGCGGAGACTCATCCCTACATCTCGACCGGCTTGCACAAGCACAAGTTTGGCGTGCCGATCAGTGCTGCGCGATCGCTCTACGCCGAGGCTGCTCGGTCCAAATATCTCGCAGTGCGAGGGGTGAGCGTGCACATCGGCTCGCAGATCACCGATGTTTCGCCTTTCGGCGAGGCCATGGAGCGCGTCGCAGAACTGGTCCGGCAATTGCGCAACGACGGCCATCGCATCGACTACGTCGACGCCGGTGGGGGACTGGGAATTTCCTATGACGACTCGGACCCAGAGGCCTTCCCCGCCCAGTTGGCGGCCTACGCCCAACAGCTATCCAAGCCGCTGCTGGGACTCGATGTTCGGCTTCTGCTGGAGCCGGGCCGCGCGATCATCGGTCCGGCGGGCGTTCTTGTGACCTCGGTCGTATACAAGAAAGCCAACAACGGCAAGAAATTCTTGATCGTCGATGCCGCGATGAACGACCTCATTCGGCCAGCGCTTTACGGCGCCTTCCATGAAATCGTTCCAGTCGTTCAAGGTGCAGATTCTAAGTTCGAGGTTACGGACATCGTCGGCCCGGTTTGCGAGACCGGAGATTTCTTTGCTCGCGACCGCGAACTGGCTGCGGCTCACCAGGGAGACTTACTTGCGATTCTCGACGCAGGCGCTTATGGAATGGTGCTCGCCTCGAACTACAATACGCGGCCCCGGCCTGCAGAAGTGCTCGTCAAAGGCAAATCGGCGAAGGTCATTCGCAAGCGAGAGAAAGTCTCGGACTTGCTGCGTGCGGAGCTCTAGAAGAGAACCAGATACTCAATAACAAGCTGCGAAGAAAATCGGGTTGGGGCGAAGAGCTCACCTCAGCGGCTAAAGCCAGGTTGGTTTTGCGTGACTTACGGCACGAGTGAAACTCGGGCCCTTCCCGATCCGGCTCACTCGAGGGAGTTTTTCCGCAGCCTGACAAGCCCTTAAGCCTGCCGCTCTCCCCACTTCAACTTGCTGCGCAGCACCTGGAAAAAATCCGCCCCCGCCCGAAACAGGTTGACGTGATGTTCCGAGCGGCGGCAGCGCACGCGGTCGCCGTCGCGCAGGTCGAGGCCGGGTTGGCCGTCCAGACTGAGGTAGGCGACCTCTTCCTCGCTATGCAGCAGAATTTCAATCTCGGATGAATCCGGCACGACCAGGGGACGATGCGTCAAGGCGTGCGGCGCCACCGGAGTGATGACAAGAGCTCGCACAGTGGGCATGAGCACAGGTCCGCCCGCAGAAAGCGAATATGCCGTCGATCCGGTTGGCGTGGCCACAATCATTCCATCCGCCCGGTAACTGGAGACGAAAACCTGATCCACGTAGAGGTCGTAGGTATTGAGTCGCGCTAACGCGGTCTTGTTCACGACCGCATCGTTGAATACGAGATAAGTGCCGCGTACGGCGCCGTCGCGCAGCAGGTCGCACTGCACCAGCGAGCGCTGCTCAACCGCGGCGCGGCCGTGCGCAATTCCGTCCAGCATGGAATAGAGCGACTCCAGCGGAACTTCGGTGAGAAAACCAAGGGAGCCGAGATTTACGCCCAGCAGAGGGACATCAATCGCCGCCGTCACCCTGGCAGCGGACAACAGCGTACCGTCGCCTCCAAGCACTACCACCAGGTCGAGCGGTCTCTCTCCCATTTTTGCCCGGGGCACGACTTCCGGGCCAGAAGCATATATGGTCGATTCCTCGTCGATGATGACATCGTACCCGTGCTCGGCGAGCCAACTGAGAAGTCCAGGGATCACCTCCGCTACCTTGGAGCGGTCAGGCCGGGAAATGATGGCTGCGAGTTTCCGGGAGGGTGCTTGCGGGCTGGCCATGGGGAAAAGGAGATTGTATCGAAAATTCGGCCTGATCCGCAGAACGGCTCAAAACACGGCATGGAGCAGGAACTCACGATTGCCTTCCGCGCCCAGGATTGGTGAGTCGATCACGCCGGTATGCTCGGCTCCCAGGCCTACGATTACAGCCCTGACCTTTTCTACTGCCGCCACTTGCGCCGTTTCGTCGCGCACGATGCCGCCTTTACCTACGTGCTCCCTTCCCACTTCGAATTGCGGCTTGACCAATAGGACCAACTGGCGTCCCTGCCGCTTCTCCAGCGATTCCGGGAAAGCGGCGGCGAGTACCGCGGGCAAAACCAGGGTAGCGGAGATAAATGAGACGTCCATGGCGATGAAATCAATATCTTCGCCGAGAGCCTCCCGCGTCAGGTAGCGGGCATTGGTTTTTTCCAGCAGGCGCACCTGAGGATTCTGCCGGAGCTTGAAATCCATCTGGCCGTAGCCGGTGTCGACGGCAATCACGCGAGTGGCACCATGTTGGAGCAGGCAGTCGGTGAATCCTCCAGTCGACGCGCCAACATCCAGGCAAACCTTGCCGCTGACGTCGATCTTCCAGTGTTCGAGAGCTCGCTCCAGCTTCAGCCCGCCGCGGCTTACATACTTAAGGTCTTCGCCGAGAAGACGAATCACCACATCGTCCGCGACCTGAGCGCCAGCTTTTTCAACTTTCTGATCGTTGACGAGAACTTTACCCGCGATGATCAATGCCTGCGCGCGCTCGCGAGAAGCAGCCAGAGCGCGATCCACCAGAAGTTTGTCGAGTCGAACTTTCAAGATCGAATTTGTGCTGGAGGTTCTACCCAGAAAGTGCCAGCACTCGCTCCAGTGCAAAGTGCTAAAGCGCCTGTCAGTGAACCACTTATGTCAATACTTTGCCGCTTTTCCACAGATTTTTCCACGCATGTGTTGAAAACTTTTGCAACAGTCTCTCGAAGGAAGGCATCGCGTATTCCTGACGACGAAAAAAGCCGCCCGCAATGCGGGCGGCTCGTCATTTCCTTTGCAGCAAGAACTATCCGGCAACTTCTTCCAGTAGTTTCTGATCAATGTCGAAGTTGGCGTGAACATTCTGCACGTCGTCGTGTTCTTCCAGCGCTTCCATGAGCCGGATCATGGTATTGGCAGCCTGACCCTCCAGCTTGATGTAGCTCTGCGGAATGAAAGCAACGCTAGAAGATGCCGGAGTAATGCCCGCTTTCTTCACGGCTTCGAGCATGCCTTCGTAGGCGGAAGGCGCCGTCAGAATTTCCCAGTTCTCGCCATCGTCAATGGGTTCATCCTCGCCGCCCGCGTCGATGATGAGGTTCATCAGATCGTCCGCCTTCGCCGCCGACTTGGGGATGATAATGTCGCCCTTCTTCTGGAACATATATGCCACGGCGCCGGCAGCGGCCATATTGCCGCCGTTCTTGCTGAAGACGTGCCGGATTTCGCTGACCGTGCGGTTGCGGTTGTCGGTATTGATGTCGAGCAGGACGCCGACGCCGCCCGGGCCGTAGCCCTCGAGGGAGAACTCTTCGTAGGTGGCGCCGGGCAGTTCGCCGGTGCCGCGCTGAATGGCCCGCTTGATGTTGTCGGCAGGCATGTTCTCGGCCTTTGCCGCCAGGATGGCCGTGCGCAGCCGGGGGTTCGCATCCGGATCGCCGCCGCCATTCTTCGCGGCAATGCTGATTTCCTTGATGAGACGGGTGAAAATCTTGCCGCGCTTGGCGTCAAGCGCGCCCTTTTTGTGCTTAATTGTGGCCCATTTTGAGTGGCCGGACATGGTTCGACCTCGTATCTAAAGATGCTTCTTTAAAGAGCTACGGATGTCGCAGGATTCGCCCTTCAAGGAGATCACAGGATTGCCTCAATAAGCATGCAGGCGAACAGACATTATAACATGACAGGGGTAGCGCGGCCTCTTGAATGGCACTCGAATGGCAACACTGAAACGGCTTCCGTTCGATGTAACATTACGTCGGTATTGACTCTGTTCCTTATCCTCCCTAACATGCCGTGGCAAGGTGCGCGCCCGGGTGATCGTTTATGACTGGCCAGCTTTTGGGGCATTATCGGGTCCTCGAAAAAATCGGTGCAGGCGGGATGGGGGAAGTATTCCGGGCGCGCGATGAGAGGCTCGGCCGTGATGTTGCCATCAAGCTGATCCGTCCAGCATCCAGCGAGAATCCCGAACATCTGCGGCGTTTCGAGCAGGAGGCGCGGGCGGCCGCCGCGCTCAATCATCCCAATATTCTCGCGATTTACGACGTCGGATTCGCCGGCACGACTCCCTATATCGTCTCCGAACTGCTGCACGGCAAGACTCTGCGCGTGCGCCTGCTGGAAAGCTCCCTTGGGTTGCGTGAAGTCAGCGATTACGCGCTGCAGATCGCGCACGCACTCATTGCCGCCCACGAGCGGCACATCGTGCATCGCGATCTGAAGCCGGAAAACCTGTTTCTGACCACGGAAGGGCGAATCAAAATTCTGGACTTTGGCGTTGCCAAGTTGCAGGCAACTGAAGACGGCCGTCCCGTGGAAAGCCTGACCACGGTGACCAAGAGTGGGGCCGTGGTGGGCACCGTGGCTTACATGTCGCCCGAGCAGCTGCGCGGAAAGCCAGTCGACCACCGCAGCGACATCTTCAGCTTTGGCGCGATTCTTTACGAGATGCTGGCCGGATGCCGCGCCTTCAGCGGCGAAACCGAAGTGGATACGATGACCGCCGTCCTGCGCGAGCAGCCAGAAAACGGCAAGCTGGATGAAGCTGCGGTTCCGATCGGATATCGCGACATCGTGAAGCATTGTCTGGAAAAGGAACCGCAGGATCGCTTCCAGTCGGCTACCGATCTGGCCTTCGCGCTGCAAACCATCTCCGGCACCTCCCCGGACAAAGCGGCTGTCTTGGTAAAGCCGAAGCCCGCTCCGCCCCGCGTGCTGCCCTGGGTGCTGGTCGCGATTTTAGCCGTGGCAGCGATCGTTCTCGCGATTAATCCGTTCGGTCGCCCGTCACCCCCACCCACTTACCACAGGCTGACGTTCGAGGCCGGCACTATTTACTCGGCGCGCTTTGCCCCAGATGGACAATCCATCGTCTACAGCGCAGCCTGGAACAATAAGCCGATTCACAGCTTCTCGACGGTTGGCAATTCCCTGCTGGCGCAACCGCTCGAACTGGGGGACGCGAATCTTCTGGCGATTTCTCCTTCGAATGAATTGGCGGTAGTCCAGCACGGCACTCCGAATGGCCAGCTTGAGATCACCGACGGAGTCCTGGCAACCGCACCCATGGCAGGTGGATCTCCGCGCGAAGTGCTCTCCGACGTTCGCTGGGCGGACTGGGATGCAGACGGCAAACTTGCCGTAGTCCACGAAGTGGACGGTCACAGCAGCCTGGAATATCCCATTGGCACCGTGCTTTATCGGAGCAGTGGATGGATCAGCAATATCCGCTTCTCGCCGCAGCACGACCGTATTGCCTTCATGGATCACCCGGCGCTTTGGGACAATCGCGGCTCCCTGGCGGTCGTCGATTTGTCCGGCCACGTCACTCCTCTTACGCGGGAATGGGAGTCGGAAGGAGGCGTCGCTTGGCGGCCGGACGGTAAGGAGATCTGGTTTACCGCCGTCGAGAAGGGCAACAACCTGAACTTGATGGCGGTGGATCGATCGGGAAAAACTCGGTTGCTGTTGGGTTTGCCGGTCGGCATTACCCTGGAGGACATCGCTTCCGATGGTCGCGTTCTAGTAACGCTAAGTTCCAAGCGCCTCGCCATGGCCTCGACCACTTCTGGAGCGAAGGAAGACGTCGACCTCTCCTGGCACGATTGGAACTCAGCACGTGACATTTCGACCGACGGACAGTATGTGCTTTTCGAGGATGCCAGCGAGGCCGCTGGTCCCGGCTACGTGGTGGCCGTCCGCAAGATCGATGGCACGCTTCCGATTCGACTGGGCGAGGGGAGTTCTGGCGGCCTGTCGCCGGATGGGAAATGGGCGATCTCAACTTCCTTGGGACAGGCTCCGCAGGTGACCTTGTTGCCCATAGGACCAGGCCAGCCTCGATCCATCAACATCACTGGAATCGACAAAGTCCAGAATGGCTGGGGGCGCTTCCTGCCGAACGGGCAGGGATTCGCCGTCAACGGCGATCAGACCGGGCATGGGGCGCGATGTTACCTGGTGGACTTGTCGAGCGGGAATGCGAAACCGATAACGCCCGAGGGCGTCCGCTGCGGCTCATTTTCGCCCGACGGCCAGTCGCTCATCGGTTTGGCCTCGAATCACTCGGTGGCCCTCTACAATCTCAACGGCAGCTCGCCCCGGTTGATCCCTAACTGGAGTTTGAAATTCAATGCCGTGCAGTGGTCGAACGACGGTCGCTATCTCTACGGCTACCACGCGGGCGAATTGCCCACCAACATCTACAAAGTCGAAATCGCGACCGGCAAAGAAACCCCGCTTCAACAACTGAAGCCGTCGGTTTCGGCAGGTATTGTGATGGTCGGACCGGTCGTCGTCAGCCGCGACGGCACTCACCTCGCATACAGCTACAATCAGACGCTATCGTCTCTCTATTTGATCTCAGGCTTGCGATAGATTGTCGAAAGCCGCTCTTAATCCAGGGATCCGGTGAAATCCTCAGCGACATAGTGGAAGAAGATGGAGGTCGAAGTATGCCCTTCGTCTAGCTGGCTACGATAGTGCGGCAACCGAGTCCCCCGATAGGCGAGCCCATCTCCGAGCGCTTGATGAACCGTAACCGTGCCGTTACAGGTGTCGAGGTGGATCGGCCACGGAGTTTCCAGCTCCGGCTCAGGAGAAAAATCGAGGCACAGCGTCACGCTGAACTCACACTGTTCGCGATCCGTGTGCTTCTTCAGTTCGGCACCGCTCAAATACGAAGCTATGTAGACGTAGGAGGGCTTAAGCGGCTCGCCGGCTAGAGCACTGAGCGTAGCGGCGATCTGCTGGTGAAAGAATCGTGCAACCGGATCGTTATACGCGACGTAACGGCGAGGACTTTGGCCATCGCCAAGGCGGATCGCACCGCTGCGGATCAGATGGCGGTAGTAGCGGCGCAACGCGGCTACGTGGAAGGGATGAATCAATCCGCTCAGCGGAGCGTAGCCCTTCTCCCGGAAGAGAGAGCCCGAGCGACTGACCATCTCGTCACGCTCGCGACAGCGATTGCCGGGGGCAGTTTCTGCCACTAGAATTCCGGCTGCTGCCAGCAACGCGAGCGAATCTCCGGGCAGATTCGAAGAGGCTGGCTCGACCGGACGCAAATCTCGCACGACGCCTTCCGTCTGCGGACCTAGCCAGAAAGGAAGGAGGCTCGCAGTCTCGCGCTGCCGCACCCATGCAATCGTTCCCTGCAAGGCGAAGCCCGAGAGCAGATCCCTCCGATCGGTAAACTCATTCGGCACTTGCCCGTCAGAACAGATCACACAGTCAGGATTCAGAAATAGCGGTTGTTGGTGGTCGTGCGCGTCCACCAGACTGGCTGCATGGCGCGGGACCAAATGCAGCGGCAACTCGTCCAGCAGACAATAAAAGCGATCGGGAGGAAATGTCGCAGCATAGCTCTGCCGCGACATTCCTCCCATCAGAGTGGACATCCATTCCACCCACGCCGGATTGTTTAGCGTCGAAACCATCCGTTTAGGGTAAAGCGGCTGTCGGCAAAGGCCCGCGAGGGGCACTTCACCGCAGTAATCTCGTGCCGCATTTCGCAGGGGAAAAATACGATCTGGTTCTGCCGGGGCACGATCGTCTGGTAGCTGCCCTGGCTGACATACAGACCGTCCTGCAAGCGTGAATCGTGAATGCGAAGCTCACCGCCCTCGAACGCCTTCGGCTCGCGATGGAAAAAATAAACGAAGGTCAAGTAGCGACAGGCTACCCGATCGCTGCCGTTGTCACTGTGGAAGTGGAAGAAATCGCCATCGTTGCTGGCGGTAACCTGCGCTTCAACTCCGGCAATGGTGAACGGCTCCATGTTCAGCTTGCGGAGAACCTCGGGCATCACCGACTTTACCCGTTCCACCATCAGATGCTCATGGCGACCCAGGTCCATCAAAACCCGCGAGCGCCGGTGTTCGTAGTTGACGACACCGTCTTCCGCATGTGGAGACAGCACTTCACTCGCGGTAAAATTTGCCTCGTGTTCTAAAGTGAATCGAGTCAGCTCTTCGACTTCCTGCGGAGACAGGAACTCATCCAGCACCACACATCTTGCGGGCAGGATCTCCGGCTGCTCGATAACGGCAACGCCGGTCTCCAAGGAGGCCTTGGCGTAAACGCCTGGGGTTTGCGGCTGTTTTCCCGGCGTTTGGGGCTCGAGCGGCAGGCGGACCGGCCCACCCGGGGTTTGCGGCTGGTGACCGGGCGTTTGCGGCGCAGTCGCCGGAGGCGTCTGGGGCGGAGTTGCCAGATGCCCCGGGGTCTGCGGCTGGCCCGGCGAAATCCCGGGAGTCTGAGGCTCGAGCGGCAGGCGAACTGGCCCACCCGGGGTTTGCGGCTGTCCGGGCGAGTGCCCCGGAGTCTGAGGCTGAGTTCCGGGCGGCGTCTGTGGCGGAGTTGCCATATGCCCGGGAGTCTGCGGCTGACCCGGCGAAATGCCAGGAGTTTGCGGCTCTAGCGGCAAGCGCTGCGGACCACGCGGAGGTTGCGGCTGGCCCGGTGCGTGCCCCGGAGTCTGCGGCTGGCCCGGATTGGGGTGCGGAACACCCGGCGTCTGCGGATCCTTAAGCGTGGTCGCGTAAACGGAGTCGTCGACTCCTCCGCTCTCCAGAATCTTCTCGACGATGCTGGCTCCCAGCACGGCAAACGCGCGCTGGGCTACGGTCTCGCCAACCGCCGACGCGATCACCGCCCGCACGGCCTCTCGCGTCGCTTGGTTGTCGCCTGTCGTGATCCTTGCATGATGAAGCAGGTTCGTCAGAAGTGCCCGCTCCTGCGCGCTCAGGATGCGATCGTCCCGCATCAGGGTCTCAGAGAAGGAATCCAGAATTTGCTTCGGGGTCATTGGAGACACGCCTCCCTGCGTGTGCCTGCGAATACAATTTGACTTTAGGGCCCGCACTACAGGGGGGAAGAAGGCGAAGAATACACCCGGGTGCTGTGAATAGCCAATAAGAATATTTAACTAGCGGGAAACGAGCGCGGAAACCATCGACTGGAAAATCTTCAACCCGTCTCTGCAGCCCAGTTCCGGCTCTGCCGAGCGCTCCGGGTGCGGCATCATCCCAACCACATTCCGTCCGTGACTGCAGATGCCGGCGATATTGTCCAACGACCCGTTGGGATTGGCGGAGCTTGTGGTCTCGCCTCTGGCGTCGCAATAGCGGAAGACCACGCGCTGGTCGCGCTGCAGCTCATCCAGCGTGCCGGCATCGCAAAAATAATTGCCTTCCATGTGCCCGATGGGAATGGTTAACACCTCTCCCGGCGCGCAGGCATTGGTGAATGGCGTGTCCGTATTCTCCACCCGGACCTGCACTGGCTTGCAAACGTATTTAAGGCCTACATTGCGCATCAGAGCTCCCGGTAGCAGGCCCGACTCACAGAGAATCTGAAAGCCGTTGCAGATGCCCAGGACGAGGCCGCCGCTCGCGGCAAATTTCCGCACGGACTCCATGACGGGAGAAAACTTCGCAATGGCGCCCGTCCGCAGATAGTCGCCGTAGGCGAATCCTCCGGGAACGATGATGGCATCGCAATTTTCCAGATCGTGCGATTCGTGCCAGAGAAAAGTAGCCGGCTGCTGGAGCACGTGTTCTACAGTCCAGTGAGCATCGTGGTCGCAGTTGGAACCGGGGAAGATGATGACGCCAAATTTCATTGCGCGCTCGAGGGTTCGGATAGCGCTAGTCTAGCACGAGGTTTATTGCGGGTTTTGTGGAAGCGCAGGCGGGGAACTCGGTGATAACGGTAACGAGGAGGGCTCCCCTGCGGGCTCGGCAGGCAGAGAATCTCGCTTGGTGAGTGCCTGGGCTGTGGCCGTCGGCTGAGTGGCGCCATTGCCGCTTTGGGGCGGATAGCCCTTGGCCTGCACGATCGCCCAATGCCACTCCTGGCCGGGCGCCAGGTCGCCGTTCAGCGGCGCGTTGAAGGTCGTGGTCGCCCAAGGCGCAGCGGCCGCTCGCATGCGATAGATGAAAGTGGCATCCGGCTTCTTCTCGGGACGAACCGCAGACTCCGCACTCTGACTGCCGGACGTGGGTGAGAAATCGGCGGACTTGTTCACAATCGTCATCGCAACAGCAATCTCGCTCACATGCCAGCCGGTGGCGTTGAAAAGCGAAACTGTCAAAGCATCGCCTTCGATCGCCGCCGGCCCCTGGAGTTTCGACACGTCTGCGGGCGGCAGTTCCATTTGCGCGTACTGGCTGGACAGCAGCGATTTCGCATTCGCCGTAAATGCCAGGCTGCAGGTCACATCGGGCGCGGACACCCGAAATTCCTTATCCCCTCCTCCCATGACATACCGCAGTCCCGACCACGAACTGTGGCGAGTTTCCGCCTGCTTCATCACATTGGTGAGATTGTCGTCGTCGATGACCTGCTGAGGGTTTGGTCCGGTCTTGCGAAGATTGCGCGCCACATCGCCAAGCGGAGCGTCGTTGGCATCTTCCTGCGCGGCCATCCCCACGCTCATCGCGCACAGGATCCAACCCGCCATAAGCGTGGATCGTACTCGACCGAGACCGATTCGCCGGATTCTGGGCATGGAATGCTGAGGGAAGGAAAGATTTCCCCAGCCAATTGTATGGAGTTACAGCAGGAAGGAAGAAATAACCAAGGTACCGTCAGGCTTCGGCCAGAAACCAACGGCGGTGACGGAGTGGGCGCGCGCTGACGAAATGGAGGCGCAACGGGAGCGCACGCCCAAGCCCGAAAACTCGTTCTACAGCAGGCCCTGCGACCGGAACCGAATGACCGGATCGACTACTGCTTGCCGCTTGAAAATCCAGCGGGCCACCGCAAAGCCAATTGCCGCATAGCAAATATGCATCATTCGCATGGCACACCCCCTTCAGGACCAGCTCATTGATCCTCAGGGGAGGAACACAGCAAAACTCTAATGGGACAATAGCAACGAGTGTGCCGCCGGACAAGGCACGTGTGTGCCATTGGCGTGGCACGGAAGTAATAGGCAGAGGGCTTTGCCCAACAACCCCTGTCTGCCCATAAAGTCCTGATCCTGCCCATAAAGTGACCCGCGTAACTAGCCCGCCCGTCTAGTCAAAAACATAATCCCAGAGAACCCCGGCTCTTTCCCAATACAACCTTCCTGCGGCTTGACAGCGCCTGTACGGGCTTACTTGCTGGGGAAAGGAGAATGCCAATGACTAGTAAAACAGTCTGCCATCCCAAGGTTGTAAGAGTTTGGCTCACTCGTATACTTGATGGTGGTTTCGTGCTGTACGTTCCGCACTACTACGTAGTCGGTTAACTGCGGCTTAGGGAAGCGGGTCGGGGTTCTTCCAGAGTTTTGTACGGATAACGGATTACTCAAAAGGCCCGATGGTAGGGACTTCCGTACCGTTGTTTGCGTTCCAAACTGAACTAATCTCAGCAATTATGACCTACGGAATGTTCATAATTCTGTGCCTGCTAATCATTGCGTACGGGCATCGGGAACCCAAAAAGAAAGGCATCCTAGACGATATAGACACGCGGGAGCCCGCGGATTGGAGCAGGATAACGAACTACGGGAAGCCCGCGAGCAACCTTGCGAAGCCGAAGGAGACGAAATGAGTGGCCCCGTACAGCACGTCTATTGGGTTGTCAACTGCCAGACTAAGAATTGCAGGCCGATGTTTGTAAGCTACATCGGGATATACGATGAGCATCGGGTCTACGGGATTCCAAGTACCGTTCCTATGCAGTTTGAGCGGTGCTGCGAAGCGTGTGGCCGGACGCATACGTACAACGCGCTCGAACTACGATCACATCCGTTTCCTTCTGCGCCAGCGCCCGACTGGGAACCCAGTTTCTAGTTGGATCGGGCGGTAACACGATTCTTCCGGGTTTACTCCTAACGAAGTCCTCTGCAAGATTCTCTGCCACAATCTAGTTGTGCCGGTTCACGAGATGCACGAGCTAGGAATTGATCCTGTTTTCTGGCAGAAGCCAAGCGTAAACTAGCGGCAATGAAATGCTTGATTTTGGTTCTGCTCATTGTGATTCTGCAAGGGTCACCTGACTCCCCAAAGGCAGGCAACAAAGGTGGGAGTCAGAGCGAGCAGAATGCCGACAGTCGCCATCCAGTAACAACGCCAGCCCCGAGTCAACCCGCCTCCAACGCCCCCAATCAAAACGCCAGCGGGACAAAAGATCAGGGCCAGAATAACGAAGTGAAAATCACTGCTTTCCCCGACAAAATAAGAATTCAATCGATCAAGGACTCGATTGACTGGACTGTTTTGGGTTGCACTATCGTTCTGACTATCGTGGGGGTTATCGGAACTATTGTCGCGGTGAAAACCCTGTTCGCCATCGAAAAACAAGCCGCGATAATGGACGAACATAGGAAGAGTCTCGAACAACTTTCTGAGGCTGCTAACAATAATGCGATTGCTGCGAAACGAAGTGCTGATGCGATTGTAAATGTAGAGCGTGCTTGGATTATGGTCGATCTCGTATGGGAGCCCTCTTCCTCCCTGCGTATTACACGGATAGACGGCGGAGAGGGCAAGAAAACCGGAGTTCCTGTTCGAATGATTTGTAGGAATGAAGGACGCATGCCCGCGTGGATAACTTACCGAGCCGTTCACGTAGAAGTGGCCAACATCCCCACAGGACAAACCAAATTCCTGCCGTCTGAAAGTTCTGAGAATTACGTCCCCATCGCCGCGAAAGGTAAAGATGAATTGCCGTGGCGATCCTTCGGCGTAGGGCAACCCGAAGTCGGAAAAGAAGTATTTGTTTATGGAGTAGTCAAATATCGAGATGTTTTCGGCCCGGAACGAGAAACATGGTTCGGATATCTGGCGGATGACAACGGCACTCTGGTTCGCATTCCCCAGCGCGAATACAACAGGCACACCTAAGAATAGCCACAAAACCAAACCTGCCCAAAAACACTTCTCCCTGCCCAAAAAGCACCACGGACGTGGGGTGCCTTTAGTCATTTATTGGGCAAAGCCTAGGCAGAGGCAGAGCTGGCAGAGAAGCGGAGGGCAGGTGTGTTTGCCTCTTGCCTGCCCATAAACTGCTGACCGTTCCCAAACACCCTCTGGCGTTCTTCTCGGAGTCGGAAGGCCTCTTGTGCGCACGCCCGCGCAACGATATCCTCCGCCGATCTGTTCGCTTTAGGTCCCGCTATTCTCACCAAGTTTGGGGGTGGAGAGAGATTCGGGGCCTTTTTTCTTTTCAACGCAGACCCGCCCAACTGCGTCTCGGCTCGGCGTGTAGAGACGTTGCAAGCAGCATCTCTACACGCAGCCTTGCCGAATCAGTGCGCCGGTACGTCGTCGTTCACCACGCGCCCGGCGGGTGGAACCATCACGGTCGACAGGCTGCCCTCGGCGGCCAGCTTCTGGAATGCGGCCAGATCGCGCCGCTGGATATCTTCCCAGCGGGCGATGAATTCCCCGCTTTGCCGCTTCAGCTTGTCAAATTGCCGCAACTCCGGCTCGGTCGGCGCGGCGTCGGCGCTGCCGGCGTCGATAGCCAGGAATGCCAATTTCGCATCGAGTTGCGGAGGATAGGCCAGCGAGTCTTCGTTCGCGCTGATATCCAGGTTGATGAGGTCGTCGCGAACCGCGACCAGCTTCTTCTCCAGAT
>Ga0075019_10001026_pt1 | contig 15920 bp, 9 predicted proteins | sample ColStrG_CSR_2013_FD_71473 | JGI IMG/M metagenome (GOLD analysis project Ga0075019, IMG submission 71473) | Freshwater sediment microbial communities in response to fracking from Pennsylvania, USA - Cold Stream Run_MetaG_CSR_2013 | ecosystem: Environmental > Aquatic > Freshwater > Creek >...
GCCGAAGCCGTCCAGGACGTTGAGTCCATGCAGCTTGGGCAATTGCCGCAGGAATTCGATATTTTTGGCAAGAGACAACGGTTGCTCCTGGGCGAACGACAGATAACGCCACCGGAAGCAGATAGTTGCTGCAGCGCAAGATGAAAAGACCGCATACTGCCCATTCAACAGATTTGTGAGGCTTGACAGTCGCTCTCGCACCGTCGTGACTCATACGTGACGGAAATGCGGCGCGCGGTCTTTGACGGTACAATTCGTCACGGTCGCGCGGCAAAGCTCGATTAGATCGCTTTCAATTTGCGGTAGGCAAACCACACCATCTTCAAAAGCAGCCATCCATCGCGAAAACGCGAGATCTGCGTTTCGCCAAAGGTGCGTGCCTTGTAGTGGATGGGCGTCTCGACGATTTTCAGATTTTGCTTTGCCGCACCGAAGATCAGATCGAAGTCGCCGAACGGGTCAAAATTGCCGAAATAGTCCCGCTCCCTTGCCAGCAACTCGTAATCGCTGCGCAACAGCACCTTGGTGCCGCACAGCGTGTCGGTCAGGCGGGTGTTGACCAGATAGCTGAACAGGTAGGCAAAGAAACGGTTGGCAATCAGATTGAGCGGGCGCATCGCCTCCTGCTCCATCGGATAGACCAGGCGAGTGCCGTTGACGAATTCGGCCTTCCCGGTTTCGATCACCGCGTGAAATTTCGGCAGCGCTTCCGGCGGCATCGTCAGGTCGGCATCGAGGATCATCAGCACATCGCCGGTCGCGGCCGAAAAGCCTTTGCGTACGGCATCGCCCTTGCCTTTGCCGTCCTGCTTGAGCACCTTGATGTTCCAGCTGTCGCCGTATTTCTCACGAACGCGCTCGCATTCCTCAAAAGTTCCGTCGCTGGAATTTCCTTCAACGAAGAGGATTTCCTGCGAGGCGCCAAACCTCGGCATGCGCAGGATCGCGTTCTCGATATTGCCCCGCTCGTTGCGGCAGGGGATCAGGATGCTCGCGGAATATTTCCTGTCCGCAAATTGACGGACCGGCCGGCCAACCAGATATGTCCGCAGGCAAAGCCGCCTGATTCCCGGCAATGGCGCGATGAAGCGGTTGATGAACGGGCCAAGCCCAAGCCAGCGGCGCGGCAGGAGCTGGCGTTGTTCGCCACTGATCACCTCGAAATCCGCCAGATCCATCAGGTTGAGGAAGTCGGCGGTCGCGATGTAATTGATGACCGGCTGTCGGGCGCGCAGACGCAAGGCCTCGGCAACTTTCAGCACGGGCTCCCATAGATGCGAGTAATAAGAGATGATGATCCGCGTTGACGGTGCGCACAAATGATGCACCAGGGCCAGCGTACCGTCGATATCCTCGAACATCCCGATCGTGTCGGCGATCACGATGTAGTCGAACGGTCCCTCGATCGATGCAAGCGTCGACGGATCCTCGACGTCGCCCAGCACAAAATAAAGTCCGGGATAGAGTTCATTGGCCTTGGCGAGCGTCTTGGCGCCGAAATCCACGCCGACGCCATAGGACGGCTTCAACGCCGCCAACAGATCTCCACGACCGCAGCCCAATTCCAGCACCCGCTTGCCCGGAGGGATCAGAAACTGCATGAACTTGTGGTCGTCGTCGTGGTAGGCGGCATTGAACGCGCGCCAGCGGTCCAGTTCATCGCCATTGACCTCGAAATGCTCGACGAGGTCGCGCTTGCGCTGACTTGAGAGCTGCAACGAAGCAGCGGCGTCGGATTGCCTCAGATACATCCTTACCTCGGAACGAAAAGGAAAAGGTCTCTTAGCGGAACGGTCCAGGGGTGTAAATTCGGCCACCAGCCGTGGTCCTGTATCGCCGGGACCGGTATGCGCGCAAGAAAAGGGAAATTGGCTTTCCCCTTCCCTTGACCCTTCCCACCCCGTAGTTTGACGTCGAGCGAACAGGAACAGTCGTCCGGAGAATATACCCATGGCCCGCCTGAAATTCGGAGCTTTCTTAGCCCCGCACCATCCGATCGGCGAGCACCCCATGCTGCAATTCCGCCGCGACCTCGACCTGGTCGAGCAGCTGGATGCGCTAGGTTACGACGAGTTCTGGTGTGGCGAGCACCATTCCTCGGGTTGGGAAATGATCGCTTCGCCGGAAATGTTTCTGGCCGCTGCCGGCGAGCGCACCAAGCGAATCAAGGTCGGCACCGGCGTGATCTCGCTGCCCTATCATCATCCCTTCAACGTTGCCCAGCGCATGGTCCAGCTCGATCACATGACGGGCGGACGCGCGATCTTTGGCTCCGGCCCCGGCGCGCTTGCCTCCGACGCCCACACGCACGGCATCGATCCCATGGTGCAGCGGGATCGCCAGGACGAGGCAATCGCGATCATCCGCCGTCTCTTCAAAGGCGAGCGCGTGACGGCGAAGAGCGACTGGTTCACGTTGAACGATGCCGCGCTTCAGATTCTTCCGCTCCAGGAGGAAATGCCTTTCGTGGTGGCTTCGCAAATATCGCCGTCGGGAATGACGCTGGCCGGAAAATACGGCATAGGCATCATTTCACTCGGCTCGATGTCGACGCAGGGCCTGATGGCGTTGCCGACACAATGGAGTTTTGCGGAAGACGCCGCCAAAAGGCATGGCACCACGGTAAGCCGTTCCAACTGGCGCGTGTTGCTGTCCTGGCACATCGCCGAAAGCCGCGAACAGGCGCAGCGCGAAGCCGGTGCAGGGCTGATGCGGTGGCACAACGATTATAATGTCCGTACGCTGCAGCGACCCGGGCTGCAGCCGTTCACCTCTGTCGAAGACGCGCTGGAAAAGACGGCCGGTGGCGAAAATGCGGCCTCCACCATCGGCACGCCCGATGATCTCGTTAAAACCATCAAGAAGCTGATGGAGGTTTCCGGCGGCGTCGGCAGCATCATCGGCTTTGTCCATGACTGGGCCAATCCGCAAGACACACGGCGAAGCTGGGATATGGTGGCGCGCTACGTGGTGCCGGAAATCAACGGCTATATCGACACGCTGCGCCAATCGCAGAAGTTTTTGATCGAGAACCGCGCCGTGTTCGAACGCGCAGGTCAGGCAGTGATGGCGAAAATCATGGAGAATGAAAAGGCGGCCGCCGCGTTGCCGCTGACCGGTCCCGGCCGTGTCGCGATCCCGACGGTCAATGCGCCGGACCTGCAGAAGGAGGCCGCAAAGCAGCAAAAGGGATAGAAGCCTCTGGAGCGGCGTTTTCCCCCGAGCGGCCCCCTGCCGGCCTTTGAACGGCCTTTGCACGGAAGCGACAAGGAGCTATTTACCGGAATGGGTTATGCCGACGACAACGGGGCGGGCCCGCGGCACAGAGATACCGTGGTCCGGTGGATCTATTGAGAGCCGATCGGAGCAATTTCGATGTCGATGCAAAGTGTGGCTTCCCCTGCGATTACGTTATCGCCGCCCAATCGCAATTCGCTGGCGCACATCCCCGGTGACGAAGGCTGGCCGATCATCGGCCGAACGCTCGCGGTTCTCGCCGATCCGAAGGGTGAAGTGGAACGGATGGCTGCGAAACACGGCCTCATCTATCGCAGCCGCGTGCTCGGCGAAACCAGCATCACCCTGCTTGGGCCGGACGCCAACGAACTCGTGCTGTTCGACCAGGCAAGGCTTTTCTCGTCGACATTTGGCTGGGGCACGATCCTCGGCAGGCTGTTTCCGCGCGGCCTGATGCTGCTCGACTTCGAAGAACATCGCTTGCACCGCCGTGCGCTGTCGGTTGCGTTCAAGTCCGGCCCGATGAAATCCTATCTCGCATCGCTGGATGCGGGAATCGCGGAGCGTGTCGCGCGATGGCGGCAACGCCCCGGCCCGATGCTGTTCTACCCGGCGATGAAGCAGCTGACACTCGATCTCGCGGCCACCTCGTTTCTCGGCACCGGCATCGGTCCCAACGTCGACGAGATCACGCGGGCGTTCGTCGACATGGTCGCTGCCTCGATCGCCCCGATCCGCCAACCGTGGCCGGGCACGCAAATGGCGCGCGGCGTCAATGGACGTTCCCGCGTCGTGACCTATTTTTCCGAACAGATCCCGATCCGCCGCGCTGGCGGCGGCGATGATCTTTTCTCGCAGCTATGCCGCGCTACCCATGAGGATGGCGCGCTGCTGTCGAACCAGGACATCGTCGATCACATGAGTTTCCTCATGATGGCCGCGCACGACACGCTGACGTCGTCGCTGACTTCCTTCGTGGCCGCGCTTGCCGACAATCCTCAGTGGCAGGACAGGCTGCGCGACGAGGTGATGGCGCTGGGTGTTGCCATTGATGAGCCAACGACATTCGACAAGCTCGAATCGATGCCGCTCGCCGAGATGGCGTTCAAGGAGGCGATGCGGATCAGGCCGCCCGTACCCTCGATCCCGCGGCGCGCGACGCGCGAATTCAGTTTTGGCGGTTATTCGATTCCGGCCGGAACGCTCGTCGGGGTGAATCCGCTGTTCACTCATCACATGCGCGAGATATGGCACGATCCCGACGCGTTCGATCCCCTTCGATTTACCGATGAGGCCCAGCGCGGCCGCCATCGCTTCGCCTGGGTGCCGTTCGGCGGCGGCGCGCATATGTGCCTCGGGCTGCACTTTGCCTATATGCAGGCCAAGTGCTTTGCCCGGCATTTGCTGCAGAATCTCACCGTTTCGCTAACGCCCGGCACCACACCTGATTGGCAGATGTGGCCGATCCCGAAGCCGCGGGATGGGCTGCGCGTGACATTGTCGCCGCTATGACAGCGGGAGAGAGACGCGATTACGATTCGATCCCAGGTAATCGCGCTTCAGAGCATGGTCCAGGTCACGCGCGCTCCAAACGGAGCTTGCTCCTCAACCCTTGACCTGATCGAACGCCTTGCGGAGCGCAACATAACCCTGCTGCTGGGCAGTCCAATTGCGACCACCGGTAATGGCGCCATCGACCACCAGATCGTGCCCGTTGATGAAGGTGGATTCGTCGCTGGCAAGAAATACCGCGGCGTGGGCGATGTCGTCGGGCAGGCCCGCGCGCGGTATCGGCTGCGCGGTCTTGTAGACCTCGCGCATCACCTCGGGCGTCTTTTCGGCTGCCTCGACGGGCAGACCCAGCGCCTTGCCGAAAATGCCGGTGGCGATTGCGCCAGGCGAAATGCTGTTGACGCGGATGCCGGCTTCGCCGAGTTCCATCGCCACGCATTTGGTGAGGTGAATAACCGCGGCTTTGGCGGCACCGTAGACCACGGATGACGAAAAGCCGGCAAGCCTTCCAGCGATGCTTCCATTATTGATGATGCTGCCGGAGCCCTGCCGGCGCATCCGGGGCGCGGCGTGCTTCATGCCAAGCATCACGCTGCGCACCAGGGTTGCCATCGCAGCGTCGAACCGGGCCACGTCCAGCCCCTCGATCCCGCCGGTCTGTGCCGGTCCTCCCGCATTGTTGAACAGGCAATCGATGCGGCCGAACCTGTCGACGGCCTCGCCGATAAGCCCGCGCATATCATCTTCGATGGTGACATCGGCGCGCCGGAATACACATGCGGGCCCGAGCTTCCTGGCCAGCGCCTCGCCTTCCGGCATGCGGCGGCCCGCAACGACGATTTTTGCTCCCTCCGCGACGAAGATTTCAGCGGTGCGCAACCCGATCCCGCTCGTCGCACCGGTGATCACCGCAACCTTGCCATCCAGCCGTCCCATGTCGCTCTCCTTTCAAGATCGTGCGGGTTCCAACTATCCCCGGCCCGCAGCAACTACGCAAGCCGCGCGGTGCTGCGAAAAAGACATTGCGGCAAAAATCGAGCGGGTTGCCATTTTGCAAATTGATGGCTTTCGCGCGATTTTCTTCCGATGCTTGCCTAACAATGAATTTGCTGCTCATCTGACGCGACCTATGTTGAATTTGATCGACGAGTTTCGACGCGGCTGGCAGGGAACATCCCGGCCATCGCTGCTGTTCAGCGTGAGCTTCGCAATTTCCTGCCTTGCCCTGTCCACGGGCGCGAGGTGGCTTCTTTCCATGCTCCGGCCCGACATCTACTTCACGCCGTATTTTCCGGCTGTGTTCTTCGCCACTGCCTTTGGCGGGTACCGAATCGGAATCGCAACGGCCGGGGCAAGCGGGCTGCTGGGCACCGTGCTGAATTTCGGCGATGTGCCGAACGATTTTGCCAAGCTCGTGCTGATGACGATTTTTCTCGCGGCCTGTGGCCTCACGGTTTGGGGCGTCGAGCATTATCGGTCGGTCGCATCAAAGCAGCGCGAAGTTTCCGAACGTCTGATCCGCGAGGAGGCGTATCGCAAGCTCATCGTCGACGAACTGCAACACCGGCTGAAAAACAAGGTATCGACCATTCACGCCGTGCTTCACCAGGTTCTGCAAAATCAACCTCATGTCTGGGCCAGCATCGATCAACGGATGCGGGCACTGTCGGCAACCGACGACTTGATCGCGAAAGTGGACGGGCGGGGTTGCGACATCAAGGATCTGCTGCTGTCCGAACTCGGACCTTATGGTCACGTTCGGTTCACCTTGAACGGCGATCCGCTGTTCCTGCCCGCCAAGCTCGCGGTGAGCCTTGCATTGATCTTTCACGAATTGGCGACCAATGCGGGGAAGTATGGCGCGTTTTCCTCGGCGCGCGGGTTGTTGCAGGTATCGTGGTCGGTGACCGACGGTCGCCTCAACATCGCCTGGGACGAGACCGAGGGACCCCCAATCGGAAAGATCGGGGAACCTGGCTTCGGCAGCAAACTGTTAAAATCGGCGCTGGGGCCTTTCGACGGCAGAGCCGAAATCACCTACCTGAAAAGCGGCGTTCATTGCACGATGCAATGCCGAATACCGGCGGCTTGAGTTCCAAACAGCGGACATCGATGCCGGCGGGATTTCTTTCGATCACGTACGGAATCGTTGAGGTTCTGTTAATGACGATCTGACGGGGTCGGATTCAAAACGCACCTGCCGCCCGCCAGAGCCCCTCACTTAACCAAAACTACAAGAGACTTTGCAACCTTCGGCGGCCATGCAAAGCCGCATCATGCTCCAACTGTCGCCCGTCACGACGCAGAATGAAGGCGAATCCGTTCTCGAAACAGAACTCGGAATTCTGCGCGACGTGCTCAGGATGCTTCCGGCCGGCGTGACGGTTCAGGACGAGCACGGCGATTTCGTCCTTGTCAACGATGCCGCCGCTGCCCGACTGGGCATGGTTGCCGGACAATCGGACAATGTGGTTTCCAAACAACTGAACGAGCGATGCAAGGCCGCCGCCGAGTTGCTTCGCGCCGGGCGTGCCGTTGTCGCAGAAGAATCTGTCGCCCACCCTCAAGGCAGGCAGGTCATTCTCACCGCCCACCGGCCGGTTCATATCGCCAACCGGCATCTTCTGCTTTCCGCATTCACCGACATCAGCGAGCAGAAGGCTGTCGAAGATCACCTGTTTCGCTCGGCTTATTTCGACGAACTGACCGATTTGCCGATGCGGCGTGTGATGGAGCACCGCGCGCAAAGTCTGATTCAGCGCGGTGAACCCGGCGGCAGGTTTGCGCTTGCCTTTCTCGATATCGACAATTTCAAGCACATCAACGACTATTATGGCCACGCAGTCGGGGATGCGCTGCTGGTCGAGGTCGCCAAACGGCTTCGGCTGGATCTGCGCGAGACCGACATGTTGTCGCGGATCAGCGGCGATGAGTTCATTCTGCTGCTCAATCCGATCCAGAGCGAGCAGGAGGTAGCCGACTATATCCAGGTCACGCTGCAGCGGCTGAAGGCGCCGTTCTTCATCGACGGGTCGGAAATATTCGCCTCGACTTCGATCGGGGTGAGCCTGTTTCCCGACCATGGGCTTAGCTATGACGTGCTGCGCCAGAATGCCGATATCGCAATGTATCGGGTCAAGAACGAAGGCAAGGGCGCAGCCGCCTTCTTCGACGCGAGCATGGAGCGCGAGGCGCTGGCGCGGATGAAGGTCGAGCAATCGCTGCGGCTCGCCATTCTGGAAAAGCGCTTCTGCTGCGCCTTCCAGTCCAAGGTGGACATCCGCAACCGGGAGATCAAGGGAATCGAAGCCCTGGTTCGCTTGCGCGACGATGAGGGGGTGATCCAGGCGCCCGGTACCTTCGTCAACCTTGCCGCAGAATTGGGATTGATCGACGAACTGACGCATCTGGTGCTCGCGGAAATCGTCAAGTCGATCGATCTCATCAATGAAACGTTCGGCAAGAACACCACGATCAGCATCAACGTCGCGGCTCGGCAGGCAGGTAACCTGGAGTTCATGCGTTCGTTCGCCGATGCGCTGGAGGCAACCGGGTTTCCCCGGCGCTTCATGATCGAGGTGACGGAAGATGCCTTCGTCGCCAAGACGCAGTTCCAGACCGAAATTCTTCCGATGTTCCGCAAATTGGGCGTTGGGATATCGATCGATGATTTCGGCATCGGCTATTCATCGCTGTCGGCGCTGGCCGACATCACCGCCGACGAGATCAAGATCGACCGCTCGTTCATCACCGACATTCACAAGCGTCCGCGCAGCCAGGGTATCCTGCGGGCGATCGAATCGCTGAGCGAGGCACTCGGCATGACCGTGATTGCGGAGGGCATCGAATCCTTCGAGGAACTGGCCTATCTGCAGGCCGCGACAAGAATCCGCTATGCACAGGGATTTTATTTTTCGAGGCCGATCTTTCTCGAGGACCTCAAATCGGCCCTTCCCCTCGTGAGTGAGGCGCGAGTCAGTCTCGCAAGCCGCCCGCGCCAGGAAAGTCGGCCGGCCTATCCGCGTCCTGGCCGGTATCGCCGCTAACGCTCTCGCTCACCCCGCGGGTGCCGATCATGAGCCCGCTTTAAGGCGGTTTTCGCTCGATCATCCATCTGCCTTGCCGAAGCTGATCGGAGACATATATCCTGGACGAAACTCGCGCCATCGACTTTTTTGAAAAATGCCATGCACCCCGTTTCGATACTTTTGAACATACTTTGGCTGCTCTCGGGCGGCCTTTGGATGGCCCTTGGCTGGATGGTCGCAGCCGTCGTCATGGCCATCACGATTGTCGGTCTACCCTGGGCAAGGGCTGCGTTCAATATCGCCGCCTATACCTTGCTGCCATTCGGGCAAAGGGCCGTGCGGCGTGACCTGGTGACCGGCCAGTCCGACATCGGCACCGGACCGCTCGGTCTGGTCGGCAATCTGATCTGGCTGCTGCTGGCCGGGTGGTGGCTGGCGCTTGCCCACATCGTCACCGCATGTATCCTCGCCGTGACCATCATCGGCATTCCGTTCGCGTGGGCTCATGTCAAACTCGCCGGCATCGCGCTGTGGCCGATTGGCAGGGTGATCGTTCCGGCGTAGAGCGCCTGGCTTCGGGTCACGTGGGTCGCTGCGCCGCAGCCTTTTTGCTGCGGGCATGGATGGCCTCTTCGACGCTGCGGAAGACGTGATCCGGACCTAATAACTGATTGATGCCGAACCGTGCCAGGGCTTCCTCCGCACGAGGGGATTCAAGTCGCGCAATCGCAAAATCGATGCCTTCGGCATGACACCGGCGAATGATCTCGGCCAGGACTTGCGCGGCCGTAAAGTCTATCTCGACGATACCGGTGGCTTCCAGAACCAGCAATCGCACCTTTTGCGGCGAGGCTTTCAGGGTCGCCGCAATGTCGCGCCGGAAATGATAGGCGTTGAGAAAGGACAGGGGCGCCTGGAATCCGCCAACGATGACGCCCGGCTCATGCTCGCCGGGGAAATTTGGACTCGACGGCCACCAGATCGAGGTTCCGGGCACGCGTTCGAAGATCAGCAAACGTGCTCGCGTCGCGCTCCAAATGCCGTGCAGCAGAGACAAGGCGATGCCGAGCCCGACACCTTGTTCGATCGGCAGAACGATGATCGCCGCGGCGGTCAGCAGGATCAAAAGGAATTCGCCGCGCGATTGCCGATAGATGGTCGCGATCTGGCCGAAACGGATGATTCTGAGTGCAACGAACAGCAGAACGCCGCCGAGCGCAGCGTTCGGGATCCGGTGCAGGAGCGATGCACCGAAGGCCAGTAACGCGATCACGATCGCCACGGCGGCGATACCGGCCACCTGTGAGCGTCCGCCCGTTTCGGCAACCACTGCCGTGCGGGGCGGGCTTGCGTCGACGGGGAATGAACCGGCCAATCCCGACAGGATACTGCCGGCACCGACGCCGATGAAATCGCGGTCGACATCTGGCGGCTCGTTGGGGTCGGACGGAAAAGACCGCGTGGTTGCCGCGGTCTGTACCATGATGACGATCGAGATGATGAGGCCGAGTGACAGCAGACTGGCAAATTGGCCGGCAGAGATCACCGGAATCGTAAATGCCGGCATCGTCGCGGTTATCGCGCCGAGAACGCTGACGCCCCGACTCTCAAGGCGCAGCAGAATGACGGCCGCGCTTGCCAGGACAAGGCCGATCAACGCGCCCGGAATCCGCGCGTCGATCTGCTCGGACAGGGCGATGATTGCCAGAACGCCGAGACCGATGACGAGCGTGAAGCGGTTTACCTGGCCGACATGTTCGGCGATCGTTGCAAGACGTTGCAACATGGGTCCTTCGGGTGGGGGCAGCCCGAGGACGACCGGCAACTGCGAAATGATGATGTGGACTGAAATTCCGGCGAGAAAGCCGATCGTCACCGGGATCGAAAGCAGATCGGCAATCCACCCCAGCCGGAAGATTCCGGCAGCGACCAGGAAAAGTCCGACCATGAGAGCCAGCGCCGCAGCCAGGGTGAGATAGTCGGGTGAGCCTGTCGCGGCGAGCGCCGCAAGCCCGCCGGCAAAGATCGGCGTGATAGTCGAATCCGCGCCGGACGAAAGAAACCGGTTACTGCCAAACGCCGCGAACACAAGCGAGCCTGCCACAAAAGCAAAAAAGCCGATCTGCGGGCTGAATCCGCCCAGCCGCGCCGTCGCCATTTGTTCGGGGACGGCAATGGCCGCAAGCGTGAGGCCTGCGAACAGATCGCGGGCGAGGAATTTCAGCCGATAGCCGCTCAAGGAGGAAAACACAGGCCAGGTCCTGTTCGCCCCTGAAGATTGTGCCGAGCCTGAATTGTCCGCCATCGCCAGGCCCTCCCGCTAACCGATCCGAGTGCGCGCCAATCCGTGAGCCGCCGTCAACGCAACGGCAAAGCATCTTGACTGCTCCGATCCCGAAATAAAGGACGAAAATCACAGCAAAAGGCAGGTTCGGCGCCTGCGGTTCTGGCGAACGACCCGACCGGCAGTCGATGATCCCGGCGCGGAAGCCGGGGCGGATCGCACCCGCAACCCCAGCTTGACGAATATGTAATATAAAACCACTAGTTAAACCTTCAGTAACCGGGTTCCCTAACGGGTACGCCACCAATCGGCTGTATGGATGTACCGCAGAAAGGTTGGTGAATGCGCGGATTGGCTTGCAACATTAAAGGAGGTGTCAAGCAGCTCCAGACCCTCGCGTTTGACACCTATCGCGCGGCGATGTCGATCAGGCGGGGCCCAGCCCTTTGGCTCGTTCTGTCCGGTGGGCTGTTGATCGCGGCAATCGCGATCGGAACCGGGCTCGTGATCGGCGAATTCCGCGAGCAGGCGCTGCTCAACAGCGAGCGCGAACTGGAGAACACGGTTCAGCTCCTCACCCGCCACTTCGATCAGCAGTTCGAGGACTGCGACGTCATCACCAGCGATTTGATTTCGAAAATGCGGCTTCCCGAGATTGCTTCGCCCGAAGCGTTCAAGCGCAAGATGTCGGGTCTCGACGCGCATCTGTTGCTGAAGTCCAATACCAGCGCCTTGTCCTATATCGGCGACGTCAACATCTTCGATGCGGACGGAGAACTCATCAATTCATCGGGAGATGGTCCGCTGCCGGCGGGCAGCATAGCGGACCGGCCCTATTTCAAAGCCTTCAAATCCGACCCGCGGTCGGCAGATGTGGCGGTCGAACCCGTTCGCGCGCTTTACACCGGCAAGTGGAGCACCGTCTTTGCCCGGAGGCTGAGCGGACCCAATGGCGTGTTTCTCGGCGCAATGGGCAGACGGATCGATCCCGCGAATTTCGAGAAATTCTTCGCCTCTATCGCTCTTGGCGATGGAGCTGCGATTACCATGCTTCATCGCGACGGCACGATGCTGGCGCGCCATCCGCATATCGAATCGATGATCGGACGTAATTTCAAATCCGGACGGCTGTTGACCAAGGTGCTGGGCGAGGGCGGTCATCAGACCCTGCGCCTGCAAAGTCTGGTCGACGGTCAGGACCGGCTCGGTTCAGCTGCGCTGTTGAGCCGTTTCCCGATCGTGATCATCGCAAGCACGACGGTCTCGGCCGCGCTGGCCGATTGGCGCGCGCAAACACGATTCATGGTCGCCGCGGCTGGTCTTTCGGTGCTGGTGATCGTTGTCCTGCTGTTCGTGATCGTCAGGCGTTTGACACGGCAACACCGGGAGTCGCAACAGCGGCTGGAGCAGGAGAAGCACCGGCTCGACACCGCGCTGAACAACATGACGCAGGGGTTGGTCCTTTTCGACGCGTCGGCTCGCATCGTCATATGCAATCAGCGCTACATCGACATGTACGGCCTGTCGACGGCGGTCATAAAGCCCGGCATCCACTTCTGTGAGGCGGTACGGCATCGCAAGGAGACCGGATCGTTCAAAGGCGACGTCGACGAGTACTGCTCGACGATTCTGAAGAACGTTGCCCAGGGTAAAGTCACCCGGACTATCCGGGAATCCGGGGATGGAAGCACGGTTCAGACCGTCGTTCGGCCGCTCGCGCAGGGTGGCTGGGTTGCGACCATGGAAGACATCTCCGAACGCCGCAGCCTGGAGTGGGAGCGCGACCGAAACTACTCGTTCCTGCTCCAGATCATCGACCACATACCGACGCAGATCATGGTGAAGGACGCGCGTGACCGCCGCTATCTTCTCGTCAATCGCGTGGCCGAGAAGCGGTTCGGCATGTCGCGCACCGAACTTGTCGGCAAGACGGCCGCTGATGTCTTTCCGAAGGCATCGGCCGATATCATCGCGCTCAACGACGAGCGAACATTGCAATCGGAGACTGGTCTCTTTCTGGACGAACATCTCTGGGAAAGCCGAGCGCTGGGCAAGCGGTTCATCACCTCAAAACGCATCGGCATCAAGGATGAAAGCGGCGAGCCGCGCTACATCATCAACGTCGTCGACGACGTTACGGATCGCCGGCGTGCCGATGAGAAGATCGCGCACCTTGCGCACTACGATGCGCTGACCGATTTGCCCAACCGGGTGCTGTTCCGCGAACAGGTCGAACGAAAACTGCAGCGAGCCCGCGGCGGCGAGCAGTTCGCACTGCTGTACATCGATATCGATGAATTCAAGGGCATCAACGATTCGCTCGGACATCCTGTCGGCGACGAGCTTCTCAAGGTTGTCGCGGACCGCCTGAGGAATTGCATCGGGGAAGGGGATCTTGTGGCGCGGCTGGGTGGCGACGAGTTTGCCGTCATCCGGACCAATATCGGCGATGTCGCCAGCGCCGTGGAATTCGTAACGCGCCTCCACAAGGCGATCAGACAGCCCTGTCAGTGCCTGGGTCACGAACTTTCAACCGATGCCAGCATCGGCGTCGCGCTCGCTCCACGCGACGGCACTGATCTGGACGAACTCATCAAGAATGCCGATCTGGCCATGTACGGCGCCAAGGCCAGCGGGCGGCGGACCCACCGCTTCTTCGAGCCGGCGATGGACGCAAGCGCAAAGGCGCGGCAAGCCATGCATCGGGATCTGCGCCAGGCGCTCCTCGATGGCGGCTTCGAGATTCACTACCAGCCCGTTGTCGATCTTCGCAGCGACGAGGTAACCGGCTGCGAGGCGTTGCTGCGCTGGCGTCATCCGGAGCGCGGCCCGATTTCGCCGGCCGAATTCATCCCGGTCGCCGAAGATACCGGCCTCATCGTCGAGCTCGGCGAATGGGTGCTGAGAACGGCCTGCGCCGAGGCCGCCAACTGGCCGGACCGGGTCCGCCTTGCGGTCAATGTTTCGCCGGTTCAGTTGAAAAGCCCGACGCTGGCACTGAAGATTGCGAGCGCGCTGGCCGCCTCCGGTCTCCCTGCAAGCCGCCTGGAAGTCGAGATCACCGAGGCGGTCCTGATCGACGACGACGAAACGGCGCTCGCCATATTGCATCAGCTTCGCGACCTCGGGGTTCGGATCGCGCTGGATGATTTCGGCACCGGCTATTCTTCGCTAAGCTATCTGAAGCGATTTCCGTTCGACAAGATCAAGATCGATCGCTGCTTCATCGCAGACGTCACGGAAATCGACAGCTCGGCGGCGATCGTGCAGTCGGTGGTGAATATCGCGGCTGCCCGCAACATGACGACGACTGCGGAAGGCGTGGAAACGCAGGAGCAAAGGGAGTGGCTGCGCATGCTCGGCTGCACCGAGATGCAGGGTTATCTGTTCAGCGGTGCAAAGCCCGGGCTGGAGGTCAGACGACTGTTCGACCCCTTCGTTCAGCCGGTGGCGGACGTGGCGTAATGGGGGGAATTCGCCTCGCGCGGGGCGTTGCCGAGGCCTGGCCAATCGGCTAAATGAACCTCGAGGCACCCGTAGCTCAGCTGGATAGAGCGTTGCCCTCCGAAGGCAAAGGTCACACGTTCGAATCGTGTCGGGTGCGCCAGGAAATCAATGGTCCGTTCCGGACACATGGGTTACGGTTCATACTGGAGACATAGGTAACACTTTCGGTCCGAAGGGATTTCCCACGCGCGGGACACCTGCGAGTTGCTGCGAGCTTGCGCACCAAGCTTAGCACAGTAGAAAGGGTCGTCCTGCGACATAAGTGTTCCGCTTGAGGTCAATCGCGTCGCTTCCGCGATGTCGGCCGTGAGTCCGCTTTACCCCCCAAGAGCCGACATCGTCGGTTGGGTCGGCCAACAGCGAAACTAAAGCGCCCATCTTCATCGGCCGTGGTGCGCCTACTGCCGCAGTCGCCCGCGCAGCCTGGTCACATCCTCAGGCTGGACCGCCGATGCGGCATTTCCCCACGTATTGCGGACGTATGTCAGGACGTCCGCGATCTCCGTGTCATTGAGATTCCAACCGAAGGCAGGCATGGCCGGCGCTGTCGGCGCAGCTGAAGTGGCAACGGCGCGATTGCCGATCAGGACGACTCGGATCAGGGATGTAGGATCGGCGGACTGGACCAAGGGTGCGCTCGCCAGCCGCGGGAAGAGGGTCGGAACGCCCGCACCACTGTAACTGTGGCATGGCGCGCACCGGTCTTCGTATATTGCTTTGCCTGTCGCCATTCGCGGATTGTCGGCGGCCAGCGCGCTGGCCGCCCTTCCGCTCCGAGGAGCGCGGTCTTTCAGATAGGTCGCAATCGCCAGAAGATCGGCATCGGTCATTTTTGAGGTCGAGTTCGAGACGGCTTCGGCCATCGGCCCCGATGCAATATCGTAAGAGTTGGCGCCAGTCTTGAGATAGCGCACGATCTCTTCGACGGACCAACTGCCAATCCCGGTACGCGGATCTTCCGTTAGGTCGGGCGCGTACCAATCCTGCAACAGCGCCCCTTGCAGAGCTTCGCTGCCGCGGTCACCGCCGGTGATGTTCTTCGGTGTATGGCAGGTTCCGCAATGACCAAGACCTTCGACCAGGTAGGCGCCGCGGTTCCACACGTCCGACTTGGCCGGATCGGGTTGAAACACGCCGGGCTTGAAATTAATCAAATCCCAAGTGGACGTGGCCGGCCGGCGAACGTTAAACGGGAACCTCAGCTGGTTTGACTGAACCTCGTTGCGCACGGGATCCAAGGTGCGCAGATAGGCCCAGATCGCCGACACATCGTCGCGAGTGACCTTGGTGTAGGCCGGATAGGGCATCGCCGGATAGAGGCGCGCCCCATCCCTGCCGATGCCCTCATGCAT
>Ga0075019_10001027_pt1 | contig 15913 bp, 17 predicted proteins | sample ColStrG_CSR_2013_FD_71473 | JGI IMG/M metagenome (GOLD analysis project Ga0075019, IMG submission 71473) | Freshwater sediment microbial communities in response to fracking from Pennsylvania, USA - Cold Stream Run_MetaG_CSR_2013 | ecosystem: Environmental > Aquatic > Freshwater > Creek >...
CCCTTGTCGTCGGGGCGCAGCGCTCTAAGCTTGTCCCCAACAAGAGAATGCAGGGAGACGCCCATGTCCGTCCGTCCGGAAACCGTAGGCCTGTCGTCGGAGCGGCTGGCCCTGGCCGACCGCTTCTTCCAGGAGCGCTATGTGGACAAGGGGCGGCTGAAGGGACTCGCCTATGGCGTCTGGCGCGGCGGCCAGTTGGCGCACATGGCCTGCCTCGGCCAGGCGGATGTGGAGCGCAACGTCCCGATCCGCGACGACACCATCTACCGCATCTATTCCATGACCAAGCCCATCGCCTCCGTGGCCCTGATGATGCTGGTGGAGGAGGCGAAGATCGCCCTCGATGACCCGGTGCACCGCTACATTCCGTCGTGGAAGTCCCTGGGCGTCTATGTGAACGGCCTGCCGGGCGAGTATGTCACCCGCCCGGTGGAGCGGCCGATGCAGGTGGTCGACCTGCTGCGCCACACCTCGGGCCTGACCTATGGCTTCCAGAACCGGACCACCGTCGACGCGGCCTATCGCAAGGCCCATATCGGTGTCATCGGCAAGACCGTCGGCCTCGACGACCTGGTGGAGACCCTGGCCTCGATCCCGCTCGAGTTTTCGCCCGGAACCGCCTGGAACTATTCGGTGTCCACCGACATCGTCGGCTATCTGGTGCAGAAGGTCTCCGGCCAGAAGCTGGAGGATTTCCTGGAGGAACGGATCTTCCGCCCCCTCGGCATGGTCGACACCGGCTTCATGGTGCCGCCGGACAAGCAGGCCCGCTTCGCCGCCTGCTACGCCCGCGGCCCCGGCGGTGTGGTGCTGCAGGACGACCCGGCGCGCAGCCCCTATCTGGAGCCGCCGGTGCTGGTGTCCGGCGGCGGCGGTCTGGTCTCGACCTTCGACGACTACATGCGCTTCTGCCGGATGATCCTGGGCCGCGGGACCCTGGACGGCCATCAGTACATCAGCCCCAAGACCCTGGCCCTGATGGGCGCGAACCACCTGCCGGGGGGCAAGGACCTGGCGGCGTGCTCCCAGTCCCTGTTCAGCGAGGCGACCTATGCCGGCGTCGGCTTCGGCCTCGGCTTCGCCACCACGACCAACCCGGCGGCGACCCTGATCCCCGCGAGCGCCGGCGACCTGTGGTGGGGCGGGGCGGCGTCGACCGCCTTCTGGGTGGACCCGGCGGAGGACATGGCCGTGGTGCTGATGACCCAGCTGATGCCGTCCGGCGCCTATCCCATCCGTCGGGAGCTGCGCACCCTGGTCTATTCCGCCTTCACCGAAAGCCGGATCTAGTCCGCGCCCCGGCGGATCCGTGCCACGATCTCCTTCAGGAGGCGGGCGGCGACCTTGGCCGTCGTCCCGTTCACGTCCCGGGCCGGAGACAACTCGACGATGTCGGCGCCCACGACGCGGCCCGGCAGGGCGTCGATGATCCGCAGCGCCTCGCGCACGGTCAGGCCGCCGGGCTCGTGGTGGTTGACGCCCGGCGCGAAGGCCGGGTCCAGTCCGTCGAGATCAAAGGACAGATAGACCGGCCCCTCCCCGAGGGCGGCGATGGCCACCAGGGCCGTGTCGATGTCGTCCGGCGGATAGGTCCGCACGCCGAATCGTTCGGCCTGGGCCCGCAGGTGCGGCGTGTCGGCGCGGATGCCGACCTGCAGCAGCCGGCGCGCCAGCGCCTGCTCCATGATCCGCGCAAAGGGCGAGGCATGGCTGAGGGGATCTCCCTCGAAGTCGTCATAGAGGTCCGGGTGGGCGTCCACATGCACGATCCGCACGCCGGGCCAGCGGGCGGCCACGGCGCGCATTACCGGATAGGTGACCGCATGGTCCCCGCCCAGGGTCAGGAGCGCGTCGCCGCTGTCCAGCACGGCGGCGGCCGCGGCGGTGATCCGGTCGGCGTCGTCGGCGTCGCCCGCCAGATGGCAGTCCCCGTGGTCATGCAGGACCGCCGGGTCGAACACATCCGTCAGGTCCGAGGCGAAGGGGTTGCCGGCGTCGTCCTGCAGCGCCGCGCGGATCGCCGCCGGGGCCCTGGCCGGCCCTCTGGCGTGTGAGGAGTGGTCGTCCCAGCCGACGCCCAGAAGCCCTGTCCGCATCCGCGTCTCTCCGGTTCCGGCCCAGACGGTGCGGCGGCGGCGCGGGAATGTCCAGCCCGTGACCGGGCGGGCGTCAGCTGCGGAAGGTCAGATAGCCCCGTTCGACCATGCGGCGCATGCCCTCATAGGCTTCGGACAGTTCGTCGAAACTGCGCCGCAGCTCCGCGAGCCGGGCGGTGCGCTCCGGCGGCACGGTGAGCCCGGCGCTGGTCGCCGCGAGGGCTTCGGCCACCCAGTTGGCCCGCGCCTGGGCGCAGGCCACTGCCAGTCGCTGGAACACCTGCGCGTCCACGGGACCGACCATCTGGCCGATCACCTCGCGATTGCAGGCATAGGCGGTGTAGTCGATCTTCTCCAGCTGTCCGCGCATCCGCCTCTGGGCGGCCGGGTCTTCCGAGCTTTCCGGCTGGAAGTGATCGCTGCGCTTCATCGTGGTGCTGTATTGGGCCATGTCCGCGCCTTTCCGGCGTTTTCTCAGGCCCTCAGCATGGCACAGCGGGCTTAATCAGGGGTTTAGCCCGAACCGGGCGATCAGACGCGCCCGGCCATCAGGTCTGCGACGAAGGCGTCAAGGCCCGGCAGCCGCCGGCGCCGCAGCTGCTCGCCCAGATAGATGCGGCGGAGCTGCTCATAGGCCCGGTCGAAATCGTCATTGACGATCACATAGTCGTACTCGGCGTAGTGGGCGATCTCCTCCGTCGCCCGGGTCAGGCGACGCTCGATCACCTCGGCGCTGTCCTGGGCGCGGCCCTGCAGCCGGGCGCGCAGGGCCGGCAGGTCCGGCGGCAGGATGAACACCCGGACCGCATCCTCCGCCGCCCGCTCGGTGATCTGGCGCCCCCCTTGCCAGTCGATGTCGAAGACCAGGTCCCGTCCGGCGTCGAGGGCCGCCAGCACCGGCGCGCGCAGGGTGCCGTAGCGGTGGTCATGCACGTCGGCCCATTCGAGGAAGGCGTCCTCGGCGATCAGTTCGGCGAACCGGTCCGGCGAGACGAAGTGGTACTCCACCCCATCGGTCTCCCCCGGCCGCGGCGCGCGGGTGGTGCAGGACACCGACAGGCCGAGGTGGTCGTGCTCGGCGATCAGCCGGCGGGAGAGCGAGCTCTTCCCCGCGCCCGACGGGCTGGAGATCACGAGCATCAGGCCGCGGCGGGCCAGGGTGTCCGTCCTACTCGACATTCTGGATCTGCTCGCGGAACTGCTCGATGGTGGCCTTCAGCTCCAGCCCGATGGCCGTCAGGGCCACGGTCGCGGACTTGGAGCACAGGGTGTTGGTCTCGCGCATGAATTCCTGGATCAGGAAGTCGAGACGCCGTCCCGCGGCCGCCTCGCCCGTCAGCAGGCCCCGGGCGGCGTCGATGTGCGCGGCCAGACGGTCCAGCTCCTCGCGCACATCGGCCTTGCCGGCCATGATCGCGGCCTCGGCGACGATGCGCTCCTCGAGCGGTCGGGGATCGGCGACCAGCTCGGCCATGCGCCGTTCGAACCGCTCGCGGATGGCCAGGGGCTGGGCCGCGGCCTCGGTCTCGGCCTGGGCGGTCAGGGCGGCGATGCGGTCCACCTGTCCGGTCAGCACCGGGGCCAGGGCGGCGCCTTCCGCCAGACGGGACGCCGCCAGACCGTCGAGCACAGCCAGCACCGACTGGCCCATGGCCGCCTCCACCGCAGCGCGGTCTTCCGCCGTGTCGGTCTCCTCGGTCGCCTCGATGACCCCGCGGACCGCCAGGAGTCCGTCCAGCCGCGGCCGGTCGACGCCGGCCCGTTCGCCAAAGTCCGCGGCCAGCCGGACCAGCTGGTCGAGCAGATCCGTGTTGATCCGCAATCCGCCGCCCGCGTCGGCCCGTTTTGCCTGCACCGCTACCTGGATCTGGCCGCGGCTGAACCGCGCCTGGGCGCCGTCGCGGACCACCCGCTCAAGGCCGTCGAAGCCGCCGGGCCCGCGGTACCGGGCCTCGAGATTGCGGCCATTGACCGAGCGCGCCTCCACCGACCATGACCACAGTCCCAGCGCGCCGTCCACCCGGGCGAAACCGGTCATGCCTGACAGCGCCATCCTCAGCGCGCCTTGCCAAGGGTCGGTCGAAGACCTGCGGCCGCAGGGGTCGGCGTCGGCTGGCGACCCTTCTCGATGGTCCGCCAGCGGGCCACGTTGCGCTCGTGCTCCTCCAGCGTCGAGGCGAAGGCCGCGCCGCCGGTTCCGTCGGCGACGAAATAGATCTCGGTCGTGTGCGGCGGATCCAGCACTGCGGCGATGGACTCCCGGCCGGGATTGGCGATGGCCGTCGGCGGCAGCCCCGGGTGCAGATAGGTGTTGTAGGGGGTGTCCGTCGCCAGCTCCGACGCCCGGATCCCGTGGCCCAAGGGCAGGCCGCCCGTGACGCCGTAGATCACCGTGGGGTCCGCATCCAGCTTCATCCCCAGGCGCAGGCGGTTGATGTAGACCGCCGCCACCCGCGGCCGGTCGGACTCCCGCGCAGTCTCCTTCTCGACGATGGAGGCCAGGATCACCGCCTCTTCCGGCGAATGGATGGGCAGGTTGGGCTGGCGCTTGGCCCAGAACTGACCGAGCTGCCGGTCCATGGCGGCGGTCATCCGCTGCACCACGGCGGCCCGGGTCTCGCCCCGGGTCACGTCATAGGTCTCGGGCAGGATCGCGCCCTCCTGCAGCTCCGGCGTCGGTCCGGTGAGCACATCGGTGTGGTCGAGGATGTCGACCACCTGCCTGGCGCTGGCGCCTTCGGGGATGGTCACGTGATGGTGGACGATGTCGCCGTTGCGCAGCTTGCCCAGGATCAGGGACACCGAGGCCTGCGACGGGATCAGATACTCCCCTGACTTGATCCGGTGCGCCGAGCCGGTGATTTCCGCAAGCGCGATGAACACCGGCGCATTGGGGATCACGTGGGAGGACGAAAGCTCGCCGGCGATCTCGGCGAGGCCCGCGCCCTTGCGCAGGATCACCGTGGTGGCCGGCTGCCCCTGGCCGGCCCGCGGTCCGGCGGCGTAGTAGGCGAACAGCCCGCCGGCGGCGATCAGGGCGGCGATGACAGTGAAGGTCACCACGCCGCTCGCCAGTCCGGCGAGGAAGCCGCGGCCCGGCGGTCGGCCCGGCGGCGGCCAGGAGGTGGACCGGCCGCCGCTCACGAGACCTTGCCAAGCAGCAACGAGGCGTTGGTGCCGCCGAACCCGAAGCTGTTGGACAGGGCGACATCGATGCGCATCGGCTTGGCCGTATACGGCACCAGGTCGATGGCCGTCTCCACCGACGGATTGTCGAGATTGATGGTGGGCGGGGCGATCTGGTCGCGGATCGCCAGGGCCGTGAACGCCGCCTCGATGGCGCCTGCGGCGCCCAGCAGGTGGCCGGTGGCGCCCTTGGTCGCCGACATGGTCGTCTTGCCCGCGGCGTTGCCCAGCAGCCGCTCCACCGCCCCCAGCTCGATCTCGTCGCCGACGGGGGTGGAGGTGCCGTGGGCGTTCACATAGTCGATGTCCGCCGCCGTCAGCTTCGCGTCCTTCAGGGAGGCGCGCATGGCCCGGAAGCCGCCGTCCCCGTCCAGGGCCGGCGAGGTGATGTGATAGGCGTCGCCGGACAGTCCGTAGCCCAGCACCTCGGCGTAGATCTTGGCTCCGCGGGCCTTGGCGTGCTCGTATTCCTCCAGCACCAGAACCCCTGCGCCCTCCCCCATCACGAACCCGTCCCGGTCCTTGTCATAGGGTCGCGAGGCGCGGGTGGGCGCGTCGTTGAAGCCCGTCGACATGGCGCGGCAGGCTATGAAGCCGGCGATGCCCAGCTTGCAGATCGCCGCCTCCGCCCCGCCGGCGATCATCACGTCGGCGTCCCCGTACTTGATCAGCCGGGTGGCGTCGCCGATGGCGTGGGCGCCCGTGGCGCAGGCGGTGACCACCGAATGGTTCGGCCCCTTGAAGCCATAGCGGATCGACACGTGGCCCGAGCAGAGATTGATCAGGGCCGAGGGAATGAAGAACGGGCTGATTCGCCGGGGCCCCTTGGCCTCCAGCTCCACCGCCGTGTCGGCGATGGTGCCCAGGCCGCCGATGCCGGAGCCGATGATGACCCCCGTCCGCTCGCGGCTCTCCTCGTCCTCGGGCGTCCAGCCGGAGTCCTCCACCGCCTCCACGGCCGCGGCGATGCCGTAGATGATGAAGTCGTCCATGCGGCGGAGCTCCCGCGCCGGCAGGATGCTTTCCGGCTCGAACAGTCCCTCCATGCCCGGCGCGCCGCCGCCCCGACCATCGGCCATGGGGACTTCGCAGGCCACCTGGCAGGCATAGCCCTCGGTGTCGAAGGCGGTGATGCGCCCAGCTCCGGACTCGCCGGCCAGCAGTCTCTTCCAGCTCAGCTCACGCCCGGCCGCCAGCGGCGTGACAAGGCCAATTCCGGTGATGACGACACGACGCATCGGCAAGAAATCCCTGAACTCGATTCCCACGGTCTGGGCCCGCAGTGTGGCGCCAGATCCGGCAACTTCCCAGACCTGGACGCCGCCGCACGGCGGGACAAGCAGAGAATCCGCCGTCCCGGTCTCCTGTTACCAGACCCGGGGGGCAAAAACAGCTTCGGCGCGCCACGTATGTCGCTGGGACATAAGCGTAGCGCGCCGATGTTCAGCCCTGACGGGCGGGGAGACCGCGCGGCGACGCCGGACGGGCTCCCGATCAGTCCGTCCGGATCAGGCGCCGAGGCGTTCCTGGATGAACTTCACCGCATCACCCACGGTCTGGATGTGCTCCGCCGCATCGTCGGGGATTTCGATGTCGAATTCCTCTTCGAAGGCCATCACGAGCTCGACGTTGTCGAGGCTGTCAGCGCCCAGATCGTCGATGAAGCTCGCCTTGTCGGTCACCTTGGCCGGATCCGCGTCAAGGTGCTCGATCACGATCTTGCGCACGCGCTCGAGGATATCGGACATTCAGTTAAACCCTTTGTGGTTGGGAGGCGGCTGTTGAAGATCCGTAGTTGGCGACCGCCGCCTTGGAGGTTGGTTGACAAGCCCGGTCCTTGGACGACCGGCCTTACCGGAGCTGACCGTCAGGCGCCGCGCTTTGTCGGCGCTGCGGTCCAACTGCCGTCGTGGCATCGCCTAGCATACTAATTTTCACCATGCCAGCACCCGGCGCGTTCGGAGCGGTTCGCCGCAGGGCGCGCCGCCGCTCCGCTGACCGGCGCCGGTCAGATCATGGCCATCCCGCCGTTCACATGCAGGGTCTGTCCGGTGACGTAGCCCCCAGCCTCGCTGGCCAGATAGACGCAGGCGGCGGCGATGTCGTCGCCGGTTCCCAGCCGCCCTGCGGGAATCCGGGTCAGGATGGCCGTGCGCTGGGCCTCGGTCAGGGCGTCGGTCATGGGGCTGGCGATGAAGCCCGGCGCCACGCAGTTCACGGTGACGTTGCGGCCCGCCACCTCGGCCGCGAGGGCCTTGGAGAACCCGATCATGCCGGCCTTGGAGGCGGCGTAGTTGGCCTGACCTGGATTGCCGGTGACGCCCACCACCGAGGTAATGCCGATGATTCGGCCCGAGCGGCGCTTGAACATGCCCTTCAGCGCCGAGCGGCTCAGCCGGAAATAGGCTTCCAGATTGACCTTCTGCACCACCTGCCAGTCCTCGTCCTTCATCCGCAGCAGCAGTCCGTCCCGGGTGAGGCCCGCATTGGAGACCAGGATGTCGAGGGGACCGGCGGCCTCCTCGGCCCGGCCGACCAGGCTGTCGACCGAGGCGTCGTCGGCGAGGTTGGCGGCGGCGACGAACGCCCGCTCGCCCAGCTCGGCGGCGACGGCGGCCAGCGCGTCCTCCCGCGTGCCGGACAGGACGACGGTGGCGCCCTGCCGGTGGAAGGCCCGGGCGATGGCGCCGCCCAGGCCGCCGGAAGCGCCGGTGACAAGGGCGGTCTTGCCGGTCAGGTCAAACATGGGTCGTTCTCCAGGAAGGGACGCGCGGGACCGTCACAGGGTCTCGGCGAAGGTCTCGAGGTCCATCGGGGTGTTCAGGGACACGGCGTCGACGCCGGGCGCGATGCGCTTGGCCATGCCGGACAGGACCTTGCCCGCGCCCAGTTCGGCGAAGCGGGTCACCCCGCCCTCCTCCGCCAGCCAGGTGATGCTTTCCCGCCAGCGCACCCGGCCGGTCACCTGCTGCACCAGCAGGTGGCGGATCGTCTCCGGATCGGTCACGGGGCGGGCGGTGATGTTGGCCACCAGCGGGATCAGCGGCTCCGCCACCGACGTGCCGGACAGGGCCGCGGCCATGGCGTCGGCGGCCGGCTGCATCAGCGGGCAGTGGAAAGGGGCGGACACGTTCAGCGGAATCGCCCGGGCGCCCAGTTCCTTGGCCCGGGCGATGGCCCGCTCCACCGCGGCGGACTCGCCGGAAATGACGATGTTGCCCTGGTTGTTGTCATTGGCCACGGCGCAGACGCCGACCTCGCAGCCCGCGGCGGCGGCGGCCTCGGCCAGGGCCAGGTCGACCTTCGGCCCGATCAGCGAGGCCATGGCGCCGGCGCCCACCGGCACGGCGCGCTGCATGGCCTGGCCGCGCAGCTTCAGCAGGCGCGCGGTGTCGGCGAGGCTGATGGCCTCGATGGCGCACAGGGCCGAATATTCGCCCAGGCTGTGACCGGCGGCGTAGGCGGCGCCATCGACGCTCACGTCGAAATCGTCGGCGAGCACCCGCACCACCGCCAGGCTGACCGCCATCAGGGCGGGCTGGGCGTTTTCGGTCAGGGTCAGTTCCTCTTCCGGCCCTTCCTGCATCAGCCGGAACAGGTGCTGGCCCAGCGCGTCGTCCACGGCGGCGAACACCTCCCGGGCGCTGGCGAAGGTCTCGGCGAGGCCGGCGCCCATGCCGACGGCCTGACTCCCCTGACCGGGAAACAATAGGGCGAGGCTCATGGTCGGCATCCTGGGCGCAAGAGATCGATGCAGCACCCCTAATGCGCCCCGCGCCAAAGGGGAAGAGGCGGTAAAATCCGCGCGGCCCGCATTGCGCGTCGCCGGCGCCGCCCCCAAGTCCGTCACACTCGCTCTTCCGCGACCGGAGATCAACGACATGACCCCCCAGCCGCTCAAGCTCGTCTTCGCCGCCGCCGCCACCCTCGGCGCGCTCGGCCTCGCCCTGCCCGCGTCCGCCTCGCTGAAGCCCGGCGCGACGGCCCCGGACTTCAGCGCCAGCGCGGCGCTGGCCGGCAAGACCTTCGATTTCAAGCTGTCAGAGGCTTTGAAGAAGGGGCCTGTGGTGCTGTACTTCTTCCCCGCCGCCTTCACCTCCGGCTGCACCATCGAGGCGCATGACTTCGCCGAGGCGACGGCGGACTTCAACAAGCTGGGGGCCACCGTGGTGGGCGTCACGTCGGGCAACGCCGACCGGGTGGCGGAATTCTCCAAGGTCGAGTGCCGCGACAAGTTCGCCGTCGCCGCCGATCCGGACAAGAAGATCTCCAGGGCCTATGACGCGCTGATCCCGGTCGCGGGCTATACCGACCGGGTCTCCTACGTCATCGCGCCCGGCGGCAAGGTCCTGCTGAGCTATTCGTCCATGTCGCCGGACCAGCACGTGGCCAAGACCATGGCCGCCGTCGAAGCGTGGAAGTCCGCGAAATAGCCGTCCTGCGCCAGCGCAAAGACACGGGCCAGGCGGGGGCGTAGACTGGGGTCCAACCTGAGGAGGCCCCTGCGCCCGTGACCGTCGCCGATCCGCCCACGACCCTCGTCCCGAAGCTGTGGCTGGTGCTGCGGCAGGGCTATGGCTGGCGGGACCTGCAGGCCGACGCGCTCGCGGGCCTGACCGTCGCCGTGGTCGCCCTGCCCCTGTCCATGGCCCTGGCCATCGCGTCTGGAACCACGCCGGACAAGGGTCTGGTCACCGCCGTGGTGGCCGGTCTGGTGATCTCCCTGCTCGGCGGCAGCCGCGTCCAGATCGGCGGTCCCACCGGCGCCTTCGTGGTGATCGTGTCCGGCGTCATCACCCAGCATGGCTATGCCGGCCTTGTCGCCGCCAGCCTGATGGCCGGCCTGATCCTCTGCGCCGCCGCGGTCCTGCGCCTCGGCCGGTTCGTGCATCGCGTGCCCGAGCCGGTGATCGCGGGCTTCACCACCGGCATCGCCATCATCATCGGGGTGAGCCAGTTGCCCGACGCCCTGGGGCTGCACCTGCCAAAGAGCGCGGCGGAGGTCATCCCCAAGCTCGCCGCCCTGTCGGACCGCGCCGGCCAGATCGCTCCGGCAGCGCTGCTGATGACCCTGGGCGCCATCGTCGCCATCGAGCTGTTGAAGCGGTTCGCGCCGAAGCTGCCGTCCCTGCTTCTGGTCACGGCGGCGGCGGCGGCGGTCGCTGTGGCCCTGGGCCTGCCGGTGGAGACCATCGCCAGCCGGTTCGGCGCCCTGCCCCGCACCCTGCCTGTCCCGCGCCTGCCGGACCTCTCGCCCGCCCTGATGCTCAGCCTCGCGCCCGCGGCGTTCAACATCGCCTTCCTGGCGGGAATCGAGTCCCTGCTGTCGGCCAAGGTCGCCGACGCCATGACCGGCGGGCGGCACCGGGCCAATGCCGAGCTGATGGCCCAGGGGGTCGCCAATGTCGCGTCGGCCCTGTTCGGCGGACTGCCCGCCACCGGCGCCATCGCCAGGACCGCCACAAACATCCGCGCCGGCGCCCGCTCGCCCCTGGCGGGGGTGTTCCATTCCGCATTCGTCATGATTGCGATGGTGCTGTTCGCCCCTCTGATGGGCCTCGCGCCCATGCCCGCCCTGGCGGCGATCCTGCTGATCGTGGCCTGGAACATGGGTGAGGCGCACAGGCTGCCGGCGGTGCTGCGCGGCCCCTGGCCGGAGGCCGCGGTGCTGTTCGTCACCCTGATCCTGACGGTCGTCGCCAACCTCACCGTGGCGATCTTCGCCGGCATCGCCCTGGAGATCGGCCTGAGCTGGCTGCGACGCCGCAGGGAAGCGTCGGCAGGCTGAGGCCGATTTCACCTTGCATTCCCGGCGTTTCCGAGTATTTTCCGCCGCTTCCCTGAGGAGCGGTCCGCCGCGGTCAGTTTTCGGGACAGGCGAAGGCCTGCCCGGACCGCGCTGGAGCCATCGCGGAGCCCGGATCTTCCGCCGGACCCCGCGCCGCCCCTCGCCCACGGAAGAGGACACACATGGCCTATTACGAACACGTGGTCATTGCGCGGCAGGATATCTCCCCGCAACAGGCCGAAGCTCTCAATGACACGCTGAAGGCGCTCATCGAGGAACATGGCGGCACCGTCGCCAAGATCGAGTACTGGGGTCTCCGCAACCTCGCCTACCGGATCAAGAAGAACCGCAAGGGTCACTACTCCCTGATGGCCATCGACGCCCCGGCGCCGGCCGTCAAGGAAATGGAGCGTCAGCTGGGTCTCAACGAAGACGTGCTGCGCTACCTGACCGTGAGGGTCGAGGAACTCGACCTCGAACTGTCGCCGGTGCTGGCCCGTCGCGACCGCGAAGGCGGCCGTGAAGGTCGCGGCGACCGCGAAGGCCGCCCCGAGCGTGAGCCGCGCCCCGAGCGCAGCTACGACGACGCAGCCATCTGATCAGGGAGCCCATCACCATGACCGATACGACCGAAGCTCCCGTCCCCGGCGCCGCCGCCGGCGGAGCCCGCCGCCCCTTCTTCCGCCGCCGCAAGGTCTGCCCGTTCTCGGGCGCCGGCGCGCCGAAGATCGACTACAAGGACGTCAAGCTCCTGCAGCGCTACATTTCCGAGCGCGGCAAGATCGTCCCCTCGCGCATCACTGCGGTGTCGCAGAAGAAGCAGCGTGAACTGGCCAAGGCCATCAAGCGCGCCCGCTTCCTGTCGCTGCTGCCCTACGTCGTGAAGTGAGGGGGACAGCACCATGAAAGTCATTCTTCTCGAACGTGTTGACCGCCTGGGCGCCATTGGCGACGTGGTGTCGGTGAAGGACGGGTTCGCCCGGAACTTCCTGCTGCCCCGCTCCAAGGCGCTCCGCGCCACCAGCGCCAATCTCAAGGTCTTCGAAGCCCAGCGCGGCCAGATCGAAGCCCGCAACGCCGAGGCCAAGGCCGCGGCCGAGCGCGCCTCGGAAAAGCTGGACGGCGCCACCTACATCCTGATCCGTCAGGCGGGTGAAAGCGGCCAGCTGTACGGTTCGGTGTCCGGACGGGACGTGGCCGACGCCGCGGCCGCCGAAGGCCACAAGATCGAGCGCAGCCTGGTCGTGCTGGACCGTCCGATCAAGACGATCGGCGTCCATCCGATCAAGATCAAGCTGCACGCCGAAGTGACGATCACCGTCTATGTGAACGTCGCCCGCTCGCTGGACGAGGCCGAGCGCCAGTCCCGCGGCGAGGACGTGATCGCCTCGCAGTTCGACGAGGAGCGTCTGGCCGCCGAAGAGGCCGCCGCCGACCTGCTCGAGGGCGGCGCCGGTCAGGCCATGGCGGACGCCAGCTTCGACGACCGCTGATCCGGTCACGGACAAGGTGGAATACGGCGACGGCGTCGGGGGCAACCCCGGCGCCGTTTTCCGTTTGCGCTCGCCACTCTCGCAAAGTCCCTTCACAGGCTCGCGGCAAAGTGGATGATCGGGCGCAGTGATGTCACCCACGGGATCCTGCCATGTCCGCCGCCCTTCTCACCGCCGCCGCCCTCGCCGCCGCCGTGCCTGTCCCGACCGTCGCCGACGCGCCGCTGCAGCCGGACCTGGCCGCCATCGCCCGGGCGATCAGCGCGGACGAGCAAAAGGCCGTCCTGAGCCAGTTGGTGGCGTTCGGCACCCGTCACACCCTGTCCGACACCACCTCGCCCAACCGCGGGATCGGCGCGGCCCGGCGCTTCGTCAAGGCGCGGTTCGAGGCCTATGGCAAGGCGTGCGGGGGCTGCCTCGAGATCGTCACGCCGGAGGAGACCGTCACCGGCGCCCGGATTCCGAAGCCGGCCGTCATCCAGGACGTGCTGGCGATCCAGCGGGGAACCACGGACCCGGACCGGGTGGTGATCGTCGCCGGGCATATCGACAGCCGGGTGTCGGATGCGTTGAACGCCACCTCCGACGCTCCCGGCGCCAATGACGACGGCTCCGGCGTGGCGGCGGTGATGGAGGCCGCAAGGGTGCTCTCGAAGTACCGGTTCAGCGCCACCATCGTCTACGCCGTGCTGTCCGGCGAGGAGCAGGGCCTGTTCGGCGGCAAGGTGCTGGCGAACTACGCCACGGCGCACGGCTGGAAGGTCGAGGCCGACCTCAACAACGACATCGTCGGCAATATCCACGGCCAGGGCGGCGAGACCGAGGCCGGCTTCGTCCGGGTGTTCTCGGAAGGGACCAAGGCGGTGGAGACCCCCGCGGATGCGGCGAAGCGCCGGTATAACGGCGGCGAGCTGGACAGCCCGTCGCGCAACATCGACCGCTACATGGCCGGCCTCGCCAGCCAGTATCTGGACGGCTTCAAGGTGCGGATGGTCTATCGCACGGACCGCTTTGGCCGGGGCGGCGACCAGACCCCCCTGCTGGAGGCCGGCTTTCCCGCCGTGCGCGTGACCGAGGCGGCGGAAAACTACACCCGCCAGCACCAGGATGTGCGGACCGAGAACGGGATCGCCTATGGGGATGTGCTGTCCGGGGTCGATTTCCCCTATCTGGCGAACGTCACCCGGCTGGACGCCGTCACCCTGGCCAGCCTCGCCTGGGCCCCCGCCCCGCCGGAAGGGGTGAAGATCGAGGGCGCCGTGTCGCCGGACACCCAGCTCAGCTGGCAGCCGGCCCCCGGCGCCGCGGGCTATCGGGTCTGGTGGCGGGAAACCACCGACCCGTTCTGGACCCACAGCCGCGACGCAGGGCCGGCGACCGCCCTGAAGCTCAACGGCGTGGTCATTGATGACTGGTTCTTCGGCGTGCAGTCCATCTCGCGGGTCGGCTACGCCAGCCCGGTGGTGTTTCCGGGACCGGCGGGCGCCTTCGCGTCGCCCGGACCGGCGTCGGCGCCCGCCGGAAAATAGCCCTCTAGAGCTGAGCCCGCGCGAGCTGCGTGAAGGCCTCGCCCCGGACCTCGAAGTCCGGGAACTGGTCGAAGCTGGCGCAGGCGGGAGACAGCAGCACCACCGCGTCGCCGCCGGAGGCCTTCGCGTCCGCATGGGCCGCCGCCACCGCCGTCTCCAGGTCGCCGCACAGGACCGCCTCGGCGTGCCCCTTCAGGGATCGGGCGAAGTCGTCCGCCGACTCGCCGATCAGATAGGCCCTGGCGATGCGCGGATAGAGGTCCGTCAGGGACTCGATGCCCCCGGCCTTGGCCCGGCCGCCGGCGATCCAGTAGAACCGGTCGAAGGTGGACATGGCCTGGCGGGCGGCGTCGGCGTTGGTGGCCTTGCTGTCATTGACGAAGCGCACCTTGCCGATGCGGGCCACCTCCTGCATCCGGTGCGCGAGGCCCGGAAAGCTCAGCATGCCCCGCAGGATGTCCGCCGAGGCGATCCCCAGCGCCAGGCAGGCGGCATAGGCCGCCGCGGCGTTCTGCCAGTTGTGCCGCCCCAGCAGCGACCGGGCCCGGCCGAGATTGGCCACCTCCACGGAGCGTTCGCCGGTGGCGTCATAGAGCGCGCCCTGCAGCACATAGAAGCCCCGCCCCATGGCCCGGCCCGACGAGACCGGCCGGATCGTGCGCTTGTTCAGGGCCGTGATCTCGGTGCAGATGCGCTGGCCCCAGGGGTCGTCGACGCCGATCACGGCGGTGTCGCCCTTGATCTGGTTGGCGAAGATCCGGCGCTTGGCGTCCACGTAGTTGTCCATGGACCCGTGCCGGTCCAGGTGATCGGGCGAGATGTTCAAGAGGACCGCCGCGTCGCAGCGCAGGCTGAAGGTCAGGTCCAGCTGGTAAGAGCTCAGCTCCAGCACATAGATCGCGCCGCCCTCGAGATCGTCCAGGCCCAGCACGCCGAACCCGATATTGCCGCCCACCCGCACCGTGCGGCCCGCCTCGCGACAGATGTGACCGATCAGGGCGGTGGTGGTGGACTTGCCGTTGGTGCCGGTGATCCCGCAGATCTTCGGCCGGTCGTGGGCGGGCAGCGCATTCACCGTCCGGGCGAACAGCTCCACGTCGCCGATGATCTCGGTCCCGGCGGCGCGGGCCCGGTCCACCGTCCAGTGCGGTTTGGGATGGGTCAGGGGCACGCCGGGGGACAGGACCAGCGCCTCGATCCCCGACCAGTCGGCGAGGGTCAGGTCCTCCACCGGCAGGCCCTCGGCCCGGGCGGCGTCCACCGCCTGGGCGTTGTCGTCCCAGACGCTGACCCGGGCCCCGGCGGCGACCAGGGCGCGGGCGGCGGCAAGGCCGGTGCGGGCCAGCCCGAACACGGCCATCCGCTTGCCTTCGAACCCGCGCAGGGTGATCACGTCCGGTCTCTCCTCTTGCCGCTCAGCGCAGCTTCAGCGTGGCCATGCCGAGCAGCGCCAGCACCACCGCGACGATCCAGAAGCGGATGACGATGGTCGACTCGCTCCAGCCCAGCTTCTCGTAGTGGTGATGGATCGGGGCCATCAGGAACACCCGCTTGCCGGTGCGGCGGAAATACAGGACCTGGATCGCCACCGACAGCGTCTCCGCCACGAACAGGCCGCCGACGATGCCCAGCACGATCTCGTGCTTGGTGCAGACCGCAATGGCGCCCAGGAGGCCGCCCAGGGCCAGGGAGCCGGTATCCCCCATGAAGATCCGCGCCGGCGCCGCGTTCCACCAGAGGAACCCGCCGCAGGCCCCCGCGAACGCGGCCGCGACCATGGCGTTGTCGACCGCCGAGGCGGGATTGGCTCCATAGTCGAGC
>Ga0075019_10001028_pt1 | contig 15907 bp, 13 predicted proteins | sample ColStrG_CSR_2013_FD_71473 | JGI IMG/M metagenome (GOLD analysis project Ga0075019, IMG submission 71473) | Freshwater sediment microbial communities in response to fracking from Pennsylvania, USA - Cold Stream Run_MetaG_CSR_2013 | ecosystem: Environmental > Aquatic > Freshwater > Creek >...
CGCCGTGGCCGTCCCTCCGGCGACCTCGTTCGACTCGACGTGCACCCAGCCGGCGTCGCCCGGTCTCCAGGCCTACCTCGACTCGCTCCCGGCGGGATCGACCTTCCGGTCGTCGACCACGGCGTGCTACCTCGTTCCGACCGGCATCCTGCTCACGAAGCCGATCAACATCGTCGGGGGCACGTTCTTCGACCCGACCAACGTCAAGGGCACGGGACCCGGTGACAACTCGCTCAAGCCGATCATCCTGATCAAGGACACCTCCTTCGTGACGGTCTCCGACGTCAGCGTCCTCGGCGTGAACACCGACGACTCCTACCACCCGCCGCTGGTCAATCAGGCGGGCATCGAGCTGAAGTCGGCGACCGATGTCACGCTCACCAACATCACCTCCAAGAACACCTACGGCGACGGGCTCGAACTGGTGGAGGACATGACCCACATTCCGGTCACCCGGCTCCACGTCGACGGCTACACGATCATCAACGCCGGTCGACAGGCGGTCACGCTCGCCGAGGTGTCCCACTCGGTGCTCAACCACGTGAACATCGTCAGCTCGGCCGACGCCGGCTTCGACTTCGAGTCCGACATCCCCTGGTTGGGGTCCGACAACGTGACCATCAGCAACTGCACCGACAATCGCGGGTTCAACATGATCGAACTGCTCAACGGGCCGGTCACCGTCACCAACTGCACCGGCATCCACCGCATCACGCTCACCGGCCAGCACGGCACGGCGCCGGTGACCTTCACCGGCGGTTCCATCATCTGCCGGCGCCGGGACCCGGTGCCGTGCGTCCGCCTGAGCGGCGGGACCATGACACTGACGGACATCGCCATCTCCCGCGAGGCAGGGCTCTGGGCCCCCACCACACCCGTCTGGTACGTCCGCAACTCAGGCAAACTGACGTTCGTCCACTGTCCCATCGCCTTCCCGATGGGCCTCACCCTCGACACCGCCAGCGTGATGTTCGCCAAGTAGCGAGCCCGGTCGGCCACACCGCGTCCACCCGAGGACGGCCCCCGGGGGCCGCTCTGGTCCCGACGCCCAGGCCCGCTCCCCGAGGGGTCACCCCGCCATCGGCGCCGGCCCATGCTCCACCTCGGACCCGGCGTGGCGGAGCCGGCTGACCTCTCCGAGCCCGAGCCACACCGCGGACACGGCGAGCGCCAGGGTGCCGAACGCGGCCACGTACCGTTCCCCCGGGTGCAGCGCCACGAACGCGGCGGCGGCCGCACACCACACCAACGACCGCACCGGCGACCGCCGGGCCACCAGGTCGACGAGGAGCACCAGGACGCTGGCCGACAACAGGTAGTAGGGAAAGACGACCGACTCGAACACGAGGCGGCTCCCCGTGCACACCAGGGCCAGCCCCACCACCGCCGCCGGGGACGCCGCCCACCGCAGGTGCCGGCGGGCGAACCACACGCACACCCCCAGGGCGAACAGCACGGGCGCGTCGCGGGCCACCGTCGAGGCCACCGACCCGTGCACACCGGCCAGGCTGAGCATCGTCTGGCCCTCGGTGGCCCCGCCCCCGCTGAAGCCGCTCAGGTTGCCCAGCGTGGCCCGCGGTGCGACGGCCAGGAACGGCGCCAGCGCCACGGCGCACACGCCGGCGGCCGTGCCACCCAACACCAGGCGCGACCGGGTGCCGGGCGCCACCACCAGGGCGGGCAGCAGGAGGAGCAGCGCGAACTGCTTGGACAGCACCGCCACGCCGAAGAGGACGCCGGCCCACACCCACCGTCCCCGAATCGCCTGAGCCAGGCCGGCGAGTCCCAGCCCGAGGCTCACGATGTCCTGCGGATGGTAGAGCTGCACCACGGCGCCGCCGGCGGCCGGCAGGAACGCGAGGAACGCGAGCAGCCCGGCCTCCCGCGCCAGCGTGTCGGCCCGACCAGCGCGCAGGACGGACAGCGCACCCACCGCCAGGACCAGCCACGTGGCGACCCCCAGGACCCCCTGGGACCGCCACCAGGGCGGGAGCGTCGGGGCACCACCGGCGACCACGACGCCGCAGACGGGCACGGAGGCGGCGACCGCCCGGGCCACCGCACGGTCGCGGCCTGGTCCGGGCGCCCCGAACCGGGCCTCGGGCACGCACCAGGTCGGGGCGCCGACGGTGGAGCGAAGGACCGCCACGAGCGGGGCGGCCAGCAACGGGTAGCCCGGCGGGTTGGGCAGCGCGTCGATGGAGGCCGCCACCCGGAGATCGCCGTTGGACAGGGCCGTCGTCACCGCGGTCAGCGGCGCGGTGTCCCGACCCCCGGCCGGTCCGTGACGCACGACGACGACTCCCAGGAAGCAGCAGGCCGCCGCCAGCACCATGGCCGCCGTGGCCAGGCGACGACCAGGGGTGTGCCGGCCGGGGCCGCGCCCAGGCCCGGCCGACACCGGGTCGTCGTCGGTCTGCGACGCGGTGACGTCCGGCATGCTCCTCCTCCGCGCCTGTGGTCCGGGCGGCAACACTACCGGCGGCGCGGACGCCCTCCGTGGTGTGCCGGCACTGCCGGTGGCGCTTCCGGGCACCCGACCCCACCAGGGGCTACCCTGAGGCGGAGTCCGACGCTCCAGCGACGGACGGAACGGGGGACACCATGCAGCGGTGGCGGCGCACAGTCCGGATCGGCATGCTGGCGGTGGCGGGCGTGGTCCTGCTGGCCGTAGCGGTACCCCAGGTGGCGTCCGGAATCGGGCTCACCTCACTGGCCAGCCGGCTGGCCAGTCTCACCTCGTGCAGCAGCGGTGGCTCCAGTGGCTCCAGTGGCTCCGACAGCTCCGGCAGCACGTGCTGCTCGGGCTCCTCGGGTTCGTCCGACTCCGGCTCGTCCGGCTGCGCCACCGGCCCCGGCACGGTCACCGGCGCGGTCGCCGTCACCGGCGCGCCTGCGGGAACGGCACCCAACTACATCGGGGCCGGCGCCTGTCCCTACGTCGACGCGTCCTCGCTGGCCGCACTGTGCCCGAACCCGTCGTTCGCCCTGCAGGTAAACGGGTCGTACACCCTGTCCCTCGACCCCGGCACCTGGGTGGTCAGCGGCTTCTACGAGGTCAACGCATTCGGCGGCGCCTTCCTGGGCTCGCCGCAGGTGGTGACCGTCACCAGTGGCGGCACGCTGGCTCTCGACCTGACCGTCCCGTACGCCAAGCCGGCCACGCTCGCCGCTCTGGTGAAGGTCACCGGCCTGCCCACCGGCACCACGGTCCAGACCGTGTCGGTGCTCCTGTGCCCGGCCGGATCCACCTACACGGCCGATCCCGCTCCGATCACCTGTGTCAACGGCAGTGACTACTTCCCCACACCTGGACCGACTTCGGGGACCATCACCCTGTCCGGGCTGCCGTCCGGGTCGTGGACGGCCTACCCCGGCTACTGCACCACCTTCGGCTGCGTGACCAACCCGGCAGCGGGCAGGCAGGTCACCCTCACCGCCGGGCACACGTCGAAGGTCCGCCTGACCACGGGCTTCCTCGTGCCCCCGCAGGGCCTGGTGAACGCCACCGTCACGGTGACCGGCGCACCGGCCGGGTTCAACGCCGCGGTGGGCGTGACCGCCTGCCAGATCCAGTCCTCCTTCTCCAACTGCACCGGATGGGGCGGACAGGCCCAGGGCAGCACGGTCCCGCTCCAGCTCAACTCGGGCGTGTGGGAGATCACCGGTGAGTACTACGCACCGGTGTTCGGGAACCCGATCCCCGGCCCGACCGAGCTGGTGGACGTCCAGGGCGGGCAGGTCCAGAACCTGACCATCGCCGTCCCGTACCAGGTGCTCGGTACCGCGGCCGGCACGATCAAGGTGACCGGGATGCCGGCCGGTACCAAGGTCACCAGCTACACGGTGACCGCGTGTCCGGACTCGTTCGTGACCTCGTACCCCTTCCTCTCCTGCGTGAGCGAATACTCGGGTCCCGGCGTCATCACCTACGGGGCCGCCAACACCCGCCGCATGGGACGCCACGTGAAGCGCCTGTCCGTGCCACGTGCCGCCAGCGCCCGGATCAACGCCTACAGCCTCCCCACGCTGACCCCGGGGGCGTGGGACCTCTTCGTCCAGTACACGACGCCGTTCGGGACCTTCTACAGCCACGGATCCACCAAGGTGAACGTCAACGCCGGGCAGACCACCACGACCAAGTTGGCGGTCCCGTACCAGCCACCGACGCTCGGCGACGTCACCGGCAAGGTCTCGGTGGTGGGGGTGCCGCAGTACTCGTTCCAGGCTGGGGCACGTGCCTGCACCACGGCACCCGTCGCCGGATCCTGCACCGGCGAGGTCGACGCCTTCCTCGGGGCGAACAGCAGGTACCAGCTGGACCTCGCACCAGGCACCTGGTGGGTCGAGGGCGTGGTCTACGACTACGCGACTCCGGGCACCCAGACCTTCACCACGGCACCCCGCCAGGTGACGGTCGCCGTCGGATCGAAGTCGACCCAGAACTTCACCGTCGTCGCGTAGCCGGACCGAGGGGGTCAGCCGTCGGCTGCGGCCGCGCTCCGGTGGAATCAGCCGGGCCGGTCGGTGAGCTTCGTGCCGTCCCACCACTGGACCGGCCGTTCCGGGTTGTTCGGATTGCCGTACCAACCGGGCGGCAGTCGGACCGCGGAGTCCAGAAGCCCCACCTCGGCCGCGTACTCGTCGGTGAAGCCGCCGTCGTCGTCCTCACCTGGTGCGATCGGACGGGACCAGGTCGCACCGTCTCCTGCAGCGACGGTCACCGATGCAGCCGGCGCCGCGGACACGGGCTGGGGTCGGGTCGCCGGTGCCGGTGCCGGCGCCGGCGGACCGTCGAAGAGCGGCAGGTCGTCCACGGTCGGACCGGCGGCGGGGGGTGCCTGCTCCACGTTCGCCCGAGTCGTGGGGGCCGGGGGCTCGACGACGCCCGGTGCGGCGGCAGTGGCAGCCGGCACCGCACCCGCATCGGTGGCGACCGGAGGTGCGGCCGCCGTCGACCGCCGGGTCCGGACCGCAAGTGCGAACGAGCCGAGCAACAGGACCGCGCCGAGCACGATGAGTCCGACGCCGAGGTGGGCGATCACCGAATAGGCGGCACACCCCCTCGCCGTCACCGTGCTGTGGGTGAGCACGATCAGATTGGTCGAGCAGCCGACCGAAGCAGGACTGAAGAACGCGAAGGCCACCGTGCCGGTCCCCAGCGAGATACCGCCCCAGAGGGCGCACAACGATCGGCCTCGTCCTGCTCCCATGTCGATCGAACCTACCGGACCTGCAAAATGGCGGTCGTGAACAGGGCCAATTGGCTACGGAGAGTGGGGGCGACGCACCTGGTCCGACCACTGGCAGCGGCAGGAACGACGCCCGGCCGTCGAGGCACCACCGGGAGCGGGTCCAGGGCCGCACCCCTGCGAGGTCGGGAGCGAGCAGTTGCCCGTCGAATCGGAGGCCGGTGCCGTCGTCCCGCTCCGGCACACCCTCCCACCCGAACCACGGTGACCGCTGCGGCCGTCCTGGTCGACGGGCGCATCGCATGCTCCTCTGCTCCGCCACCGAGTCGCACGGGGAATCCACCGTTGCGACGACCGGCCCACCGCCCGAAGCGGACGCGGAGGCGCCGGTCGTGTCCGAACGCCCGGGGGATGCCGAGTTGGTGACCGACCTCGCTCAATCGCTGAGTCCGGTTTCACGGACGGTGACGTTCAGCCGTCCGGGAAGGTCTCCGACAGCCGGGTCGTCGGTACCCGGCAGCAGTTTGGTCACCCCGTGGTACGCGAGGCGAGACGGACCCCCGAACACCACGACGTCCCCCGACTCGAGGGGCAGGTCCACCCAGGGGCGCCCGCGTGACGACGGGTTGCCGAACCGGAACACCCCCGTCGCACCGACACTCAGCGACACCACCGGCGCGGTGGCCTCCTCGTCGGCGTCGACGTGCATGCCCATCTTCGCCCCCGGCCCGTACCAGTTCACCAGGGCCACGTCCGGGTCGAACCCCCCGGGGTCGCGGGTCACCAGCGGGTCGACTGCCGCCGCGTCCACCACGGCCCGTCGGGCAAGTTGGCCGAGCCAGGCGGGAAATGCCGGTGCCCGTCCGCCGTCCCCGTCGTCCCGGGTGCGCGAGTAGCGGTACGGATACCAGTGCCAGCCGAGCCCCACCATGGCCACCGACATCGACGAACCGTTCCGCATCCGGGGGGAGCGGGGCCCACCCGCCGATTCGCCCCACGCCCGGCACCGGTCGACGAGGGCGCGCCTCAGGTCGGGACCGAGCCACGTCGGCAGGTGCACGGCCCCGGGGGCCACCACCGATGGCCCGTGCGGGAGCAGACGGTCCACCGTGCGCTCAGGGGGCGGGGACGGTCTCCTGCTTCGCCAGCCACCGCAGACGGGCGGCGCGGGCGTCCCAGGAGTAGACGACGACCGTCTTGGCCATCCGGTCGTGCCAGGCGTGCCGGTCCTTGTTCAACAGGATCCCGAGGAACCCCAGCCCGAAGAAGAGGAAGCTCAGCGGCAAGGTGATGGTCCGGATGACGGCCTGGCGGGCGGTCACCGGGGCGCCGTCGGTCGCCACGACCCGGATGCCCAGCAGAGCCATGCCGACGGTCTTCCCGCTGAGCGCCCACTGGTAGGCGAAGTAGACGAACAACCAGACGATCAGGCAGAAGAGCGTGATGATCGATACCGCCCGGTTCCCGGTGCTGCTGACGTTGTGGCCGGTGACCAGGCCGATGGCGAAGGTCACGGCGGCCACCGACACGGTGAAGATCCCCCACGATGCACCGACGTCCGCCGCGAAGGCGACCAGGCGGGTCACTCCGCCGGCGTAGTTGCCCTGGCGTCCCGCAGTCGGGGGTGCCGACACGATGGTCGATGGCGCCAGGGGCGACGTCGGTGGCGCCGCCAGTCCGGCCGTGCCGTCGGGCGCTGGCTCAGTGGTGGGTCCGGTGGCGGGTCCGGTGGTCGGCTCGGTCATCGGCTCGGTCATCGGCTCGCCCCGGCCGGTGCCGCCGGGACGTCCACCGCGGCCAACGACGCCACCAGGGTGGGCGGGCCCTTCGGCCAGTCGGACGAGTCCCGGCGGAGGATCCGGTTGATCCAACGGGCGACGAAGTCGTCGAGGCCCACGCCCTGGGCCCGCACCAGGTCGAGCGCTTCGGAGGCCACCCCGCTCGTCGAGTGGGCGATGATCGTCCCCAGCTCGGTCTTCTCCACCAGTGAGTCGATGTCGACCCGCTCGATTATCCCCTGCACGTCCACCCGGTCGATCAGCTGCTGGACGTCGACCCGTTCGATGATCTTCTCGACGTCGACCCGTTCGATGATCTTCTCGACGTCGACGCGGTCGATCAGTCCGTCGACGTCCACCTTGGAGACGATGGCGTCCACGTCGACCTTGGACAGGAGCGCGTCCATGTCGACCTTCGACACCAGCGCGTTGACGTCGATCGCCTCGATGACCAGGCCGACCACCCGCTCGGCGATCGACTCGACGAGCTGCTCCATGCGTCCGGACCCGGGCACCGGACTCATGGCGTGCCGCGCCGCGCTCGTCCATTCATGGGTCCAGCTTCCCATCGGGGGATCCTGGAGTCGGGGACTCCTCGCCTCCCGGTGGGCACAGGTGGCACCGTCAGGAGGTGGCGGACGCGGACTTCAGGACCTCGAGGGCGCGGTCGGCGTGCACATTCATGCGGACCTCGCTCTGGATCACGTCGAGCACCGTGAGATCGCTGGCGATCACGAACGTGGCTCGCTTCACCGGGGACAGCTTGGCGAATCCCCGACGCACGCCGAACTGGGTGGCCACCGCCCCGTCCGGGTCCGACAGCAGGGGGTAGTCGAACTGGTGCTTCTCCGAGAACTGCTTCTGCTTCGCCACCTGGTCGGCGCTGATCCCGACCCGCTGGGCACCCACCGCCTCGAACTCCGCCTTCATGTCCCGAAAGTGGCAGCTCTCCTTGGTGCACCCGTAGGTCATCGCGGCCGGATAGAAGAACAGCACCACCGGGCCGTCGGCCGCCAGCTCGCTGAGCCTGCGGGGTACGCCGTCCTCGTCGGGGAGCTCGAAATCGGGTGCCTTGTCGCCTTTGTCCATGGTGCGAGGCTAGCGAAACGCACCCTGCGCCGCCCCGGACCCCGAGGTGCCCGAGCCCCGTGCGACGGGTCGTAGGATGAGCGGTGCCCGCCTCCCCCGTCCGACACCCCGACCCTGTGTGGACCGGAACAGCACCCGGTTGCCCGCCCGTCGAGGGCGCGCCCGCCAGAAACGATCCGCAGCCATGACCAACGCCATCGAAGTCCACGACCTGAAGAAGACCTTCAAGGGGAAGCGGGAGGTCCGCGCCCTCGATGGGGTGAGCTTCGCCGTGGAGGAGGGAACCGTGTTCGGGCTCCTCGGGCCCAACGGATCGGGCAAGACGACCGCCGTCCGGGTCCTCACCACCATCCTCCGGGCCGACAGTGGGTCCGCCACCGTGCTCGGGCACGACGTCCAGAAGAAGGCGGCGCTCGTGCGCACCCTCATCGGCCTGGCCGGCCAGTACGCGGCGGTCGACGAGAACCTGACCGGGCGCGAGAACCTGCAGATGGTCGGCAACCTCAATCATCTGCCCCGCGAAGTCGTGACCACGCGGGCCGTCGAACTGCTGGCCCAGTTCAACCTCACCGATGCCGGCGACCGGCCCCTGAAGACCTATTCGGGCGGCATGCGCCGGCGCCTCGACCTGGCCGCCGCACTGGTGGCCCACCCCACCGTGCTCTTCCTCGACGAGCCGACCACCGGTCTCGACCCCCAGAGCCGCAACGACCTGTGGGAGGTCATCGAACGGCTGGTCGGCGGGGGCACCACCGTGCTCCTGACCACCCAGTACCTGGAAGAGGCCGACCGCCTCGCCAGCACGCTGGCCGTCATCGATCACGGCCGGGTCATCGCCGAAGGCACCCCGGAGTCCATGAAGGCCAATCTCGGGGCCACCGTGCTGGAAGTGGGCCTGCCGTCGATCGACGACGCCGCCCGGACCGGGACCATCCTCGACACGCTGGGGGACCATACCGCCCTGGTCAACGGCACCCTGGTGGAGGTCACCGTGGACGACGGCCCGCAGGCCGCCATGATCGCGCTGCGGGCACTCGACGCCCAGGGGATCGCCCCCCAGACGTTCAACCTCCGCGAGCCCAGCCTCGACGACGTCTTCCTGTCCCTCACCGGCCACCGCACCGAGGAGGACCAGGCGGAGGAGGCGGAGGAGGACGGCAACCCCAGGCAACGGCGGAAGAAGCGGCGGACCGCACAGCTCGAACAGGCGCTCCCCATGGCGACAGGAGAGCTCGCATGACCACTGCCACCCTCAACCCGCCTCTCCCCTCCGAGGCCCACAGTTCGGGCGCGATGTTCAACCTCCGCTGGCTGCTGTCGGACACCGCCACGCTGACCAAGCGCAACCTGCTGGCCGTCACCCGCATCCCGGAGGCACTGTTCTTCTCGACCGTCCAGCCGATCATGTTCGTGCTGCTGTTCCGCTACGTCTTCGGCGGGGCCATCCACACCGACGCCACCACCTACGTCAACTACCTGATGCCCGGCATCTTCGTGCAGACGGTGGCGTTCGGCGCGGTGAGCACGAGCATCGGACTGGCCGAGGACCTGCAGAAGGGCCTCATCGAGCGGTTCCGCGCCCTGCCGATGTCGCGCGGTGCTGTGCTGCTCGGCCGCACCACGGCCGACCTCATCCGCAACATCTTCGTCATCTGCGTCATGACCGTGGTCGGACTGCTCGTCGGTTTCCGTCCCTCCACCGGGGTGGTGTCGTACATCGGCGGGGTCCTGCTGATCCTGTTCTTCGCCTACGCCCTGTCCTGGGGGTTCGCCATCGTGGGACTGTCCGCCCCCAACAGCGAGACGGCCCAGGTCATGTCGTTCCCGCTGATCTTCCCGCTCACGTTCATCTCGGCGGCATTCGTTCCACTGTCCTCGATGCCGAGCTGGCTCCAGGGGTTCGCCACCTACCAGCCCTTCAGCGTGACCGTCAGCGCATGTCGGTCACTCATGGTCGGTGCGGCATCCACCGGGACGGGCAAGAGCACCGCGTTCTGGCTGTGGCAGTCGCTCGCCTGGACCGTGGTCCTGCTGGCGGTCTTCATCCCGCTCGCCATCCGCAAGTACCGCACACGTACCTGACCAGCCCAGGAATTCCCCGCCGTCCCGGACGGGGCAGAATAGGGGCATGGCACAGACCCCCTCCTCCCCCGACTCCTTCGGCGCCCGCGGCAGCCTGCAGGTCGGCGACGCCACCTACGAGATCTTCCGCATCACGGCCCTCGCCGACCGCTTCGACGTGGCCCGGCTGCCGTACTCGATCAAGGTCATCCTGGAGAACCTCCTCCGCCACGAGGACGGGGTCACCGTCACCGCCTCCGACGTCGAGGCGGTGGCCGGCTGGGGCGTCAACCCCGAGCGCCACGGTGTGGGCGGCACCGATGCCGCCGAGATCGCCCTCACCCCCGAGCGGGTACTCATGCAGGACTTCACCGGCGTGCCCGGTGTGGTCGACCTTGCCGCCATGCGCGATGCGCTCCGCGCCCTGGGCGGCGACCCGGCCAAGGTCAATCCCCTCGTGCCGGTGGAACTGGTCGTGGACCACTCGGTGATCGCCGAGGCGTCGGGCACCAGCACCGCCTACGACGAGAACGTCGACATCGAGTACCAGCGCAACATCGAGCGCTACCAGCTCCTGCGCTGGGCCCAGCAGGCCTTCGACGGCTTCCGGGTCGTGCCGCCGGGCATGGGCATCTGCCACCAGGTCAACCTCGAATACCTGTCGAGGGTGGTCTTCGCCACCGACGACGGCAGGGCGTACTGCGACACCCTGGTCGGAACCGACTCCCACACCACCATGGTCAACGGGCTCGGCGTCCTCGGCTGGGGCGTGGGCGGGATCGAGGCCGAGGCCGCCATGCTCGGCCAGCCGCTGTCCATGCTCCTGCCTCCGGTGGTCGGCTTCCGGCTGACGGGTGAGCAGCCGGCGGGCACCACCGCCACCGACCTGGTGCTGACCATCACCAACGTCCTGCGCACGCACGGCGTCGTCGGCAAGTTCGTCGAGTTCTTCGGACCGGGCGTGGCCTCGGTCCCCCTCGCCAACCGGGCGACCATCGGCAACATGTCCCCCGAGTACGGCGCGACGTGCGCCATGTTCCCCATCGACGACGTGACCCTCGACTACCTGCGGTTCACAGGGCGCGACGACGCCCACGTGGACCTGGTCGAGGCCTACGCCCGCACCCAGGGCATGTTCCTCGAGCCCGACGGTCCCGAGCCGGTCTTCTCGGAGCTGATCGAGCTGGACCTCGCCACCGTGGTCCCGAGCATCGCCGGTCCGGCCCGCCCCCAGGACCTGGTCCGGCTCGACGGGGCCGCGGCCGCCTTCCGCACTGCGCTCGCCCGTGACCCACGCGGGCACTCGGCGGTGCTCGGTGCCGACAGGGCCGAGGAGATCGGTGACGGACACGTGGTGGTGGCGGCCATCACGTCCTGCACCAACACGTCGAACCCCCAGGTGATGGTGGCCGCCGGCCTGCTCGCCCGCAATGCCGTGGCCCGCGGCCTGACCGCCAAGCCGTGGGTGAAGACCACACTCGCACCCGGCTCCCGGGTCGTCATGGACTACCTGGACCGGGCGGGCCTGACCGAGCCGCTGGCCGCCATCGGCTTCGACCTCGTCGGCTACGGCTGCACCACCTGCATCGGCAACTCAGGTCCGCTCCTGCCCGGCGTGTCCGAGGCCGTCCAGGAGGGGGACCTGTCGGTCGCGTCGGTGCTGTCGGGCAACCGGAACTTCGAAGGCCGCATCCACCCCGACGTGCGGATGAACTACCTGGCCTCGCCCCCGCTCGTCGTGGCCTACGCGCTGGCCGGCAGCATGGGGATCGACCTGACCACCGAGCCGCTCGGCACCGACCCGGACGGGGTGCCGGTCCACCTGGCCGACCTGTGGCCGTCCCCGGAAGAGGTGACCGAGGCGATCCGCACGTCGCTCACCTCGGACATGTTCCGCCAGCGCTACGGCTCGGTGTTCGAGGGTGACGAGCGGTGGCAGGCGGTCCAGGCGGCGACCGGTGACACCTTCGCCTGGGACACGTCGTCCACCTATGTGCTGCGTCCCACCTTCCTCGAGGGCCTGACCATGACACCGGCGGCCGTCTCCGACGTGGCCGGGGCCCGGGTGCTGGCCAAGCTCGGAGACAGCGTCACCACCGATCACATCTCGCCGGCCGGCAACATCAACCCGACGACACCCGCCGGCCACTACCTGGCCGACCACGGCGTGGACCGGGTCGACTTCAACTCGTACGGGGCGCGGCGCGGCAACCACGAAGTCATGGTCCGGGGCACCTTCGCCAACGTGCGCCTGCGCAACCAGCTGGCCCCGGGCACCGAGGGCGGGATCACCGTCCACGTTCCCGACGGCGGGCAGACCACCATCTTCGAGGCCTCGGAGCGCTACGCCGCCGACGGTGTGCCGCTGCTGGTCCTGGCCGGCAAGGAGTACGGCTCAGGCTCGTCCCGCGACTGGGCGGCCAAGGGCACGTCGCTCCTGGGCGTGCGGGCCGTCCTGGCCGAGTCGTTCGAGCGGATCCACCGGTCCAACCTGATCGGCATGGGCGTCCTGCCGCTGCAGTACGCGGACGGGCAGAGTGCCGAGGCGCTCGGCCTGACCGGTCACGAGGTCTACTCGGTCACCGGACTCGGGTCCCTCAACGAGGGGATCAGCCCGAAGACGGTCAAGGTCATCGCCGTCGAGGACGGCCGGACCACGGAATTCGAGGCCCGGCTCCGGATCGACACCCCGATGGAGGCGCAGTACTACCGCCACGGGGGCATCCTGCCGTACATGCTCCGCCAGATGGCCCGCTGACCCTGACGGGGTCCGATTCCTGAGTGCACCACTGACGGGACCGGCACGTCCCGCCGGTAGCCGATCGGCGTCACCCCCCGTTGCGTCACGTGTCAGACTCGGTCCACGGACGGGGGGCACCTTCCGTCGTGGCTGCGGGAGGTTCGGCATGCGGAGGTTCGTCGCAGGACTGCTGGTGGCATCGCTCGTCGGGTTGACTGCCGCCTGTTCGGGGTCCACGGACGCCGGCACCGCCTCGACCGGATCGGCTGGGACGGCCACGGTCACGTGCCACGCCGTCTCCGGCTCCGACGACGTCGGCCAGAGGCTGACGTTCACGGGCTGCACCGGACCGACGGGCGGGTCCGCCGTGCTGATGGGCCCGTTGGCCTCCCCCACCATCATCCACTGGGCGTCCGGAGGGACGACCCAACTCGTCTTCGACTCGGACATCCAGCAGACCGGGAACCCCGCCTGCCCCTCCCAGCTCACCGTGATGAACGGACAGGTGGTGGCATCCAGTGCGGCGGGCATCGCCGGCGCCGTGCACGGGACGTTCTGCATCGACGCCACCCGGGCGGTCACCCTCGCCCCGGGCGCCGACTTCACGCTCTGACCCCGTCCCGGGTGACCCGACCCCAGGGCCGCCGGTCCGCCGAGCCGCCGTGCCGCCCAGCGCTCAGTCGAGCAGGGCGTCCAGCTCGCGCACCGAGTCCACCACCGTCACCCGCGGGTCCCGGGCCGGTGCCGGGCGACCGTCGGCGATCCAGACCGCGGTCATCCCGGTGGCGAGCGCCCCCTCGACGTCCCGCTCCCAGCTGTCCCCCACCATGACCGAGCCCTCGGGTCCGGCGCCGAGCGCATCGAGGACCATGGTGAACACGGCCGGGTCCGGCTTGCCCACGCCCGCCTCCCCGGACACGGCGACCGTGTCGAATGAATGCGTCAGCCCGGCCTGGTCCAGCTTGAGGCGCTGCAGGTCCGAGGATCCATTGGTCAGCAGACCCACCGGGTACCTGGCGCGGACCGAGTCGAGGGCGTCCTCCATCCCGTCGATGATCGGGTGACCGGCCATCTGGGCCGCCTCGAACCGGATGGCGGCCGCCTCGGCCAGGGCGGGATCGGAGGCACCGAACCGGGTCGCCACCGCCTCCCACGCCTCGGCCCGGTAGGTCGGGGCCCACTCGTGCAGGCCGGCCATCGAGCTGTCGTTCCCGTCGAACGTCGACCAGAGGCCCTCCCACGACGCCAGTCCGAGCGCCAGGCAGAGCGGGTAGTCGGCGCCCCGGCGCCACACCGAACGGACCGCCTCGAGCGCGTCCGCCTCGTCGGCCACCGGGTCCACCCCCGGGAACACGCTGATCGCCTCGCGCAGCGACGCCATGGCGAAGGACTGCTCGACGATCAGGGTGTCGTCGAGGTCGAAGATGACAGCGCGCCGGGACATGGGTGGGGATGGTACCAACGGGAGCGGCCGGCCCCGCTCAGGAGAACTTCGTCTGCGGACGCTCGAGCCGGACGCCGTCCACGGTGAGATCGACCTTCTCGTTGTAGAAGGCGACGAGCCCGGCGATGGGGAGCAGCTGGCGGGTCGGGAAGTCGTAGGCCCAGGCCAGGTCCGGCTCGACCCGCGCACCGACGTCGACCGACCAGTAGGCGCTGGTGGTCCCTTTGTAGGGACAGGACGTCACCGTGTCACTCGGGACCAGGTGGCTGACGTCCACGTCGAGCCGGTCGAGGTAGTAGCGGGTCGGCAGGCCCGTCTCGAACACCAGGACCGGACGGCTCGACCGGGCGAGGACGATCCCCTCGAGCTCGACCACGATCTCACGGTCCGACCGTAGGGCGTCCACCCGGGTGTAGGGATTGCGCGGGTGGACGAACACCTCTTCGTCCTCCTCGAACCAGGCGTCGAGCGCGGCCCACTCCACCCGGACGGTCCCGGCGACGCCGTCCACCGGGGACGACACGTAGTGGTGGGCCACCCCGCTGCGGACTCCCCCGGCCGTGCGCAGTCCGTGCCGCATCGCCGTGCCCCGCTTCAGGTGCTCCTCGCGCGCCTCGTCCACCAGCACGTCCGGGGCGAAATCGCCGATCGGGATGTAGTACTGCGGGTAGTAGGGCCACTCCCACACGTAGCGCGCCGAGGCCGTGTCGATCACCACCCGGCCGTCCACCACGGCCCGGATGCGCCGGGGAACCGGCTCGACGTGGTCGACCGGCACGATCGCCTGCGGGTAGTCGGGCACGGGCTCCTCCTCGGAGGTCGGGAACACCTGTGTCGCATCCTAGGGAGCCGGGTCGACCGTCGGTCCGGGCCGGGTGCGCGACCGGGTCAGCCCGTGCGGTCCGCCCTGATCCGGCGGATCACCTCGTCGACCACCTCGCTGGTGGAGGCACCGCCCCCGAGGTCGAAGGTGCGGATCCCGTCGGCCGCCGCGCCCAGGGTGGCCTCGCGGATGGTGAGTGCCGCGGCGGCCACGTCACCGGACCCGCCGCCCGGGGCATGGTCGAGTGCGGCCGCGCAGGCGAGCAGCATGGCCATGGGGTTGGCCACGTTCTTCCCCTCGAGCGAGGGGGCGGTGCCGTGGGGCGCCTCGGCCATGGCCACCGTCGGCCGGAGGTCGTCGTCGAGCGCGAGCAGCACCGACTCGGCGCCGGCGATGGAGCCGAACATGGCGAGCACCAGGTCGGACAGGCAGTCGCCGTCCCGGTTGAGCGCCGGGATGACCAGCGGCTGGGCGCCGGACTCGGTGAGCAGTCCGGCGTAGGCGGCGTCGATCAGGGTCGGCCGGTAGGGCACGCCCGGGTGGCGGCCGGCGGCCAGGTCCATCTCCTCCTTCAACATCCCCTCGTAGACCGTCGACACCGTCCACTTCGGTCCGCCGTAGACGCACGCCCCGAGCCCGTCGGCGGTTTGGAAGGAGTACTCGGCCACCGAGCGGCACACCGAGCGGTCGATGCGCTCGGTCCGCCACGCCGACTCGTCCGTCCCGCCGGCCGTCCCCGACCGGCCCTCCTCGGCGCCGTAGGCGTCGCCCACGGCCATG